>JAESFO010000071.1_pt1 | contig 345219 bp, 330 predicted proteins | sample 9269421 | NCBI WGS metagenome assembly JAESFO01 (sample SAMN14502839, study PRJNA617101) | algae metagenome | isolation source: Nostoc desertorum CM1-VF14 and co-occurring heterotrophs from rocky... | place: USA: Clark Mountains, San Bernardino, California | collected 2000-06-05
GATCGCTGTATTGCTGCTCGGACGGCGTGCGTGGTCGTGGCGCTCCCATGACGAACCTGTCCCATACGGCTTCCTTCCATTCCAACGAAAGGATCGCACCATCAAACCGTGGGATCAAACACCTAGATACCAACAAGGTGGTCGAGCTCCTGGACGACGAGAGCGTGCGTGAGCGCCTGCGCGTCGTCGACTATGACGCTGTCGACCAGGAGAACTTCTTCCCTGACGAGGCATCGATCAAGCTCATCAAGGCCGATGACGGATCGTTTGTGCCGGGCCCGCAGTATGATCCGCGTGCCTGGCGTACATCCATCGTTCCAACCGGCGCCGTTGTGGTCATCGACGAGGCCTGGCGCTGGTTGGAGTCTACGAAGGCGATTCCAGCGCGCTTCAAAAAGGCGCTGCATATGGCGCGTCACTGGCGTGGACCGTCGGACTGGCGAAATGCAGCTGATCGAGAACGGTTTCTTGGCGACGTCGACCTCTGGCACCCAGGCCTCGGCGGTGATCCGGCAAAGGGCGGCGATGGTACACCGCTGGTGAGCATGAATATCCTGCTGCTGACGCAGGATTACAGCTCGCTCAATCGAACGCTGCGCAAGCAGGTCGATCAGATCTGCGACATCAAGTCGTACAAGAAGGGTGCGGTTCCGCCCATCATTCAGAAGCTTTTCCCTTTTTGGAAAACCGACGGCCGATACAGCGTCTCGACCTTCGAAGGACATATCCTGCCCGAACGTAGATCGAAGAAGTACCAGACTGACCGTAAGTCTTTCGAGATCCTGGAGCATCGGCCAGAGATTCATGCGCTTTTCGAGTATGCGGGTGGCCAAGCTATGGAGCGAGCCGTCGACGATCGCTCGTCCGCAGCGAATGACAGCCGGCTTAGCTACATCAAGTACGTGGCCTTTCTCGCGATCGTTGCGATCGTGGTGTTTGGCTGGCTGACCTATCGCGGCGTGAACAAGATGATCGCGTCGGCCGGGGCGCCTGCCGCTGCTGCGAAATCTGTAGCGCCGACGACGCCGATGCAGGGCCAAACGGTTCAGGTGGGGTCCACGGTGCCTTCCGGTGTCGACCAGCAGCGCACGGCGCTCCCTAAGTCGAGCGTGGCACGAGTGGCTGGTGCGATCGGTGGTCAGGTGATGGTGATCGACTCTGAGGGCAATCTCGAGCCCGCGCCCTCGGATATGTCGTTTGGTGAACGTGGGCCGGAAGGGGTGGTTGATGGTTACTCGGTTTCTTTGTGGTCCGCGCCTGTTGTTGGTGGCGGGACTGGTGGTCGGCGTGGGCTCGGCGTCAATGGTCCTGGCGCAGGTCTCGCCGGCGCTGCCGTCCGGTTCGCCGATCCAGGCACGGTCGCTGCAAGCACAGCAGGGCGCGGGGGTTGATCTCGTCGGCGTGCGGCTTTCGGATTTGGTGCGTCTGTATCTGGAGCGGCTTGATGACCGCTCATACGTTGCATGCTCCGAGCTCGTCCAGGATACGCGCTTGGTCTCGCTCCGTGCGAGCGAGGGAACGTCGCGGGCTGCAATCGAGGGTCTGCTGAGGGTTCATGGCTATGGTTTTACCGATCGTGGCGGCGTGACATATGTGTGTCCGATTGCCGAACCAGTGAGTGCGCCGAGCGTTTCTCGGGGCGCTAGCATTTCGCTCAATGAGGGCGCTCCTGTCGTAGCAGCCACGGACCATCAGGTTGCGTCGGCTGCGCCGGTCACATCATATCGGACTTTCGCTGAAGGCGGGTCGGGCACGGTCGATCGTCTTGCGGAACTTGGCTTCGAGCCGGCTGGTTGTGTTGATATCGGCGGTGTGATCAAAGTGGCGATGCGCTCGGCCAAGGAAGGGCGTACGCAGATGGTGGAGCTTGCACAGGTCAAGCGGTCGAAGATCGCGCCGCTGATTGTATGTCGGCTGTAAGGCAGAAATAGTGATGCAACACGTGGCGGTGAAAGTATTGTCACGCGTGAACGCGTCCTATCGGGTGCAAGTTTCCGCTGAGGAACTGGCTGCGAAAATTGTCGATCCTGAGAGCGCACGTTTATCTGACGCATCTGTATTTGCATTCTTTTCAGAGGTGGACCCGCGCTTGCAGCTAGAATTCATCGAGGCGATGGGCGTCGACGAGGTCAAGGCGCGTCATGTCGCGGCGCTGTTCGCATCTCGCTCAGGATTCGAGTTGCCGCTTGCTGAATAACTAGGGGCTATAGAGACGGGCGCGGAGCGGCGCTTGCGACGCCACGCAAGCCCGCCTCTATAGCCCAGTTGCAGGTCTGCAACTCGCCACGCGATCACCTTTTTGGGCACCTTGGCTGGCTCGAGTTGCGCGTGTGCAACTGGTGTGGGCACCCTGCCCACAGCCAGGTAACTCATTGTTATTACCAACGAATTATTCGTTCTACCATTCACGAGATTCGGACACTTTTTGCAGTTGCAGGTCTGCAACTCGTGCCATGCAGCGAGGGCAAAATCAGAGCTTGAGGTCCGGATCCACCGTACCACGCACCGCCTTGAAGCTTTCAGCGAATTTGTCTTTATTCTCGGGTGTTGCATCTGCTCCGGCTGGCGCCTCGAGTGCTTTGGCAGCCTTGCGGAGTTTCTCTTTGTTTGTGGGATGGATCCAGACCGTCAGCTGGATCAGACCGGCCAAGCGGCGCCTCTCGCGAAGCGCCGCCTGCCGGTTAGCGTTGGTTCGATCGGTCACGCAGCCTCCTCGTTCAGCTTTTCGAAGTTGGCCGGATCGAAACCCATTTCCACAAGTATGTGATCGGTCGCTGCGGTGTGCATGAGCTTCCGGACAGAAGCCAATCGCGCCATGGCGGACATGCGCTCATTCGTCGCACGGTATCGCGTCTCTTTCGCGCTCTTGCGCATGTTCTCGTTGTGGAAGCCGGTTTCGGCCAGCTCGTTGTATTTTTCGCGGATCGTGTTCGCCAACCCATCCAATCGCGCAGCATGACCAAGCTGCTCCTCAGCTTCATCAATTTCTCGCCGGATCCACATTCCCATCACGTCGTACCTGCTGGCCATTTCGTCTCTCCGTCTTGATGTAATCAATATACATCGTTACGTCGTAACGATCAATAGGCAGTATGCAAATATTTTCCGGAAGTGTTAGCATGTTAACACCAAATCGATTGAGGCGTTGGCTGCGGTTTGCTTCGCCTGTGCATCACCAGCAGGTGAAACTTGCCGGTCGGTCCTAATCAGCGTCTGGGAATGTCTGGCGGAAAATAATAAAAATCTCCGAGGGGGTGTTGATCAGCTCGGTCCCGGTGAGTATTCTCAAGAGGCTAGGACGCTTGGCCTAGACCTGCGCCACCGCGAGGTGGGCCGCTTGTAATACGGTCTATGTTCGTCCCGGGATAGGGAGTGCGGGCTAGACCGGGGGCACCGCTGCCCTGCAAAATCGCGCGGATAGCAGCCTATCCTCGCCATATGGCCGGCAAGAGCTGCTCACCTAGGTGAGCAAGGGTGCGCGGAGAACCATCTGGCGGGTCACGAGGCCGGTGCAGTCCAGGAGTGAAACGCGGGGGCATTTGGCGTCTCCTGCTGATCGGTTACGCGAGCCAAATATACTGGATGACGCCGCCTATTCAGGTGGGTGGTTCGCTATGGCCGTTTCCTTGTCTTCTGCTCTCGAGAGCTTGAGCGCGCATCGCGATGTCGTGCCGCTGTACTTCGTCCGGTCCAAAAACGTCTTAATCGTGACCGGGGTTTTGGGCACGCATGGTGGTGCGGTCATCCTCGACGATGCGCTCCAGTTCGTTCGGTCTTGCCCGTCGAAGAGCGCGGCTCTGTCGGCGCTCCGCAATTAAAAAAAGACGGGCAGCTGGTCGGCCGCCCGTCTCTCGAAGCTCGCGCTCCAGTCGTTGCGCCTTAGTCATAAAGCGAGCTCGATAGCGAAGGCAAGGCCCCGCTGCCCCGGAAGGGGTAGGTCGTGTTCGACAAAATCTGTCTTTCGCTGAGTGTCGTATGGACGCTCTGTGTTTTAACGGTCGTCTTTTCGCGTCCGGAGGGGGGTGCGTTTTTTAGCATCGTCTGGCTTGCGGCCAGCTTTCTCTCGAGCGCCGGGTTTTGCGCTGCGCCCTGGCTTCTGGTCCGCTTTTTGCGGACCTTCGATCGGGAGCAGGTCTGATGCGCCTGCGTGCTCAATCCAGCTGCGAAGCTGCTGGCGGTCCCCGCTTTGCTTCGTTCAAATCGCGGCTCATCATCAGTGATGACTCGGAGGGGACGAGCCGCAAATCCACGCTCGATCTGGTCGAGATCTATCGCGTCGATCATGGTCTGCGTTTCTTATTCCGTGATGGTCACGATCTGGTCGCGGTCGTTCACCTCCGTGACGAGGATCATCTTCAGCGCCTGGGCGCTCTTGCCGGGGTAGTTTTTTTCGCCGGCGTCGCCCTTGGGCTCCTCGCAGCTGCGATCGCACGTTGGGTGCTTGCGTGAGCGCGCGCGTTGGTCTCACGCCGGCGTTTGAGCTCTTTGCCATCAGCGGAGCCGAAGGTTCCGCCATGGTCGGCGCAAGGGGTAGTGCGGCCAAGACTGCCAACCCCCCGCCTTGTAACACGGGGGGTACTCGGCCTTTCCACCACCCCCTGTGCCCTTCTAATCGGGGCCCGCAGGGCCACAAAACCATCATCGACACGATCTCGTGGACGATCCCGACGCCCGGATATGAGCGCGCCGGCGATGAGGTTAAGTGGATCCTGTCGGCCGTGCTTGATGCATTCCCCGAGGGATGCGAATGGACGCCGACCGGGGACGGGCATCATGGCTATCCCTATCAGACGCAGCTCGTCTCCAACTCGCTGGTTCTGGGCTGGCTCGCCTTTGGCGCCAGTCATAACAAGCAGTGGCTCTACCTCACCGGCACAGGTTTGCGGCATCGTCGCGAGCACGGGTTCACCGATGACTCGCTCGTCTGTTTTTGCGATCTCCCCGGCGCGCGCCTTGGCCGTATCGATATCGCGTTAGATCTGTTCGACCATGGCATCTTCTCCGTCGAGCAGTCGATCGCAGCGCACGCCGCCGGCGGATATAAGCTCCCGCGAGCCCCCGGAAACCCGCATAGCGAGCTCTTCCAGAGCGACACGAAGTGCGAGGGCTATGGGTTGGCGCGAACCCACTACCTCGGGAAGCGGAACGCCTCGAAGCGTCTCCGTGTTTACGATAAAGGTCTGCAGCTGCTCGGATCGCTGAGCAGCGACGAACTGGCCGAATACAGGGCTCGTGGGATCGTCCGAGCGGATCCCACGCCGGAAGGTTGCCGCCTTGAGGAGTGGACCCGTGTTGAGCTGATCTACAAGCACGAGAAGGACCGCCCGCTCAACCGGGACATGATCCTCGATCGCGACGGCTATTTCGCTGGTGGCTATCCCGTTCTGGCGGAGTTGCTGGAACGGAGCGATGGCGTCCGCCCGCCCTACGTGCCGAAAGACGAGGATTGCGAACTCGCGCGGCTCATTGAAGCGGGCCGCGAATCCTACGGTGGGCTGATCTTCTTCCTGAAGCATGAGCGTGGGCTGTCGGATGAGGAGATCATCCGCGAGCTGATCGGAGAAAAATCGGCTGCTCGCCTCATGGTCGACAAGGAGCGGCCGGAATGACCGCGCCCGCTCGCTTTAAACAGGCCGATATTGCGCGAGCTCTCAAGGGCGCGAAGAACGCTGGCTTCGACCGCGTGCGGGTCACCGTTGATCGTGCCGGGAATCTCGTGATCGATGTGATCGGCGGGTCTGATTCGAATAATGAGGGGGCGAACGAATGGGACGTCGTTCTGGCATAGAGAAGCTGCCGCAGTACGTTTCCGCCTTCAACGATCGCCACGGCAAGCGACGTTATCGGTTCCGGAAGGATGGTGTGAGCGTCTATCTCAAGGATCATCCGGGTACGCCGAAGAACCCGAGCGCCGAGTATAAGCTGCTCTTGGCTGGGGGCGCCATCGCCAACGATACTCGGCGGACCGCGCCCGGATCGATCGATGATCTGATCATCCGTTTCTATGGTAGCGGCGACTTCAACAGCGCGGGGGATAGCACGCGCGCGAAAAATCGCGCCATCCTGGAGGATTTTCGTAGCCAGCACGGCTCCAAGCGGGCCGGCACGATCAAGTTCTATCACGTCGAGGCTATGTTGGTCGCGAAGGCGACGATTGGGAAGGACGATCGCGGCCGAAAGATCGGTGGCCCTTTCGCGGCCGAGAGGTTCCGCAAGTTGCTTCGGCGCCTGTTCGAACTGGCGGTGAAACTGGGCGAAGCGGGCGTGCCCGGCTATGAGGGCATTTTGACGAATCCGGTTGAGCTCGCGGACGCCCCCACCACGCCTAAAACGACGGGTTTCCATACCTGGACGGATGCTGAGATTGAGCAGTTTCGCGCTCACCACCCTGTCGGCACGAAGCCGCGCCTGGCACTCGAGCTTCTCCGTTGGACGATGCAACGCAGCGATGACGCCCGCACGTTCAGCCCGACGCAGCGCCGGAATGGTCAGATCGAGATCTGGAACGAGAAGGTGGACAAGTTCACCTGGGTGCCGGAGCCGGCTCAGCTTGCCGAGGCGATCGAAGCAATGCCGGCGATCGGGATCGAGACCGTACTGATCAATGAATACGGCAGGCCCTTCAGTCAGAAGGGCTTCGGGAACTGGTTCAAAAAGCAGTGCATCCGAGCGCAGCTGCCACACTGCACCGCGCACGGCGTGCGGAAGGCGACGGCCCGTCAGCTGGCTGAGCATGCCGAAGCGACTCAGCAGCAGTTGAAGGCTGCAGGGGGCTGGAGCGGTGATCGGGAAGTCTCGACCTATGTCGCTGAGGCCAATCAGAAGAAGCTGGCCAAGGCGGCGTTGACGCGCCTGGCAGAGTGGGATTTGTCTAACCATGCCAACGAGGTTAGACAAATCGACGATTCAACCTCCTGAAATCATTTCCTTTTCAGGAGAAAGTGGAGGCCCGAGCCGGAATCGAACCGGCGTATACGGATTTGCAGTCCGCTGCGTCACCACTCCGCCATCGGGCCATCCGTGCGGTGAGGCGCGCAAATGCGCTGCCCGGTCGCCTCGTGTCAACTACTAGGTTCAAAAGGCGGAAATCGGTCCGTTAGAACATCGATTGCGATCCGGATGGAAATCGGCGGTCGCCAGGGAAACAGGTCGGGGGGCACTGTGGCAGCAAGGGGGGAATTACCAGAACAGGGGAGAGCGGGCGCGGCGCTTGCGCGCTCGGCTTTTCTCGGTCCGCCGCCGAACGGAGCGTTCGACGCGATCGCGGAGTTGGCCGCCAACCGCTGCGGCACAGCGATCGCCATCGTCCATGTCGATGCCGACGGCCATGAAAGCCAATCCGCGCCCGGCCCGGTGCGCCCGGTGAGCACTTCGATATTCGTCCGGCCGGGGACGATTTCGCGCCATGCGGACACCGCGCACCTCGCCGATGCCGAGTCGGCGCTCGCCAACGACGTTCCCTTTTATGCGGTGGTCCCGATCGCACGCGCCGGGGGGCGCCGGCTGGGTACGATCGCGGTCGCCGACGAGGCCTTGCGCGAAATCGATGCGGGCACGATCGCTGATCTCAAGCTGATGGCCAAGCTGGTGGCCGACTCGCTGGAGCTGCGCCTTTCGGCAAGAGCGGAGCTGGAAGCGCGCGGCTAGCGCGAATCCTTCCGGCGCATCGCCTGGAGCGCCGCATATCCGCTCGGCGTGATGACCGCATCGCGGAAGCAGGGCGCGCGGTTCCGGACCACGATTGCCTCGTACATCACCAGTCCCGCGTCGCAGAGCGCTTCCATCACCGCCAGCAGTTCGCGGTTTCGCGTCGGGCCCTCCAGTCCGAAGGAGGCGGCGTCCACGTCGCGCGATGTCGGGCGCCACTGCGCCAGCTGCTCCAGCACGTGGCGCGTGATTGCGGACTCGAGCCAATCGCCGGCCTGCTCCACCATAGGATTCCCCGCATTGAACGTGCTGGTCTCGCTATTCCTTTACTCTTGCGTAACCTTTCTCAACGAAGGGTTAACGCGTTGGCGGCCCGAACCTCAGTTTGCGCCCGGCGGGTCCCTTGGTGCAAGCCGCTTGGCGATCCCGCTGCGCCGCGATAGAAGCGCAGCGTCTTCAACAAGTGTATTGCACAGCTAATACGGTTGTGCCAGATAGCCGGAGTAATGATGGCCCTTTCGGTCGATCCTGCGCCCGTCGAAGCCAGCCGCTTCGAAGCGATGCGCCATTCGATGGTGGCGAGCCAGCTGCGCACCAACGCGGTCAACGATCCGCGCGTGGTCGAGGCGATGGCGAAAGTGCCCCGCGAAGCATTCCTGCCGCCCGAGCACCGCGCCATCGCCTATCGCGACACGCTGCTGCCGCTGGTCGGGGGAAGGCGCCACAATTCGCCGCTCGCAACCGGGCGTCTGCTCACCGAAGCGCGCGTGCAGCCGAGCGATCGGGTGCTGCTGGTCGGCGCGGCGGGAGGCTATGCCGCAGCGGTGCTCGCGCTGCTCGCCAAGTCGGTCGTGGCGCTGGAGGAAGAGGATTCGCTGGTGGCGATCGCACGCGGCGGGCTCGCCGGGGAAGCGAACGTCGAGCTGGTGCAGGGCCCGCTCAACGCCGGCTGGCCCGCCGGTGCGCCTTATGATCTCCTCGTGATCGACGGCGCGGTCGAGCATGTTCCCGACGCGCTGGTCCAGCAGGTCGCGATCGGCGGTCGCATCGTCACCGGCGTCGTCGATCGCGGCGTGACTCGCCTTGCCAAGGGCCGCCGGTCCGAGGGCGGCTTCGGGCTGATCGACTTCGTCGATATCGAATGTGCAGAGCTTCCTGGTTTCCGACGCCTACGGACCTTTCAATTCTGATCAAAAGATGAGGCTGATGCGATTTTCCTCTCTGCTCCTTGGTGTCAGCCTTGCCGCGATCGCCGTTCCTGCCGGTGCGCAGACCGCGGCGCAGCGGCAGGGTACGGTTCCCGCCGCTGCGGCCCCCGCGGCTCCTGTTCCGACCACCACCCTGCGGGATGCGCTGGTCCAGACCTATAACAGCAATCCGGAGCTCCAGGCCGAGCGCGCCAACCAGCGCGCGAACGACGAGAATGTGCCGATCGCGCGCTCGCGCGGCCTCCCGGGTGCGGACGCCACCGGCTCGGTGAATTCGAGCCTGTACGACAGCGACGCGAACCTGATTTCGCCGACTCGCCAGGGGCGGCTCGGGATCAACCTGTCGCAGCCCATCTACAGCGGCGGAGGCGTCCGCAATTCGGTCCGCGCCGCCGAAAGGCGCGTGGAAGCAGGGCAGGCCGATCTGCGCGGTGCCGAGTCCGACATCTTCACGCAGGCGGTCACAGCCTATGTCGACGTCATGCGCGACGAGGCGATCGTTCGCCTCAACCAGCAGAACGTCAACGTCCTCGAAGTAAACCTTCAGGCGACGCGCGATCGTTTCGAGGTGGGCGATCTCACTCGCACCGACGTCGCCCAGTCCGAAGCACGGCTCGCGCTCGCGCGCAGCCAGCTGCGCACCGCCGAGGCGCGGCTGATCGGCAGCCGGGAAACCTATATCCGCGTGATCGGCACGCCCCCCGGGGTGCTCGCGCCGCCTCCGGCGCTGCCCAATCTGCCTGACGATGTGGCGACGGCCGAACAGATCGCGCTCGCCAACAATCCCTATCTCGAGGCGGCGCAGCTCGCCCGCGATGCTTCGCGCTACGACGTGAGCATAGCGCGCGCCGGCCGGTTGCCGCAGCTCAGCCTCGGCGTGGGCGGCAGTTATTACAATTATCTCGGCTCGATTCCGGCCGCCGCGGCGGCGCAGGGCGCGAGCGGCAGCGGCTTCTCGGGCACGATCGGCGCGGAGCTTTCGCTGCCTCTCTTCCAGGGCGGACGGCCGGCGGCGCAGGTGCGCCAGGCGCAGGCGCGGCAGGCATCCGCGATCGAGCAGGTGACGCTCACCGAGCGCGGCGTGATCGCCCAGGCACGCTCTGCCTTCGCCGCCTATCAGTCGGCGCTGCGCGTGATCGAATCGAACCGTGTCGCGGTCCAGGCGAACCAGCTCAGCCTGGAGGGCGTCCGCGCCGAGAACAGCGTCGGCACGCGTACGATCCTCGACATCCTCAATGCCGAGCAGGAACTGCTCAATTCGCAGGTCAACTATGTGACTGCCGAGCGCGACGCCTATGTCGCGGGCTTCACGTTGCTCGCGGCGATGGGGCGTGCGCAGGCGAACGACCTCGGCCTCGAAGGCGGGCCGCTCTACGATCCGGCCGCCAACTACAAGCGCGTCCGCGGCGACTGGAGCGACTGGAACGACGATCCCGAGCCGGAGCCGGTGGGCACCCCCACTCGCGGGACGCCGGCGCAGGGAGCCAATGTTGCGCCGGTCGGCTTGGACCCGGTGTTGCAACGCGACGTTGACACCAACCCCCTGAATCCCTGATTGGGTCAGCCGGGCCAGTTGAGGAGAAGGTGCCGGCTATGGGCGACATCAGCGCCGAACCTTCGATGGAGGAGATCCTCTCCTCCATCAAGCGCATCATCGCCGAGGAAGGCGATGCTGCCACCGGCGCGCGCGCGCGCCGTGCCCGGGAGATCCCTTCGGAGGAAATAGGGCAGGGGCAGGCGGGTGAGGCTGCCGATCGCGAGGTCTTCGAATTGCGCGAAGCCGTCGCGGGGGAACCGACCGAACGCTCGGCTGCCCCGGCAACCGGTGCCGCGCCCGAACCCATCCTCTCTCAGCAGGCGATGGAAGCGACTCGCCAGCCGCTGGAGGCGCTTTCGCGGATCATCGTGAAGCCCGAAGTGGCGGGATCGGACACGCTCGAAGGACTGGTGCGCGAGATGCTCAAGCCGATGCTGCGCGACTGGCTCGACGCCAATCTCCCGCAGATCGTCGAGGCGATGGTCGCGCGCGAGATTTCGCGCATCACCAGCGGGCGCTAGCCCCCCGGAGCCGCTCAACGCGTATCGAGATCCGATTTCCCTCCCCGCAGGCAGGGAGGTGAGCTGAAATGCGTCGGCTTTCACTCCCACGCTCCGCGACCGATTGTAACGTCCGCAACCATCTGCTTATTTCATGCCCATGAAGCACTTCCTCCTCGCGGGCGTCGCGCTCGCCTTTGTCGCCGCGCCTGTCGCCGCCCGAGACCTCACCATTCAGGATGTCGCGACGCTCTCCCGCGTCGGCGCGCCCACGGTTTCTCCCGATGGGCGCTGGCTCGTCTGGCAGCAGCGCGAGACCGATCTCGCCGCGAACCGCGGCCGATACGACCTCTGGCGTCTCGATCTCACGAAAAAGGGCGCGATGCCCGAGAAGCTCGTCGCCGAAGCTGATGTGAACGAGACGAGCCCGCAATTCTCGGCGGACGGGAAGACGGTCTGGTTCCAGTCCGACAAGGGCGGCGTCGACGCGGTATGGGGCGTGCCGACCGTGGGCGGCACTGCCGTCAAGCTCGGTACGGTCCCGGGCGGCTTCAGCGGCTTCAAGGTCGCGCCGACCGGCGACAAGCTGCTCGTCTGGGCCGATCGCAAGCCCGGCGCGCCCAGCCTGGAGCCGGCGATGGTCAAGAGAGACCCGAATGCCGGCTCCGGCCGTACCTATGCCCAGCTCTTCGTGCGCCACTGGGATACGTGGTCGAACGGCGATCGGTCCCAGCTGTTCGTGCTGCCCTTCGGGGCGCAAGGGGCGAGCGGCAACGGTACGCCCATCATCGGCAAGCTGATTGGCGATACTCCGTCCAAGCCCTTCGGCGGCGGCGAGGAGCTCGCCTGGTCGCCCGATGGCAAGACAATCTACTTCGCGCTGCGCGAGGCGGGGCGGATCGAGCCGCTTTCGACCAACCTCGACATCTTCGCCGCGCCGGCTGACGGATCGGCGCCGCCGGTGAACCTCACGCCGGACAACGACGGCACCGACACGCTCCCCACCGTCTCGCCTGACGGAAAGTGGCTCGCCTGGGCCTCGATGGCGCGCGCCGGCTATGAGTCGGATCGTCAGGTGCTCAAGCTGCGCAATCTCGCCACCGGCGAAGTGCGCGCGCTCACCCGGGATTGGGACCGCTCGGTCGCGTCGATCGCCTGGGCTCCCGACGGCAAGCGCCTCTACGTGACTGCGCAGGACACCCAGGAGCAGCCGATCTTCGCGGTCGACGCGGCGAGCGGCAAGGTGACCCGGCTGACCGGGGAAGGCGTGGTCTCGGCGGTGGTGCCGACCAGCGACGGCGTCGTCTATTCGATGAACAGCCTCACGGCGCCCGACGACTTCTATCGCCTGAAGGGCAAGCAGCAGGAGCGGCTGACGCAGGTGAATGCGGCCAGGCTCGCCGGGATCGACCTTCCCAAGGTCGAGCGGTTCAGCTTCACCGGCGCGAACAACGATAAGGTGTGGGGCTATGCGGTCCGGCCCGCCAGCCTTGCCGCCGGTGCAAAGGCGCCGATCGCCTTCATCGTCCACGGCGGCCCGCAGGGATCGAGCAACAACAGCTGGTCCTATCGCTGGAATCCCGCGGTGTTCGCGGGTGCCGGCTATGCGGTGGTGTCGGTCGATTTCCATGGAAGCACCGGCTATGGCCAGGCCTTCACCGACGCGATCCAGAACAATTGGGGCGGCTGGCCGCTTGAGGATCTGCAAAAGGGCCTCGCCGCGGCCGAAGCGAAATTCTCCTGGCTCGATGGTGGCAACGCCTGCGCGCTCGGCGCCTCCTACGGCGGCTATATGATGAACTGGATCGAGGGCCAGTGGCCCGATCGGTTCAAATGCATCGTCCAGCACGACGGCGTCTTCGATGCTCGCGCCATGGCATATGAGACCGAGGAGCTGTGGTTCGACGAGTGGGAGCACGGCGGCAAGGCCTATTTCGAGGACCCCGAGGCCTTTGAGAAGTGGAACCCCGTCCATCACGTCACCAAGTGGAAGACGCCGCAGCTCGTCATCACCGGCGAGAAGGACTTCCGCATCCCCTACACCCAGGGGCTGGCCGCGTTCACTGCGCTCCAGCGGCGCGAGATCGACTCCCGCCTGCTCGTCTTCCCCGACGAGAACCACTGGGTGCTCAAGCCGAAGAACTCGATGCAATGGTACGGCGAGGTGCTCGGCTGGCTGGGAAAATACACCGCCAAATAGCCTGAGCCGTTTCACTCCCGGCTTGCGGGAGGGGCAGGGGAGGGGCCGACGGAGCGGCGCGCGCGACGCACGCACTTCAGGCCCTCCCCAACTCCCACCGCAAGCGGGAGGGGAGCGCTTGTGTCGGGCGTCGGCCCGCGGCTAAAGCGCCCGCATGACCACCGAGCTTCCCAAGACCTTCGACCCCGCCGAAATCGAAACCCGCTGGTACGGCCATTGGGAGGAAAAAGGCCTGTTCGCGCCCGAGCGTCCCGGCGCCGATCCGTGGACGCTGGTCAACCCGCCGCCCAACGTCACCGGCAGCCTCCACATCGGCCATGCGCTCGACAACACGCTCCAGGACATTCTCGTCCGCCATGCGCGGCTGAAGGGCAAGGACGCGCGCTGGGTGGTCGGCACCGATCATGCCGGCATCGCCACCCAGATGGTCGTCGAGCGCCAGCTGAACGACAAGCAGCAGAAGCGCACTGACTTCACCCGCGAGGAGTTCGTCGCGAAGGTGTGGGAATGGAAGGCGGAAAGCGGCGGCGCGATCACCGGCCAGCTGCGCCGCCTCGGCTGCTCGATGGACTGGGCCAACGAACGCTTCACCATGGACGAGGGCTTTTCGAAGGCCGTTCTCAAGGTGTTCGTCGAGCTTCATCGCCAGGGGCTGATCTATCGCGACAAGCGCCTCGTGAACTGGGACCCGGGCTTCGGCACCGCGATCAGCGACCTCGAAGTCGAGACCGTCGATGTAAAGGGCAGCTTCTGGCGCCTGCGCTATCCGCTCGAGGACGGCAGCGGCTTCATCGAAGTCGCGACCACGCGGCCGGAGACGATGCTTGCCGACATGGCGGTGGCGGTGCACCCCGACGACGAACGCTATAAGCCGCTGGTCGGCAAGAAGGTGAAGCTGCCGATTACCGGCCGCCTGGTTCCCATCGTCACCGACGAGCATGCCGACCCCGAGCTCGGCTCGGGCGCGGTGAAGATTACTCCCGGGCATGATTTCAACGATTTCGAAGTCGGCAAGCGCGCCGGCATCAAGCCGGCCGAGATGCTCAACATGCTCGATGCGAAGGCGCGCGTCACCCAGACCGCCGACGGGCTGATCCCCGACGACCTGCTCGGGCTCGACCGGTTCGAGGCGCGCAAGACGGTGGTCGCGCGGCTCAAGGCCGATGGCGTGCTGATCCCGCACATCGACAAGGATGGCGAGGAGCACGACGCCGAGCCGCGCACGATCGCGACGCCCTTCGGCGACCGCTCGGGCGTGGTGATCGAGCCATGGCTCACCGATCAATGGTATGTCGACGCCGCGACGCTGGCCAAGCCCGCGATCGAGGCGGTCCGCTCCGGCGCCACCAGGATCGTGCCCAGGAGCTGGGAAAAGACCTATTTCAACTGGATGGAGAACATCCAGCCCTGGTGCGTCTCGCGCCAGCTCTGGTGGGGCCACCGCATCCCGGCGTGGTTCGCGGAGGACGGCCGCATCTTCGTTGCGGAAACCGAGGAGCAGGCGCAGGCCCAAGCAGGCGAGGGCGTCGCACTCACTCAGGACTCCGACGTCCTCGACACTTGGTTCTCGTCGGCCCTCTGGCCCTTCGCGACGATGGGCTGGCCCGATGAGGACGTGAAGGCCAGGGGCCGCTACCCCAACGACGTGCTCATCTCCGGTTTCGATATCCTGTTCTTCTGGGACGCGCGGATGATGATGCAGGGCTTGCACTTCCTGAAAGAAGTGCCGTTCAAGACCCTGTATCTCCACGGTTTGGTGCGCGCGGCGGACGGGCAGAAAATGTCCAAGTCCAAGGGCAACGTCGTCAATCCGCTCGGGCTGATCGACAAGTACGGCGCCGATGCGCTGCGCTTCTTCATGGCCGCGATGGAGAGCCAGGGCCGCGACATCAAGATGGATGAGAAGCGAGTCGAGGGCTATCGCAATTTCGCGACCAAGCTCTGGAACGCCGCGCGCTTCTGCCAGTCGAACGGCATCGCCGCGAGCAGCGCGATCGAGCCGCCCGCGGCGACGCTGGCGGTCAATCGCTGGATCGTCGCCGAGACCGTCGCGACCGTCCAGGCGCTCGACCTCGCGCTCGCCGATCTGCGCTTCGACGAGGCGGCCAACAGCATCTACCAGTTCACCTGGAGCCGCTTCTGCGACTGGTATCTCGAGCTGATCAAGCCCGTGCTCCAGACCGAGGGCGCCGAAGGTGCGGACGAGACCCGCGCCGTCGCCGGCTGGGTGCTCGACCAGATCCTCGTCATGCTCCACCCTTTCATGCCCTTCATCACCGAAGAGCTCTGGTCCAAGATGGGCCCGCGCGAATACGAGCTGATCGTGGCGAAATGGCCGATGGCCGATGCCCGCGCGCTCGATCCGGCGGCCGCGCAGGAGATCGACTGGCTGATCCGACTTGTGAGCGAGATCCGCGCCGCCCGCACCGAGCTCAACGTGCCCCCGGGGGCTCGCCTGCCGCTCCACGTCCGCGATGCCTCGCCAGAAACGCAGGCCCGGCTCGCGCGCCAGGACGCAGCGCTTGCGCGCCTCGCGCGGGTCGATCAGGCGGCGGGTGAGGCGCCCGCTGGCGGCGCGCTCCAGATCATCGTCGACGAGGCGACCTTCGTCCTTCCGCTCGGCGATGTGGTCGACCTCGAAGCCGAACGCGCCCGCCTCACAAAGGCGATCGCCGCGGCCGAAAAGGAGCGCGACAACCTCGCCGGGCGCCTGAACAACGCCAGCTTCGTCGAGCGCGCCAAGCCCGAGGCAGTCGAGAAAGCCCGCGCCGATCACGCCGAAAAGGCCGCCGAAGCCGAGCGCCTCTCCGCGGCGCTCGCCCGGCTCGGCTAGGCTTCCGCCGGCGCCATCACCTCGATCACGCCGGCGGCGATCTTCGCGACCGCCGGCGTCTTCGCCAGCACTTCGCCGTCGATCGAGATCGGCAGCGCCGGCTCGGTCGCGATCCGCAGCGCGCTTCCGGTGAACTCCACCGTGTCCTCGTGCCGCGCCTCCAGCCGCAGGATCGAGGCGACCCAGTTGCGCACCAGCCGCCGCTTCACATGCCCCTTCACTGCCTGAACCACGATCCGCCCGCTGTCGAGCTCGGCCGAATCGACCAGCTCGGTGCCGCCGTGGAAGGCGCCGTTGGAGATGCGCACCTCCACCACGCGCAGCCGCTTCGCCGCCGCGCCTTCGCCGACGATCAGCGTGAACGGGCGGAAGCGCAGGAACTGGATCGCGGCCCAGCCGAGATAGCCCGCGCGGCCGAACCAGCGCTTCGCCAGATGCGGCACCGTTTCCGCGATCTTGGGCGAGAGGCCGATCGCCGCGGCATTGGCGAAATAGTCGTCGCCGATCATCCCCAGGTCGATCCGCCGCGGCACCCCCTTCACGATCACATCCACTGCGCCCTCGATGTCGAGCGGAATGCCGAGCGACCGGGCAAAGCTGTTCGCGGTGCCGAGCGGCAGCACCCCCAGCCGCACCTCGCGCCCCACGATCAGATCGACGAGCGAGCTGATCGTCCCGTCGCCCCCGCCGAGGATCAGCAGCTCAGCTCCGCGGCCGAGCGCGCGCTCGACGGCCGCGGGCAGCTCCGCGGGCTCGTCCACGGCATGGGCATCCACTGCAAAGTCCAGCGCTTCGAATCGCGCACGCGCACTTTCGAACGAACGGCGGCCGCTGCGCGATCGGGTGTTGACGAGCATCGCCGCACGCGCCTTTGCTTCCGTCATCCTGCCCTTCCATCTGGAACGTATCGGGCAGGTAACGTTTGTCCCGGGCGGGACGATCCGCAGCCGATGGAGAGTGCATGGCCCCGACCCGCGCCGCAACGCGAGACCTGACGCAGGGGCCGATCGGCAAGACGCTGCTGCTCTTCGCGCTGCCCACGCTCGGTTCGAACGTGCTCCAGTCGCTCAACGGCTCGATCAACTCGATCTGGGTCGGTCGCTTCCTCGGCGAGCAGGCGCTGGCGGCGACCAGCAATGCCAACATCATCATGTTCCTGATGTTCTCGGCGGTGTTCGGCTTCGGCATGGCGGCGACCATCCTGATCGGCCAGTCGATGGGCCGGCACGATGTCGATGCGGCGCGGCGCGCCTTCGGCTCGGCGATCGGGCTGGTGATGGGGGGCGCGGTGCTGATCGCGATCGTCGGCTGGCTGCTCGCCCCGCAGATCCTGCACCTGCTCGCCACGCCGGGCGAGGCCCGCGGCATGGCGCTCGAATATCTGCGGGTGATCTTCCTCGGGCTGCCCTTCGCGATGCTCGGCGTGCTCATCCAGATGAGCCTGCGCGGCACCGGCGACTCGCTCACGCCGCTCTGGTTCATGGTGCTCAGCGTCGCGATCGACGCGGGCTTCAATCCGCTGCTCATCGAGGGGATCGGTCCTTTCCCGCGCATGGGCATAGCCGGTTCGGCCACCGCGACGCTGCTGGCGGGCGTCGCCTCTTCGCTCGGCCTGCTGGTCTATGTCTATTGGCGCGACCTGCCGATCCGGCTGCGGGGCGCCGAGCTGCGCTATCTGATCCCCGAAAAGGCGCTGATTCGCACGATCGTCGCCAAGGGGCTGCCGATGGGCGCGCAGATGCTGGTGATGTCCACTGCGGGCCTCAGCATGGTCGGGCTGGTCAATCGGCTGGGGGTCGATACCGCGGCTGCCTATGCGGTCTCGCAGCAGCTGTGGACCTATATCCAGATGCCCGCGATGGCGATCGGCGTCGCGGTGTCGAGCATGGCCGCGCAGAACATCGGCGCCGGGCGCTGGGACCGCGTCGGTGCGATCACCCGCTCCGGGCTGATCTACAACACTGCGGTCACCGTTTTCGTGATCGTCGCGATCCTCCTGTTCGATCGCCCCGTGATGGCGCTGTTCGTCGGCGGCGACAGCCCCGCGATCCCGATCGCGCGCCATATCCAGCTTCTCGCGAGCTGGACCTTCGTGATGTTCGGCGCGACGATGGTGCTGTTCTCCACCGTCCGCGCCAACGGTGCCACCGTGCCGCCGCTGCTGATCCTTGCCTTCACGCTCTTCCCGATCCGGCTTGGCTTTGCGTTCGGGGCTCAGCCCTGGCTCGGAAGCGATGCGCTGTGGCTTGCCTTCCCGATCGGCTCGGCCTTCTCGCTGCTGTTCGCTGCGCTCTACTATCGCTACGGCGGCTGGCGGAGCGAAGTGCTCGCGGTCCCGCCCGAGCAGGCCGAAGTCGAGGAAGAGGCGCTCGCCGCCACCGAGCCCGCCGGGCGCTTGCAACCCAATTGCTGAGGGCGCATCAGCGCGCCCATGACTCAATATCCCGCGCTTCGCCTCCGCCGCACGCGTGCCGCCGCCTGGAGCCGGCGCATGTATGCCGAAAATGTGCTCACGCCGGCCGATCTGATCTGGCCGCTGTTCGTCACTTCCGGCGAGGAAGAGGAGCCGATCGCCTCGCTGCCGGGCGTGTCGCGCTGGTCGGTCAAGGCGGTCGCCGAGCGCGCCAGGGAAGCCGCGGCGCTCGGCATTCCGTGCGTGGCGCTGTTCCCCAACACCCCGCACGAGCTGCGTACCGACGACGGGCGTGAGGCGTTCAATCCCGACAATCTGATGTGCCGCGCGATCAAGGCGATCAAGGATGCGGTGCCGGGGATCGGAGTGCTCACCGATGTCGCGCTCGATCCCTATACCAGCCACGGCCATGACGGGATCGTCGATGCCGCCGGCTATGTGCTCAACGACACCACCGCCGCGGTGCTCACCGATCAGGCGCTGGTCCAGGCCGAGGCGGGGGCCGACATCGTCGCACCGTCGGACATGATGGACGGCCGCGTCGGGCTGATCCGCGGCGCGCTCGAAGCCAATGGCCACGTCAACGTCCAGATCATGGCCTATGCCGCCAAATATGCCTCGGGCTTCTACGGCCCGTTCCGCGATGCGGTCGGCAGCCGCGGGCTGCTCAAGGGCGACAAGAAGACCTATCAGATGGACCCCGCCAACGCGGAGGAAGCGCTGCGCGAAGTCGCGCTCGATATTGCCGAGGGCGCGGACAGCGTGATGGTGAAGCCTGGGCTGCCCTATCTCGACATCATATTGCGTGTGAAGAGCGAGTTCCAGATGCCTGTATTTGCCTATCAGGTCTCCGGCGAATACGCGATGATCGAAGCCTCGGCCGCGGCCGGGGCGGGGGACCGCGACGCGCTGGTGATGGAAACGCTGATGGCCTTCAAGCGCGCCGGCTGCTCGGGCGTCCTCACCTATCACGCCCCGCTCGCCGCGCGGCTGATGGGCGCATAACTTCTCCCTCTCCCCATCCGGGAGAGGGCCGGGGAGAGGGGCAGTGTGCCTTGAATCGATAGCAGCGAGCGGGGCGGCAAAGTCCATATGATCACCACCGAACGTCTCCTCCTTCGCCCTTGGCGCGAGGAGGACAAGCCAGTCTTCCACACGATCGCCAACACCCCGCGGATGATGGAGCATTTCGGCGGCCCCGTGCCGCAGGCGAAGCACGACGCGGTCATCGATCGCCAGATCGAGCAGCAGGCGCGGTTCGGCCATTGCATGTGGGTGGTCGAGATCCGCGCCACCGGCGAATTTGCGGGCGTATGCGGCCTGCGCATCGGCGGGCATGCCGGCACCCCGGTGCCCGAGGAGCTCGAGATCGGCTGGCGCATCGGCGAGAAGTTCTGGGAGCAGGGCATCGCCCGCGAGGCGGCCGAGGCGAGCATCGCCTGGGGCTGGGCCAACACCGCGCGCCCCCGCATCGCTGCCTGGACGACGATCTCCAACATCCGCAGCTGGGGCCTGATGGAGCGGCTCGGCATGCGCCGGCGCGCCGATCTCGATTTCCACCACCCCGATTATGCGGAGGGCGATCCCTTCGGCGCTATGATCGTCTACGCCATCGACCGCCCTTAGGGCTGGCAAAGTAGGATTTGTTCTGCTTCCGTTCGAGTATGGGCGAGCAGCAGGACTTTTTCCTTCACGGCCGCGTCGTTTGGATGTCGCAAAGGAGACGCGTCGCAGGCGCTTCCCCGTCGCCTCGCAGTCGCGTGAGTGGCGCTTCGCAGTCGCGCCGGCGTCGCACGACTGTGGCCTCGATGTCGCGCGACTGTGGCGTCAGTGTCGCGTCGCTGTCGCTTCGCTGGCGCTTCACCGTCGCGTTGGCACAAAATCACGTTATCGAGTCAACCGAAGCCAAGCAGGGCCGAGTCAAGCAGGGCTGGCCCGCCATCGTTCCGGCCCCCGACTCGCTCGGATCGCCGCGCATCGCGGGCATCGGAGCGCTGGCTATCGTTGTCAGCCTTCCAAGCCGCGGAACGCGCTGCAATAGCGAAACGAGCTTCGCTGCGAATCGGATCACGGGCACTGCGGCGCGCGTTCCGGTCGCGACCTGAGGATGGGGACGAAAGACGTATGAACGCTTCCGAGATGACGACCAAGATCGCCGACGGCCAGGGCTTCATCGCCGCGCTCGATCAGAGCGGCGGTTCCACGCCCAAGGCGCTTAAGGGCTATGGGATCGAGGAAGGCGCCTGGTCGAGCGACGAGGAGATGTTCGACCTCATCCACCAGATGCGCAGCCGGATCATCTCGTCGCCGGTCTTCACCGGAGACAAGGTGCTCGGCGCGATCCTGTTCGAGCGGACGATGGACGGCACGGTGGGCGGTAAGCCGACGCCCCAGGCGCTGATCGACAAGGGGATCGTGCCCTTCCTCAAGATCGACAAGGGCCTCGAAGCCGAAGCCGATGGCGTGCAGCTGATGAAGCCGATTCCGGGGCTCGACGCGCTGCTCGCGCGCGCCAGGGGGCTCGGCGTGTTCGGCACCAAGGAGCGCTCCGTCGTCAACCTCGCCAATCGCCAGGGTATCGCCGCGATCGTCGGGCAGCAGTTCGATGTCGCGCGCCAGGTGCTCGCCGCCGGGCTGGTGCCGATCATCGAGCCCGAAGTGAACATCAAGAGCCCCGAGCGCGCCGAAGCCGATCGCATCCTGCAGGAAGAGCTGCTGAAGGCGCTCGACGCGCTTCCGGGTGACGACAAGGTGATGCTCAAGCTTTCGATCCCCGCCGAGGCCGGGCTGTTCGGCTCGCTGGTCGATCATCCGCGGGTGCTGCGCGTCGTGGCGCTCTCGGGCGGGTACAAGCGGCCCGAAGCCTGCGCCGAGCTCGCGAAGAACCGCGGCATGATCGCCAGCTTCAGCCGTGCGTTGCTCGAGGACCTGCGCCACCAGATGAGCGATGCCGAGTTCGACGCCGCATTGGGCGCGGCGATCGACGAGATCTACGCCGCGTCGACCGACAAGGTTGCGGTGCCGGCATGATCCTGGCACGCCGCCCGGTTCTTGCCGGCCTGGCCCTGGCGATGCTGGGCGGCGAAACGCTTGCGAAGAAGGCAGGCAGGATGGAACAGGAAATGCCCGTTCCCACCTTCGGGATGATAGGCAAGATCAAGGCGCAGCCGGGCAAACGCGCCGAGCTGATCGGGATTCTGACCAGCGGCACGGAATCGATGCTCGGGTGCCTGGCCTATCTGGTCGCGGAGGATGCGAAGGACCCCGACAGCGTCTGGATCACCGAGATCTGGGACAACAAGGAGACCCACGCTGCCTCGCTCCAGCTGCCTGCGGTGCGCGAAGCGATCGCCAGGGGGCGTCCGTTGATCGCGGCGTTCGAGATCAGCGCCGAGACGCGGCCGGTGGTGCGGCTCAACCCGCCGGCCTGATCAGGCGACGGGAACGGGTGCCTCGGCCATGGCCGCGAGCACGTCGGTCACGGTCGATCCGATGACCACCTCGTGCGACTTGTCGAACGAGATCACGCCCACTTCGTCTCCCGCGAGGTTGATCGAAGTCACGGTGCGGACGAGCGGCAGGTTCACCAGCATCGGCTCGCCGTTGATCGACTTTAGGACGACGAAGTGCGGCTTGGTATTGGTCATGGGACGATCTTTCCTGGCGAATGCGATCTGAACGCGCTGCGGCAGCGCAGGCGATTGCCTGGATTCTTATAGCGGGAAGCAGCAGGGGGCGTGTCGGAGCGGCGATAATCTAGCGGATCGACTGCGCTGCCAAGGCCTTGAGCGTGAGAGCGTCGTGGATGGCGGCGGCATCGGTGTCGTTGTTGAAATAGGCCCAGACCTCTCGGCCGGTCCGGGCCTGGCCGGCCATCCAGTCGGCAGCGGCGAGCAGCGCCTCGTCGGAGTAGCGGCCCCAATATTTGCCCTGTCCGCCGTGGAAGCGGAGATAGGCAATGGGGCCGACGGCGGTGCGGGGGCTCTCCAGCCCGGGCATGTCGTGTGCGCAGAAGCTGGCGCCGTAGCGATCGAGGAGAGCGAACACGTCATCGGCGTACCAGCTCTTGTCGCGGAACTCGAAGACGTTGACTACGTCCTTGGGCACGATCTGCAGGAAGCTCTCGAGCCGTTCGAGGTTGAGCCGGAAGCGCGGCGGAAGCTGGTAGAGGATCGGACCGAGCGTTTCCCGCAGGTGCCGGAAGGGGGGCATCATTCGTTCCAGCGGCTCGGCGCAATCCTTGAGCTTCTTGGCCTGGGTCAGGAAGCGGTTGGCCTTGACGGCATAGCGGAACTCCGGCGGCGCCTGCTCGCGCCACGCATCGAAAGTCTCGGCCTTGGGAAGCCGGTAGAAGCTGTTGTTGATCTCGACGGTGTCGAAATGCTCGGCGTAGAAGGCGAACCAGTTCTTGACCGCGAGCTTCTCGGGGTAGAAGCGGCCACGCCAATGGCGGTAGATCCAGCCCGAACAGCCAATGCGGATCGCCGCGAAACCGGAGTGACTCATGATTGATCCCGAAGATGACTTCGACGCCGACAACGCGCTGGAGGGCTTTGCGGATCAGTTCGTGCGCGACGATCGCCGGCCGCCATGCCAGCTCTACCTCATTTCGCCGCTCGACGTGGGGGGCGGCTTCACGAACCGTCTGGCGCGGGCGCTCGACGCTGGGCCCGTTGCCGCGTTCCAGTTCCGCGTGAAGGACATCGACCAGCACCAGGCCGCGCGGCTCGCCGAGCCGCTTCAGCGCATCTGCGCCGATCGCGAGGTGGCGTTCATCGTCAATGATAGCGTCAGCCTGGCCAAGCGGCTGGGCGCGGATGGCGTGCACCTGGGGCAGGAGGACGGCGATGCCCGCGAGGCGCGTTCGATCCTGGGTCCGTCGGTGCAGATCGGCGTGACGTGCCATGACAGCCGCCACCTGGCGATGGAAGCGGGCGAAGCCGGCGCCGACTATGTCGCGTTCGGCGCCTTCTATCCTACGACGACCAAGGAAGTTCGGCATCGCCCGGAGCCGGCGATCCTGAGCTGGTGGACCACGGTGTTCGAGCTGCCCTGCGTGGCGATCGGCGGGATCACCCCGACGAACGCGCGGCCACTGATCGACGCGGGGGCGGATTTCCTCGCGGTCTCCGGCGCGGTCTGGGGCGGCGACGAGGCAGCGGCGGTAAAGGCCTTCCAGGACGTGCTCAAAGGCTGAGCGACCAGCCCGCGGAAACAACCGCGGATCGGCTTCGTTCTCCTGGCTAACCTTTGTTGGTCGGGAGCTTGCCCTTGCGTAAATCCGTTGGTGTCGCCGTACTGTTCGCTACCCTGGCCTTGGCGCCATTGGGCCCACTAGCCGCGCAGCCGAAGGCGCCGGCAGGCAAGCCGCCGATCGACTTCACGACGATGCATGCGCAGGTGATCCTCGATTCGCTGGGCTTCTCGCCCGGCATAATCGACGGGCGTGAGGGGCAGTCGCTCACGGCGGCGCTTCGCGGCTTCCAGGCGTCGCGCGAGCTGCCGGTGACGGGCAAGCTCGACCGCGCCACGCTCTCGGCGCTTCACCAATATCGTGCTCGTCGTCCGCTCGCGCAGGTGACGATCGAGCCGGCAATGCTGCGCGGACCGTTCATCCGGCCGATGCCGAGCGACCCGGAGAAGCAGGCGAAGCTGCCCGCGCTCGCCTATACGCGCCCGCTCGAAAAGCTTGCCGAGATGTTCCACACCACACCCGAGGTGCTGGTGGAGCTCAATCCGGGCGGCGCCACCATCGAACCCGGCGCGACCTTCCGCTTTCCCAACGTCCTTCCGCAATCGCGCGACTATCGAGGCGACTGGAAGCCCGAATGGCGCCAGACGCTGAACGACCTCAACATCGACGCGCGCCAACCCGCGGCCGACCACCTCGTCGTCGACAAGTCCGAAAAGGCGCTAAAGGTTTTCGATGCCGGGAACCGGCTCGTCGCCCAGTTCAGCGCGACGATGGGGAGCCAGCATGATCCGCTTCCGATTGGTACCTGGAAAATCAACGTTATAGATACCAATCCTAAGTTTCATTATAATCCCGACCTGTTCTGGGATGCCGATGCCGACGACGGCAAGGCGTTGCTGCCGCCGGGCCCTAACGGTCCAGTGGGCGTCGTCTGGCTCGATCTCTCTAAGGAGCATTACGGCATCCACGGCACGCCCGAGCCGCAGAACATCGGGCGCACCCAGAGCCACGGCTGCATCCGGCTCACCAACTGGGATGCAGCGCGGCTCGCCCTGATGGTGAAGCCCGGGACGCAGGCGGTGTTCCGGGAGTGAAGCCATGGTAAGACGGTGGGCGATGGGAGCGGGGCTGCTTCTGCTTTTGGTGGTGACCGGGCTCGCCTCGATGATCCGGATCGTGCCCCCGCATCCCGCCGCGGTGCCGGACCCCGGGGCTACGCCTCGGCAGGCATCGGCAGCGCCGAATTCCTCGCGTGATGCTCCGGCCGCGCTGCTCGTGCCGGTCCGAGGCGTGGCCCGCGCGCAGATCGTCGACAGCTGGGGACAATCGCGTGCCAACGGGCAGCGGACGCACGAGGGCACCGACATCATGGCCCCTGCCGGCGCTCCGGTGGTCGCCGCCGCGCCCGGGATAGTCGAGAAGCTGTTCTACAGCAGTGGCGGCGGTGGGATCACGCTCTATGTGCGTTCGCCAGACCAGCGCTGGAGCTATTATTATGCCCACCTGCAGCGCTACGCACCCGGGGTGGCGGAGGGGCTCACGGTCAAGGCCGGGGACCTGCTCGGCTTCGTGGGTGACACCGGCAACGCCGGAACGGGCAATTTCCACCTCCATTTCGGCATGGCGCAGATGCAGCCGGGCGAGCGCTGGTGGCAGGGGCAGCCGATCAATCCCTATCCGATGCTTGCGCAAGGGAACTGACGTTCGTATTATGTTCCCATCCGGCAAGGAAGGGCGTGATGTTGGAAGGTGGCTGCAACTGCCGGTACGTGCGATATCGGCTGACGGCGGATCCGATCGTCGTGAACTGCTGCCATTGCCGCATGTGCGAGCGCACCTCGGGAAGCGCTTTCGCGCTCAACGTGATGATCGAGACCGCGCATGTCGAGCAGATCGGCGAAGGGCAGCCGGAAGCGTTCGTCCCCGAGCCGGGCGATCCGATCGCGCAGGGAAGCGCGCGCTGCCCGCGGTGCGCGACCGTGCTGTGGGGCCATCATGCCGATTTCGGCGCGGCCGTCTGCATGGTGCGCGCGGGAACGCTCGATTTCAGCCGCGACGTGGCGCCGACCGCGCATTTCTTCACTGTCACCAAACACCCCTGGGTAACCATTCCCGAGGATGCGCCCGCCTATGAGACGCTTCCCGAGCTCAGCGCGCCTCCTCCGTGGGGTGCGGAGGGCCAGCGGCGGATAGACGCCGTGCTCGCGCAGCGGCGCTGACTTGCCGGATGCCGCGTCGGAAGCTAAGGGGCGCGCCTCAGCTCTTTCTCAGCGACAGGTCTCGATCCCATGAAGATCAGCGGCGTGGACATCCGTCCCGGCAACATCATCGAATATGAAGGCGGCATCTGGCGCGCCGTGAAAATTCAGCACACTCAGCCTGGCAAGGGCGGTGCCTATATGCAGGTCGAGCTCAAGAACCTGCGCGACGGCCGCAAGAACAACGTCCGCTTCCGCTCGGCCGAGACGGTCGAGCGCGTGCGGCTCGATACCAAGGATTTCCAGTTTCTGTTCGCGGACGGCGACACGCTGACCTTCATGGACAAGGAAACCTACGACCAGACCACGCTGCCGCGCGACCTGCTCGGCGACGCCGCCGCTTTCCTTCAGGACGGCATGGACGTGGTGATGGAGCTCTACGACGAGGAGCCGATCAGCGTGCAGCTGCCCGATACGATCGAAGCGACGATCGTCGAGGCCGACGCAGTGGTGAAGGGCCAGACGGCCTCTTCCTCGTACAAGCCCGCTGTGCTGGACAACGGCGTTCGCATCATGGTGCCGCCGCACATTGCCAGCGGCACGCGCATCGTCGTCGACGTGTACGAACAGACCTACGTCCGGCGCGCGGATTGACTTCGCTTAACCCCCTCCCTTTCAAAGGGAGGGATTGGGGTGGGTCCCGAGCGCCACGAGCGCCCCGAACTCACCTCGAATAGCGACGCCGGGGCATCGAGTCCCCGCCGCCGCTGCCTCACCCAGCGAAGTGTCGCCGCTGGGTCGATCATGCCCCCGGCATGATCGAGAAATGTCCGGGAGGCATTTCGGGCCCAGCGACGACCTTTCGCTCCCTCCCAAAAAGGGGAGGGGCTGGAGCTGTTTAAATGGTAGCCCATTCCGGCCTGATCACCGTCATCGAGAAGGCATGCCGCAAGGCAGGCCCGCGGCTGCGTCGCGATTTCAACGAGGTCCAGCACCTTCAGGTGAGCCGCAAGGGGCCTGCTGACTTCGTGTCGCTGGCTGACAAGCGCGCCGAGGACACGCTGATCGAGGAGCTCCAGAAGGCGCGGCCCGACTGGGGCTTCCTGGTCGAGGAACGCGGCGAGATCGCCGGCGATCCGAACAAGCCGCGCTGGATCATCGATCCGCTCGACGGCACCAGCAACTTCCTCCACGGCATCCCGCACTTCTGCATCTCGGTCGCTGTCGAGGATCCGCACGGCACGCAGGGCAAGCCGGAGGTCACCCACGGCTACATCTACCAGCCGCTCACCGACGAGAGCTTCTGGGCAGAGAAGGGCAGGGGGGCGTGGGTGCAGGACCAGCGGCTTCGCGTCTCCGCGCGGCGCGACCTGGCAGATGCGCTGATCGCGACCGGGATTCCGTTCCTCGGCCATGGTGACTTCGTCGAATGGACCCGAATCTTCGGCGCGGTGGCGCCCGAAGTGGCGGGAATCCGCCGACTCGGCTCGGCCGCACTCGACCTTGCCTGGGTCGCCGCGGGCCGGTTCGATGGCTATTGGGAGTCGAACCTCAAGCCCTGGGACGTGGCGGCGGGCATGCTGATGGTGAAGGAGGCCGGCGGCTTCATCACCGATTATCGAGGGCAGGATATGGCGCGCGAGCGCAACCAGTATCTGGTCGCCAACGACGGCCTCCATTCGAAGCTCCACAAGCTGGTCGCGGGCGCGCTCCGGAACCGATAGCGCTGCTCGTTCGTCCGGTTGCGGGGGCGTGGTTTCACGTCCGTATAAGCATCACTTGTTGCGAGTGATTCTCAGGGCTTCCGGGCCTTGCCGCACTCGGTCGACGGGCCTAAAGCCGCACCAAATTCCGCATCCGCGAGAAGGCAATTGGTCGATCTATCGCAATATCTGCCCATCCTGCTGTTCCTCGGCGTGGCGCTGGTGCTGTCGAGCGCCTTCGTGTTCCTGCCGATGCTGGTGGGGCGCCTGACCGGCACGCATCAGCCGACGCCCGAGAAGCTCACCGAATATGAGTGCGGCTTCCCCGCGTTCGAGGATTCGCGCAGCCAGTTCGACGTGCGTTTCTACCTCGTCGCGATCCTGTTCATCGTCTTCGATCTCGAAGCTGCCTTCCTTTACCCCTGGGCGGTCTCGGTATTCGATCTCGGCTGGACCGCCTGGATCTCGATGATGATCTTCATCGTCGAGCTGGCGCTCGGCCTCGTCTATGCATGGAAGAAAGGTGCGTTGGAGTGGGAGTAGAACTCAGCCCTCCGCCGCCGGGGACGCTGCCTAATGTGGCGTTCCTCGACGACATCAATGCCGAGCTCGGCGACAAGGGCTTCCTCGTCACGTCGACCGAGGAGCTGTTCCAGTGGGCGCGTACCGGCTCGCTGTGGTGGATGACCTTCGGTCTCGCCTGCTGCGCGGTCGAGATGATCCACGTCAACATGCCGCGCTACGACATGGAGCGTTTCGGTGCCGCGCCGCGCGCCAGCCCGCGCCAATCGGACGTGATGATCGTCGCCGGCACGCTGTGCAACAAGATGGCGCCGGCGCTGCGCCGCGTGTACGACCAGATGTCGGAGCCCAAGTACGTCATCTCGATGGGCTCGTGCGCCAACGGCGGCGGCTATTATCACTACAGCTACAGCGTCGTGCGCGGCTGCGATCGGATCGTGCCCGTGGACATCTATGTCCCCGGCTGCCCGCCGACTGCCGAGGCGCTGCTCTACGGCGTGATGCAGCTCCAGCGTAAGATCCGCCGCATCGGGACGCTCGAACGGTGAGGGCGCCTGCACCCCGCTACGCCGCGAACGACGGCGTGATCGACACGGCGGTCGCCACGCTCGGCGGCATGCTGCTCCATGCCGAGGACAAGGTCGGCGAAGTCAATCTGACGCTCGATCGTGCGCGGCTGGTGGAGGCGATGATCGCGCTGCGCGATACGCCCGGCCTGGAATATCAGATGCTCATGGAGATCGCGGGTGCCGACTATCCGGCGCGCGCGGAGCGTTTCGATGTCGTCTATTGCCTGCTCAGCCTGACGCGGAACCACCGCATCAAGGTCAAGGTCACCACCGACGAAGAGCAGCCGGTGCCTTCGGTGACGGACATCTGGCCGGTCGCCGGCTGGCTCGAGCGCGAAGTCTACGACATGTACGGCGTGCTGTTCGAGGGTAATACGGACCTGCGCCGCATCCTCACCGACTATGGCTTCCAGGGGCATCCGCTGCGGAAGGACTTTCCGCAGACCGGCTATGTCGAACTGCGCTATTCGGAAGAGGCCAAGCGCGTGGTCTATGAACCGGTCAAGCTGGCGCAGGACTTCCGCAATTTCGACTTCATGAGCCCGTGGGAAGGCGCAGCCTATGTGCTGCCCGGCGATGAAAAGGCTGCGCCGGGGCCCGGCCCTGCCGACACGCCCCAGGCCAAGCCCGCGCCGGCACCCACGCCTGCGCCGCCGCCACCGCCCCCGGTCCCCGAGGAAAAGGGCGCTCCGAGCCCCGTCACCGCTGATGATGTGGTCAAGGCTGGCGAGGCTGCGGCCAAGCCGGTCAAGCCGCGTGCCAAGCGGGCAAAGACCAAGGACGGCACCGCCCAGACCGGTGCGGGTCAGGACCATCCCGGCAACAAGCCCGAAGAGAAGCCGGCGGACCCTGATGTGGCGTCCGGCAAGGGGCAGAACCAATGACCGATGCCGTCGAGAAGATGATGGAGCGCGACACCGTCAAGGATCCGGCAACGGGCGACGTCGCGATTCAGAACTACACGATCAACTTCGGCCCGCAGCATCCCGCGGCGCACGGCGTGCTTCGTCTGGTGCTCGAGCTGGACGGCGAGATCGTCGAACGCGTCGATCCGCACGTGGGGCTGCTCCACCGCGGCACCGAGAAGCTGATCGAGTACAAGACCTACACCCAGGCGCTGCCCTACTTCGATCGCTTCGACTATTGCTCGCCGATGGCGATGGAGCACAGCTTCGTCCTCGCGATCGAGAAGCTGCTCGATCTCGAGGTGCCGCTGCGCGCGCAATATCTCCGCGTCTTCTTCGCCGAGCTTACGCGCATCAAGAACCACATGCTGAACCTTGGTTCGCACGTCATGGACGTCGGCGCGATGACGCCGAACCTGTGGCTGTTCGAGCTGCGTGAAGACTGCATGAACTTCTACGAGCGTGCCTCGGGCGCGCGCATGCATGCCAATTATTTCCGCGTCGGCGGGGTGCGGCAGGACGTGCCGCTCAAGCTGCTCACCGACATCGCCGAATGGCTCGACACGCGCCTGCCGCGGCTGTTCGAGGATGCGATCAGCCTGGTCGCCGAGAACCGCATCTTCAAGCAGCGCAACGTCGATATCGCGGTGGTGAGCCGCGATGACGCGATGCGCTGGGGTTTCTCCGGCCCGATGATCCGCGCCGCGGGCATTCCCTGGGATCTGCGCCGTTCGCAGCCCTATGACGTCTATGACCGGATGGAGTTCGACATTCCCGTCGGCACGCGCGGGGACTGCTACGACCGGTTCATGGTGCGCGTCGAGGAGGTCCGCCAGTCCGCGCGGATCATGAAGCAGTGCCTGCAGCAGATGCCCGAAGGCCCGGTGCTGACGCTCGACCACAAGGTCGCGCCGCCGCGCCGCGGCGAGATGAAGCAGTCGATGGAATCGCTGATTCATCACTTCAAGCTCTTCACCGAGGGGTATCACGTCCCCGCGGGCGAGGTGTATGTCGCGACCGAGAGCCCCAAGGGAGAGTTCGGCGTCTATCTCGTGAGCGACGGCACCAACAAGCCGTACCGCTGCAAGGTCCGCCCGACCGCGTTCAGCCACCTCCAGGCGATGGACTTCATGTCCAAGGGGCACATGCTGGCCGACACGACCGCGATCCTGGGTGCGATGGATATCGTGTTCGGGGAGTGCGACCGGTGAGCGTCGATCGCGTGGCAATCGCGCACGAGATGATCGCGCGCTACAATGCGCAGGACGCCGACGCCTATGTCGAGCTGATGACCGACGGCGCCTGCGAGGCAACCTATCGCGGCGCGGTGCTGCGCGAGGGCCGCGAAGGCGTTCGTTCGGGCCTCAAGGCGATGTTCGCCGAGTTTCCCGGAAATCGTGCCGAAATCCTCACTTCCTATGCGCTCGGCGACACCGTCGTTCTGCACGAGAAGGTCGCGCGCTCGCCCGCAGCCGAGCCCTTCGAAGTGATGTCCATCTATTCGTTCTCCGACGACAAGGTCGATCGGGTGGAGTTCATTCGCTGATGGCTGAAGCCCCACAACTTCCCGACGAGGCAGAGACCCGCGCGCGCTGGGGTGCGTTCGCCTGGTCGCCCGAGAATGCCGAGAAGGCGCGGGAAATCCTCGGTCGCTATCCGGCGGGCCGCCAGCAGTCGTGCACGATTCCCTTCCTCGACCTGGCGCAGCGCCAGGTGGGGGCAGAGACCAACACCCAGGGCTGGCTGCCGATCCCGGTGATCGAGTTCGTCGCGCGCGAGCTAGGGTTGCCCTATATCCGCGTGTTCGAGGTCGCGACCTTCTACACCATGTTCAACCTGGTGCCGGTCGGCCGCTATCATGTGCAGGTCTGCGGCACGACGCCGTGCATGCTGCGCGGGTCGGACGATGTGATGGCGGCGTGCAAGGCACGCGGCATGAAGAAGGGGCACACCACAGAGGATGGGCTGTTCACGCTCACCGAGGTCGAGTGCATGGGCAATTGCTCGTCGGCGCCGATGGTCCAGATCAACGACGACAATTACGAAGACCTGACCTACGATCGCACGCTCGCGATCCTCGACGCGCTGGCGAAGGGCGAGAGCCCCAAGACGGGCACGCAGGAGCCCGGCCGCCACACGGTCGAGCCGCTCGGCGGCCCGACGACGCTGCAGGCGATGGTTACCGAGAACCACGATTACCGGGGGGAATGGTGATGAGCGGCGGCAACAAGAATCTGATCGTCACGATCCTCGCGATCATCGGCGCAGTCGTCGTCGCGGGCTGGATTCTCAAGATCACCTTCAACCTGCTCGGCCCGCTTCTGCTGATCGGCGTGGCGGTGCTGATCTACCTCATGTTCTTCAAGAAGGGTCCTCGCTGAGATGCTCGCCGACAAGGACCGCATCTTCACCAATGTCTACGGCTATCAGCCGTGGAACCTGCAGGCTGCGCTCAAGCGCGGCGCCTGGGACAATACCAAGGCGCTGCTCGCGCTCGGTCAGGACACGATCATCGATCGTATCAAGGCCTCGGGCCTGCGCGGGCGCGGCGGAGCGGGTTTCCCGACCGGCATGAAGTGGAGCTTCATGCCCAAGAACCCGACGCCCGAGCGCCCCAGCTTCCTGGTGATCAACGCCGACGAGTCCGAGCCCGGCTCGTGCAAGGATCGCGAGATCATCCGCCACGATCCGCACCTGCTGATCGAAGGCGCGCTGGTCGCCGGCTTCGCGATGCGCGCGCGCGCGGCGTACATCTACATCCGCGGCGAATATATTCGTGAGGCCGAGACGCTCTTCGCCGCAGTCGCCGAGGCCTATGACGCCGGGCTGATCGGCAAGAACGCCTGTGGCTCGGGTTATGACTTCGATGTCTTCGTCCACCGCGGGGCAGGCGCCTATATCTGCGGCGAAGAGACCGCGATGCTCGAGAGCCTCGAGGGCAAGAAGGGTCAGCCGCGGCTCAAGCCTCCGTTCCCGGCCGGCGCAGGCCTCTACGGCTGCCCGACGACCGTGAACAACGTCGAATCGATCGCAGTGGCGCCGACCATTCTGCGCCGCGGGCCCGAGTGGTTCGCGAGCTTCGGCAACGAGAACAACAAGGGCACCAAGCTCTTCCAGATCTCCGGCCATGTCGAGAAGCCCTGCGTGGTCGAGGAAGCGATGAGCATCCCCTTCCGCGAGCTGATCGAGAAGCATTGCGGCGGCATCCGCGGCGGCTGGGACAATCTGCTCGCGGTGATCCCGGGCGGCTCCTCGGTGCCGCTCGTCCCTGCAGCGCAGATCATGGACGCGCCGATGGACTTCGACGGGCTCCGTGCGCTCGGTTCGGGCCTCGGCACCGCGGCGGTGATCGTGATGGACAAGTCCACCGATATCGTCCGCGCGATCAGCCGTCTCAGCTATTTCTACAAGCACGAGAGCTGCGGCCAGTGCACGCCATGCCGCGAGGGCACTGGCTGGATGTGGCGCGTGATGGAGCGGCTGCGCACCGGCGATGCCGACATTGCCGAGATCGATACGCTCCAGCAGGTGACCAAGCAGGTCGAAGGCCACACGATCTGTGCCCTCGGCGATGCAGCCGCCTGGCCGATCCAGGGCCTGATCCGCCATTTCCGCCCCGAGCTCGAGCGGCGGATCAATGAACGCAACGGCACCGGCACGGCGCCGATGATGGAAGCAGCCGAATAATGCCCAAGCTCACAGTAGACGGAATCGAAGTGGAGGTGCCCCAGGGCGCCACCGTGCTCCAGGCTTGCGAAGCCGCGGGGAAGGAGATTCCGCGCTTCTGTTATCACGAGCGGCTGTCGATCGCCGGCAATTGCCGCATGTGCCTGGTCGAGGTGAAGCCCGGGCCGCCGAAGCCGCAGGCTTCGTGCGCGTTGCCCGCCGCCGACAACCAGGAAGTCCGCACCGACAGTGCGATGGTGAAGGCCGCGCGCGAAGGCGTGATGGAGTTCCTGCTGATCAATCACCCGCTCGATTGCCCGATCTGCGACCAGGGCGGCGAGTGCGATCTGCAGGACCAGAGCCTGGCCTACGGCCGCAGCCACAGCCGCTATACCGAGAACAAGCGGGCCGTGACCGAGAAGTACATGGGGCCGATCATCAAGACGATCATGACCCGCTGCATCCAGTGCACCCGCTGTGTCCGCTTCGGCGAGGAAGTGGCGGGCGTGGAGGATATCGGCGCGATCTATCGCGGCGAGGACATGCAGATCACCACTTATCTCGAGAAGGCGTTCAAGAGCGAGCTCTCGGGCAATACGGTCGATCTCTGCCCGGTCGGCGCGCTCACCCACAAGCCGGTGGCGTTCGAATACCGCCCGTGGGAGCTGCGCAAGCACCTGTCGATCGACGTGATGGATGCCGTGGGCACCAACATCCGCCTCGACAGCCGTGGTCGCCAGGTGATGCGCGTGCTTCCGCGCATCAACGAGGACGTCAACGAGGAATGGGCGCACGACAAGACGCGCTACCATGTCGACGCGCTGGTCCGCCGCCGGCTCGACAAGCCGTACGTGCGCCGTGACGGCAAGCTGGTCGAGGCGAGCTGGGACGAGGCGTTCGACGCGATCGCCGCAGTCGCAAAGACCGCGGGCAGCAGCGTCGCCGCGATCGCGGGCGACCTGCTCGATTGCGAGACGATGTACGCCGCCAAGGCGCTGGTGAAGGCGCTCGGCTCGGACCTGATCGAAGGCCGCCAGACCGGCATGGCCTATGACGTGACCAACCTCGGCGCCGTCGCGTTCAACTCGACGATCGCCGCGGTGGAAGACGCAGACGCGGTCCTGCTGCTGGGCACGAACCTGCGCTGGGAAGCGCCGCTGATCAATACGCGCGTCCGTAAGGCGATCAAGAAGGGTGCGAAGGTCTTCGCGATCGGCCCCGAGGTCGACCTGACCTACAAGGTGGAGTGGCTGGGCAACGATCTCGAGCTGCTCGCCAAGCTGCCCGAGGCGGCGGCGCAGGCGATCGACAACGCGAAGAAGCCGCTGCTGATCGTCGGCCCCGGCGCGCTCAAGGACGGGCACGGCCCCGCGCTCGCGATGGCGAAGGCCTTCCAGCGCGCCGCGACCGAGACCGAGGTGGCGTGGAACGGCTTCAACGTGGTCCACACCGCCGCAGCGCGAATGGGCGGGCTGATGCTCGGTTGGGCGCAGAAGGGCGGCATCGCCGATATCGCCGCCGCCGCGCCCAAGCTCACCTTCTTCCTCGGCGCCGACGAAGTCGACTTCGCGGCGTTCGCGGGCAGCTTCAAGGTCTATATCGGCCATCATGGCGATAAGGGCGCCCATCACGCCGACGTGATCCTGCCCGGCGCCACCTACGCCGAGAAGCCCGGCACCTATGTGAATCTCGAGGGCCGCGTGCAGCGCGCCGATCGGGCGGTGTTCGCTCCCGGCGACGCGCGCGAGGACTGGAGCATCCTGCGCGCGCTCTCCGAGAAGCTCGGCCATACGCTGCCGTTCGACAGCTTCGACGAACTGCGCGCCGCGATGGCGAGCGAAGTTCCGGCGCTGGGGCAGGAGGGGCTGGTCTCCTATGAATGGGCGCCGCCGAAGCTTACCGCCAAGGCCAAGGGGCCGGTGAGCTATCCGATCGCCGATTTCTATCTCACCAACGCCATCTGCCGCGCTTCGCCGACGATGCAGCGCTGCTCGGCTGAACTGATCCACGGCGAAGACTTTGCGGAGGCCGCGGAATGACCGCCTTCTTCCAATCCTGGGGGATGTCGTACGAATGGGCGTGGTTCGTCGCCACGATCGTCGGCATCCTGGTGATCGCGCTGCCGCTGATGCTCACCGTCGCGATGGTGATCTACGCTGATCGCAAGATCTGGGCGGCGATGGCGCTGCGCCGCGGCCCCAACGTGGTCGGCCCGCTCGGCCTGCTCCAGAGCTTCGCCGACGGCCTCAAGGTCTTCCTCCAGGAGACGATCATCCCCGCGGCGGCCAACCGCGGGCTTTTCCTCATGGCGCCGATCATCACCTTCACGGTGGCACTGATCGTCTGGGCGGTGATCCCGTTCCAGGCCGGCGTGGTGCTCGCGGACATCAACGTCGGCCTGCTCTACATCCTCGCCGCCTCGTCGCTGGGCGTTTACGGCGTGATCATCTCGGGCTGGTCGTCCAACTCGAAATATCCCTTCTACTCGGCATTGCGCGCTTCGGCCCAGATGGTGAGCTACGAAGTCTCGATCGGCTTCGTCCTGATCTCGGTCGTGCTCTGGGCGGGCACCTTCAATCTCTCGGGCATCGTCACCGCGCAGCAGGGGACCGTGCTCGGCTTCCTCAACGGCTTCGGGTTCAATCCGCTGCTGTTCCCGATGTGGGTGGTGTTCCTGATCTCGTCGCTCGCCGAAACCGCGCGCCCGCCGTTCGACCTGACCGAGGCCGAGTCCGAGCTCGTCGCCGGCTACCAGACCGAATACAGCTCGATGAGCTTCGCGCTCTTCTGGCTGGGTGAGTACGCCAACGTCATCCTGATGTGCACGCTCAACGCGGTGCTCTTCTGGGGCGGATGGCTGCCCCCCATCGACTGGGCGCCGCTCTATCTGGTGCCCGGCATCATCTGGCTCTTCGCCAAGATCGCCTTCTTCTTCTTCGTGTTCAGCTGGATCAAGGCGACGGTGCCCCGCTACCGCTACGACCAGCTGATGCGGCTGGGCTGGAAGATCTTCCTGCCGCTGTCGCTGATCTTCGTCTTCCTCGTTTCCGGGTTCCTGATGTTGACCCGTGTCGGAGTGCCCGCATGAGCGCCGCGCAACTGATCCGATCCTTCACGCTCTGGGAGTTCGTGAAGGCGCACTGGCTTACCCTGAAGTATTTCTTCAAGCCCAAGGCGACGATCAACTATCCGTACGAGAAGAACCCGATCTCGCCCCGCTTCCGCGGCGAGCACGCGCTGCGCCGCTATCCCAACGGCGAGGAACGCTGCATCGCGTGCAAGCTGTGCGAGGCGGTGTGCCCCGCGCTCGCGATCACGATCGAGGCCGAGCCGCGCGAGGACGGCAGCCGCCGCACCACGCGCTACGACATCGACATGACCAAGTGCATCTATTGCGGCCTGTGCCAGGAAGCGTGCCCGGTCGATGCGATCGTCGAGGGCCCAAACTTCGAATTCTCGACCGAGACGCGCGAAGAGCTGATCTACGACAAGAACAAGCTGCTCGCGAACGGCGACCGCTGGGAACGTGCGATTGCCGCAAACCTTGCCGCCGATGCGCCGTACCGTTAAGCGGCGCACCATCCAAAGGGGCCATCCGATTCCGTGATCCAGCTTCTCGCCTTTTATCTGTTCGCGATCGTCGTCCTGGCCTCCGGGGCCATGACGATCCTGTCGCGCAACCCGGTGCACAGCGTGCTGTGGCTCATCCTCGCCTTCTTCAATGCGGCGGGGCTGATGGTCCTCGCGGGCGCCGAGTTCATCGCGATGCTGCTCGTCATCGTGTACGTCGGCGCGGTCGCGGTGCTGTTCCTCTTCGTCGTGATGATGCTCGACATAGATTTCGCGGAATTGCGCGCCGGCGTGATGCGCTATGCCGCGGTGGGCCTTGCGCTCGCGGTGGCGCTGGTCGCCGAGATCGTGATCGCGATCGGCGCCTATAGCGCGGGCGGGCTCCAGCTCGGTCGCCGCATCGCGCCGATCGACGCTGGCGTGCCCAACATCGAGGCGATCGGGCGGCTGCTCTACACGCGCTATCTGTTCGTGTTCGAAGGCGCCGGCTTGGTGCTGCTGGTGGCGATGATCGGCGCGATCGTGCTCACCTATCGCCAGCGCAGCGATGTCCGCCCGCAGAACATCAACCGCCAGATCAACCGGCGTTCGAAGGATGCTACGCGCAACATGAACCCACCAGTGGGGCAGGGGGTCGAGCTGTGATCGGCATCACCCATTATCTGGTCGTCTCGGCGATCCTGTTCACGCTGGGCGTGCTCGGCATCTTCATGAACCGGAAGAACCTGATCGTCATCCTGATGGCGATCGAGCTCATCCTGCTTGCGGTGAACCTCAACCTCGTCGCCTTCTCGGCAGCGTTGGGCGATCTCGTCGGCCAGGTCTTCGCGATGTTCGTGCTGACCGTCGCTGCCGGCGAGGCCGCGATCGGACTTGCCATTCTCGTCATCTACTTCCGTAGCCGGGGCACGATCTCGGTCGACGACGTCAATCGGATGAAGGGCTGATGTCGCCGATTCTCCTCATCGTTTTCCTGCCGCTGATCGCGGCGGCGGTCGCGGGGCTTTCGAACAAGGCGTTCGGCAGCACCTTCCCCAAGGTGATCACCACGGGCGGCCTGTTCGTCTCGTGCGCGCTCTCGTGGCCCATCTTCCTCCAGTACCTCCACGGCGCCGAAGCGACCGTGGTGCCGGTGCTCAACTGGATGGTCTCGGGCGATTTCCATTCCGAATGGGCGCTGCGCGTCGACTCGCTCACCGCGGTGATGCTGGTGGTGATCACCAGCGTCTCGGCGCTCGTTCACCTCTATAGCTGGGGCTATATGAGCGAGGATCCGGATCAGCCGCGGTTCTTCGCCTATCTCTCGCTCTTCACCTTCGCGATGCTGATGCTCGTGACGGCGGACAACCTGGTCCAGATGTTCTTCGGCTGGGAAGGCGTGGGCCTCGCGTCGTACCTCCTGATCGGTTTCTGGTTCCGCAAGCCCAGCGCCAACGCCGCGGCGATCAAGGCCTTTGTGGTCAACCGCGTCGGCGACCTCGGCTTCATGCTCGGCATCTTCGGCACCTTCCTGGTGTTCGGCACCGTCTCGATCCCCGAGATCCTGGCCGCGGCGCCCGGCATGGCCGGTTCGACGATCGGCTTCTGGGGCATGCGCGTCGACACGATCACGCTGCTCTGCATCCTGCTGTTCATCGGCGCCATGGGCAAATCGGCGCAGCTCGGCCTCCACACCTGGCTTCCCGACGCGATGGAAGGCCCGACTCCGGTTTCGGCGCTGATCCACGCGGCGACGATGGTCACCGCCGGCGTGTTCATGGTGTGCCGCCTGTCGCCGATGTTCGAGGTGAGCCCTACCGCGATGGGCGTGGTCACCTTCGTCGGCGCTGCGACCTGCCTGTTCGCCGCTACCGTCGGCCTGGTGCAGACCGACATCAAGCGCGTGATCGCCTATTCGACCTGCTCGCAGCTCGGATACATGTTCTTCGCCGCGGGCGTCGGCGCCTATGGCGCGGCGATGTTCCACCTGTTCACGCACGCCTTCTTCAAGGCGCTGCTGTTCCTCGGCGCGGGTTCGGTGATCCATGCGATGCACCACGAGCAGGACATGCGCTTCTACGGCGGGCTGCGTAAGCACATCCCGATCACCTTCTGGACGATGATGGCGGGCACGCTCGCGATCACCGGTGTCGGCATTCCGGCAGTGTTCGGCAACCACCTCGCGATCGGTTTCGCCGGCTTCCACTCGAAGGACGCGATCATCGAGGCGGCCTGGGCCGCGGGCTCGACCAGCGCCTTCTGGGTCGGCGTGTTCGTCGCGCTGCTCACCAGTTTCTACTCGTGGCGCCTGGTGTTCCTGACTTTCTATGGCAACCCGCGCTGGGCAGGCTCGGAGCACATCCAGCACGCAGTCCACGACGCGCACGGCCACGGCCATGACGCGCACCACGACGATGCGCCGTCTGCCGAGGATGCGGGCCACACCCCCGATCCGCACCATGCCGCGCACGGCCACGGTCATGACGGGCATGCCGTCGAGGGCACCGCGGGCTATCACCCGCACGAGAGCCCGATCGTGATGCTGATCCCGTTGCTGCTGCTCACGCTGGGCGCGATCGCAGCGGGCTTCGTCTTCCACGGCTTCTTCATCGAAGCGGAGGAGGGCGCGCACTTCTGGAACGGCGCGATCGCGTTCGACACGCATCTGATGCACGCGATGCACGAGGTGCCGACCTGGGTGAAGCTCTCGGCGACGGTCGCGATGCTGCTCGGCCTCGTGAGCTCCTGGTACGCCTATATCGGCAAGCCGGGCTTTGCCGGCGCGATCGCGGAGAACTTCCGCGTCGTCCACACCTTCCTGCTCAACAAATGGTATTTCGACGAGCTCTATAACTTCCTGTTCGTGCGCCCCGCCATGGCGATCGGCCGCGTGCTGTGGAAGGCGGGTGACGAGAATACCATCGACCGCTTCGGCCCCAACGGGCTCGCCAACCTGGTCCGCATCGGCAGCGTCGGGGCGGTCAGGCTGCAATCGGGATATGTCTATACCTATGCGTTCATCATGCTGATCGGCCTCACTGCGGCGCTGACCTGGGTGATCGCAGGATGAGCGGCTTCCCGATCCTCACTGTCATGCTCGCCGTTCCCGCCATCGCGGCGGTGGCGTGCCTCTTCGCCAATGCGCAGGCCGCGCGCTGGATCGCGCTCGCCGCGACGCTGGTGGACCTCGTCCTGGGCGGGTTGCTCTGGGCCAATTTCCAGGTCGGCGGCGAGCAGTGGCAGTTCGTCGAGCATGTCACGCTCTTCCGCCTCGGCACGGCCGAGTTCGCCTGGGCGCTGGGCATCGACGGCTTCGCGCTGCTGCTGATCCTGCTATCGGTGTTCCTGATGCCGATCTGCATCGGCGCCAGCTGGGAAGCGATCGAGAACCGCGTGCCCGAATATATGGCGGCGATGCTCGCCACTGAACTGCTGATGATCGGCACCTTCGCGGCGCAGGATCTGATGCTGTTCTACGTCTTCTTTGAAGGCGGGCTGATCCCGATGTTCCTGATCATCGGCATCTGGGGCGGCGCGAACCGCATCTACGCTTCGTACAAATTCTTCCTATACACGCTGCTCGGCTCGCTGCTGATGCTCGTCGCAATGATCTATATGATCCTGACCACGGGCACGACGTCGATCCCCGCGCTGATGGCGCATGATTTCGGACCGCACGTCCAGACTTGGCTGTGGCTGGCCTTCTTCGCCTCGTTCGCGGTCAAGATGCCGATGTGGCCGGTCCACACCTGGCTCCCCGACGCGCACGTGCAGGCGCCGACCGCAGGTTCGGTGATCCTGGCGGGCGTGCTGCTCAAGCTCGGCGGCTATGGCTTCCTGCGCTTCTCGCTGCCGATGTTCCCCGAAGCCTCGGCGCAGTTCATGTCGCTCGTCTTCGTGCTCTCGTGCGTCGCGGTGATCTACACCAGCCTCGTCGCGCTCGTGCAGACCGACATGAAGAAGCTGATCGCCTATTCGTCGGTCGCACACATGGCGATCGTGACGATGGGGCTTTTCGCGCTCAACCCGCAGGGGATCGACGGCGCGATGATGGTGATGCTGGGCCACGGCCTGGTCTCGGGTGCGCTCTTCCTGTGCGTCGGCGTGATCTACGACCGGCTCCACACCCGCGAGATCGATCGCTACGGCGGCCTCGCGATCAACATGCCGCGCTACGCCACGCTGTTCCTGCTGTTCACCATGGCCTCGGTGGGCCTGCCGGGCACGAGCAACTTCGTCGGCGAGTTCCTGGGACTGATGGGAACGTACAAGGTTTCGACCGTCACTGCGCTGCTCGGCACCACGGGCATCATCCTGGGTGCCGCCTATATGCTGTGGCTGTTCCGCCGCGTCGTCTGGGGCGATCTCACCAAGGAAGACGTCAGGGCGATGCCGGACCTATCGCTTCGCGAGATCGCGCTGCTCGCTCCGATCGCCGCGGTGGTGCTGTGGATGGGTGTCTACCCCGAAAGCTTCCTCGCGCCGATGCGGGCCGATACTGCGCGCCTGGTGGAGCGCGTCTCACGCGCCGCACCTCCGGGTGACTCGCAGCCGACCCCGGGCAATCCCGCCGCTGCCGCGCAGGGCGGCCATGGCGAAGCCGCCCCCGCGCACGGGGAGGCGCACTGATGAGCTATTCGATGCAACTTCTGATGGCCCTCCCCGAGCTGGTGCTCGCCGTGGGCGCAATCCTGCTGATGCTGGTCGCCGCATGGGGCGGCCAGGCTTCGACTCGGCTGGTGAGCTGGACTGCCGTGGCGGTGCTGCTCGGTGCGGGCATTTCGCTCGCCGGGCCCGCGTCGGCGGGCGGCACGGCGTTTGACGGCCTCTACCGCGCCGATATGTTCGCCGCCTTCGCCAAGGTGCTGATCTTCGCCGCCGCCGCGGTCTCGATCATGATCGCGCCGCGCTTCTTCCAACGCACATCGGGCGACGATCTGCGTCCTGAATATCCGGTGCTGATCCTGCTCTCCGCCGCCGGCATGGGGATGATGGTCTCCGCGGGCGATCTCATCACGCTCTACGTCGGGCTCGAGCTCCAGAGCCTCTCGGCTTATGTGCTCGCGAGCTTCATGCGCCGCGATACGCGCTCGGCCGAGGCTGGCCTCAAGTATTTCGTCCTGGGCGCGCTCGCCTCGGGCATCCTGCTCTACGGCATCAGCCTGGTGTACGGCTTCTCGGGCACCACGTTGTTTGGCGGCATTGCCGAGGCCTATGCCGCGACGCCCGAGGGTGGCCGCAACTTCGGGCTGCTCTTCGGCCTGGTGTTCGTCTTCGCCGGCCTCGCGTTCAAGATCAGCGCTGTGCCATTCCACATGTGGACGCCCGACGTCTATGAAGGCGCCCCGACTCCGGTGACTGCCTTCTTCGCCTCGGCACCCAAGGTGGCGGCGGTCGCGCTCGCGGTGCGCGTCGCAGTGGAGGCGATGGGGCCGGCGCTGCACGACTGGCGCCAGATCGTGATCTTCGCTTCGCTCGCCTCGATCGTGCTCGGTGCGGTCGGTGCGATCGGCCAGACCAACGTCAAGCGGCTGCTCGCCTATTCGTCGATCAACAACGTCGGTTTCGCGCTGGTCGGGCTCGCCGCCGGCACTGCGGAGGGCGTGTCGAGCGTGCTCGTCTACATGGCGATCTACGTCGTGATGACGCTCGGAAGCTTCCTGGTGGTGCTCCAGATGCGCGACGCCGAGGGCGGCTCGATCGAGACGATCGACAGCCTCTCGGGCATGTCGCGCACTCGGCCCGGGCTTGCGCTCGCGCTGGCGATCTTCATGTTCAGCCTCGCCGGCATCCCGCCGCTGCTCGGTTTCTTCGCCAAGCTGGGCGTGTTCATGGCTGCGGTGCAGGCGGGCCTGTGGGTGTTCGCAGTGGTAGCGGCCGCCGCATCGGTGATCGGTGCCTATTATTACCTCAAGATCGTCAAGACGATGTATTTCGACGCGCCTGCACCGGCCTTCGCCGGCCGTGCCGACGCCGTCGAAGGCGGGCTGATCGTGCTCACCGCGACGGCGATCTCGCCGGTCGGCTGGCTGCTGCTCGGGCCGCTCGGCCTGTGGACTGCGGCCGCCGCAAGGGCGCTGTTCTGAGCCATACCATCCGGACCGTCGCGGAGACGGGCTCGACCAACGCCGACATGGCCGAGCTCGCCCGCAGTGGCGCGGCCGAGGGTCTGTGGCTGCGCGCCGAGCGCCAGACCGCGGGAAAGGGGCGGCAGGGGCGTGCCTGGGAATCGCCCGCAGGCAATCTCTACGCGAGCACGCTGGTGCGCCTGCGGCCGACCGATTCTTCGCCCGCCACCCTCGCGCTGGTCGCTGCAGTCGCGTTGGAGGAGACTGTCTCCACCTTCCTGTTTCCGGGAGAAAGCGCGGGTACGGTGTTGAAATGGCCCAACGACTTGCTCGTCGGTGGCGCAAAGCTGTCCGGCATTCTGCTTGAACGCGTGGAGAACGCCGTGATCATCGGCTTCGGCGTCAACCTTGCGCATCATCCGCAGAGCCTCGACCGGCCAACCACCAGCCTTGCCGCTCACGGCCGTGTCGCCGATCCGCATGTCTTCGCCGAGACATTGGCGGAGGCACTTGAGCGGTGGCTGGCGCGCTGGCGCGGAGAGGGGATCGGCGCGATCCGCGATCGCTGGATGGCGCGCGCGCATCCGCCGGGCACGGCGTTGACCACGCGCCTGGCCGACGGCAGTGCCGTAGAGGGGCTGTTCGAGGGGCTGGATGGGCAGGGCGCGCTCATCCTGCGCTTGGCCGACGGCGGCCGCCATGTCATTCACGCAGGGGACGTGTTCCTGCTCTGAAGGGGAAAGCGATGCTGCTCGCGGTCGACGCCGGCAACACCAATGTGGTCTTCGCGCTGGTCGAGAGCGGGGAGGTCCGCGCACGCTGGCGGATCGCCACCGATCCGCGGCGCACTGCCGATGAATATGCAGTGTGGCTGAGCCAGTTGCTGGCGCTGGAGGGCTATGACCGTTCGGCCGTCACCGGCGTGATCATCGGCACGGTGGTGCCGCGCGCGCTCCACAATCTGGAGGTGCTGGCGCAGAAATATTTCAAGACCGAGCCGGTGATCGCCGGGCAGGGCAGGGCCGAATGGGGCTTCCCGCTCGACGTGGACGAGCCGGGCAATCTCGGCGCCGATCGCGCGCTCAACATGATCGCCGGCCATGCCCGGCATCCCGGCGACCTGCTCATCATCGATTTCGGCACTGCCACCACCTTCGACGTGGTCGATTATCGCGGCGCCTACAAGGGCGGGATCATCGCGCCGGGGATCAATCTGTCGCTCGACGCGCTCGTCACTGCGGCGGCGAAGCTGCCGCGCATCGCGATTACCGCGCCCGAGGGGACCAGTGTCGTCGGCCGCAACACGGTCGACCAGATGCATATCGGCATCTACTGGGGCTATGTCGCGATGATCGAGGGGCTGGTCACCCGGCTCAAGGCCGAGGTGGGGCGCCCTTCCAAGGTCATCGCAACCGGCGGGCTCGCGGTGCTTTTTGAAAAGCGCACCGATGTGTTCGACGTGATAGAACCCGATCTGACCATTCAGGGGTTGGCCATGCTGTGGGAACGCAGCGTCGCGGCCTGACAAGGAATTATAGTGAAACCCGGTAACGAACTCCTCTTCCTCGCGCTCGGCGGCTCGGGCGAGATCGGCATGAACGTCAATCTCTATGGCACGCAGGGCAAGTGGTTGATGGTCGATTGCGGCATCACCTTCGGCGACGCCAATTATCCGGGCGTCGACGTGATCCTGCCCGATCTCCAGTTCATCGAGGAACGGCTCGACGATCTGCTCGGCATCGTACTCACGCATGGGCATGAGGATCATATCGGCGCGCTGCCCTATCTCGCTGCCGATCTCGACGTGCCGCTCTATGCCACGCCGTTCACTGCGGGCCTGATCCGCGGCAAGCTCGAGGAAGAAGGGATCGAGGACCGGATCGAACTCAATGTCGTCGATGAGGAGGGGCCGTTCTCGATCGGTCCGTTCACGATGACCTACACGCCGCTCGCCCATTCGATTCCCGAGGGCAACGCGATCCTGATCGAGACTCCCTACGGCCGGGTCTTTCATACCGGCGACTGGAAGCTCGACGATGCGCCTTCGCTTGGCGGCGCCTCGACCGCCGCGGAGCTGACTGCGATCGGCGACGAGGGCGTGCTCGCGCTGGTCTGCGATTCGACCAACGTGTTCAATCCCGAAGCCTCGGGATCGGAAGCGGACGTGCGCACCGGGCTCGACGAAGTGATCGGCGCAGCCAAGGGCCGCGTGCTGGTCACCACTTTCGCGTCCAACGCCGCACGGCTCCAGACGCTGGGCGAAGTCGCGCAGGACACCGGCCGCGCGCTGTGCGTCGCCGGTCGCTCGCTCGACCGCATCATCCGGGTTGCACGCCAGACCGGCTATCTGCGCGACTTCCCCGAGACGGTCGACTTCGACACCGCGATGACGATGCCGCGTGACAAGGTGCTGATCGTTGCGACCGGCGGGCAGGGGGAGCCCCGCGCCGCGCTCGCACGGATCGCCGAGGGGGCGCACCAGCTCAAGCTTACCGAGGGCGATCTCGTCGTCTTCTCGTCACGCCAGATTCCCGGCAACGAGATCGCGATCGGCAAGATCATGAACACGCTGGCGGCCAAGGGCGTGGACATCGTCACCGATCGCCAGGCCTTCATTCACGTCTCGGGGCATCCCGGCCGGCCCGAGCTCGCCGAGATGTACCGCTGGATTCGCCCCGAGATCGTCCTGCCGGTGCACGGCGAGGTGCGGCACATGCATGAGCAGGCGCGCTTCGCCAAATCGCTGGGCGTGCCCCGCGCGATCACGCAGGTGAACGGCGAGATCTGGCGCCTGGCGCCCGGTGAGCCCGAGCGGGTCGGCTTCGCGCCGGCGGGACGGCTCGTGCTCGACGGCGACGTTATTCTTCCCGCGGATGGCTCGACGATCAACGAACGACGCCGCGTTGCGCTCTACGGGCAGATTTCGGTGGCGGTGGCGGTGCGCGGGGGCAAGCTGGCGGGCGCGCCGCAGGTGCGCATCCAGGGCGTGCCGGTGGAGGAGGACAAGGAAGCGTTCCTCGAGGAAGCCGCGGCCGCTGCCAAGGAAGCGGTCAGGAGCGACGGACGCAACATCGAAAAGCTGCGCGAGAGCGTTCGTCTCGCGGTTCGCCGCGCGGCGACGCGCTTCACTGGCAAGAAGCCGGTGGTCGACGTGCTGATCGTGGAGATCTGAAGTGCGCTGGCAATCCGCGCTCGCGATCTATTTCCTCTTCTGGACCTTCTCGGTCTTCCTCGTCCTGCCCTTTGGGGTACGCACCGCACATGAAGCGGGAAGCGAGCTTGTCCCTGGCCAGGCCGAGAGCGCGCCGCACGACTTCTCGGTCAAGAAGCTGCTGCTGCGCACGACGATCGTCTCGGCGTCCCTCTTCGGGATCTTTTTCCTCAACTATCTCTACGGCTGGGTCACGCCTGCGATGCTCGATTGGGCGCGCCCTTAGGCGCGTCCCGGGCTTCTCAGGTGCGCAGGCGCTCGATCGCCTGCGCCAGCATGACGTAGAGCTTGCCCATGTCCGACGAGAGTAGCGTGATCCCCAGTTGCGATCCGTCGCGCAGCGTCAGGATATGGCGCAGCATCCCCTCGAAGTCGTGGATGTAGCGGTTGACGTTCTCGCGGAACGCAGCGTCGGCGTCGTAGAGGCGCGCGACCTCGCGTGACTGCGCGGGGTTGAGCAGACGCACCGCTCGCCTGGTAAAGACGCCGCGATCGCCCTTGAGATAGGCGGCCCATGCGCTGTCGGCGACTTCCGCCGAGAACGCCTTGGCGATGTCGATCGCCGAGGAGTTGAGCGCTTCGATCAGCAGCGAGACCCTGCGCGAGAAGCTGTCGCTGTCGGCCGCCTCGATCTCCGCACGGGCGTCCGCTATCTGGGCGTCAATCTGCGACGTGGTGTTGGCGAGCGCCATCATCTGCTGGCTCAGCCGCTCGGAAGCGCGCGCAGCGGCGCCCACCGCGGCCTCGGTGGCCTCGGCAAGCTCGGCGAGTTGCCACCGCACCGAGCTGTCAACTGCACGCCGAAGTGCATTGCTGCTCGCTTCCTCGAGCGCGTGCGCCGCTCCGGGCGCAATTCCGGCCATCGCTTCTCGGGCATGATCCGCGGCCGCGCTTGCCGTCTCGCGAACGCGGGCCAGCGCGTGCACCAGCTGCGGCGCGGCGGTTTCGGCAAAGCGCCGCGTAGTCTCGATCGTCTCATCGACGACATCGCCGACTGCAACCACCTGCTGGCTGCTGGTCGCGAGCGTCTCGAGCAACGACGCCTGCGTTTTGGAAAGTGAGTCGCGCTGTTGGCCAATGACATCGGCGATCGCTTCGACCGCCTCGTGGGTGCTTTCGGCGGCGGAAACCAGCGCCAGCAGATCGGGCCTGGTGCCTGCGACGACCTGCCGGCTCGTCGCGATCCGCTGATCGAGCCGGCTGAGCGCGGCAGGAAGCGTCTCGTCGATCTCGCGCGCCGAGGCGTCGAGAGCAGTGAGCAGATCCTCGGACGTGCCGATCACCCTGCGCGCCAGATCCTCGCCCGCGCGCAATGTCTGCGCCATCGCGTCCATCGATCCGTGGAGCGTGCTCACCGATGTGGCGAGCGCATTGGTACGCTCCATGCCCGAGGCATGCAGCGCCTGCAGCTCCCGGTCCAAACGGTCGACACCCCCCGAAAGCTCGGCGAACAGCGCCTCGCCACGGCCTTGCTCCTCGCCGAGCCGCGCGCTGATCCGGCCGATCCGTTCTTCGATCTCGGCCATCCGCCCGCCCAGCGCCTCGGCGCTGTCGCGCCCGGCCCGATCGAGCGCCGCCTGGTTGGCGCTCAGCATCGCGAGGATCGCTTCGCCCTGCGCGGCGATTCCCTTGCGTGCCTCGTCCACCGCCTGGGCTGCGCTCTCGAGCACCGTATCCACTGCGGACGACATTTCGCCGGTGACCTGCTCGAGCCGCGCGCTCGCCGCCTCGCTGGTCGCTTCCATCCGCGCGATATGCGCGGCGAGGCGCTCGGCCGCGCCCCCGGCGATCGAATCGGCCTCGCGCCCGCGTTCGGCCAGCGCAGTGAGCTGGGCATCCAGCGCGGCGGCGCGCTGGCTGGCGAGCAGCCCGGCAGCATCCACGCGGTTCGCCATCTCGCGCATCTCGTCATGCGCTTTGGGCAGCGACGAAAGCACGATCTCGACGCGGCGTTCGGCATCGGCAGAGGCCTCCGCGAGCGTACGCGTGCTCGTATCGAGCGTGCGCGCCTGCCTGCCCATGGTCCCGGAGACCGATTCGAGGCGCTCGACCGCCCGATCGCCCATCGCGATGAGCATGTTGGTCTGTTCGGCCAGGAGTTCACGATTCTCGCTGATCTTGCGCGCCAGTGTCGCGACGACACGCTCCAGGCTCGCGGCCTCGGCACGCATTGCGCGGGCAGTGGCGCCGAAGCGTTTCGCCTCGGCGCGGCTCGTGCGCAGCGCCAGCAGGTACAGGATCGCGATCAGGGCGGGCGGCACGCACATCGCGGCCAGCAGCTCGATCAGCGCGACAGGCTCCATCGGGCCGCGCAGTGCGGGCAGGGCGAGCCAGATCGCCGCGGCGAGCCAGCCGAGCACGGCGGCCGCTGCGATGACGGCAGGCAGCCAGCCGGCGCCGCCCCGAACGGGTTCGTCCTCTTCCTCGATTTCGTACACGGGCTCGGGCTCGGCATGAACGAAGTCTCCGACTTCGGGCTGTCCGTTGCCGGTGCTCACTACGCGTTTCGCGAATTCTGCGGGTTGTCCCCCAATCATATGCTAGGTGTATCAAAATCGCCGCGCCGCGAACAGCGCCAACGCAACCAATGGTTAAGCGATGCGCTCTAGCATCGTGCGTATGGCTTATGATCCCGGTGCAATCGATGCGACCCTGGCAGCAGCAGTGGGCGACGAGCCCACGCTGATCGCCGAACTGCGCGAGGCATTCCTCGAAAGCGTGAGCCGCTGCATCGGCGCATTGCGAGGCGCGGACAGCGCGCAGAGCTGGACCGCGGCTGCGCTACGGCTCAAGGGCTTGTCTGCGAGCTTCGGGGCAGTTCGTCTCATGGCTCTGGCATCCGAAGCCGCCACCGGTCCTGCCCACGACGGCGCGGTCCTGCGTCGCATCCAGCGCGCGGTCGAACGCTTCTAGCGCTTCCGGCTCAGCTCGCGCATCGCATCGTCGAGGCCCGTTAGCGTGAGCGGGTACATGCGGTCCTGCATCAGCTCGCGGATCAGACGGACCGATTGGGTATATTCCCAATGCGCCTCTGGCAGCACGTTGAGCCACACCGCGGCGGGATAGGTGCTGACGAGGCGCTGCATCCACACCGCGCCGGCTTCCTCGTTGAAATGCTCGACCGATCCGCCGGGATGCGTGATCTCATAGGCGCTCATCGAGGCGTCGCCGACGAACACCAGCTTATAGTCATGGCCGTACTTGTGCAGCACTTGCTCTGTGGGCGTCCGCTCGGTGAAGCGCCGGGCATTGTCCTTCCACACCCCTTCGTAGACGCAATTATGGAAGTAGAAGAATTCGAGATTCTTGAACTCGCTCGTCGCGGCCGAGAACAGCTCCTCGCAGAGCTTGATGTGTGGGTCCATCGATCCGCCGACGTCCAGGAAGAGCAGCAGCTTCACTGCATTGTGCCGCTCGGGACGCATTCGCACGTCGAGCCAGCCCTGGCGCGCGGTGCCGTCGATCGTCGCATCGATGTCGAGCTCGTCGGCCGCGCCTTCCCGCGCGAAGCGGCGTAGTCTTCGCAGCGCCAGCTTGATGTTGCGCGTGCCCAGCTCGCGCGTGCTGTCGAGGTTACGGAAGACGCGCTGGTCCCACACCTTGATCGCGCGGCCGTGCTTCGATTCGCCGCCGATCCGCACGCCTTCCGGATTGTAGCCCGAATTGCCATAGGGCGAGGTTCCGCCCGTGCCGATCCACTTGCTGCCGCCCTGGTGCCGCGCGTGCTGCTCCTCGAGCCGCCGCTTGAGCGTCTCCATGATCTCGTCCCACGATCCCATCGAGCGGATCTGCGCCATTTCCTCGGGCGTCAGGAACTTCTCGGCGACTGCCTTCAGCCAATCCTCGGGGATCTCGGTCGGAGCGGCGCCGAAGCTGGCGGCGATACCCCTGAAAACCTTGGCGAAGACCTGGTCGAACCGGTCGAGCAGGCCTTCGTCCTTCACATAGGTCGCGCGTGCCAGATAGTAGAATGCCTCGGGCGTGCGCTCGATCACCTCGCGGTCGAGCGCTTCGAGGAGCAGCAGATGCTCCTTGAGGCTTGCGGGAATGCCCGCAGCGCGCAGCTCGTCGAGGAAAGCCAGGAACATGCTTGCGTCCTATTTGCGGCGCCCGTGGATCGACTCCACCAATACGAACGAGATGATCATCAGCAAATACCAGGCGCCCAGCTTGGCGGGCGACACCATCTCCCATCCGTCTTGCTGACTGGGATAGACCCAGGCGCGCGAGAAGGTGGCGATGTTCTCCGCGAACCAGATGAACAGCGCGACCAGGAACCAGCCGAGCAGCAACGGCATCCACCGCTCCCGGCGCCACACGGTGAAACATACCCGCGTGCGCCAGAAGAGCAGCCCGGTCGCGGCGAAGAGCGCCAGGCGAATGTCGGGCAGCCAATGGTGCGCGAAGAAATTGACGTAGATCGCCGCCGCGAGCACCCAGCTTGTCCACCGCGGCGGGTAGCCGGGAAAACGGAAGCGGAAGATGCGCCAGACGCGTGCGATGTAGCTGCCGACGGCGGCATACATGAATCCGGAGAAGAGCGGTACGCCGCCGATTCTGAGCAGGCTGGGTTCGGGATAAAGCCACGATCCATGCGCGGTCTTGAACAGCTCCATCACCGTGCCAACCAGGTGGAAAGCGAGGATGACCTTGGCTTCCTCGATGCTCTCCAGCCGGAAGACGAGCATGCCGATTTGGATCGCGACGGCGCCGATGACGAGGAAGTCGTAGCGAGCGAGCGGAGCGTCGGCGGGGTAGAAGAGGTGCGTGGCAAGGAGCAGCCCGAGCAGCAGCCCGCCGAACAGGCATGCCCATCCCTGCTTGAAGCCGAATAGCAGGAACTCGTAGATCCATGCCTTCCAGCCCGATTGGGGCTGAGCCGCTTCGAGCCGCGCACGGACGCGGGCGAAGCGCGTGGCGCCGGGGCGGCCCGCGAGCATTCAGCCGATCGGCGGAGGCTGGCGTGCGAAGCGCGGCAGCGAAGGATCGATCTGCGCCCAGCCCGGAGCCTCGTCGGTCCAGATCGTCGCCTGGGGCGCGAGCAACTCGGGATCGTCGAGCGCGCCTGCGCGGATGATAACCAGATGCGGCCGCGCGTCGGACTTGCTGAAGATCGGCGTGCCGCATTCCGGACAGAAGCCGCGGCGCATGACGTTGCCGCTGTCGGCTACGTCCTTACGCCACCGCACTTCGCCGGTGAAGGCGATCGCATCGGCGGGGAAGACGACGTTCACTGTCGCGCTGCCCGAAGCGAGATACTGGCAAAGCCGGCACCAACAGGCGCGTGCGAGCAGCGGATCGGCGGAGATGCTGACGCGCACTGCGCCGCAGAGGCATCCCGCCCCGTGGGAGGGGGTGTCGCTCATTCGGCCGGCTCCACGCGCACGAGCAGCGTGCCCTCCGAGACCTGCGCTCCGGGCTCGGCGTTGAGCTCGGCAACCTTGCCGTCAAAGGGGGCAACGAGGCCATGCTCCATCTTCATCGCTTCGAGCGTGAGGAGCTTCTGGCCCTTGGTTACCCTGTCGCCCGCAGCGACTTCGACCACGATGACACGACCGGGCATCGGCGCGACAATCGCGCCGTCACTCGCCGTCGCGGCACCGGCGCCGCTGCCGCGCCTGAGCAGCACGCCGAAAGTCTGGCCATCCTGCGTGACCAGCGCACCTTCGCGCCCGATCGGCGAGGCATAGACATCGTCGAACGGTTCGCGGTCGGCCTCCACGGTGTAAGTCTCACCGTCGACCTCGAGGGAGACCGTTCGCCGGTCGCGCGCGTTGAGGCGAAAGCCGGCGAGGCCGGCAACAGGGCCTTCGGCCTGGCTCGCAACGATCAGCTGAGCTGCCTGGCCGAGCAGCAGCGGGCTTGGCCGGTCTTCGGGGACCAGCGTCTCGAGATGCTCGGCGATGAAGCCCGTAGTGACGCTGCCTTCGACGAAATCCGGCGTGCCCAGCGCCCGATGCAGGAAACCGGCGTTGGTCTTGACGGGCCACACCGCGACGCCCTCCATCTTCTGCCGCAGCAAAGCGATCGCATTCTCACGCGTATCGGCGGCGATGATGATCTTGGCGATCATCGGATCGTAGAAGGGGCTGATCTCCGAGCCCTGCTCGACGCCGGTATCCACCCGCACGTCGTCTCGGGGGAAGAAGCAGCGCTCGAGGCGCCCGATCGAAGGCAGGAAGCCCTTGGCAGGGTTCTCGGCATAGAGCCGCGCCTCGATCGCCCAGCCGTTGATCGCCAACTCCTCCTGCCGCTTGGGCAGCGGTTCGCCGCTGGCCACGCGGAGCTGCCATTCGACTAGGTCCTGCCCCGTGATTTCCTCGGTCACCGGATGCTCGACCTGGAGCCGGGTGTTCATCTCCATGAACCAGATGCGGTCGGCACGCAGGCCTTCGCTCGCGTCGGCGATGAATTCGATCGTGCCGGCGCCGACATAGTCGACTGCCTTGGCCGCGCGTACCGCGGCGGCGCAAATCGCCTCGCGCGTCGCCGCGTCCATGCCAGGGGCAGGGGCCTCCTCGATCACCTTCTGGTGCCGGCGCTGGAGCGAGCAGTCGCGCTCGAACAGGTGGACGACGTTGCCGTGGCTGTCGCCGAACACCTGGACCTCGATGTGCCGCGGCGAAAGGATGTACTTCTCGATCAGCACGCGGTCGTCGCCGAACGACGACGCGGCCTCGCGCTTGCAGCTGGCGAGCGCGTCGGCGAAGTCGACCGCGGAATCGACGCGGCGCATCCCTTTGCCGCCGCCGCCCGCGACTGCCTTGATCAGCACGGGATATCCGATCGCATCAGCTTCGCTGTTCAGGCGATCGGGGGACTGGTCCTCGCCCAGATAGCCCGGGGTGACCGGCACACCTGCGGCGATCATCCGTTCCTTGGCTGCATCCTTCAGCCCCATCGCGCGGATGCTGTCGGGGTTGGGGCCAACCCAGACCAGCCCGGCGTCGATCACCGCTTGGGCGAAATCGGCGTTTTCGGAGAGGAAGCCATAACCCGGATGAATCGCCTGCGCGCCGGTTACCCTGGCCGCGGCGATGATCTTCTCGCCGGCCAGGTAGCTCTCTCGCGCCGGTGAGGGGCCGATGTGAACCGCCTCGTCGGCCTGGCGGACGTGGAGCGCCTGCGCGTCGGCGTTCGAATAGACCGCGATCGTGCGGACACCCATCCGTCGGGCGGTGCGGATGATCCGGCAGGCGATCTCGCCGCGATTGGCGATGAGAAGCGATTCGATCATGGATGCCGCTCCGGAAAGCCGTGGCGGCGATGGAGCGCCGCGAGCAGGCCTTCGATGTCGTTGACGAAGCCGCCCTCGGCGAAGGCGAGCGCGGGAAGGTTCTGGTTCGCCTCGCCGATCGCGGCGATCACCTCGGGCCTGGGGCGTGGATAGGCGACGCGGACGACTTCGAGGCCGGACGCCCGATCGGGAAAGGCCGCGAGCAACCCTTCGATCGTGATGCAATCCTTGCAATAGAAGCTGCGGCCGGGAAGCTCGGAATCGGCAAACTCTGGCTCGAGCAGGAACAGGCGGTCGCGGCTCATTGGGCAGTGCATCCGGTGGTGCGCTGGCTCCAGGTGATGTTGAGCACCTTCCACTGGCCGTTCTCGCGGACGAGATCGAAGTGGTTGACGCCGCAGTGGTGAACCTTGCCGTCGATCAGGAAGCTGTAGGGCGCCCAGACCATCGCGATGTCGCCGTCGATCTCGACGGCCGGGTTGGCAATCCGCTCCTCATATTTCTCAGGCCCCGGCTTTATGCCGCCAGTGAAGTCGCTCCAGCTCATGTGGCGCAGGCTGCGCGTGCCGTCCGGCTTCTCGACAGCTACGGCGACGTGGCCTTCGGCCAGCGTCTGCGCGGCGATCGCGGCGCCATCGCGCGCGGCGAGACCCGCGAACATCGCGCGGATCGGCGCGAGCACCGCGGCTTCCTCGGTGCTAGGCGGCGGAAGCGCCGTGCCCTTCTCAATGGGCGCGACGGGAGTGGTCTGGAGCCCCAGGAGCAGGGCGAGCACGAAGTTCATTGCGAAGCGATCCCTCTCGACGAAGAGAGGGATCGCCTGCAAGTCCGCTACGTACCGACACGCAGCGCCAGCGCGGCCGGCCCCTCCCCTGAAAGGAGCGGACGGTCACACAGCCGCCGGAGCCGGTCAACTATTGTCGGCTGCTCGTGCCCGGTCGGGGCGCCGTTCCTGCGCATGCTCGATCGCGTGCCCCTTGCGCACGCGCGTCGCCGCGCTCGGCTCGGCGACATGCGCGATCTCGTCCTGCGTCCCGACGTCGCGCGCCAGAGTGCCGCCGCTCGACGTGCTGAACGACGGGCCGGGTTCCATGCTCTCGATCAGCTCGCGGTCATCGTGATCGCGGGCCGAAGTTATGCGGGGGTGTTCCATCAAGCTCCTCCTACCCCGGATTCAATGCGGGGGATGGAGAGGCGTTCCCCGCTACGCGGTGAAGCGTTTGGTGAACCCCTTGGCCGACTTCTCGCCATCGGCCGGATAGGCCTCGACATGATCGACCCGCGCCAGCGGCGGCCCTTCGCCCAGCCCCTGGACGAGGCTGTCGAGCGCCTGCTCCTCACCGGCTGCCAGGATTTCGACCCGCCCGTCGCGGACGTTGCGTACCCATCCGGTGAGGCCGTTGCGCTGCGCGGTGCGCACCACCCAGTCGCGATAGCCGACGCCCTGAACACGTCCGGAAACGAAAATACGCTTTGTCGCCATATACCCCACGCCAACTCGGGCGGCATCTTGCCGCTCCGCCAATGTGTCTAGCACGGTGTGCGCCGAGCGGAGCGGGCGGTTCCCTCGGTTCGCCGCAACTGGGGCACATATCAGGGGTATGCGATTGCGATTATTTCATATTCGCGCTCGCCGCCGGGAAGCGTGACGCGCCGGAGATCCCCGATCGCTGCACCGCGCAGCGCACGGGCGAGCGGGGCGTTCCAGCCGACGAGGCCTTTCGCCGCATCGGCTTCGTCGTCGCCGACCAGCGTGAGCGTGCGCTGGTTGTCGTCCTCGTCGGCGATGGTGACGGTCGCACCGAAATAGGCGCGGCTGCGATCTTCCTGATGAGCGGGATCGACAACCTTCGCGGCCTTCATCCGCTTCGAGAGCCAGCCGAGCCGCCGGTCGATCTCGCGCAGCCGCTTGCGGCCATAGATATAGTCGCCGTTCTCCGAACGGTCGCCGTTGCCTGCCGCCCAGGAGATGGTCTCCACGAGCTGCGGCCGCTCGACTGCGAACAGCGCCTCATATTCGGCCCTCAGCGCGGCGAAGCCGGCCGGCGTGATGTAATTGGGGCGGTCCATCGCGGGTATGGACTCAGCCGGGCCGGCTCTTGCCCAGATACCAGCTCAGATTGTTTGGGCCGCGCGAGCGCGCCCGCTGCGGATTGAGCAGGTCGTAGACCACCGCATTCTCCAGCACGCGCTGGACGTAGTTCTTGGTCTCGAAATAGGGGATTTCCTCCACCCAGCGGAGCACGTCGGTGCCCGGCAGGCGGGGATCGCCATTCTCGCGAATCCAGCGGTTCACGTTGCCGGGGCCGGCGTTGTAGGCGGCGACCGCGAGCGGATAGCTGCCGTACTGATTGTACATCCGCTTGAAGTAGCTCGATCCGAGCTGGATGTTGTAATCGGTGTTCTCGACGAGCGAGGACTGGTTGTAGCTCAGCCCGAGCTTGGTCGCTGCCTCGCGCGCAGTGCCCGGCATCAGCTGCATCAGTCCGCGTGCGCCGGCATGGCTCACCGCGGCACGATCGAACTGGCTCTCCTGGCGCGCGATCGCATGGATCATCGTCCAGCTGTCCTCGTGCCCCGCTGGAACGCTCACGGAGGGGAAGCCCGCCGCGGTATAGTCCGAAAGCCCGTTCTCGAGCGCGCTGCGGCCCACCATCACGCCCAGATCCGGGCGGCCGATCGTGCGGCTGAGCTCGGCGGCGAGGACGTGGTCGGTATCGGTCTGCGCATCGCGCGCGATCTGGCGGATGAACAGCCCCTGGTCGGCGCGGTTGCCCACCGAGCCGAGATATTGCGCGGCTCGCACCGTTTCCTTCTGGAAGAAGGCCTGGCGCGTCGTGGGGTCGATGGGGCGGTCGGCCAGCGCCGGCGGCGCGCGCAGCGGCCGGCCGATACGCTCGAGCGCGAGCTGGCCGTAGTAGAGATCGGGGAAGCCCGCCGCCTGGGCGAAATAGGCCTGGGCAGCGGTCTGGTCGCCCGCCGCCTCCGCGGCGCGCCCGGCCCAATAGATACCCTTCGAGCGCGTCTGCGGCGTCCGCGATCCTCGCGAATAGCGATCGAACATGCCGATCGCGTCGCGCGGACGCATGAGATTGTAATAGGCGGTGGTGCCGGCGAGCCAGACGAGGCTCGTGTAATCGTCGCGCTCGCCGAGCGGCAGCGCACTGATGTCGGTGCCCGGCGCGAAAGCGTCGTCGACGCGGCTCGCGATCTGATAGGCGAGGCTGTACTGCCGGTCCGCCACTGCGCCGCGCGCGGCGGTGAGCAGCACTTCATACCATTCCTCGGCATCGCCGGGCAGCGAGGTGAGCGCCGGTCGGTTCGCCAGATAGGAGCGCATCGCGGCTTCCTGTCCGGTGTCGCGCAGCCATTGCGCGCGATCGGCGATATAGCCGGGATCGCCGCTGCCCAGCACCTGCGCCGCCGCGCCCTTGCTCGCGGCGTCGGGCGCCTTGGTGCGATAGGCGAGCCGCGCCTCGAACACCGGGCGGCGCGAAGAGGTGAGATAGAGGAGCTGGCGCTGCGCCGCGGAAGTCGCGCCGCGCCACAGCAGCATGTCCATCCGCGCGTCATGATCCGCGGCGGTCAGCGCCGACGCGAAGCTGCCGATCAGCCTGGTTTCGTCGGAGGTGCGGAGCACGCCTGCACGCCATGCCTGGCGTGCCTGTTCATTGGCTTCCGGGCGGCGGCCCGAAACCGCCAGCGCCTCGGCATAGCGGATGCGGCCCGCGGCGGTGGCCGGCGGAAAGCGCTCGAAGAAGCGGATGACGAGCGACGGCGCCTCCACACCGCTGCCCAGCACCGTCTCGGCGGCGGCACGGCGGCTCGTCTCGCCAGGCCAGCCGGGGTGCGCCAGCAGGAAATTGGCGTAATCGGCGAAAGGCCAATTGTCCGATTGCTGGAGGCGCTTCCACTCGACCAGCGCCGGTGCGATGTCGCTCGACTGGCCGTAGCGCGGCGCGGTTTGGGACGCGGCGCTCTCGAACGCCAGACGGTACAGATCGATGTGCTCCCGTGCGAGCTGCGACGAAGCAGCCAGCCCCGAAACCCCCGCAAGAAGCAACCCACTCTTCAACGCAGAACTGAGCATGCTGGACATGATACGCAACCGCGGCCTATCTGCCACCCCCGATTATCCACCTAAGGAAAGATTTCCGGCATGTTCTCCGGCTCGATTCCGGCGCTGGTGACGCCTTTCCGCGACGGCAGGTTCGCGGAAGAGGATTTCCGCGCGTTCGTCGACTGGCAGATCGAGCAGGGCTCGACTGCGCTGGTGCCGTGCGGCACCACCGGCGAGGCCGCGACGATGCCGAAAGACGAGCATTTCCACGTGGTGCGCGTGTGCGTCGAGCAGGCGAGGGGACGGGTGCCGGTGCTCGCCGGCGCCGGATCGAACGACACGCAGGTGGCGATCGCCAACGTCCGCGCCGCACGGGATGCGGGCGCCGACGCTGCGCTGATGGTGCCGCCCTATTATAATCGCCCCAGCCAGGAGGGCATCTTCCGTCATTTCGAGGCAGTGGCGAAGGCGACCGACCTCCCGATCGTGCTCTACAATGTCCCAGGCCGCACGGTGACGGACATTCTCCCGGCAACGATGGAGCGGATCGTCAAGGCGTTCCCCGAGGTGTTCATCGGCGTGAAGGACGCGACCGGCCAGCTCGCGCGCGTTTCCGAGCAGCGCGCAGGCTGCGGCAGCGGCTTCAGCCAGCTTTCGGGCAACGACGAGACTGCGCTCGCCTTCAACGCGATGGGCGGGGTGGGGTGCATCTCGGTCTCCGCCAACGTCGCGCCCAGGCTGTGCTCGGACTTCCAGGCGGCATGGGCGGTGGGCGACAATGCGCGTGCGCTCGAGCTCCACGACCGGCTCTATCCGCTCCACGTCGCGATGTTCACCGATGCCTCGCCGGGACCGGTGAAATATGCCGTGAGCAGGGTCCGCCCGGGTTTCCCCGCCGAGCTACGGCTGCCGATGACCGAAGCGGGCGAGGCCAGCCGCAAGGCCGTGGATGCCGCGCTGGAGCATGCCGGACTGATCTGATGCTGCGCCGGCAGCCGAGGGATCGCTCAAACGGCGCTGGCGTTTCGCCGCACGCGCCCCTACATCGCGCGTCCCATGCCTCGTCCGCGTCCTGCCACATTCGATAAAGTGAAGACCGTCGCCGAGAACCGGCGCGCGCGCTTCGACTATTTCATCGAGCAGACCTATGAGGCGGGCATTGCGCTGACCGGCACCGAAGTGAAGTCGCTGCGCTTCGGCGAGGGCTCGATCGCCGAGGCCTATGCCGAAGTGACCGGCGAGGAAGTGTGGCTGGTCAACGCCAACATCCCCGAATTCAGCCACGGCAACCGCTTCAACCACGAGCCCAAGCGTCCCCGTAAATTGCTGCTTCATGAGCGTGAAATAAACAAGCTGCACGGAGCGGTGGCGCGTGAGGGTATGACCCTCGTGCCCCTTTCCATCTATTTCAACGGACGGGGGCGCGCGAAAGTCGAACTCGCGCTCGCGAAGGGCAAGAAAACGCATGACAAGCGGGACACCATCAAGGAGCGGGACTGGAAGCGAGAGCAGCAGCGGCTTCTCCGCGACCGTGGCTGACCGCCGCTTCTCCGAGCGGTTCCGCGCCTGGGCGGACCGCAACAAGCCGACGCGCGAGAGCTTCGAATCGAACCGCTGGTTGAAGCCGGTCGCCCACCGCATCCTCCATTCGGCGCTGTGGCGGATGACGCGCCGCTCGGTCCCCCGCGGCGTGGCGCTGGGCATGTTCACCGGCATCCTGATCCCGATGGGGCAAATACCCGCCTCGGCCGTGCTCGCGCTTCCGTTGCGGGCGAACATACCCGCGGCCGCGCTCACCACCTTTTTCACCAATCCCGTGACCACTCCTTTCCTGTTCATCCTCTACTACAAGGTTGGCGACTGGGTGCTGCACCTCAGCGGCACCTCACCGGCGGAAGCGAGCACGGCAGTCGCGGACGGCGGGTGGCTGCACTGGCTGGCGGCCGACGTGGGCCTGCCCACGCTGGTCGGCATGGCGATCTGCGCCGTGATCGGCGGCCTGATCGGCTATTTCGGCGGAGCGCTCGCCTGGCGGCTGTGGGTGTTGCGCAAATGGCGCAAGCGCGCGCAGGAACGTGCGGCGCGCGCCGGGGCTGATTGACTGACTCTAGTGGCGATCTAAGACGGCTCCTTTCTCCTTTTCGAGGGGCCCAAGATGCGTCTTTCGTTGCTCGCTACTACCTTCCTCGCCGCACCTGCGCTGCTCGCCGGCTGCGCGCCCACCGATGTTCCGTCGACCGTCGCTGCGCCCATGGCCGCGGCCGGCGCGGGAACTGCGGCGCTCCAAACGGCCAAGCCGCAGATCGGCACCTATGGTTTCGACGAGTCCGGGATGGACAAGTCGATCGCCCCCGGCGACGATTTCTACGGCTATGCCAACGGCACCTGGGCCAAGAACACCTCGATCCCGGCCGATCGCTCGAACTACGGCATGTTCACCGTGCTCGACGATCTTTCGAAGCAGCGCACGCGCGAGATCCTGGATGCCGCCAAGGGGGATGCCAATTCGAAGATCGGCGTCGCTTATTCGACCTATCTCGATCAGGCCGCGATCGACGCCAAGGGGCTTGCGCCGATCCGGCCCTGGCTGAACCAGATCAAGGCGGCCAAGACCAAGGCGGCGCTTCCGGCGCTCTATGCCGCAGCCGACCGCAACGGCGTGCCCGTGCCCTTCGCGAGCTACATCGGCCAGGACGACAAGAACCCCGAAGTCTATGCGCTGAACATCTACCAGGCGGGCATCGGCATGCCCGATCGCGACTATTATCTCTCGACCGACGCCAAGCTGGTCGAGACCAGGGCCGCCTATGAGAAGCACCTGGCCAACGTGCTGACGCTAGCGGGTGAGGCCAACGCTGCGGCGCGCGCCAAGGCGATCCTCGACTTCGAGACCAAGATCGCGCAGGCGCACTGGACCCGCGTGGAGAGCCGCGACGCTCACAAGACGTATAACAAGCTGACGCTGGCAGATCTGCGCAAGCAGGCGCCCGGCTTCGATTTCGCCGCCTATTTCAAGGGTATCGGTGCGCCGGTCGACAGCGCGATCGTGGCTCAGCCGAGCGCGTTGGCGGGTATCGCCACTGCCATTCAGACGACGCCGGTAGCGGTGCTGCAGGACCAGCTGCTGGTCCGCAGCCTCGATACCTTCGCCGACGTGCTGCCGAGCGCTTTCGACAAGGAGCAGTTCGCGTTCTACGGCACCGTTCTCTCGGGCACGCCCGAGCAGCAGCCGCGCTGGAAGCGGGCAGTGGATTTCACCACGGGCGCGCTTTCCGACGATGTCAGCAAGGTCTATGTGGCGAAATACTTCCCGCCTGAGACCAAGGCGGCGGCCGACGAGCTCGTCAGTAACGTGATCCAGGCGATGGGGCGCCGCATCGACCAGCTCGACTGGATGGCGCCGGCTACGAAGGAGCGGGCGCGCAAGAAGCTCGCCACTTTCACTGCGAAGATCGGCTATCCGGATCGCTGGCACGATTATTCGAACCTGACGATCACTGCCGGCGACGCGCTGGGCAACAACATCCGCGCGAACAATTGGCAGCACGAGGACAGCATCTCGAAGCTGGGCCAGCCGATCCGGCGCTGGGAGTGGGGAATGACTCCGATGGAGATCAACGCCTACGCCAATTTCGGCATGATGGAGATCGTCTTCCCGGCAGCCATTCTGCAGCCGCCGTTCTTCGATCCGCACGCCGATCCGGCAATCAACTATGGCGGGATCGGCGCGGTGATCGGCCACGAGATCAGCCACCATTTCGATGATCAGGGTGCGAAGTACAACGAGAAGGGCGAGCTCTCGACGTGGTGGAGCGATGCCGACGTGGCGGGCTTCAAGGCGCGCACCGATGCGCTCATCGCCCAGTACGACCAGTATGAGCCGCTGCCGGGCATGAAGGTGAAGGGCGCGCTCACGCTCGGCGAGAACGTCGCCGATCTCGCGGGCCTCACCGTGGCCTATGACGCGTACAAGGCGTCGCTCGGCGGACAGCCGGCGCCGGTGCTCGACGGCACGTCGGGCGACCAGCGCTTCTATCTCGGCTGGGCGCAGGTGTGGCGGCGCAACTACCGTGAGGCGAACCTGCGCCAGCGGCTGCTGACCGATCCGCACTCGCCGTCCGAGCAGCGCGCCTGGGTCGTGCGCAACCTCGATCCCTGGTACTCGGCCTTCGCTCCGGCGCCCGGTGCGAAGCTGTTCCTGTCGCCCGAGCAACGCGTCCGCATCTGGTGATACCTTAACTCCCTCTCCCACTAATGGGAGAGGGATTCTGGGCGCTTGACCCCCGTCGCGCTACCGAACATGCGGTGAGGCATGGCGAGCTTGCCCGCGACTCCTTCCAAGACCTGGCGTTTCCTGCCGCTGCTCGCCGCGATCGTCGCGGGTGTCGCGGCGGGAGCGTTCGTACTGCTGACGCTCAACGACCGCGCGGTGGCGATCGGCTTCGCTGCGGCGGGCGTGCTCGCAGCGGGCATACTCTACGCCGCGCGCCGGATGTTCCGGAGCGAGGAAGCAGCGGAGGCGCCGGTCGACTGGTCGGTGGCGCACGCGCTCGCTTCAGCTTCGGACGACGCGCTCGCAGTAACCGATCGCGCCGGTCGCCTCGTCTGCGCCAATGCCCGTTTCGAGGCGCTGTTCGACGGCTGGCCGACCCCGCCCAACCTGCCGGTGAGTGAGACCGCGGTGGCGGCCCTCGGCACCGCGGCGCGCACCGCCTGGCGGGACGGCGAAGCACGGCTCGACGATATTCAGGTGTTCGGCGCGTCGGTGTCGGCGCGGATTGCGCGCGTGGGCGACGAATCGCTCGTCTGGCGCTTCATCGGCGTCCGGGCGCTCGATGTGACCGCGCAGGTCCAGGCGCTGATCGGCGGACCCACCGGCGATCGGCTCGGCGCGGCGGGGATCATGGCCGTGATGGTCTCCCCCGAGGGGCGGGTACGCGGGGCCAATCGCGTGTTCCGCGCCCGCGCGATGGGCATGCCCGACGCGCCGGTCGAGGGACGGGACTTCGCGCGGTTCCTGATCACCGATTCGATGGGGCTGGTGCGCTTCGAGCGCGAGGGAATGGAGGGCACGCCGCTGCGCGTGCTCCAGATCCCGTTCCTCGACGGCGACGACGCCCCGATGCTCGTTGCGCTGCTCGACGAGGAGCATGCGGAGATCCCCGCACCCGCGATCGGCGCCAGCGCCAGCGCGCACGTCCGCTCGCTGATCGCGCTGCTTCCCTCGGCGATGGCGCTGGTCGATCGCGACGGCCGCTTCGTCCACATGAACGATGCGTTCGTCCGCGCCGCCCGGATCAACCCGGCCGCGCCGCCGCTCTATCCGATCGATCTCGTCATCCGCGAGGACAAGGCCGCGCTGGCCGACGCCGTGCGCCGCTTCGCGAGCGGCGCGCCGCAGTCGGCCGAGATGACCGTGCGCTTCACCGACGCGCCCGACGAGCCGGTGGCATTGTCGATTGCCGGCGCGCGCGGGCTGGGCGACGCCGCGGTGCTGCTCGGCCTCAAGGATTCGAGCGAGGAGGGCAAGCTCAAGCATCAGGTCGCGCAGGCCACCAAGATGCAGGCGGTCGGCCAGCTCGCCGGCGGCGTCGCGCACGACTTCAACAACATTCTGACTGCGATCATCGGCCATTGCGACTTGATGCTGATGCGCCATTCGCCGGGCGACAGCGATTATGACGACATCCAGCAGATCCGCGCCAATTCGAATCGCGCCGCGAGCCTGACGCGCCAGCTGCTCGCATTCTCGCGCCAGCAGACGCTTCGGCCCCAGGTCCTCCAGCTACCCGACGTCATCTCGGAGGTCTCCAACCTCCTCAAGCGCTTGCTGGGCGAGACGGTGCGGCTCGAGGTCAAGCACGGGCGCAACCTCGGGCCGGTGCGCGCCGATCCGGGCCAGCTCGAGCAGGTGGTGGTCAACCTCGCGGTCAACGCGCGCGATGCGATGCTGGCCAAGAACCCCAACGGCGGCGGCACGCTGACGATCGAGACCATGTCGGTCCCTGCCTCGCAGGTCCGCCAGATGGACGACGACGTCCTGCCCGTGGGCGACTATACCGCGCTGCGCATCGCCGACACCGGCACCGGCATCCCGCCCGAGATCATCTCCAAGATCTTCGAGCCCTTCTTCACCACCAAGGAAGTCGGCCGCGGCACGGGGCTCGGTCTCTCGACCGTGTACGGCATCATCAAGCAGTCCGGCGGGTTCATCTTCGCGGACAATATCCCCGGCGGAGGCGCCGAGTTCACCATCTATCTCCCGATCCACGCCGCGCCCGAACCGGTGGTGGTCAAGGCCGCTGCGGCCAGGGAGAAGCCCGCGGACCTGTGGGGGACGGGTACGATCCTGCTCGTCGAGGACGAGGACATGGTCCGCGCCGTCGCCGAGCGCGCGCTCACCCGCCAGGGCTATACTGTCGTCACTGCCGAGAACGGGGAAGTCGCACTCGAGACGCTCGAAGAGATGGAAAAGCCCGATCTGCTGATTTCGGACGTGGTCATGCCCCTGATGGACGGGCCGACGATGGCGCGGCAGATTCGCAAGCGCTACCCCGATCTGCCGATCCTTTTCATGTCCGGCTATGCCGAGGAGCAGCTGCGGCGCTCGATCGACATCCCCAACGTCGCATTTCTTCCGAAACCCTTTTCGGTTCAGCAACTTGCCGAGGCTACGCGCGACGTTCTCGCAGCGAAATAGGACTTGGCGAGCCACTGGCTTTCTGCAATGGGACGGCCAATGGCCACGCTTCATCGCATTCTGATCGTCGAAGACGAACCGTTGATCGCGATGATGTTGGAGGACTTCATCGACGCGCTCGACCGTGAAGTCGCGGGGGTGGCGGACAATGTCGCCGCGGCGCTCGACCATGTCGAGCAGCACGAAGTCCATGCCGCGATCCTCGACGTGAACCTGCGCGGCGGCGAGCAGAGCTGGCCCATCGCCGACAAGCTCGCCGAGAAGGGCATACCGTTCGTGCTCGCCACGGGCGGTGCCGGCGACACGATCGCCGAGCGCTTCCGCGATCGCCCTGTGCTTTCCAAGCCGTTCACGATGGACGGCGTCGAGAAGGTCCTGGCCGGGCTTGGCTGAGCGCAGCCGCCGGATTTTTCTCATTGCGGCAGCTACGCTCGCCGCGCTTCTCCTTCTTCTCTTCGCGCTGTTCGAGATCAGCCGTGCGGCCTGCTGGCAGCTGATCGGCACTCCGCTTTGCAAGGTAGAGACGCAGGAAAAGCTGGTCGCGCTCACCTTCGATGACGGGCCCACCCCACTGGGCGTGGATGCCGTGCTGCCGGTCCTGCAGCGCCACGGCGCGCACGCCACCTTCTTCCTCGTCGGCCAGGAGATGGACCGCTATCCCGGCCAGGCCCGCCGTCTGCTCGTCGCGGGGCACGAGCTCGCCAACCACAGCTATTCGCACAAGCGCATGTGGGGCCTGTTTCCGGGCAGATACGAGCGCGAGATCCGCCGCACCGACGCGCTGCTGCGTAGGGAAGGGGCGGTCAACCCGACATTCTTCCGCCCGCCCAACGGCAAGAAGCTCACCGGGCTGCCGATCGCAGTGGAGCGCACCGGCTATCGCACCGTCACCTGGGATCACGAGGATCCGATGACCGCACCCAGCGCCCGCGCCTTTGCCGACGGCGTGCTGGCGCGGGTCCGGCCCGGCTCGATCGTGGTGATGCACGTCATGTACCGCACCGGTCAGGTCCAGCGCGACGCGCTGCCGCTGGTCCTGGAGGGACTGGCGGCACGCGGCTATCGCGCCGTCACTGTGAGCGAGCTCCTGCGTCACGGCGAAGGCGCTCGCTAGCGGGCACAACCGGCTCAGAAACGCGGGTGGTCGTCCGCGCCGATAAGGTCGCAGGCGCCCCTGATGCTGCCGCTTCGCCGATCGATGGCGATGCCCGGGCCGTTCATAGGACTGCTACCTTTTCGTCCGCACGTTGGGGATCATCCCGGCCGCCTGCGTAATCCGTGCTACGCACTGCCGACAAACAGAAAACCCGTGAAGAGCATGAGCACCGCGCTCATCACGAGCGCGCGGACGCTGTGCAGCAGGCCGCTGAGCAGCCCCTTGTGCAAATGCTCCGCGAACCAGCGTGTCTGCACCGCCAAATAGCCGATGAGCGTCACGATGATCACGACCGGCCCCAGCGGAAGCGACCAACTGTGGTCGGTATGTGCGATGGAAGTGCCGAGGCCGAGAAACAACGCGAACGGCCCGGCTGCGTAGCATTGCGCATAGAAGGGGGGCTTCAGCCCGAGCTTGGTCACCGGCGCCTTGCTGGCCCGCAGCAGTCGAACGGCGAACATCAGCGGAAAGATCGAGAAGACGATCAGGCGCAGCAGCAGCAAGGTCGAATTGTCGCTCACCAGAGATCCGAGCCCGGTCGTGCGCGTCACGATCGGATTGGTGCCGCCGCCCAGCGCCATCTCCACGCCGTGGGAGAGAAGGAGCGCGATCACCAGGAACAGCGGCGGGCTCAGCGTGTCGGTGAACTGCTCATCCTCCTTCTCGCGCAGCTCCAGGTCCGCATAGTTCATCATCGCGAGCGGTCGCGTGAGGGCCCGCCAGAGCGTCACCGGAAAGAAGACGATCCAGCTCATCACTTCGTAGAGCAGCTCGTCGAGCGAGTTCAGCCACTGCATGAAGTTCATGCGAAAATCCCCCCTGCTCCCGCCTCGGAGAAGCATGAAACGGGCGAGCTGCCAAGTGAAGTCGAAAGGCGCGCTTGTGCGGCGCCGTGCTTTGAATAGAGCGGCGTTGTTCCCGGAGACTATTCCGGCCGCTGATCATGGAGGCTCAGCATGGATGGACTGACTGGCGGTTGCCTGTGCGGCGATGTCCGGATTACGGCGGTGGGAGCTCCGTATCGCGTGGGGCTTTGCCACTGCCTCGACTGCCGCAAGCACCACGGCGCGCTGTTCTATGCGGCTGCGGTGTTCCCTGAAGACGCAGTGACAATCCAAGGCGAAACGCGCGACTATCGCGGGCGGTTCTTCTGCCCTCGCTGCGGCTCCTCGGTCTTCGCGCGCTTCGCCGACGAAATCGAAGTGCATTTGGGCACGCTCGATGCTCCCGACCAGCTGATACCGACTTACGAGGGCTGGACCGTCCGCCGCGAGTCCTGGCTGCCTCCGTTCCCGCTCGAGAGACGATACGAGCGCGATCGTGAAGCAACGGGCCGCGAGGAATAGCGCCGTTACCTACTCCACCACCCGCACCATATCGCCGACCCGGATCAGCCCGGGCCGCGCCGGCGTTGCGTAAAGCCCATAGCGGTTGCCGAAGCGCTGCGCGACGGTGCGCAGGATGCCGGGGTCCTTGGCGCCGGTATCGGGATCGATCGTCACCATCGCGCAGCGCGGGATCGGATCGGCGCACTGGACCAGCGCACCATCCTGGGCATCGCCGAAGGCCAGCCGCAGTCCCTGCCATTGCTGGGCGGTCAGATCGCTCTCGATCACCACGTTCGAGCGGAAGCGGAGCGGATCGAGCGGCGTCCCATGCGTCGCCTCCACCTGTATGTGGCTCGCAGTGGTCGCGATCGAGATCGGCATCGAATCATAGATGCCGCGCGCTACCTGCATGAGCCCTACCGGCTCGCCCGCCGCAGTCTCCAGATGCGTGCGCAGGAGGGGATCATGGAGCGAGAGCGATGCACCGTCAGGCGTCTCGACGATCACCGCCGACGTCTTGGGCGCTCCCGGATCGGCGAAGCGTGCCCGGTGGAGCAGCATCGCCGGAACCTCGCGCGCCGTGAGCCAAGGAAAGCGCGAGCCGTTGGCGCTGCGGACGAAGGCATATTGGCGGTCGCCCTCGATCCCCTGCCAATCGACTTCGGCGACCGCGAGCGCTTCGCCCGCCATCGACTTCACCGGAAAGCGATTGAGCGCCGCGACGCGGCCGATGATCTGCCCCATGCACGCCTGGCTAGCCCCCGCGCCGCGCCGGGGCAATCACGCGCCCTCAGATTTCCAGCAACGCATAGGGCCGGTCGAAGCGCTGGGAAACCACGAACTGCGCACAGTTGAACACCGGCACCCCACGTCGCGTGCGGCCCTCGTAACGGCCGCGGTGCGCATGGCCGTGGACCACTACCTTGACGTTGTCGAACCGGTCCACGGCATCGGCCAGGCGCGAGGAACCGAGGAACGGGTAGATCTCGGGTGGCTCGCCCTCCACCGTGTCTGGGATCGGCGCATAGTGGAGCACTGCCACCACGCGATCGGTCCGCAGCGAACGCAGCCCGTTCTCGAGCTTGCGAGCCTCGTTGAGCGATTCCTCGACGAAGGCCTTGACTGCCCCCTCGCCGAACGCGCCGAGTTCGCCGCGACCGAAGCCGCCGACGAAGCCCTTCACGCCCGCGAAACCGACGCCTTTGATTTCTACCGCCTGCTCGTCGAGCACGGTCACGCCGGCCTGGTGGAGGATGCGCGCGACTTCCTCGGGCTGGCCGCATTCATAGTCGTGGTTTCCGAGCACCCCGACGCTGGGGATGGTGCAGGCGCGCAGATCCTCGGCCAGCAGCTCGGCCTCGCTGGTCTTGCCGAAATTGGTGAGATCGCCGCACAGCGCGAGCACGTCCGCCTCTTCGGAAATGCGCGCGAACAGATCGCGGTAGCGGTGCTCGGATTGTTCGGTGACGTGGAGGTCGCCGATCGCAGCGAGCCGCAGCGGCTCAGAAGTGTCGCTCATGCTTCTCCTCCAGCCCTTTCCCGACCACGTCCGCAAAGCCCCAGGTGGTGATGTCGATCACATAGTCGCGGGGCGAGAGCAGGCGCCCCCGGCACACGCGCACGTTCGCCGGGGGCAGCTCGGCCTGCGCCTGGACGCGCTCGATCAGCGTGTCGAACAGCCAGCGCGGCACGCAGTCGCGTTCGGTGGGATAGATGAAGCGGAAATTGAGGACGTGGATCAGCAGCACCTCCCAATGGAGCTCCATTGCGGAGAGCAGCCGGTGCCAGTCGATCTCGTCGTGCTTCTTCAGGATCACGTGCGCGACGTCGGCGCCGTCGTAGCGATAGCGATCCTGGATGAACATCTTGGAGAGGATGAACTCGGTGGGCGGAGTGATCCGCACCCGGCTGCCGTAGACCTCGGCCTCGTACACCTCCGTGAACCATGAATCGGTGACCGGCAGCGAGGCCGAGGAGATGTTGTAGATCACGTCGAAGAAGTTCTCGTCCTGCCAGACCTTGCCGATCCAGCGGTCGTCCTCGATCGTGATCCGGTAGCCCGCCGCCTTGAAGTGGGCGAGCAGCCGCGGCGCGTCGCCTGCCTTGCAGAAGATGTCGATATCCTTGGTGGGGCGGATCACGCCGGTGTGGCAGGTAAGCGCATAGGTGCCCGACAGAAGGTAGGGGATGTCCCAGCGGTTGAGCAGCTTCAGGCTGTTGGAATAGAATTCGACCGCTTCCTCGGGAGGATCGAAGACACTGGCGTCAAGGGGCTCGGGCAGGTCCGACATGAGGCTCCGGGGCTGGTGCGGCGAGCGCGGGAGCTTCGATAACGGGGCAGGGAAGGGGCCGGTTCCGCGGGCGTGTGAAGTCGGATTTCGGCGCGATGCGGACGCTTTGGCTCGCTTGTGCGTTCGCGAGAGAGCGAGTTTCGGTCCGCCGGATGAGCAGGACGGCAGCGACCCAGGCCATCCTTCGCCTAAAGAACAAGCTGGAAAAATAGGATTTGATCTGTTTTTGTTCTGCGCAGGGGCAGGGCAGCGGGATTCGCTTCGATCGTGCGGTATCGCGGAACGGAAGCTTTCGCGGCGCGAACATGTCGCATCGCTGCCGCGCAAGTGGTGCGTGGGTGTCGCGTGACTGTCGGGTGGGTGTGGCGTCGGTGGTGCGTGCGTGTAGCGCCAGTGGTGAGGCAATGTAGCGTGGGCGTATCCGGGGTGGCGCGCGGGTGTAGCGTCGGTGGTGCGTAGGTGTCGCGTCACTGCCGCTTCCGCTCGAAAAACGCGTTATCGAGTCAACCGGGTCATCAGACTGCTGCTGCGTCGTCCCTAGCACGATCACCGCGGCGCAAAGAAGTTCCCCTCTTGTTCCATGAGAACAAATGCTGTACGAACATAACTCACGCGTTGAACCTATGGTCCAAACCCTCTAGCGACGAGGACTTCAGATGGCGGCTTCCCTTAAGGTGATCGACGGCAACATGGCCACTTCCACGGACAAGCAGAAGGCGCTCGACGCCGCACTCGCGCAGATCGACCGCGCATTCGGCAAGGGCTCGGCGATGCGGCTCGGCTCGAAGGAGACGATGCAGGTCGAGGCGATCTCGACCGGCTCGCTGGGGCTCGACATTGCACTCGGCGTAGGCGGCCTGCCGCGCGGGCGCGTCATCGAAGTCTATGGTCCGGAAAGCTCGGGCAAGACCACGCTCGCGCTCCACGTCATTGCCGAGGCGCAGAAGAACGGCGGCACCGCTGCCTTCGTCGATGCCGAGCATGCGCTCGATCCGGTCTATGCCAAGAAGCTGGGGGTCAACATCGACGAGTTGATCGTCTCCCAGCCCGATACCGGCGAGCAGGCGCTCGAGATCACCGACACGCTGGTGCGCTCCAATGCGATCGACGTGCTGGTGGTCGATTCGGTCGCAGCGCTGGTTCCCCGTGCCGAGATCGAAGGCGAGATGGGCGACAGCCACGTCGGCCTTCAGGCGCGACTGATGTCGCAGTCGCTCCGCAAGCTCACCGGCTCGATCAGCCGTTCGCGCTGCATGGTGATCTTCATCAACCAGCTGCGCATGAAGATCGGCGTGATGTATGGAAATCCTGAGACAACTACGGGCGGTAACGCCTTGAAGTTCTACGCTTCCGTCCGTCTCGACATTCGCCGCACCGGTCAGATCAAGGATCGCGACGACATCATCGGCAACTCGACTCGCGTGAAGGTGGTCAAGAACAAGGTGGCACCGCCCTTCAAGCAGGTCGAATTCGACATCATGTACGGCGAGGGCATCTCCAAGATCGGCGAGATCCTCGATCTCGGCGTCAAGGCGGGGCTCGTCGAGAAATCGGGTGCGTGGTTCAGCTACGACAGCGTCCGCATCGGCCAGGGTCGCGAGAACGCCAAGACCTTCCTCAAGGAGAACTCCGAGCTCTGCGAGCGGCTCGAAGCCGCGATCCGCAATCGCACCGAGCAAGTGGCCGAGGGGCTGATGACCGGTCCGGAGCCCGATGACGACCTTTGATCTGATGATCTGAACAGCTTTTCGACCGAGCCGGCGTGACGACGCGGCCTCGGTCACGGGCCAAGTCCCATCGGAAGACCCGGCGCATCGCCTGCGCCGGGTCTTTCCGGTTCGGCCCGGTTCGGCCTTGTCGGTTCGCGTGAAGCGCGCCAGATGCGCGTTGGAGCATGGCGAGAACAGGGGAAGGACGGATGACCAGCACGTTCGACTGGTCCGGGCGTGTCGGCGATGTCTGGGCCGACGAGTGGCGGCGAACCGATCGCAGCCTCGCGGGCCTCGCACAGCCTCTCGACGCAGCGATTCTCGCCGCGGCTCCCCATCAGGGCAGCGCGGTCGACATCGGCTGCGGCGCCGGCGGGACTTCGATCGCGCTCGCCACTGTCCGGCCGCAGCTCTCGATCACCGGCATCGATCTTTCGCCTTCGCTCGTCGCAATTGCCCGAAGCCGCGCCGCCAGCCTGGCCAACCTGAATTTCCGGGTGGCCGACGCGCAGAGCCTCGGCCCCGTCGGTGCCGATCTTCTCTTCTCCCGGCATGGCGTGATGTTCTTCGACGATCCCGTAGCGGGGTTCGCGGCGCTGCGAGCTTCGGCGAAGCCGGGGGCGAAGCTGGTCTTCTCCTGCTTCCGTGCCCGCGCGCACAACCAATGGGCGCTGATGGCGGATGCGGCGGTGGGCAACACGGTCATCGCGTCCTCGACCTACGCACCCGGTCCCTTCGCTTTCGAGGATTCGGACTTCACCCGGAACGTGCTCGTCCGGGCGGGCTGGGTTGATGCCACGGCGCAGTCGGTCGATTTCGCTTATGTAGCCGGCGGGGGAAAAGATCCGGTCGAGGATGCGCTCGGCTTCTTCTCGCGGATCGGCCCCGCCGCCCGCGCGATGGCCGATGCGGAGCCGAACCGCCGCGAAGCGATGCGCGAGTCGCTCCGTGCCGCGCTTGCCGCTCACGTCGAGAACGGAGCGGTGACTTTCGGCGGGGGCGCCTGGATCTGGACCGCGACTGCAGGAGAGGCCGCATGACGATCATCGTCCATCATCTCGAGAACAGCCGTTCGCAGCGCGTCCTCTGGCTGCTCGAGGAGCTGGAGCTCCCCTACGAGGTCAGGCGCTACGAGCGGAACAAGGCGACGATGCTCGCCCCGCCCGAGCTCCGGCGGGTCCATCCGCTCGGCAAGTCGCCGGTGATCGAGCGCGAAGGCCGCGTGGTCGCCGAAACCGGGGCAATCGTCGAATATCTGGTCGAGTTCGCCGATGGCTGCCTCGGCGCGCCGCCGCATCGCGAAGATGCGCTGCGTTACCGCCATTTCCTCCATTATGCCGAAGGCTCGCTGATGCCGCCGCTCTACGCGAAGCTGGTCCTCGGCCGCGTGCCGCTGCTGGGCAAGACGGCGCAGAAGAAGTTCCAGCCCATGATCGACGTCCACCTCGATTACGTCGAGGCCGAGCTCGCCGGCCGCCCCTGGTTCGCGGGCAAGGAATTCACCGCGGCGGACGTGATGATGAGCTTCCCGCTCGAAGCGGCAGCGGCGCGCGCTGCTGCAACCGAGGGGCGGCCGCACATCGCCGCCTGGCTCGCCCGCATCCATGCGCGGCCCGCCTATCAGGCCGCGCTCGAGAAGGGCGGGCCATACGCCTACGCCTGAGGTTTGCCGTAGTCGTCGAAGCTGTCGTCGGCGCCCGGCGCGGGTGCCGTGGGGAAGATGATCTCCTCGTCGGGCGATTCCGGAGCATCGAGCTGCCCCTCCCAGCGCGCCACCACGGCGCTGGCGACGGCGTTGCCGATTACGTTGGTGGCGGTGCGGCCCATGTCGAGGAAATGGTCGACCGCGAGGATCAGGAGAATGCCCGCCTCGGGGATCTGGAAGTGCGAGAGCGTGCCGGTGATCACCACCAGGCTCGCCCGGGGAACCCCGGCGATGCCCTTGCTGGTGATCATCAGCATCAGCAGCATCGTGATCATCGTCCCCCAGTCGAGGTGGATGCCATAGGCCTGGGCGATGAAGATCGACGCGAACGTCATGTACATCATCGAGCCGTCGAGGTTGAACGAATAGCCGAGCGGCAGGACGAAGCTGGCGATCCGCGGCGGCACCCCGAACTTGTCTAGCGCCTCGAGCGTGCGCGGATAGGCGGCTTCGGACGAGGCGGTGGAGAAGCCGAGCAGGATAGGGTCGCGAAGGTAGCGGAGCAGCTGGCCGGTCCGCGGCCCCACGAACAGGAAGCAGGCGCCAAGCAGCACTGCCCAGAGGACGACGAGGCCGAGATAGAAGCTGCCCATGAAATAGGCGAGGTCGCCGACCACGCCGAGCCCCTTGGTGGCGAGTGTGCGGGCGACGGCGCAGAACACCGCGACCGGCGCGAAGAGCATCACATAGCCGGTGACGGTGAGCATCACCGAGACGAGCGCTTCGAGCCCGCGCAGCAGCGGCGCCGCCTTCTCTCCGACGGCGGCCATGGCGACGCCGAAGAAGAGCGAGAAGATGACGAGCTGGAGGATGTCGTTGGTCGCCATCGCGTCGATGGCGGAGGTGGGAACGAGATGGACGAAGAATTTGGCGGCGTCGAAGCCCGAGCGATCGACACCGCTGGATGCCGCGGCGTCAGGCAGCGGGAGGTTCAGCCCTACGCCGGGCTGGAGGAGGTTGACGAGTATGAGGCCGAGGGTGAGCGAAATCAGGCTCGCGCAGACGAACCACAAAAAGGCCCGCAACCCCACGCGCCCGATCGCCCCTGTGCCGCCCATGTGCGCGATTCCCACCACCAGCGTCGAGACCACCAGTGGAGCGATGATCATCTTGATCAGGTGCAGGAACATCTGCGTGGGAATGTCGAGGTAATAGGCGATGTCGCCGAGCGTCCTGGTGCCCGCGCCGCCGCCGTCGTCATAGGTCAGGTTCAGCGCCCAGCCGAGCAGGCCCCCGAGCAGCAGCCCCGCCAGAATGTACCACGTCAAACGCTTGCCCACATGGACCCCCAATTTGTTTCTTTTGACACGGAAGGGGATTGTCGCCGCCGGGTCAAGAATTCTATCGCTCCGGCCATCGCCTTTCCTGGGGAGAAATCCATGTCCAGCCTCAGCCGCCGCAGGCTGCTAGCCGCAGCCGGCGCAGTGCCCCTGCTTTCGATTCCCTCTGTTCTGCGGGCTGCCGAGCCTGACCTTTCGGACCTGAGGGATCTGACCGCAGGAGCGCAGCCGATCACCACCGAGGAGCGCCAGGCGCGGATCGCACGCGCGCAGACGCTGATGAAGGCTGCCGGTATCGGCGCGGTGCTGATAGAGCCGGGCTCTTCGCTGCTCTATTTCACTGCGGTGCGTTGGGGACGCAGCGAACGGCTCACCGCGGCGATCCTGCCGGTAGAGGGCGAACCGTGCATCGTCACGCCCTTCTTCGAGGAGCCGTCGGTGCGCGAGAGCCTGGGCGTGCCCGCCGAAGTGCGCGTGTGGCAGGAGGACGCGGATCCGCTCGCGGTCGTTGCCGGCTTCCTGAAGGACCGCAAGTTGGCCGGCCGCCCCGTCGGAATCGAGGAGACCGTCCGCTTCTTCGCAGTCGACGGGCTGAAGCGTGCGCTGCCCGACGCGAAGATTGTCTCGGCTAACCCGGTCGTCCGCGGGTGCCGGATGATCAAGACGTCGCGCGAGATCGCGCTGATGCAGCTCGCGACCGACGTGACGATCGCCGCCTATCGCTGGACCCATCCGCGAATCGAGGCCGGCATGACTCCGCAGGACATCGCCGCGCTGATGAGCGCCGCGACGCGCAAGCTGGGCGGATCGAACGAATGGAATCTCATTCTCCTCGGCGAAGCGGCGGCCTATCCGCACGGCACGCGCAAGCCGCAGAAGGTGGCGCCCGGCGAAGTCGTGCTGATGGACTGCGGCTGTAGTGTCCAGGGCTACCAGTCGGACGTGTCGCGCAGCTTCGTCTTCGGTACGCCCAGCGCCGAGCAGCGTAAGGTATGGGATCAGGTTGCGCGCGGTCAGCAGATTGCGCTCGAGGCCGCCAGGCTCGGCGCGCCCGCGGGGCAGGTGGATGATGCGGTCCGCCACTATTACGGCACCCTCGGCTACGGCCCCGACTACAAGCTCCCCGGCCTGTCGCATCGCACCGGCCACGGCATCGGGATGGACGGGCACGAGCCGGTCAATCTGGTGCGCGGCGAGAAGACTCCGCTCGCCCCGGGGATGTGCTTCTCGAACGAGCCCGGCATCTACATTCCCGGAAGCTTCGGCATCCGGCTCGAGGATTGCTTCCACATGACCGAAGCGGGTCCCAAGTGGTTCAGCGAGCCGCCCAAATCGATCGACGCACCGATGGGATAATGGCGCGCGCGCCACAGTGGCGGAGCAATGTGTCTGATCGAAGCGTTTCGCTTGAGCGAAACGCCGCGCGCCCCTAAGTCGCACCTCATGACGTCCACCAACGATATCCGCCGTTCGTTCCTCGACTATTTCGAGCGCGAGGGCCATGCGCGCGTGCCCTCGGCGCCGCTCGTTCCGCACAACGATCCCACGCTCATGTTCGTCAATGCGGGCATGGTGCCGTTCAAGAACGTGTTCACCGGGCTGGAGACGCGGCCATACAGCACTGCCGTCAGCTCGCAGAAGTGCGTCCGCGCGGGCGGCAAGCACAACGATCTCGACAATGTCGGCTACACCGCGCGCCACCACACCTTTTTCGAGATGCTCGGCAATTTCTCGTTCGGCGACTATTTCAAGGAGCAGGCGATCACGCATGCGTGGACGCTGCTGACGAAGGAATGGGGCCTGCCCGCGGAGAAGCTGACCGCGACCGTCTATCACACCGATGATCAGGCGTTCGACCTCTGGAAGAAGATCGCGGGGCTTCCCGAGAGCCGAATCATCCGCATTCCGACCAAGGACAATTTCTGGGCGATGGGCTCGGACGGGCCCTGTGGTCCGTGCTCGGAGATTTTCTACGACCATGGCGACCATATCTGGGGCGGACCGCCGGGATCGCCGGAGGAGGACGGGGACCGTTTCGTCGAGATCTGGAACCTGGTGTTCATGCAGTTCGTCCAGGCGGACGACCAGATCGTCGGCGACCTCCCGCGCCCGTCGATCGACACCGGCATGGGGCTCGAGCGCGTTGCCGCGGTGCTGCAGGGCGTCCATGACAATTACGACACCGATACGTTCAAGGCGCTGATCGCCGAATCGGGCGCGCTCACCGGTGCTTCCACGACCGGCGATAATCAGGCGAGCCACCGCGTGATCGCCGACCACCTGCGCTCCTCGGGCTTTCTGGTCGCAGACGGCGTGCTGCCGGCGAACGAGGGGCGCGGCTATGTGCTCCGACGCATCATGCGTCGCGCGATGCGACACGCGCATCTGCTGGGCGCCAAGGACCCGCTGATGCACCGTATGGTGCCTGCGCTGGTCGCCGAGATGGGCGCAGCCTACCCGGAACTGGTCCGCGCACAGCCCTTGATCGAAGCGACACTGCTTCAGGAGGAGACGCGCTTCCGCCAGACGCTCGCCAACGGCCTCCGGCTGCTGGACGAGGCGACGCTGGGACTGAACGAGGGCGACACGCTGCCGGGTGCGACGGCGTTCAAGCTCTACGATACTTTCGGCTTCCCCTATGACCTGACCGAGGATGCGCTGCGTCCCAAGTCGATCAGCGTCGACCGCGAAGGCTTCGACGCTGCCATGGCCGAGCAGAAGCGCGCGGCGCGTGCGGCCTGGAAGGGATCGGGCGACAAGGCCTCCGACGAGCTGTGGTACGATCTGGCGGACGAGCTCGGCAGCACCGAGTTCATCGGCTACTCGGGCACCGAGGGCGAGGGGCAGGTGGTGGCGATCGTCAAGGACGGTGCCCGCGTCGACAGCGCGGGTCCCGGCGACAGCGTGACCCTTCTCACCAACCAGACGCCTTTCTACGGCGAGAGCGGCGGTCAGATGGGTGACGCAGGTACCATCTCGAACGAAAAGGGGCTGCGCGCGGTCGTCGACGACACGTCGAAGCCGCTCGGCCGGCTCCACGCGCATGACGCGAAAATCGAGGGCGGCGAAGTCGCGGTCGGCGACACCGTGCATCTCTCGGTCGATGCCGAGCGTCGGGACCGCATCCGCGCCAACCACAGCGCGACGCACCTGCTCCACGCGGCGCTCCGCGCGAGGCTCGGCAGCCACGTCACGCAGAAGGGCAGCCTAGTGGCGCCGGACCGTCTGCGCTTCGACTTCTCGCATCCTTCGGCGCTGACGGCGCAGGAGATCGCCGACATCGAGGCGGACGTGAACGCCCAGATCCGCAACAACGAGTCGGTCACCACGCGGCTGATGACGCCTGATGACGCGATCGCGGCGGGCGCGATGGCGCTGTTCGGCGAGAAATACGGCGATGAGGTGCGGGTGCTCTCGATGGGCCGCAACGCCGATGCCTCCTATTCGGTCGAGCTTTGCGGCGGCACGCATGTGAGCGCCACCGGCGACATCGCGATCTTCAAGATTATCTCCGAGAGCGCGGTCTCCTCGGGCGTGCGGCGCATCGAAGCGCTGACCGGCGAGGCGGCCCGCCAGTGGCTGAATGGCCGCGACGAGCGGCTGCGCGAGGCTGCTGCTGCGCTCAAGGCGTCGCCGGACGAAGTGCCGGCGCGGGTGGCCAGCCTGATCGAGGAACGGCGCCGGCTCGAGCGCGAACTGGCGGACGCCAGGAAGGCGCTGGCGCTCGGTGGCGGCGGATCCGCCGCACCGGCGGGGCCGGAGCAGGTCGGCGGGTTGAACTTCGTCGGACAGGTGCTCGAAGGGCTCGACCCCAAGGCGCTGCGTGGCGCGGTCGACGAGGCCAAGGCGCGGATCGGATCCGGCGTGGTTGCGCTCGTGGCGGTCAACGAAGGACGCGCGTCGGTGGCCGTCGGGGTGACCGACGATCTCGTCGGCGCGCAGAACGCCGTCGAGCTCGTCAAGCGTGCCGTCGAAGCACTGGGCGGGCAGGGCGGCGGCGGCCGTCCCGACATGGCCCAGGGTGGCGGGCCCGAGGGAAGCAAGGCCGCGGATGCTCTGGCCGCAGTCCGTAGCATTCTCGCCGCGGAGAAAACTCCAGCCTGAGTGGGGGCGGGGCGGACTTCGCAGGATCAACTACTCCATCTAGAGTGAACCGATGATGCTCCTTCCGCTTCTCCTCTCGATCGCTGCCGGGCAGGCCGACGGCGACTTGCTAGCCCCTGCACGGCAAGGAATGCTGCGCTGCGCCTCGCCCGACCGGGCGCGCAAGAGCTGCGCGACGCTCACTCGGTTCACCTTCAAGCCCGACGGCAGTTTCGACGCCGAAGTGACGGGCGCCGGCGGACCCGCCGGGATCCAGGTCCACTATCGAGCGCCGGGAACCCTTGTCGACGGCGCCGCCTGCTTCACGCATCAGCCGAACACTTTGGCCGAGGCGACCTTCACCAAGCCTGGGGCGAAACTCGCGCAATCGCTCCAGGATTCGCTGCGCGGCCAACTCACCGCATCGATGGCGCCGCTCAACGGCAGGCAGCGCTGCTACCGCGACACACCGGTGGGCGGTGCGCTGGTCAGCCGGACGACGCTGGACGGCGCCGCGCACCCCGAACTCGACCGCACGGTGCTGTGGGTGCGGCCCGAAGACGGCTACAAGGTCGAATAGCCCCGCTCAGCCGGGCGAGCTTTCGGTCTCTCCCAACTGGGTGCGGCGCAGCCGCGGCTCGCGTTCCAGCCCCGCGGCTTCCTTGATTTCCTTGCGCATCTCGTCGCGCTTGCCGTGGATCGAGGCGATCACCGGGCCCACTGCGATGCCGACGTCCACCAGCACTGCCTCCGAAAGCTGGAGCGAGCTTTCGAGCGTCTCGGGGACCGCATCGGTCGCCCCGGCCTTGTAGAGCTCGGCGGCGTGCGCCGCGTCGCGGGCGCGGGCGATGATCGGCAGATTGGGCACCCACCCGCGCACGCGCTTGGTGAGGCGCACGGTGAGCACCGGATCGTCCATCGTGAGCACCAGCGCCTTGGCATGGCCGAGCTTGAGCTGGTCGACCAGCTCGGTGCGGGTCACGTCGCCGAACAGCACCGGATGCCCCTCGCGGCGGGCGGCGTTGACGTTGTCGATATCGGCATCGACGCCGAGATAGGGCTGATTGTGCCGGCGCAGCATATCCGCGACGGTGCGCCCGACGCGGCCGAAACCGATCACGATGGTGCCCTGCTCCACATCGAGTTCGGGTGCGGGCGCATCGTCCAGCTCCTTCGCCTCGATCCGGCGCGACACGAAACGGCCGGCTTTGGCGAGCAGCGGCGTCGACGTGAGGCCGATGGCAGTGACGGCCGACCAGAAGGCGCTGGTGGTGGGCGAGATCAGCCCGGCAACGCCGGCGACGCCGAGCACGATCAGCGTGGTTTCCGAAGGACTCGCCATCAGCACGCCGGTTTCGGCGGCGGTGCCGGTGCGCGCGCCGGAGAGCTTGAGCAGTCCGGTGGTGACCGCCACCTTGACGACCACCACCAGCAGCGACGCGCCGAGCAGCGCGCCCCAATTCTCGACCAGGAAGCGCAGATCCAGCCGCATGCCGACGGTGATTAGGAACACGCCGAGCGCGAGCCCCTTGAAGGGTGCGGTGATCGCCTCGACCTCGCCATGATATTCGGTCTCGGCGATCAGCAGCCCTGCGATCAGCGCGCCGACGATCGGCGAAAGCCCCGCCGCGGTGGTGGCGAGGCTGGCGACGATCACGACGAGCAGGCTCGCGGCCAGGAACAGCTCGGGGCTCTTGGTGCGCGCGGCCTGGGCGAACAGGCGCGGCAGCAGCAGGCGCCCGCCGACGAACAGGACCGCCACGGTCGCCACGCCGATCCCGAGGGTGACGAAGATGCTGGTGAGCCCGTGTACGCCCGGAACGGGCGCCAGTGCGCCGAGCAGGAAAATGATCGGGACCAGCGCGAGATCCTCGAACAGCAACATCGCGAAGGCGGCGCGCCCAACCGGGCTGGTTGTTCCCGCGATCGGCAGCACCAGCGCGGTCGAGGAAAGTGCAAGCGCGAGGCCGAGCCCGATCGCGCCACCGGTGCTCAAGCCAGTGAGGTAGAGAACCGCGGCGAGGATCAGCCCCGAGCCGAACAGCTCCGCGGCGCCGACGCCGAACACCAGGGTGCGCATCGCCCAGAGCCTGCGGAACGACAGCTCGAGGCCGATCGAGAAGAGCAGCAGGATGATGCCGAACTCGGCGAAAGGTTCGATCGCGTGGGGATCCGAGATGGTGACGTAGAAGAGCCAGGGATGCTGGCCGACGAGCGCGCCCAGCGCCGAGGGACCGACCAGGATACCCACCAGGATAAACCCGATGACCGGACTGATCCGGAAGCGCGCGAAGGCCGGGATCACCAGCCCTGCTGCGCCGAGAATCACCAGTGCGTCGGAAAAGCCGCTGTTGTGGAGGTTCAGCATGCGCCCCTCGCACCGAAGCGGGGGGCAGCGAAAGTAACCCGGCGGGCGGTCCGAACTTCCTTCCGATGCACGCCGGGAGAGCGGGAAGGGAAGGGTGGGACGAAGCGGGGGATTCTCATGCCCGCAAAGGCAGCATGCGCGCCCCTGTTTGGCAACCCCAACGGCGGCGCACCATCATCATTGATGATGTGGCCTTCGAAGCTATCAAGTGTGATAAAGATAAGCAATTCTGCAAAAAGTGGCGGCGCACGCCGTGTGATGTTTTCCGGCAATTCGTCGGCCCTGATGAGGCGAACGGGCAACGCTACAACCGACGCCTCCAGTCACTCGTAGAAATCGAGTTGTCTGAGTTAAAGTTGCGAACATAATAGCATTGTCATAACCGCCTCATTCGGCGGGAAGTTTGATCCGATATCGCGCTGTTTTCGCCGGGCGTGTGTGCAATAGCGCGTATTAGTCCTACAAAATGGTTGTGACCCGCCGGACCCCTTTGTATGTTAGCGGTAGCAGGACACTCGAATCTTGCGTTTTTAAAAGCTTAGCGCTCTCGGCGCATTGGAAGGGGAGGACGAATGGGCTCGAAAATGTCGACAACGCGTATCCGTAATGGCGGCTTGATCACCGCTCGTGCCGGAGTGTCCATACTCGCGCTCCTGGCCGCGGGTGCAAGCGGCAGCGCTTGGGCGCAGGCGGAAACGCAATCGGTTTCGCCCGATGCGAGCCAGGCTGCCGCGCAGGGTCAGGACGGCGTTGATCAGCAGGTTGCTTCGCCGGAAGATGACATCGTTGTCACCGGCCGCCGCGCCGCACTGGAGGCCGCGGATGAGCGCAAGCGCCGCAGTGAAACCATCATCAATTCGGTCGTCGCCGACGATGCGGGCAAGCTGCCCGACAACTCCATCACCGAAGTGCTGCAGCGTGTTTCGGGCGTCTCGATCGTCCGCTTTGCCGCGCTCGGCGATCCCGATCACTTCTCTGTTCAAGGGTCTGGCGTGCAGGTTCGCGGCCTCACGGGCGTCGCGTCGCGTCTCAACGGCCGGGAGATTTTCAGTGCCAACAACGGCCGGGCGCTGCTCTGGAGCGACGTCACGCCGGAGCTGATGGCCGCCGTCGATGTCTACAAGGCTTCCACCGCCGACCTCATCGAAGGCGGCACGGGTGGCCAGATCGATCTGCGCACCAAGATGCCGTTCGACTTCAACGGCGATTTTCACGTCGCGGCCAATGCCGAGCTCAGCGTGGGCGACATGGCGAACAAAGCCGATCCCGCCGCTTCGATCCTGCTGACCGATACGTTCGAGACCGGCATCGGCCGCATCGGCATCCTTGCCGATGTCGCGTACAGCCAGTTCAGCTCGCTCTCGCAGTTCATCCGCACCGAGCCGTATTTCAAGACGCGGATCGACGGCAGCGACTATTATGTCCCGGGCGGCTTCACCTATGGCGACGAAGCGTTCCAGTACCGCCGCTACGGCATCTACGGTGCGGTGCAGTGGGCGCCTTCGGACTCGCTGACCCTAACCGGCACTTTCTTCCAGTCGCGCTACAAGAGCCAGTCGAGCGATTATGGCGCGCAGGTCTCTTCGCAGACGCTCGCGGTCGATCCGGCAAACAGCGAGTTCGACGAGAACGGATTGCTGCTGCGCACGGATGCGCTGTTCAATCGCGATCCGGCGACCTTCCTGCCCAGTGCTTCGCCCGTGAACAGCGGCGGCAACAAGGGCTTTGTGAAAAGCAACACGGTAACGCGCGACTATTCCTTCTCCTTCGCCTGGGAACCCGAGGACGGCCCGCTGTCGGTGCGCGGCGCGTTGCAACGCGTGGATTCGTCGCAGAAGTACGATCGGCTCGACATCTTCCGCGACATCGCGTTCGGCCAGAGCTTCGGGATGGACCTGACGGGCGATCTTCCCAAGATCACCGTGTCGCCCGCGACCCAGGCCTCCTTCGCCGATCCGGCCAATTATTTCTGGTCGGCGTCGATGCCGCACAACGAGGACAATACGGGCCGCCTCGACGCTGCGAACCTCGATCTCGAATACAAGTTCGACGACAGCTTTCTGCGTTCGATCAAGGCGGGCGGCCGCATCGCCGAACGCACCGAGCGCGACTATGCCAACGGCTACAACTGGGCGGCGCTCGGACGCGGCTGGAACGGCGATCCGCAGCTGACCTATGCTAATGCTGCGCCTGGCGACATCGAATATCACGCGTTCAAGGACTTCTTCCGCGGCGCGATCCCCTTGCCGGGCAATCTGATGTTCGCATCCGAGGAACTCGCCTCGCGCTTCGATCGTGAGCAGCTCACTGCGTCACCGCCCGCGGGCTTCTGCCCGCCGGGCACCGAGTCCAACTGCTCGGCGTCGGGCCCGCTGCCCGTCACCGGCTATGGCGGCCGGGCAGGGATCCGCGAACCGGGCTTCATCCTCCCGATCGACCGCGTCGACAACAAGACGCGCACCATCGCCGGCTATGCGCTGGCCCGCTTCGGCCCGACCGATGCGCCCGGGCTCTCCGGCAATGTCGGCGTGCGCGTGGTCAACATCCGCAACGAAGGCAGCGGCTACATCCAGCAGAACGCGCTCACTTATATTCGCGATGGTCAACAGCAGACGCTGGCCGACACGGCGGTGCCGCGCGGCGGCGAGGCGGAGTTCACGCGGGTGCTGCCGTCGATCAACCTCGACTATGCGCCGACGGACAAGATGAAGATCCGCGCCGGGTTCAACATCACGATGGACCTGCCGAGCTTCAACGCACTACGTTCGTCAGGGACCGTCGGTGTGGCGACGACCGACAATCCGGCCACCGGTGAGCCTGAGTTCTTCAGCAACTTCACCGCTTCCACGGGCAATCCGCTGCTCAAGCCGACGATGTCGAACAATTTCGACCTGTCGTTCGAATATTATGCGCGGCCGGGCACCGCATTCCACATCGCGCCCTTCTACAAGCGGATCACGGACCTGCCGACCTTCTCGCTGACCGAGCGCGAGGTCACGGTGGTGTATGGCGACGGAACCAGCGAGACCGTCACCGCGGCGGCGACCGACTATATCAATTCGTCGGAAGCGGCCGAGATCAAGGGCGTAGAGATCGGCGGGCGCGCCTTCCTGGACATGCTGCCGGGGCTGCTCAGCGGGTTCGGCATCGAGGCCAACTATACCTTCATCGACAGCAAGAACCCAGGGGACGTCTACCGCGACATCAACGGCGTCATCCACGACGATGCACCATTGGTCGGCTTGTCGAAGCACAACGTCAACGCGACGCTGCTGTACGAGCGCAAGGCGATCTCCGCCCGTGTCGCCTACTCTTGGCGGTCGCGGTATCTTCAGTCGACGAACAGCAACGGCACCAACCCGAGCTACCCCTATTACAGTGCTCCCGGCGTGATCTCGAATGCCGACGGCACTACCAACAATACCCAGATCGCCTTGCCGGTCTACGGCGATGCCTACGGTTCGCTGGACGCCGGCATCCGGTTCAAGGTCAACGACAACTTCTCCTTCGGGATTCAGGGAACCAACCTGACCAACTCGATCCAGCGCACGGTGATGGGCGGCTATCCGGGCGGCGAGCTGGTCGGGCGCAGCTGGTTCCAGAGCGATCGCAGGATCAGCACCGGGATCAACCTGGCGTTCTGAGTTGCGGTGCCCGCCGGACCTGCGCCGGCGGACATCCCGCAGATATGGGGTACGCATGAGCAAGCGCGTCCTGATCGTTGGCGGCGGCACGGCCGGCTGGCTGACCGCCGGCTATCTGGCCAAGCGCCTGGGTGCAGACCTCGCCGAAGGCGCGTCGATCACCGTGGTCGAATCGCGCGAGATCGGCGTGCTCGGCGTGGGGGAGGGGACGTTCCCCACCATCCGGCGGACGCTCGCCACGATCGGCGTCGACGAAGCCGAGCTCGTCCGCCGGTGCGGCGCAACCTTCAAGCAGGGCGTGAAGTTCGCCGGCTGGCGGGATGCGCCGGGGGAGGGCGCGCACGACCATTTCTCTCACCCGTTCCAGGTCGCGGACGCCGGCACCGGGATCGAACTGTTGCCCTATTGGCTGCTGGGACTGGGGGGCCGGGAGAATTGGGACGAGGTCGCCACCCCACAGAAGAAGGCGGCTGATGCGGGGCGGGCACCCAAGCTGCCCACGCATTCCGATTATGTCGGTCCCCTCAACTACGCGTTCCACTTCGATGCTGTGGCGCTCGCGGGCTTGCTCCGCGACCAGGCGGTCAAGAACGGCGTGCGGCACCTGATCGACACAGTGGGCGAAGTGCAGCTCGACGCCGAGGGCGCAATCGCCGAGCTGCGGACCGAGCGCAACGGCGCGCTGACCGCCGACCTCTATATCGACTGCACGGGTTTTCGGGCCGAACTGATCGGCAAGGCGCTCGGCATACCCTTCCGCTCGTGCCGCGACACATTGTTCTGCGATCGTGCCATCGCCGCGCAGATCCCCTATTCGGATCCGCGCGATCCGATCGCGTCCTACACCATCTCGACTGCGCAGGACGCAGGCTGGATCTGGGACATCGGCCTCGACCGGCGCCGCGGCATCGGCCATGTCTATTCTTCGGCGCACAGCGGCGATGCCGAAGCCGAGGCGGCACTTCGCCGCTACCTCGGGCCAGCCGGCGAAGCGGCTGAGGTGCGCCAGTTCCGCTTTGATGCCGGATACCGCGAGATCAACTGGCACAAGAACTACGTGGCGGTCGGCCTCTCCAGTGGGTTCTTCGAGCCGCTCGAGGCCACGGGCATCGCCTTTGCGGAAATCGCTGCGGGGATGATCGCCAACCTGTTTCCATGGAGCGGCGAGCACGAGACCTCGGCGCGCCAGTTCAATGCCAACATGCGCCGTCGTTACGAGCGGGCGCGCGACTTCCTCAAGCTGCATTATTGCATCTCCGCTCGACGCGACACCGGCTTCTGGCGCGATAACGCGGGGGGGACGACGATCCCCGACAGCCTGCACGAAATGCTCGACCGCTGGCGCTTCCGCCCCCCAAACGAGCTGGACATCGATCCCGGCGTGGACATCTTCCCCGAGGCGAGCTGGCAATATGTGCTCTATGGCATGGGGTGGAAGACCGACTTGAGCGGGCGGGCAGGAGCGCTGCGCTATCATGACGACGCGCGCCGCGCCTTTGCCGAGGTCCGGCGCCAGGCACAGTTCGCGGCTGCCAACCTGCCGTCGAACCGGGATCTGGTGGAATATGCGCGGCAGCACCGTTTCGGCCCTCGGACGGCGGCGGCATGATCGATCCCGATCGCAACATCACCAAGGTCGTCATCGTCGGCGGGGGCACGGCGGGCTGGATGACCGCAGCCGCGCTATCGCGGCTGGTCGCGGCCGGCGTGTCGGTGACGCTCGTGGAATCCGGAGAAATCGGCACGGTGGGAGTCGGCGAGGCGACGATCCCCTCGCTGCTCGACTACAATCGCATGCTCGGCATGGACGAGGATGCGTTCGTCCGCGCGACCGGGGCGACGTTCAAGCTCGGCATCGAGTTCCGGGACTGGGCCCGCATCGGCGACGGGTATATCCATCCATTCGGCAACCATGGTCGCGACGTGGCCGGCGTGCCCTTTCACCAGCTCTGGCTGCGCCAGGCTAGCCTTGGCGATCGCGCGGACGATCCGGGTCCTATCAGCGACTATTGCCTCTCGGCAGTGGCGGCACGACTGGGCCGCTTCACTCGGCCGGTAGCCAATCCCGAGGCGGTGCTCTCGACGCTAGCCTATGCATTTCACTTCGACGCCGGACTCTATGCTCGTTTCCTCCGCTCGCTCGCAGAAGCGGGAGGGGTGGTCCGCGTCGAAGGCCGTGTCACCTCGGTCGAGCAGGACGCGGAGACTGGCTTCCTCCAGGCGGTGCAGCTCGCCGATGGGCACCGGATCGACGGCGAGCTCTTCATCGATTGCAGCGGCTTCCGCGCGCTCCTGTTGGGTGAGACGCTCAGGGTGCCGTTCACCAGCTGGCAGCATTGGCTGCCATGTGACCGCGCCTGGGCGGTGCCGAGCGAACGCGAAGGGCCGCTCACCCCCTACACGCGGGCGAGTGCGGGAACTGCGGGCTGGCGGTGGCGGATCCCGCTTCAGCACCGGGTCGGCAATGGTCATGTCTATTCGAGCGCACATCTGAACGACGATGCGGCGCTGCAGGCGCTGCTCAGAAGCTTAGAAGCGAGGACCCTCGCCGAGCCCCGCCAGCTGCGCTTCGTCGCGGGGCGGCGGGATCGGCTATGGGAGAAGAACTGCGTTGCGATCGGGCTTGCGGGAGGCTTCCTCGAGCCGCTCGAATCGACAAGCATCCACCTGATCCAATCGGGGATCGTGCGGCTGATGGCGTTGTTCCCCGATCGCGGCTTCGACCCGGCCGAGATTGCTGAATATAATCGCTTGGTGCTTCGCGAATACGAGCAGGTACGCGACTTCATCATTCTCCACTATCATGCGACGTCGCGTTCGGATTCCCCATTTTGGGATCACTGCCGCGAGATGGAGATTCCCGCCTCGCTCGCCGCCAAGCTCGAGCTCTGGGCAGGCAAGGCGCGCATCTTCCGTGAGCAGGGTGAGCTCTTCACGCCGGACAGCTGGATCGCGGTTCTGCTGGGGCAGCGGCTGCGGCCCGCGGCCTTCGATCCGCTCGCCGCAGCCCTGCCGGCTCCCGAGATCGGACATTTCATGGCGCATCTTCGCGATGTGATCGGCAAGACTGCAACTGCCATGCCGACGCACGAGCAATTCATCGCGCAGCACTGCGCGGCACCCACGACCAGGGCGGCATGAGCGGCTTCAGCAGCATGGCAGTCCCGAGCACGGGCTCCGGCGCACAGTTGGGCGGCCTGTGGCGAAACGCGAGGAGAAGCATGATACGTTCGGGCCTCGTGACAGCGTGGACGCTGGCCGGCGCGGGGGCACTGGTCGCCCTCGGTGCGATCGATGCACAGGCGCAGGAGCGGGAAGGGCCGCAGGCTGCTCCATATCGCTGGACCAATGTGAAGGTCGGTGCCGGCGGATACGCGCCTAACATCGTGTTCAGTCCGGTCGAGCGCGGGCTGGCCTATCTGCGCACCGACATGGGCGGCGCGTACCGTTGGGACGCGAAGGCGCGGCGATGGATTCCGCTCCAGGACGACAATGCCGTCTCCAGCTATATGGGGATCGAAAGCATAGCGGCCGATCCGCGCGATCCCGACGTGGTCTATATGGCAGCGGGGATGAATGCGGGTCAGCCCGCAGCGATCCTGCGTTCGGCTGATCGTGGCAAGACGTGGCGGGTGACGCCGGTTCCGTTCGCCATGGGCGGCAATGAGGACGGCCGCGGCATGGGCGAGCGGCTTGCCGTCGATCCCAACGACACGCGGCGGCTGTTCTTCGGCTCTCGCCATGACGGATTGTGGCGAAGCGACGATGCTGGCGCGACCTGGGCCAAGGTGACGCAGTTTCCTGTCGCAGGGCTCGGAAAGCCCGCGCGCCGGACTACGCATGGCGGAATATCCTTCGTCGTGATCGACCCGGCGGGTGGCGCACGCGGCCAGCCCTCGCGTCGCATCTGGGCCGGGGTTGCCGACCCGGGTGCTGCAGCGGTCTATCGTTCGGATGATGGCGGCGCGAGCTGGGTGGCCGTGGAAGGCCCGAAGCTGCTCGCGGCGAAGGGCGTGCTCGACACGCGCGGCGTGCTGTGGGTCGGCTTTGGCAGCGGCATCGGCCCGAGCGGCGTGAAGACCGGCGCGGTGTGGCGCTATGGCCCGGAGGGGAGGGGGCAAGACGTGACTCCGCGCGCCTGGCGCGAAACGGGTGCGGAGGGCGCGTTCTTCGGCGTTGCGGTGGCACGTTCCGCGCCGGGCACCGTCGCACTCTCTACGATCAATCGTTATCGCGCCGGGGACTCGCTGTGGATCAGCCGCGACGACGGCCAGAGCTGGGACGATGTCGGGGCCCGCAGCCGCCGCGACGTCTCCGCCACTCCGTTCCTGCTGCACGAAGGCGAGGGCGCGGACTTCGGGCATTGGATTTCAGGGCTCGCCATCGATCCATTCGATCCGAACCACGTCGTCTACACGACCGGCGCTACCGTCTATGCCACGCAGGGGCTGCACAGGTCCGGCGCGGTCGATTGGGCGCCTTGGGTGGAGGGCATCGAGCAGACGGCGATCATCACGCTCGTCTCGCCGACAAGCGGCGCTCCGCTGATCTCGGGCTTTGGCGACCTGGCTGGTTTCGTCCATGACGATCTGGACCGCTCGCCGCAACCGTGCTTCGTGAATCCGTATCTCTCGAACACCAATAACCTCGACTATGCGGGCATCGCCCCGAACGTGGTGGTACGCAGCGGCAGCCTCTATGCCGATCGGGCCCGCGATGCTTCGCTCGGGCGATCGGAAGATGGCGGGCGAAGCTGGTCGCCGGTGCGCGTTCCCCCAATGGGCGAGCCGGCGCGGCGGGACGATCTGAACGGCGACTATCCGATCACGGTGTCGGCGGACGGCGCGACCATGGTGGTGGCAACGCCCGTGCCGCAGGTTACCCGCGACAAAGGCCGAAGCTGGTCGGTAATCGACGGCCTGCCGGGCGGAACGCGGGCGGTGGCGGACAAGGTCAATCCAGACATCTGGTACGCAGTCGATGTGGCGAACTGGCGCATGCTCGTCTCGCGCAACGCAGCGGCGAGCTTTGCGCCGATAGAGGGGCGCGGCTTGCCGACCGACCTCAAGCCTGCCGGGCGGCAGGGGCGCGAGGCACAGAGCGCACTGCTCGCCGAGCCCGGGCGGGAAGGTGAGCTGTGGCTGCAGGCGCGCGACCGGCTGTTCCACAGCACCGATGGCGGGGCCTCCTTCATGCCGGCAAGCGGCGCGCTCTCGGTCGAGCTGTTCGGGCTCGGCAAGGGCGCACTGTTCGCGGTCGGCACCTTGGACGGCATTCGCGCCGTCTGGCGATCGCACGATCTGGGGCAGAGCTGGGCGCGCATCGATGACGACGCGCATCGTTGGGGAGGGCGCTACCGCGTGATCTCGGGCGACCCCCGGCGCGCCGGTCGCGTCTATCTCGGCACCGATGGCCGAGGCCTGTTCTACGGCGATCCGACGGAGGGCCAATGATCCGGCGACGTATCCTCCTGGGCATGTTGGCAGAAACGAACTGGAGCAAGAGATGAAGGCATTTGCGATGGCGCTGCTGGCTGGCAGCGCGCTCACGGCGGTTTCGGCGCATGCGCAGACCTATGAGCGGACCCAAGGCGGCGTGAAAGTCACGCCCGCGGAAGGCCCGGCAGTCAGTCTGGAGCTGACGGTGCATGGTGACGGCATCATGCACGTCGTGGCGACGCCCAAGGGTGACGCCGGTGGTCCGCGCACCGAGAGCCTGATGGTCGCCCAGCCTCCCGCTGCGGGCGCATTCGACGTCGCCGAAGCGCAAGGACAGGTGCGCATCAAGACCGCCAAGGCCACCGCCGAGATCAGCCTCGCCACCGGTCAGGTACGATTCCTCGATCCGGCTGGCCAGCCGCTGCTGACCGAGACGGCGCCCCCTCAGTTCGCGCCGACCAGCGTCGACGGCAAGCCCTATGTCAGCGTCTCGCAGCAGTTCAACCGCGGGACGGACGAGGGGCTGTACGGCCTGGGCCAGCACCAGAACGCGCAGATGGACTATAACGGCGAGGACGTGGAGCTCGCGCAGCACAACATGGACATCGGCATACCGTTCGTCGTGTCCACCCGCGGCTATGGCCTGCTCTGGGACAACAACTCGATCACGCGCTTCGGCAACCCCAGGCCTTATCGGCTGGTGGGGGAAGGCATGAAGGTGTCGAGCGGCGGCAAGCCCGGATGGCGCGCTGAATATTTCCTCGACGGCAAGCCGGCGCTGACCCGCCAGGAAGCCACGATCAACTATCAATATATCAAGGACCAGGCCAATTGGCCCGAGGCGGCCAAGGCGAAGACGGTCGCGGCGACCGGCGGGCAGAATACCGCAGGCAACGCGGTCCAGAAGCAGACGGTTGTGTGGACCGGCGATCTGATGCCGACTGCTACGGGCACCCATAAGTTCCAGCTCTACGCGTCGAGCTATTTCAAGCTCTATGCCGACGGCAAGCTGGTGCTCGACCGTTGGCGCCAGAACTGGAGTCCCTGGTACGCCAATTTCGATCTGCCGATGACCGCGGGCAAGCCGGTCGCGATCCGGATCGAGTGGGAGCCGAACGCCGGCTATATGGCGCTCTATCACAATGATCCGCTTCCCGATGCCGATAGACACTCGATCTGGTTCACCAGTGAGGTGGCGCGAGCCAAGGACTATTGGTTCATCCCGGGCGGCAGTATCGATGGCGCGATCGCTGGGTACCGTCAGATCACCGGCAAGTCCGAAATGTTGCCCAAATGGGCGTACGGCTTCTGGCAATCACGCCAGCGCTACGAGACCGCCGACCAGCTGACCCAGGTGGTCAACAGATATCGCGAGCTCAAGATCCCGCTCGACAATATCGTGCTCGACTGGCGCTATTGGCGCGATCCGGAGTGGGGCAGCCACCGCTTCGATCCCGAGCGCTTTCCTGACCCGGCCAAGATGATCGCCGACGTCCACGCGGACAATGTGAACTTCATGATCTCGGTCTGGCCGAAATTCTATCCGACCACCGATACCTACAAGGAATTAGCGGCGGCCGGTGCGGTCTATCAGGGCAATCTGCGCCAAGGGAACAAGGACTGGGTGGGGCCCGGCTATCTCAGCACTTTCTACGATCCATATTCCTCGGAGGGGCGTCGCATCTTCTGGAAGCAGATCGAGGATCGGCTGGCGAAGCTTGGAGTCGATGCGTGGTGGGCGGACGCGTCCGAACCGGACATGCACTCGAATCTGTCGATCGAGGAGCGTATCGACACCATGGGCCCGACGGCGATGGGACCGGCGGCCGAGTTCTTCAACAGCTATTCGCTGCTGAACGCCCAAGCTTTCTATGATGGCTGGACCGCGTATAAGCCAACGGTGCGCCCCTTCCTGCTGACGCGTTCGGGCTTCGCCGGGCTGCAGCGCTATGGTGCGGCAATCTGGTCGGGCGACATCGCCAGCCGGTGGTTCGATTTCCGGGCACAGATCTCGGCGGGCGTCAACGCATCGATGTCGGGCATCCCGAACTGGACGCACGACATCGGCGGCTTTGCGCTGGAGGACCGTTTCGCGTCAAAGACGCCGGCAGCAGTGGACCTGGATGAATGGCGCGAGCTCAATCTGCGCTGGTTCCAGTTCGGCGCTTTCAGCCCGTTGTTCCGCAGTCATGGCGAGTTCCCGTACCGCGAGATCTACGAGATCAGCCCTGAAGGCTCGCCGATGCGCGCCTCGATGGTCCGCTACACCGAGCTGCGGTACAGGCTGATGCCCTATATCTACACGCTCGGCGCCGACACCTACATGAAGGACGGCAGCATCATGCGAGCGCTCGCAGCCGATTTCCCCGCTGATGCGCAGGTGCGCAAGATCGACGATCAATATATGTTCGGAAAGGCGTTCCTCGTCGCGCCGGTGACGGCACACAAGGCGCGCAGCCGCTCGGTCTATTTCCCTGGCACCGGCAATTGGTACGACTTTGACACCGGCCAGGTCCATCGCGGCGGCACCAGGGCGACGGTGGACGCGCCGTTCGAGCGCATGCCGCTCTTCGTGCGTGCAGGCTCGATCGTGCCCATGGGGCCGGTCATGCAATATGTCGACGAGCGACGCGACGCGCCGCTGACGATCGCCGTCTATACCGGCGCCGACGGCAGCTTCTCGATGTACGAGGATGACGGCCGATCAACTGCCTACAAGGAGGGTGCGTTCTCCCGTATCCCGATCAGCTATGACGATAGGACCGGGACGGTACGCTTCGGCCGCCGCGAAGGAACCGGCTGGCAAGGTATGCCCGCCACTCGTACGTTTCGTGTGAAATGGGTCACAGCCGGCAAGCCTGCGACTGGGGATTCGTTCGACACCGAGGTCAGCTACGCCGGCAGTGCGATAGAGGTAGTTAAGCCCAACTGAGGCCGTAAAGCCCGGCGGGCACAAAGCGTCGAAGTATTAAGCCCATTTTGAAAAGAGAGAGTTTCAACGAGTTCGAAACGAGACTCTCAAGCACGACGTGCTGCGGAAGCTGTCGCTCGAAACGTGTCCATGCCACCACCGACGCGCGGATACAAAGCGCCAGCGGCGGTAGTGGCATGGAGGCTGCGATTGGCTCCCGTTGCAGGCTGAGGGCTGCTATGCTGGGGTTCGAGGGGGAGGCGCCGGGGCGGTGAATTACCAGTTCATGCTCGAGCTCGCGAAGCTGTCGGAGGACGAGCTGCACGTCCTGCGCAACATCGGACCGACGGTGCAGGTCGCCTGGAGCGCGCTCGAGGCCGAACGTTCCGCGCCTGGATGATGATGGGGAAGGTAAGCGTGTTGTCGGTGCAGCTGGTGCGCACAGTTCAGATCGATAATATATATTATGTTAAATCAATCGGAGCTAAGGGATAGCTTCAGCCGGCTGCGATGGCGTAGTCGCGCCGCTGCCGTCGTTCCGCGCGCCGGCCTTCGGTTCGAGCACCAGCGTGTTGTTCTCGACGCGCCAGCTATGCAGACGCGACAGAAAGTTCATTCCCAGCACGTCGAGGTTGCCGAAGCTGCTCGAGATCACCACGCCGAGATCTTCCGTTTCAAGCGGTCCGATCGCCAGATGCTGAATCCGGCCGCGTTGCGCGGCCACGGTTCCGTTCGCAGTTTCGATCATCGCCGGAATCCCGCCGCTCGGCTTCACGTCCGCGGCGGCGGCAGTTGCATCGGAAATTGCAGTGATCGTCGCTCCGCTGTCGATCAGCATCCGCCGCTCGACGCCGTTGAGCGTCACGCGCGCCCAGAAATGCCCGTCGGGACTCATCCGAATGCGCACCGTGCGGCCCTCGACCTGCTGCTCGTCGAGCCCGAGCTTCGCGGTCACCGACGTGAAGAGCGCGCTCAGTTCATGCCGATGTGCGACGGCCAGGAAAGCAAGCAGGATGATAACCGCCCAGGTCGCCAGCGAACGAACCACGAAGCCGAGCGACAGGCGCCGCACCGACAAGGCGCTCACCACCAGCACGAGCACGCCGATCAGCCAGATCAGGTCCATGCTCTGCCATTCGTTCATGCAGTGATCTCCAGACCGTCATAGCCCGGCTCAACGCCCGCCGGCAGCTCTGCGGCGAGTGTCGCATAGTCCATGGATTGATCCATATGAACAAGTGCGGAACGCCGGGGCGCGAATTCCGAGATCCAGCCCAGCACTTCGGCGAGATGTGGGTGCGTCGGATGCGGGGCACGGCGGAGCGCATCGACAACCCACACGTCCAACCCAGTATAGAGCGCGCGCATATCGCTCGTCATGACATTGAAATCTGTGGCATAACCAACTGATTTCTCGCCGTTCTCAAAACGAAGTCCAGCCGAGGTGATGCCGCCGTGCGGCTGGTCCGTCACGCGTACGCGGATGTCACCGATCTCGAATACATCGGGAAGCGGAGCGATCGCTATCGTCGGGCGGTAGCCCGCGCGTCCGAAGAATGCATAGTGGAACTTCACCTGGAGCTGCTCGAGGGTGAAGGGGCGCGCGAAGCCGCGTACCGGCTCCCCTCCGCGCAGGTGCATGAGCTGGCGCAAGTCGTCGATCCCATGGGTGTGATCGGCGTGATCGTGCGTCCAGATCACCGCATCGACGTTGCGCACCTCGGCGGCGAGCAACTGCTCGCGCATGTCGGGGCTGGTATCGACCAGGATGGTCGTCGTGTCGGTCGAGACCAGGACCGAGGAACGGGTACGGCGGTTGCGCGGATCGGCGGGATCGCAGTCTCCCCAGTCATTGCCAATGCGCGGCACGCCCGACGAGGTGCCCGATCCGAGGATCCGGATCTTCACGCCAGCGTCTTGGCGAACAGCTTGTGGAAATTCTGCCGCGTTGCCTCAGCGAGCGCCTCGGGATCCTCGCCTCGCAATTCGGCGAGGAAGCGGCAGGTGTCCGCCACGAACGCCGGCTCGCCGGTCTTGCCCCGATGCGGAACTGGAGCGAGGAAAGGCGCATCGGTCTCGATCAGCAGCCGATCGAGCGGCAGGCGGGCCGCGGTTTCCTGCAGATCGCGGGCATTCTTGAAGGTGACGATTCCCGAAATCGAAACGTAGAGCCCGAGCTCCAATGCGATTTCGGCGAACTCGCGGCTCGCGGTGAAGCAGTGGATCACGCCGGGAAAAGCCCCCTTCCCCATTTCGTCGCGCAACAGCGCGGCAGTGTCGGCTTCGGCATCCCGGGTGTGGACGATGATCGGGAGCTGGGTCTCGCGTGATGCCGCCAGATGTGCGCGGAAGCTGGCGCGCTGGCGATCGCGGTCGCTGTGATCGTAATAATAGTCGAGCCCGCTCTCGCCGATGCCAACTACCCGCGGATGCTGCGCGCGCTCGACCAGCTTGGCGGTGTCCACGTCCGGATGCTGGTCCGCCTCGTGCGGATGGATACCGACCGACGCCCAGACATCCGGCTCGCGTTCGGCGACGGCGATGACGTCATCCCATTCGTTCTCGCGGGTCGAAATGTTGAGCATCGCTGCGACACCGGCGTCGCGGGCACGCGCCAGCACCTCGGGCTGCTGCTCGCCGAGCCCCTTGTAGATCAGATGGCAATGGCTGTCGGCCAGTCTCACGCTTCCTCCGTCGCCTTGAGCTCGAGCCTGGGGAAGATGGGCGTCGGCGGGGCGATGCGGAAGTCCTCGTCGTCCTCCGACGGCAGCTGGGCGAGCAGCTTCGAGGCCGAACCTGGGATCACCGGCAGGATCGTGATGGCCAGTTGCCGGATCGCCTGGACGAGCGTGCGCAGCACGGCGTTCATCCGCTCAGGGTCGGTCTTGCGCAGCGCCCAGGGCGCCTGCGCATCGATATACTGGTTGCACGCGAACACGCCGCCCATCCAGGCCTCCACGCCCTGGCTCAGCGCAAGATCCTCGAACGCAACGCGGAATGCCGCGCAGGCGACGTCGACTTCGGCGAGCAGCGCCGCGTCCTGCTCGTCGCTGCGTCCTTCGGGAACATGGCCTTCACAATTTTTCGCGATGAAGGCGAGCGTGCGCTGGGCCAGATTGCCGAAGCTGTTGGCGAGATCGGCATTGGCGCGGGTGACGATCGCTTCGTCGCTGAACGTCCCGTCATTGCCGAAGCTGACGTCGCGCAGCAGGAAATAGCGCAGTGCATCGACGCCGTAGAGCTCGGCGAGCGCCAGCGGATCGACGACATTGCCCACCGATTTGGACATCTTCTCGCCCCGGTTGAGCAGGAAGCCGTGGCCGAAGACCTGCCGCGGCAAGGGCAGCTTCGCCGACATCAGGAAGGCCGGCCAATAGACCGCGTGGAAGCGGACGATGTCCTTGCCGATCAGGTGGATGTCCGCGGGCCACCAGGTCGCGAAACGCTCCGGATCGTTCGGATAGCCCGCGCCGGTGATGTAGTTGGTGAGCGCGTCGACCCATACGTACATCACGTGGCCCGGGCTGTCGGGCGCCGGCACGCCCCAGTCGAAGCTGGTGCGCGACACCGAAAGGTCGACCAGCCCGCCCTCGACGAAGCGCAGGATCTCGTTGCGGCGGCTCTCCGGGCGAATGAAGTCCGGATTGGCGGCGTAGAAGTCGAGCAGCGGCTGCTGGTATTTGGAGAGGCGGAAGAACCAGGTCTCCTCCGTGGTCCACTCGACCGGCGTGCCCTGAGGCGAGAGCTTCTGCTCCCCTTCCCCCTCGATCAGCTCCTTCTCCTCGTAGAAGGCTTCGTCGCGTACCGAGTACCAGCCCTCGTAGCGGTCGAGGTAGAGGTCGCCCGCCTCCGCCATCGCCTTCCAGATCGCCTGGCTGGCGGCATGATGCTCCGGCTCCGAGGTGCGGATGAAACGATCGCACGAAATATCAAGTTTATCGGCCATTTCATGGAAATAACTCGACATTTCGTCCGCAAGTTCACGCGCGCTCACGCCGCGTGCGCGCGCCGTCTGGACCATCTTCAGGCCATGCTCGTCGGTGCCGGTCTGGAAGAAGACGTCGCGGCCGTGCTGGCGCTGGAAGCGCGCGATCGCGTCGGCGGCGATCATCTCATAGGCATGGCCGATATGCGGCCGGCCGTTGGGGTAATGGATCGCGGTGGTGATGTAGAAGGGATCGGACATGCGCGCGCTTTAGGAGATCGGCGGTGTTACGTCACCCCCGTGGACACGGGGCCGCAAGCCGATGGCGGCGATTTGAAGAGCAGACCGGAGCCGCACGGAAGGAAGCAGTCGAAATCCTGCATTGCAAGGTGCCTGAACGGCTCCGCCTAGCGCCGCGCGAGCCGGGCGATCAGGCCGGACATTTCGAATACCGTCGCGCCCGCGTCCAGTGACAGTCCGATCGCCGCGCCTCCCAGTTCGCGCGCGGCGGCATAGGCGTCGAGTCCGGTGCGCAACGCTTCGCCCGACAGGTTCCTCGTCCGTTCGGCGATGAAGCTGGGCGCGCGCTCCAGGAACGCCTCATAGCGCGGTTGCGCCGCCTTGGCGCCGAGCAGCTTGGCGAGCCGGCCGCGGATCGCGTTGGAAGGATCCCCGCTATCGGCCAGCGCCGCCATCTCCTTCTCGAGCGCCGCCAGGTCCAGTCCGGCGAAATGCAGCGCGCGGCCCGGCGAGCCCTCCCCCGCCCGCACCAGCGCATCGATCTCGTTCGCCGTGGCCTCGGGAAGGTCCCCACGCACGATCTCGGCGACCTGTTCGTCGGCCAGCGGCTCGAAGCGAAGCAGCCTGCAACGCGAACGGATCGTGGGCAGCAGCCGGCCGGGCGCATGGCTCACCAGCAGGAAGATGGTGCCCGCGGGCGGTTCCTCCAGGCTCTTGAGCAGCGCATTGGCGCCGCCACGTTCGAGGTCGTCGATCGCATCGATCACGATCACGCGCCGCTCGGAAAGCGACGGCTTGGTCGCGAACAACGGCTGGAGGCTGCGCACCTGGGCAATGGTGATCGATCGCGCCAGCGCCTCATCGGGCTTGTCCGGATCCTTGGGCAGCCGGACGAGCGCGCGATAATCGGGGTGGGCCCCCGCCTCGAACAGATGCGCGGTGCGGCTGTCGGCGGGAACGTCCCACCCCGGAACGAGCCTTTCGGGCTCGGCAGCCTCAGCGAGCATGCGCAACGCGGCGGCGCGGGCGAAGCTGCCCTTCCCCACGCCTTCGGGGCCGGCGATGAGCCAGGCGTGGTGCAAGGCGCCGCTCGCCATGGCTGCCGCGAGCGCTTCCCGGGCGGGTTCGTTGCCGATCAGGCGCATGGATGCCCGTCCTCCCCTTTGCGGGAAGGAACCAAGATCACGCGAACAGCGACCAGAAGCCGATCCAGATGCGACGGAAGAAGCCTGCCTCGGCGACGTCCTTCTCGGCGATGAGCGGCAGCGTCTGGGTCGGCATCCCCGGAGTCTCGACGACCAGATCGGCGATATGCGCACCGGCCTTGATCGGTGCCTTCACCGGACCCTGGTAGACGATCTTGCCCTGCATCTCGGGCGAGGTACCCGCCGGCACGGTTGCACTGAGGTCGCGTGGCGCGATCACGCCCACGCTGTCGTCGCCGCCGCCCTGCACTTCGACGTCACCTATCTTGCGGCCCTTGGACGCGATCGGCAGCGGCTTCCACGCGCGGAAGCCCCATTCCATGAAACGCACCGATTCCGCCGCGCGGCCGTTGTATGAGTCGAGCCCGGCGACCACCATCACCAGCCGGCGTCCGTTCTGCTCGGCCGATCCGGTGAAGCCGTAGCCGGCCTCCTCGGTATGGCCGGTCTTGAGGCCGTCGGCGCCCGCGACCCTGCCGAGCAGCGGATCGCGGTTCTGCTGGCGGATCACCTTACCGTCGCTCAGCGTGCGGGTGTAATCGTGGCGGCTGTAGAACTGCTTGTAGAGCTGCGGGTGATCCTGGATCGTCGCCTTGGCGAGCTTGGCCAGGTCGCGCGCGGTCACATAGGTGCGGCCTTCGTCGGGCCAGCCGTTCGAATTGCCGAACCGGCTGTTGGTGAGCCCGAGCTTCTTCGCTTGCTGGTTCATCAGGTTGGCGAAAGCCTCCTCGGTTCCGGCGATGCCCTCCGCCAGCACCACGCAGGCATCGTTGCCCGAAAGCGTCACGATGCCATCGAGCAGATCCTTCACGCTCACCTGTTCGCCAGTCTCCAGGAACATGGTCGAGCCCGCCTGGGGTCCGTGCCACTTCCGCCAGGTTTCGGGCCGGACCGTGAACTTCTGGTCGAGCTTGAGGTCGCCCTTCTTGATGAGGTCGAAAGCGACATAGACCGTCATCATCTTGGCCATCGAGGCGGGTGGGATGCGGCGATCGGCGTCCTTGGCATAGAGGACCGCGCCCGAGGACAGATCCTCCATGTACGCGATCGGCGCCGGCGTATCGAACGGCGGGTTGGCCGCGGTCGTCGGGAATGCGACGGCGAGGGCGAGCAGCGAGGCGGCGAGCAGCTTCTTCATGGGTCTTCGGGGTCCCCGGTTACGCGAGTTCACGGCAAATGCCCCCTGCTCCGCGCCTCGGCGCGTGCGGGAGCCCTAGCCCCTGCTTTACGAAGCGATCAGTAGGTTTCGCAAGGGATTGTGCAGGCCCGGCGTGCGAAAGCCGTCAGCGCTCCACTTCGTCGGCCAGCAGCCCGACCGACAGCGCGTAGAAATTCGAGCAATTATAGTCGAGGATCACGCGATAGTTGCCGGTGAGCAGATAGCCCTTCTTTCCCGGCCCGTCGGGCTCGATCAGCGTCGCCAGCACATTGTCCGCGGGCCAACGGCGGTCGAGCGGCGCCACGCCCAGCGCGCGCCATTCCGCCATCGTCTTCCAGCCGCTGTGGCGCTCGTAAACACGCGGGCAGCGCGGCGCGACGGTGCGGTTCGCCAGCGCGCTGCGATTGAGCCCGGCCGGCACGGTCACCGCGAATCCCCAGGGCTGCCCCGGCCGCCAGCCGGCGTTGACGAAGTAGTTGGCGATCGAAGCGAGCGTGTCGGTCTCGCTCGTCCAGATGTCGGCCATGCCGTCGCCGTCGCCGTCCACCGCGAGACGCAGATAGACGCTCGGCAGGAACTGCGGCCCGCCAAACGCGCCGGCCCAGCTCCCGACGAGCTTGTGCCGCGGAACGCCGCGATCGATCATCTTGAGCGTCGCGATGAACTCGTTCGAGAAGAGCTCGCGGCGTCGCCCCTCATAGGCGAGGCTTGCGAGCGCGCGCGGCAAATCGAAATTCCCCATGATGCGGCCGTAGTTGGTCTCGTGTCCCCAGATCGCGACCATGATCGATTCGGGAACGCCGGTCTCACGCTCGATCCGCGCGAGCTGCGGACGCACGCGCTGATAGGCTGCCCTGCCCCGCGTGATCCGCGAAGCGTCGACATGGCGCAGCCGATAGGGCTCGAAGTTGGGGATCGGCGCATTGGGTCTGCTCTCGGGCTGCTGCCGGTCGAGCTCGATGACGCGCGCGTTGTAGGTAAGCGTGGGGATCACCGAGTCGATCGTGCGGCGCGATACGCCCTGCGCCTGCGCCTGCGCCGCGAGCGTGCGCAGATAGGCCTGGAAGCCGGTTTCATCCTGCGCGACCGCAGGTGCCCAGGCGGGCGACGCCGCCGCCAGAGTTACCGCTATCGCCCCCAACTTTCCAAACACGAGACGCCAAACCGACATGGGGATTGTGTGCCACAGCCGAGGCCGGGGCTGAACCCCCTGCGTGCATCCGGCCGAGAAAATCTGCCCGAGAGCCATTTTGCGCGCATGCCCCCTTGCGCGGGCCCTGCTCAGCGCGATAGCGCGGGAGCAGCGGAGAGGTGGCCGAGTGGTTTAAGGCAGCGGTCTTGAAAACCGCCGTGCGTGCAAGCGCACCGTGGGTTCGAATCCCACCCTCTCCGCCATGTCACCGCCGGCGAGTCCGTCGCGCGCGTGAAGAAGGAAGCGAGTATGGCCAAGCTCGTGTTCGGAATGAACCAGTCGCTGGACGGCTATGTCGACCATCTGTCGTTTGGGCCGAGCCCCACGCTCTTCCGCCACTTCGTCGAAGAGGCGCGGCAGCAGGCGGGTAGCGTGTACGGCCGTCAAGTATATGAGCTCATGCGGTACTGGGACGACGATCATCCTGAGTGGGACGCAGACAAACGCGCTTTCGCGGCGGCGTGGCGGAGCCAGCACAAATGGGTCGTCTCGCGTTCGTTGAAGTCGGTCGGCCCCAACACCACCCTCATCGAGGGGGATATCGAGGACGCGGTCCGTGCGGTGAAGGCAGAGCGCGACGGGGAGATCGAAGTTGCCGGCCCGGCCCTGGCGGGAAGCCTCACCGAACTCGGTCTGATCGATGAATACCGAATCTACCTGCACCCTGTCGTGCTCGGCAAAGGCACGCCCTATTTCGCCGGGCCCCGGCCGCCGCTCCGCCTGATCGCGCATGATCGGATCGATGAGAATGTGATCCGGCTGACGTACGTCCCTGCCTGATCGCGCTTCCTCAGCGGGGGAGCAGGCCCCACACTGCACTCGCCACCCCACCGCCGCCGACGCTCAACGCGGGGCTGTCGCCATTTCCGTCGACGCGCAGCACCAGCGCGGTGCTGAGGACCGAGCGCGGCTGGCGCGGCTTGCGGTGATCGTCCAGCGCTTCACGCACCGCGCGGCTCGCGCCCTCGGCGTTGGCCGAAGGCCTGCTCGAAGGCGCGCTTTCGCCGGGCAGATCGGAAACTGCGGCGGCGCCCGAGGTGGTAGAGAGCAACGGCTGCGCGCGACGGCCGGCCGGTACCGCACGGGCAGGAAGCAGGAAGGGCACAGGTCGGGCGGTTCGCGCCTTGCTGCGGCTCGCCACTTCGGCGGGAGCGATCGCGCGCGTCTCGGTCTTTATCGGAACGGCATCGCGCTCCTCGGCAAGTGCCGGGAGGGATGCCGCAAACAAAATGGCGCAGGCGAACGGCTCGGCGCGCATCACTGGGTCCCTTCAGCGAAGGCGCACAGCATGACTCACTAGCGCCCCTCACGCAACTATCGAGCGCCGAGGAAAGATCCGATAATCCCCACGGACACCAAAAAGAGGAAGCGGGCCGCTCCGTTGCCGGAGGGCCCGCTTCTTTTGCGTATCGAGGATGCCGCTCGCTTCGGGAGCGGCCTGACCCGATTACTTCTTGCCGAGCGAGAGGCCGCCGAAGCGCTTGTTGAAGCGCGCGACCTGACCGCCCTGGTCGAGAAGGCGCTGGGTGCCGCCGGTCCAGGCCGGGTGCGCGAGAGGATCGATGTCGAGCGTCATCAGATCGCCTTCCTTGCCCCAGGTGGAGCGAGTCTCGAACACGGTGCCGTCGGTCATCTGCACCTTGATCATGTGGTAATCGGGATGCGTGTCTTTCTTCACGGTCAAATTCCTTGGAAATGCCGCCGGTTTCCGACCGGCAGCGGACGCGGGCGCGTAGCAGAGCGTGCGCGGCGGCGCAACCTCGGCCGCGCCCGATCCTAGGACTGGCGCTCCGCTCAGCCGGCCGAGGGCGGGTCCGCGATCATCGCGGTGAATTCGCACTCGGTGGCGACTTCGCCGTTCAGCAGCGCCCTGCCCGCGAACTTGCAGACGCGCGCGCGCTTCTGGACGAACTCGACCTCGAGCCGCAGCAGCACGCCGGGCTCGACAGGCTTGCGGAACTTCACGCCGTCGATCGACATGAAATAGACGAGCTTGCCCGATCCGGCGAGGCCCAGGCTCTCCACCGCGAGCACGCCCGCAGCCTGCGCCAGGGCTTCGACCTGGAGCACGCCGGGCATGATCGGCCTTCCGGGGAAATGCCCCTGGAAGAACTCCTCGTTCATCGAAACCGCCTTGATCGCGGCGATCCGCTGGTCAGGGACCAGCTCCTCGACGCGATCGACGAGCAGCATCGGATATCGGTGCGGCAGCGCCGCCATCACTCGTTTGATATCGAGGGGGCCGATGTCGGCGCCCCCCGTGCCTTCCTCGCTCAACGCGGTTCCGCCGGCTTGGCGGCGGGCTGCTGCGCCGGAGCAGCGGCAGGCTGCTGGCCCTGCTGCTGCTGGGCAGCCTGCTGGTAGGCGCGCATCTGCGCGATCTGGGCGAGCTGCTGCTGGATCGCCATCGTGTCGCGCGAAGGCTGCCAGTCGGCCGGCGGCTGGATGCTCACGGTCGGCGCGACCTTGTCGATCTCCGCAGTGATCGCCTGGCTGATGTCGGCCGAATCGGGCGCGTACATGAAAGCCTCGGGCGAGAGCACGACGTTGATCTTGCGCGCATTGATCACGCGAAGCTGGGCGGCGTCATACTGACGCAGCACCGATTCGATCGCGAACAGCTCGGCGCGCGCCGCCGGGTTGCCCAGCCGCGCGATGTCGTTCTGCGCATTGGTCTGGGCAGTGCGGATCTTGTCGATCGCGGGGTTCTTGGCATTCGCCGCGGCCTGGATCTCGGCGTCGGAGACGTTGCCGTCCTTGTTGGTGTCGAGCTGCGTGGTCAGTGGCTTGAGCTCGTCGGCGAGCGCCTGGCGGCGCTGCGCGAGCTGGTCGAACGCGGCTTTGTAAGTGGTCGAGATCTGCTGCTGCGCGGCGGCGAACGCCTTCGAACCGGCGACGACGCGGGTCGGGCTAGCGGTGGCGATGCCCGCTACCTGCGCCTGGGCGGGAATCGAAAGCGCGAGCGCCGCGGGAGCGACGGTCAGCGCCAGGAGAAGATGCTTCTTCGTGATCATCAGAACTGGGTCCCTACGTTGAAAGTAATGAGCTTGGTATCGTCGCCTTCCGCAGTGATAAGCGCCTTGGCGACGTCGATACGAAGAGGGCCGAAAGGCGAATTCCAGTTGACGCCGATGCCGACCGAAAGGCGCGGCTTCGCCGAGTCGCCTACAAAGCGCTCGAAGAACGGCGACGTCGGGTTGTTGGCTATGGTATTGATCGAGGTGCCAACGCAATTGGTCGGCGTCGTGCCATAGCCGACAGAGCAAGGCGTCACCGCCCCGGAACCGTCTGGCACAACATAGAGCTGGTTGCCTGCGGCGTCCTTGATGAAATTGTCCTTGGGCAGCAGCGTCGGCGAGCCGTCCTGGTTGAACACCGGGTTGCCGCTCGCATCGGTGAGCTGCTCGAACTCGACCGTCTTGGCCGGTTCGGTGATGCCGAACAGCGCACCCGCCATGACGAAGATCGACGGCCGCAGCCCCATCTCGGCAGCGCCCGCGCCCAGCGGGATCTCGAGCTCGGCCTTGGTGAGGTAATAGGCCTTGCCGCCCAGCGCGTCGTCGATGATCTGATCACGATCGGTGATCAGCATCTGCGTTCCGGCGCGAGGGTCGCCGGTATAGGCGATACGCTGCACGCGCGGGCCCACGCCGCGAATATCGAAGCCGCGGAACTGTGGCTCGCCCAGATAGAAGCGATCGGTGATGCGCACGGGATCGCTGCCTGGCGTGCTCGCGTCTTCCAGGCTGTGGATGTATCCGCCCTCGGCCGAGACCGAGAAGATGAAGCCGCTGCCGACGTTCCAGTATTTGTCGCCGTCGAGGCGCGCGCGCAGATAGCGCACGTCGCCGCCCAGCCCGGCGAAATCGACGCCCATGCTCAGCCGCTGTCCCCGCGTCGGGCGCAGGCGGCTGTTGAGGCTGTCGTAGATCAGCGAGAGGCCGACCAGCGACGTGAGCCGGTTGCCGACCGCTTCGCAATAATAGCGGCCCGCTCTCAGGGGATCGCAGGTATCGGGAATGCCGTCGCCGTTGGTGTCGGTGTAGAAGGTCGATCTGTCGAGCGTGACATCGTCCTGCGTCAGGATATAGCGGCCCGACAGCGTCCAGTATTCGGTGAGCGGCATGCCCGCGACGAGCTGGAAGCCGGTCGAGATCTGGCTGTAGGTCGTACTGCGATCGCTGCCGATATAGTTGAACGCGTTGTAGTCGCGGCGGAAAATCGTGCCGCCCAGCGCGATGTTGCTGTCGAACAGATAGGGCTCGGTGAAGCCCAGCTCCACCGACTTCGAATAGCTCGAATAGTCGACGGAGGCCGAGAGCGTCTGCCCCATGCCGCGGAAGTTGCGTTGGCGGATCGCGGCCTGGAGAATGAAGCGCTCGAGGCTCGAAAAGCCCGCCGATAGCGTCAGCTCGCCGCTGGGCCGTTCCTCGACGTTCGCAGCGAGCACGATGCGATCGGGCGTCGAGCCTTCCTTGCGCTCGATCTCGAACTTGTCCTGGAAATAGCCCAGGCTGTTGATGCGGTCCTGCGAACGCTTGACCAGGAAGGTGTTAAAAGCGTCCCCTTCGGCGATACGGAACTCGCGGCGAATGACCTTGTCCTGGGTGATGCGATTGCCGGTGATCTCGATCCGCTCGACATAGGTACGGTTCGTCTCGGCGATGTTGAAGTTGACCGACATCGTGAGGTTGTCACGATCGCGCTGTATCTCCGGACGCACGTCTGCGAAGGCATAGCCGAAAGTGCCCGCGGTCTCGCTGAGCTGCTCGATCGTATTTTCCATCGCCTGGGCATTATACCAGTCGCCCTCCTTGATCGGCAGCGCAGCGGCAAGGCGCTTCTCGTCGAAGTCGCGGATCGCGCTGTCGACGGTGACCGGGCCGAACTTGTAGCGCGGGCCTTCCTCGACGACGTAGGTGATGATGAAGTCGCGCTTGTCGGGCGTCAGCTCGGCCACCGCGCTGATCACGCGGAAGTCGGCATAGCCTTCGGTCAGGTAGAACTGGCGCAGCTTCTGCTGGTCATAGGCGAGGCGATCCTGGTCGTAGCTCGTGTTCGAGCTCAGGATGTTCATCAGGCTGGAGACCTTGGTCGCCATCTCGCCGCGCAGCTTGCCGTCCGAGAAAATCTCGTTGCCGATGATGTTGATCTGGCGGACCTTGGACTTGGGGCCCTCGTCGATCTCGAAGATCACGTCGACGCGGTTCTGGTCGAGGCTCACCATCTTGGGCTCGACCGTCGCGGCGAAGCGGCCCTGGCGGCGATAGAGCTCGACGATGCGTGCAACGTCGGCGCGCACCGCGGTGCGGGTGAAGATCTGGCGCGGCGCCAGCTTCACTTCCTTGCTGATCTTGTCCTGCTTGAGCCGCTTGTTGCCCTCGTAGATCACGCGGTTGATCACCGGGTTCTCGCGAATGCGGATCACCAGATCGCCGGTCTCGACGCCTGCGATCTCCACCTGGGCGAGCAGGTCGGAGGCGAGCAGGTCCTTGATCGCCTGGTCTACCGACTCGTTGGTGTAGGTCTCGCCGGTGCGCAGCCGGGTGTAGGAAAGCACCGTATCGGGCTCGAGACGCTGTGCGCCCTCCACGCGCAGCGAGCGGATCGTGCGCACCTGTTCCGGCTGAGTGACGGGAGCCACCTGCACCGGCGCGGCGGGAGCCGTCTGGGCCGGTGCCGTGGGAGCCGCCGGCGCGGGCTGGGCGGGCGCGGTCTGCGCATGCGCGATTCCCGAGAGCATCGTGCCCGCCAGGAGCGTCGCTGTTGCGCGTGCGCCGATAGTATTTGTCTTGATATTCACATCCCACCCCAAAGTCGGATTACGAGTTTTGCCGCTGCCCGTGCGGCGCCGGACGTACGCCCCTGCCTTAACCGCATCAGCCGATCAACCCGGCGAGGTTCCTCCATACGCCGAAACCGCCAAGATCATTCAACGTGACCAGCAGCATCAGCGCCAGAATTGCGATCAGACCACCTCGGAAGGCCCATTCCATCACCTGCGGCTCCACCGGGCGTCGGCGCACGGCCTCTACTGCGTAGAACAGAAGATGCCCGCCATCCAGCACTGGGACTGGCAACAGGTTGATGAATCCGAGATTAATCGAAATCAGCGCGATCAGGAACACAAACTCCGTAGGTCCCATCGCGAGACGCTCGCCCGAAACCTGGGCGATCTTGAGCGGCCCGCCCAGCTCGGCCACCGAACGGCGGCCGGTGATGATCTGCCCCAGGCCGTCGATCGTCATCCGTACGACGTCGCCCGTCATGTCGAGCCCGACGATCGGCGCTTCGAGCAGCCCGACGGACTCATGGACCGGCTCGCTGGGACCGATGCCCAGCCGGCCGATGCGATACTCGTTGCCGAAGCGGTCCTTCTCGATCCGCTCGCCGATCACGGCGTCGACCGAAAGCGCCTGCCCGCCTCGCTCGAACTCGATCCGCACCGGCTCGTTCGGGCGAAGCTGGGTGTACTCGACCATGTCGCCATAGGTGGCGACCGAGCGCCCGCCCAGGCTTGTGACGACGTCTCCGGGTCGGATGCCCGCCGCCTCGGCCGCGCTGCCCGGAAGCACGCTCCCCACCGTGCTCGGCGTGCGGTTGGCGCCGTAAGCGAGCGCAAAGGCGGACAGGATCACGATCGCGACCGCGAAATTGGCCACCGGCCCGGCCGCGACGATGATCGCGCGCTGCCACAGCGGCTTGGCCTGGAAGGTTCGCGCGCGTTCGCTGGCTGGCAGCGCGAGCCATTCGGGTGAGGGCTGGCTCGCCGGGTTCATGTCCCCCGCGAAGCGCACATAGCCGCCGAGCGGCAACCAGCCGAACTTCCAGCGCGTGCCGCGCTTGTCGGTGAATCCCGCTACCTCGCGGCCGAATCCGATCGAGAATTCCTCAGCCTTAACGCCGAACCAGCGTCCGGCGAGATAATGTCCCATCTCGTGCAAAAAGACGAGCGGCCCGATCACCAGCAGGAAAGCGAGTATGGTGAGCAGGATACCGGGGGATTCGATCAAACGACGCAGTCCTTCACACGCTCCGCCGCATATTCCCGCGCCTCGGCATCGACAGCCAGCACGGCGTCGAGCGAGTCCGGGGCGGCCGGGTCATAGCGCGCCAGCGTATCGGCAACGATTGCGGCAATTTCAAGAAAGTTGATGCGCCCCGCCAGGAATGCCGCGACGGCGACTTCGTTGGCGGCGTTGAGGATCGCAGGCCGCGCCCCGCCCGCCTCGAGCGCCTGCCGCGCGAGCGTCAGCGCCGGGAAACGTTCGGGATCGGGTGCAGCGAAATCGAGCCGGCCGATCTTCGCCAGGTCGAGCGGAGCGCACGGCGTCTCCATCCGTTCTGGCCAGGCGAGCGCATAGGCGATAGGCGTGCGCATGTCGGGGCTGCCAAGCTGCGCGAGCGTCGAGCCGTCGACATATTCGACCATCGAATGGACCACCGACTGGGCATGCACCAGCACGTCGAGCTGCTCGGCACACACCGGGAAGAGATGAAAGGCCTCGATCAGCTCGAGCCCCTTGTTCATCATCGTCGCCGAATCGACCGAGATCTTGGCGCCCATCGACCAATTGGGATGCGCAACGGCCTGCGCCGGGGTGATGCTCCGCATCGCCTCGATCGGCGTCTCGCGGAACGGACCGCCGCTCGCGGTCAGGATGATGCGGCGCACGCTCTTGGGCGCGGTGCGGTCGAGGCACTGGAACACGGCATTGTGCTCCGAATCCACCGGAAGCAGCGTCGTCCCGTGCGCCCGCGCCGCGGCGGTCATCACCGCGCCGGCCGAGACCAGCGCCTCCTTGTTGGCGAGCGCCACGGTGCCGCCCGCTTCCAGCGCGGCCATCACTGGCTTGAGCCCGGCGGTGCCGACGATCGCCGCCATCGTCCAGTCGGCGCCTCTGCGCGCCGCATCGCAGACGGCGTCAGTCCCGCCCTGCGCCTCGATACCCGTGCCCGCCAGCGCGGCGCGCAGCCGATCGAGGCAGCTCGCGTCAGCGACCACCGCCAGCCGCGCGTTGGTGCGGATCGCCGCCGCCGCCAGCTTATCCACGTCGCGATGGGCAGTGAGCGCGAGCACTTCGAACGCCTCGGGCGCGCGTTCGATCAGGTCGAGCGTCGAGCTGCCCACCGATCCGGTCGCGCCAAGGATCGTGACGCGTTTCATCGTCCCACCGCCAGCGCGAGCAACGCCGCCACCGGCGCCACTGCCACCAGCCCGTCGAGCCGGTCGAGGATGCCGCCGTGCCCGGGGAGCAGATTGCCTGAGTCCTTGACCCCCGCGACACGCTTGAGATGGCTTTCGAACAAGTCGCCCCCTTGCGCGATCGCCGCCAGCACCGGGGTGGCGAGCGCAAGCGCAGGCGGGAGGCCAAGGGGCACCAGCAGCGCGGCGAACACGCCCGCAGCCGCCACCCCGCCGAAGAAGCCGGCCCAGGTCTTGTTGGGGCTGATCGCCGGCGCGAGCCTGGGGCCGCCGATCGCGCGCCCGGCGAAATAGGCGCCGGTATCACAGGCCCAGACCAGCGCCATCGCCCAGAAAGTAGTCAGCAGCCCGAACTCCTGGCGCAGCAGCACCAGCGCGAGCACCGGAAGGCCGACATAGAGCACGCCGCCGGCGAGCTGCGGCCTGCGCACCACGGCGCCGACAAAGAGAGCCGCTCCCAAGACGAGGCCCAGCGCGAGAAATCCCGGTCCGGCTGCCAGGCCCGGCGCCATGATCGCCAGCGGCACGCTGAGCGCATATTGCGCCAGCCGCTTCTCGCGCGGCTCTGCCCCGGCCAGATCGGACCATTCGGCCATCATCAGCAGCGCTGCGATCACCAGCAGGAGCCAGAAGCCCAGCCCGCCGGTCCAGAGCGCTCCGAGCGCCAATGCGATCAGCGCCACGCCCACCACGACGCGGGTGGGAAGATCCGATCCGCCCTTGCTCACAGGCCTCCGAAACGCCGTTCGCGCTGACCGAACTTGCCGATCGCCGCCGCCAGCGCCTTCTCATCGAAGTCCGGCCACAGCGTATCGACGAACATCAGCTCGGCGTAGGCGGCTTGCCAGAGCAGAAAATTGGAGAGCCGCTGCTCGCCCGAGGTGCGGATCAGCAGGTCGAGCGGCGGCAGGCCCGCGGTCTCCAGCGCACCTTCGAAGCGCGCCGCGTCGATCGCATCGGGTGTCAGCCTCCCCTCGCCCACCTCGCTCGCGAGGCGGCAGGCGGCTGCGACGATCTCCGCCTGCGCGCCATAGTTGAGTGCGATCACCAGCGTGGGCCCGGGATTGTCCAGGGTCCGCGCCATCGCCGCATCGATCATCGCCACCAGATCGGGGGCCAGGCTTCGCCAATCTCCGATCACGCGCAGCCTGACACCTTCGGAGACGAGCTCGTCGAGCTCGCTGGCCAGGAAGTGGCGCAGCAGCCCCATCAGGTCGCGCACTTCCTCGTCGGGGCGGCGCCAGTTCTCGGAGGAGAAGGCGTAGAGCGTCAGCACCTCGATGCCTAGCTGGCGCGCCGCTCGGCTCACGCGGCGCACCGCCTCCACGCCCTGGCGGTGCCCGGCGATGCGCGGCAGAAAGCGCTTCTTCGCCCAGCGCCCGTTGCCGTCCATGATGATGGCGACATGGCGGGGCAACGGAGCCTCCGAACCGGAGACCGGAGCGGGATTAGCGGCCATGGAGGCCCCCAACCCGTTCGCCCTGCGCACGTCGAAGGGCGCTTTGCGGGCGACCGGCGAACAACCGTGCTTCGACAAGCGCAGCACGAACGGGGAATGAAAGGCGCTTCACGCCCGTCACTTGCCCAGGATTTCCTTTTCCTTGGCGGCAGCCGCAGCGTCAATCTCGGCGATCGTCGCGTCGGTCAGCTTCTGCACCTCGGTTTCGTGGCGCTTGCGCTCGTCCTCGGAATAGACGCCCTTCTTCTCGTCGGTCTTCAGGCTGTCGTTGCCATCGCGGCGGACGTTGCGAACTGCGATGCGCGCCTTTTCGGCATATTGGTTGGCGAGCTTGGCGAGTTCCTTGCGGCGCTCTTCGGTCAGGTCCGGGATCGGAAGGCGCAGCGTCTGGCCGTCGACGATCGGGTTGAGCCCGAGCCCGGCCGAGCGGATCGCCTTGTCGACCGGCCCGACGTTGGACTTGTCCCATACCTGCACCGAGAGCAGGCGCGGCTCGGGCGCCGAGACGCTCGCCACCTGGGTGATCGGCATCTGCGATCCATAGACCTCGACCGTCACCGGATCGAGCAAGGTGGTCGAGGCACGTCCGGTGCGCAGGCCCTGAAGGTCGTGCTTGAGCGCCTCGACCGCGCCGGCCATGCGGCGTTCGAGATCTGCCTTGTCGTAAGCGGCCATTTTACGGCTCTCCTCTATTCAGAATATTCGGCTGTGTTCCGGACGATCGTCGAGATCCCCTCGCCGCGCAGCACGGCGGCGAGATTGCCTTCCTCGCGGATGTTGAACACCACGATCGGAATGTTGTTGTCGCGGCATAGCGCCACTGCGGAGGCGTCCATCACTTTCAGATTGTCTGCGAGGACGCGATCATAACTCAATGATTCGTAACGTTTTGCGCTGGCAACCTTCTTCGGATCGGCATCATAGACGCCGTCCACGCTGGTGCCCTTGAACAGCGCATCGCAGTTCATCTCGGCGGCGCGCAGCGCAGCGGTGGTATCGGTCGTGAAGAAGGGGAGCCCGGTACCCGCGGCGAAGATCACCACCCGCCCCTTTTCCATGTGCCGTTCGGCCCGGCGGCGAATGAAGGGCTCGCACACCGACTGCATGGGGATCGCCGACTGGACGCGGGTGTCGACCCCCGCCTTCTCGAGCGCATTCTGCATCGCCAGCGCGTTCATCACCGTCGCGAGCATGCCCATATAGTCGGCGGAGGCACGATCGAAGCCCTGCGCCGCGCCCGCCAGCCCGCGGAAGATGTTCCCGCCGCCCACGACCATGCAGACCTGCAGCCCTGTCTCGGTCGCCTCCTTCACTTCGGCAGCGACGCGCGCGCAGGTCGCGGGATCGATGCCGAACTGGCCCGAGCCCATCAGGACCTCGCCCGAGAGTTTCAGGAGGATGCGATTGAAGCGGGGAGCGGTCATGCAAGCCTTGGATTCGGGGAGAATGGAGCGGCGCGGACCTTAGGCGCGCGATGCCACAGGGACAAGCGGAATGGCCGCATCCAACACGACGCGGCCCACCTCATCGGATACCTCGTCCTGCCGACCTTTTTGGCATCCAGCTCGCCGCAAGCGACGTGGGCTGGGCGGCGCGCGCCCATGCCCCGAACGCAAACGGGCGCCGCCACCGAGGTGACAGCGCCCGTGCATCAGGTCCGGGAAGGCCTTAGTTGGTGAGACCCGCCGTCGCGGCCACTTCGGCGGCGAAGTCGCTCTCTTCCTTCTCGATGCCTTCGCCGAGCTGGAAGCGGACATAGTCCTTGAGCACGATCGACGTACCGGCGTCCTTGGCTGCCTTGGCGATCACGTCGGCGACCGGAGTCTTGCCGTCCATCACGAACAGCTGGCTGAGCAGCGCGTTCTCCTTGGCGAACTTCTTCACCGATCCTTCGACCATCTTTTCGATGATGTCGGCCGGCTTGCCGCTCTCCGCCGCCTTCTCCTTGGCGATCGCGCGCTCGCGCTCGAGCACGTCCTGGTCGAGGCCGCTCTCGTCGAGCGCCAGCGGGAAGGCCGCGGCGATGTGCATCGCGATCTGCTTGCCGAGCGGCTCGAGCACGTCGACGCCGGCATCGGATTCGAGCGCGACGAGCACGCCGATCTTGCCCAGCCCCGGGGCCGCGGCGTTGTGGACATAGGGGATCACGGCGCCCTTGCTCACTCCTACTGTCTTGGCGCGGCGCAGAACCTGGTTCTCGCCGATCGTCGAGATGTTGTTGGTCAGCACTTCCTCGACGGTGCCGGCAGGCAGCTTGGCTGCCTTGATCGCCTCGATGTCGTCGCCCACTTCCATTGCCACCGCGGTCACGTCGCGGACGAAGGTCTGGAAGATCTCGTTCTTGGCAACGAAGTCGGTCTGCGAGTTGACCTCGACCGCAACGCCCTTGGTGTCGGCGACTTCGACGCCGACCAGGCCCTCGGCCGCGGTGCGGCTGGACTTCTTGGCAGCGGCGGCGAGGCCCTTGGCGCGCAGCCAGTCCGCAGCGGCTTCCAGGTCGCCGTTGGTCTCGGTCAGCGCCTTCTTGCAATCCATCATGCCCGCGCCGCTCTTCTCGCGGAGTTCCTTCACGGCAGCTGCAGTGATCTCGGCCATGTCTATTTCCTCTTGCTGGGCCGCGACGGCAGCGCGGCCGATAAATTAATCCCCGTTCGCCCTGAGCTTGTCGAAGGGCCGTTCTTCCTTCGGCCCATCGCGGGAGAAGAAGTACGGGGCTTCGACAAGCTCAGCACGAACGGGGAGGATGCGGCGTTCCGAACTGACCCGGTCGCCTAGTGCGCGCCTATGTCAGTTCGGAGACATCCCGTTTCAACGTTATGCGTCGATCTGGCGCTCGCCCTCGAGCGCGGTCTCGGGCTCGGTCGAAGCGGCGGGCACTTCCGGATCGGCAGCCGTCTCGGTCAGCGCCGGCTCGATCGGAGCCTCTTCCTGCGCGCCCAGGTCGACGCCGAAGCTCGCCTGGCGGTCCTGGTTTCCGCGGGTCGCGGCGATCGCCACGGCTTCGCAATACAGGCGGATCGCACGGCTGGCGTCGTCGTTCGCCGGAACCGGGAACGCGATGCCGTCGGGCGAGACGTTCGAGTCGAGGATCGCGACGACCGGAATGCCCAGCGTGTTGGCTTCCTTGATCGCCAGCTCTTCCTTGTTCGCGTCGATCACGAACATCACGTCGGGCAGGCCGCCCATGTCGCGGATGCCGCCGAGCGAGAGCTCGAGCTTGTCGCGCTCACGGGTGAGCTGGAGCACTTCCTTCTTGGTGAGGCCGTGCGTGTCGCCCGAAAGCTGCTCTTCGAGCGTCTTGAGGCGCTTGATCGAGTTGCTGATCGTCTTCCAGTTGGTGAGCATGCCGCCCAGCCAGCGGTGATTGACGAAGTGCTGGCCGGCGCGGCGCGCTGCCTCGGCGACCGGCTCCTGCGCCTGGCGCTTGGTGCCGACGAACAGCACCTTGCCGCCGGCGGCGACGGTGGAGTTCACGAACTCCAGTGCGCGCGCGAAGAGCGGCACGGTCTGCGAAAGGTCGATGATGTGGACGCCGTTGCGGTCGCCGAAGATGTAGGGCTTCATCTTCGGGTTCCAGCGGTGGGTCTGGTGACCGAAGTGCGCGCCCGATTCGAGCAGCTGCTGCATGGTGACGACAGGTGCCGCCATAGGGATAACTCCTTCCGGTTGAGCCTCTGGGAAGCGAGTGACCGAGGCAAGCGCCCCGGCACCGGTCTATGATGCTTCCCATGCGGGTTGAGGCGGCGCGCTTAGCCGAACTTCCCGGCCGATGCAACACGGAACAAGTCCGGAACAAGCGCTTGACACGTGAACGTTAGAAGAACATAACGCGCTCAGAACGCGGACAAGGAACGTCCGACGAAGCCAAGCGATTGAGAATCCTTCGATTCTGTCGCGGCGCGTGAGGTTGGGAGCCGAGTGATGACTGGATTTGCTGTTCTGCTGCTGTTCGGCACTGCCCTCGCAATGGCCGTTTGGGCGCTGGTCGCGAGCATTTACCCGCAGCTCCATCGCTTTGCCGAGCTCGCCCGGCCCGCCGAAGCCCTTCCCGCGCTTCCGCCGCGCCTCAGCCGCGTGACGGTTCGCTCGGTTCCGGCGCGGATGCCGGTTCGCCCTGCGCTGCGCGCAGCCGCCTGATCCTCCGGTAGCTCCGCACGCTGAACGGGATCGTCGCCAGATAGGCAAGCGCAAGCAGCGCGAGCGTCGGCCAGGGCGCCGAAACCAGCGCGGCGACGAGCACGACGAGCACCGCCACCGCCTCGAAGCGGATCCGCTGCCGCAGCCGGATCGTCGGCGCGAAGGTGGCGATGCTCGATATCATGAGCACCGCCACGAACGCAGTCCAGGGCGCGATCGCCAGCGCTTCGCGGAACTGGGGTGCCTCGACCCAGAGCCACAGGAACAGCGGGGTGAGCGCGAGCACCGCGCCCGCCGGCGCAGGAACGCCCGTGAGGAAGCCGGCCGATTTGTGCGGCTGGTGCTCGCGGTCGATGTTGGCGTTGAACCGGGCGAGCCGCAGCGCGCAGAACAGCGCGAGCAGCAGCGCGATCATCCAGCCGAAGCTGCCGAGCGCATTGAGCGTCCAGAGATAGAGGATCAGCGCTGGCGCCACGCCGAACGAGATCGCGTCGGAAAGGCTGTCGAGCTCGGCGCCGAAGCGGCTCTCGGCACGCGCCCACCGTGCGATGCGGCCGTCGACTCCGTCGAGTACCGCCGCAAGCAGCACCATCAGTACCGCGAGCTCCCACTTGGCGAGCATCGCGAAACGGATAGCAGTGAGGCCCGAACACAGCGCGAGCGCAGTCACGGTGTTGGGCAGCACCGCGCGAAGCGGGATGCCCCGCTCGCGCCGGGGCGGTTTCATTGGGCGATTCCCGCAGCTGCGGTCCCGCCCTTGCGCGCCAGGATCGTCTCCCCGGCGATCGCGCGCTGGCCGAGCGCGACTTCGCACGCATAGCTTTCGGGGAGGAACACGTCGACGCGGCTGCCGAAACGGATCAGCCCCACGCGCTGCCCCGCCACAACCATGTCGCCCGACTTGACGAACGCCACGATGCGCCGCGCGACGAGCCCGGCGATCTGGGTGAAGCCGATCCGCAGCCCGTCACGGTCCTCGACCACGATGTGCTGCCGCTCGTTCTCTTCGCTCGCCTTGTCGAAGTCGGCGTTCATGAACTTGCCGGAAATGTAGATGACATGCCGAATCGTGCCGGTGATCGGCGTGCGGTTAACATGGACGTCGAACACGCTCATGAACACCGACACGCGCACCATCGGCTCCTCGCCCAGCGCGTGCGACCCCTTGAGCTCGGGCGGCAGAGGCACGCGCTCGATCATCGTGATCAGCCCGTCGGCGGGCGAGACGATCAGCCCCTCGCCCTGCGGCGTGACGCGCACCGGATCGCGGAAGAACGCCGCGACGCCCATCGTCAGGAACACCAGAGGCCAGGTGATGAAATCCCAGACGAAGAGACTCACCAGCGCGATCGCGCCCGCGATCAGCACATATTTGCGCCCCTCGGGGTGAATGCTGGGGAAGCGCCATTTAACCGTCGAAGTACCGACGCCGGATTTGTCGAGCGATGCCATGCCGCGCGGTGTAGCGGCGACACGCCCGTTTTCCTAGACGGCCTGAACATTCGGGCGAAGCCCTCGGGCCGGCACCGCCGCTCGTCGCAATAGGATTTGAGGAATGCGCGGAGGTGGTCTATCTGCGCAAGCCAGTTCGCCGCACCGACGATAGCCGCCGACGGCAGGACCACCCCGACGCGCTTGAATCTTGGCGGATTCTTGCGCAGTCGCTTCCGCCAGTTCGCCACTATTCCGAAGGATTCACATGCCCGCATCAACCGCCGAGGCCAAGCGCCGCACCCGTGCCCGCGGGGCCGGCACGCCTTCGCCCTGGCTGATGTTCCTCAAGGGATTCTTCAAGCATCCGGTGATGGTCGGTGCGGTCGCATCCTCGTCGCAGACGCTGGTGCGCCACATGCTGAAGCCGGTCGACTGGGCCAACTGCAAGCTGTTCGTCGAATATGGCCCCGGCGTCGGCACCTTCACGCGGCCGATTCTCGAACGCCTCGCGCCCGATGCCAAGCTGATCGTGATCGACACCAACCCCGATTTCATCGACTATCTCAGCCGCACGATCGATGATCCGCGCTTCATCGCGGTCAACGATTCCGCCGCCGACGTCCAGAAGATCATCCGCGATCACGGCTTCGAACACGCCGATTACATCGCGTCGGGCCTGCCCTTCTCGACGCTTCCCGCCGGCGTCGGCGATCAGATCGCCAAGGCCACGCAGGAAGTGCTGCGCCCCGGTGGCGCCTTCCTCGTCTACCAATACAACCCCAAGGTGCGGAACTTCCTCACCCCGCATTGGACGCACATCGATCACGCGGTCGAATGGTGGAATCTGCCCCCCGCCCAGCTCTGGTGGTGCTGGAAGCAATGATTGCCGGGGATCGCGCGCCAGACGCTTGATCCCCCTTCCCCATCCTCCTAGACGCTCGCCCAAACCATCAAACCATAGGACAAGCGAGCATGGCGAAGATCAAGGTTGCAACGCCCGTCGTGGAGATCGACGGCGACGAAATGACGCGGATCATCTGGCAGTGGATCCGCGAGCGCCTGATCCTCCCCTATCTCGACATCGATCTCAAATATTACGATCTCGGCATCGAGAAGCGCGACGAGACCAACGATCAGATCACGATCGATTCGGCCAACGCGATCAAGCAGTACGGCGTCGGCGTGAAGTGCGCCACGATCACGCCGGACGAAGCCCGGGTCGAGGAATTCAGCCTCAAGAAGATGTGGAAGTCGCCCAACGGCACGATCCGCAACATCCTGGGCGGCGTGGTCTTCCGCGAGCCGATCGTAATTTCGAACGTGCCGCGGCTGATCCCGGGCTGGACCAAGCCGATCGTCGTCGGCCGCCACGCCTTCGGCGACCAGTATCGCGCGACCGACTTCAAGGTGCCCGGCAAGGGCAAGCTCACGATGAAGTGGGAAGGCGAGAACGGCGAGACGATCGAGGAGGAAGTGTTCAACTTCCCCGCTGCCGGCGTCGCCATGGGCATGTACAACCTCGATGAGTCGATCCGCGATTTCGCGCGCGCCAGCATGAATTACGGCCTCGGCCGTAACTGGCCGGTCTATCTCTCGACCAAGAACACGATCCTCAAGGCCTATGACGGCCGCTTCAAGGACATCTTCGCAGAGGTGTTCGAGACCGAGTTCAAGGACCAGTTCCAGGCCGCGGGCATCGTCTACGAGCACCGCCTGATCGACGACATGGTCGCCTCGGCGCTCAAGTGGCACGGCGAGTTTGTCTGGGCCTGCAAGAACTACGACGGCGACGTCCAGTCGGACCAGGTAGCGCAGGGCTTCGGCTCGCTCGGCCTGATGACGTCGGTGCTGATGTCGCCGGACGGCAAGACGATCGAGGCCGAGGCGGCGCACGGCACCGTCACCCGCCACTATCGTCAGCACCAGCAGGGCAAGGCGACCTCGACCAATCCGATCGCCTCGATCTTCGCCTGGACCGGCGGTCTCAAGTATCGCGGCAAGTTCGACGACACCCCCGAGGTGACGCGCTTCGCGGAGACGCTGGAGAAGGTCTGCATCGACACCGTGGAGAGCGGCAAGATGACCAAGGATCTCGCTCTGCTGATCGGGCCAGACCAGGCCTGGATGACCACCGAGCAGTTCTTCGAGGCCATCCGCGTCAACCTCGAGGAAGCGATGGGCAGCTGGCAGTAAGCCGGCCTCTCACGGACGACGAATGCGAAGGGGGAGCGGCAACGCTCCCCCTTTTGCTTGGCCGCATTGCGCCTTCGCCTCCTCCCGAGGTTCCGGCATTCGCAAAGACGCTGGGAAAGTAGGACTTGTTCTGCTTTCGTTCATCCATGGCCAAGCAGCAGCACCTTCTTGCCACGCCCCTGCTCCTCAGCCTGACTCTCGACGCGCAAAGACACGCAATCGAGTCAAGCGTGAGTCAACCGGCGCGAAGCCAAAATTGCCGAAACCCGCGCAAATCCGTGCTTCTTCGCTCCAACCAAAAGGTTGGCAATGCATCGATTGTAAACCGGCCGGTTGAATATCCGCTTGACTCGCGGCGGTCTCGGGCCCGAGCCGGGGCGCTGAAAATTTGCGAGCCACCGACTAATGGCAACCTGGCGCGCGAAAGGGAGAGGCCACCATGCGCAGCTACACCGCCAACCGTCGCAGTTTCCTCGCCGGAACCACTGCCCTCGGGACGACGCTCGCGGCCGCCGGGCTCCACGCCGCGCCAGCCACCGCCGTGGCGGCGACGCCGTCCCCTCCGGTAAATCGTCCGCCGCTCGCTCTCCAGCCCTTCTATCCCTTGCCGATGGGGGCGATCCGCCCGGCCGGCTGGCTGCGGCGTCAGCTCGAGATCCAGGCCGCGGGTATGGGTGGCCGGATCGACGAAACCTGGCCCGATCTCGGCCCTGACAGCGGCTGGCTCGGCGGCAAGGGCGAGAGTTGGGAGCGCGGCCCCTACTTCCTCGACGGGCTGGTGCCGCTCGCATGGATGCTCGATTCCGCCCCGCTCAAGGCCAAGGCGCAGAAGTTCCTCGACTGGACGCTCGATAACGCTGCGCCCAGCGGCATGTTCGGGCCGCGCAACAACGACGACTGGTGGCCGCGCATGGTGATGCTGAAAGTGCTCACCCAGTATCATGAGCTCACCGGCAATGCGCGCGTCATCCCCGTGATGACCGCCTATTTCCGCTACCAGCTGGCCGAGATGCCCACGCGCCCCCTGCGCGACTGGGGGCGCTTCCGCTGGCAGGACGAAGTCGTCTCGCTGCTCTGGCTCTACAACCGCACCGGCGACGCCAAGCTGCTCGAGCTGGCCGACCTGCTCAAGACGCAGGGTTTCGACTGGCAGGGCCTGTTCGCCGGTGACTATCCCTATCGCGGCAAGACCGACAAGGTGGCGATCGGCCTCGACAAGCCCGATGTGCCGGGACAGATACCTAACGGGCTGAAGGATCCGGCACTTTCGGTTCACGGCGTCAACAACGCACAAGGCCTCAAGGCCTCGCCGGTCTGGGCAGTCGTATCGGGCAAGAGCGAGGACCGCGAGGCCATCCACCGCCAGCTCGATACGCTCGATCGTTACCACGGCCTGCCGATCGGCATCTATGCTGCCGACGAGCATCTCGCCGGCCGCAGCCCCAGCCAGGGTGTCGAGCTCTGCGCGATCGTCGAGGCGATGTACTCGCTCGAGCTAGCGCTGGCGATCACCGGCGATGCGGTGCTCGGGGATCGGATCGAACGTATCGCCTACAACGCGCTGCAGGCGACCTTCACGGACGATATGTGGGCGCATCAATATGATCAGCAGCCCAACCAGATCCGGTGCGCGCACGCGAAGGGCCCGTGGACGACCAATGGCCCGGAAGCCAATCTGTTCGGGCTCGAACCCAATTTCGGCTGCTGCACCGCCAATTTTCATCAGGGCTGGCCGAAGCTGGTCGCAAGCCTGTGGATGGCGTCGGCCGAGGGCGGCCTCGCTGCGACGCTCTACGGCCCGTGTGAGGTGGCGACCACCGTTGCCGGTGTTCCGGTACGGCTGCGTGAGGAAACCGGCTATCCATTCCGCGAGCAGATCGCCATCCATGTCGATCCCGAGCGTCCCACCCGGTTTCCGATTGCGCTTCGCGTGCCGGGCTGGGCCACGGGCGCAAGCATCCGCGTCAACGGGGAAGCGATGCCGGACGGCAAGCCCGGCGAGTTCGCGCGGATCGTTCGCGAATGGCGGGCCGGCGACCGAATCGAACTTGCCTTCACGGCGCCGCCGCAACGCGTCTCCACCGACCAGGGAAGCTTCGTGGAGCAGGGGCCGCTCGTTTTCGCGCTTCCGATCGAAGAGAAATGGCAGAAGCTGCGCCGGCGCGGGCTCACGGCCGATTGGGCAGTGCTGCCGCAGAGCGAGTGGCGGTATGCGCTGGCCAATGACGCTGCGATCCAGCGCCTGGAACGGCCGATAGGCCCCATCCCCTTTTCCCGCCGCAGCCCGCCGGTGGTGCTGGTGACGCAGGGTTATCGTGTGATCAACTGGTCTGAGCGGGACAATGCGGCCGCCCCACCGCCCGCCGAGGCTCAGGTGGACGGAGCAGGCGAACGTCTGGTGCTGATGCCCTATGCCGCTCCGAAATTGCGTATCACGGCATTTCCGCTCGCGAATACCAGGTAAGGCGGCGGTACCAGGCACTCGGAGCTCCGGCAATTATCTTATCAATGTGACTTTGTATGCGGTTCGATCTTGCGAACGGCTTTGCATGCATTACAAGACACATTAATATTATATATTCTGGAGAGGTGGCATGCGGGCTCAATGGCGTGCGGCATTGGTGGGCATGATGGGGGCATGGGGCGTTGCGGCTGCCGCCCAGGCGCAGACGGGCGCTCCACCCCCCAAGCAGCCCGTGAACTCGGCCATCAATACTGCGGGCTTCACCCAGCCCGGCACGGTCGAAGCAGAAGGCCCCGCCTATGTCGGTCCTATCGTCACCAAATGGGGCAAGGCCGTCACTCCCGCGAATGCATGGCGCAGCTATCCGCGACCGCAGATGGTCCGCCGCGAGTGGCTCAACCTCAATGGTCACTGGGATTATGCGATCACCAAGGCCGCGGACCCGCGGCCCGCGCAGATGGACGGCAAGATCCTCGTCCCTTTCGCGGTCGAATCCCGACTTTCCGGCGTCGCGCGCAAGCTGCTGCCTGAGAACCGTCTCTGGTATCGCCGCAACTTCACACTGCCGGCCAACTGGTCGGGCAAGCGGATGCTGCTTCACTTCGGCGCGGTGGATTTCAAGTCGGTCGTCTGGGTGAACGGCGCGATCGCAGGCACGCACGTCGGCGGATCGGACCCGTTCAGCTTCGATGTCTCGCCCTACCTCAAACCCGGCGCGAACGAGATAGTCGTGCAGGTCGCCGATCCGACTTCGACCGGCGAACAGCCGCGCGGCAAGCAGACCCTCGAACCACGCGGCATCTGGTATACGGCCGTGAGCGGCATCTGGCAGACCGTGTGGCTCGAGCCCGTTCCCGAACTGCACATCCAGGAAGTACGCGCGGTACCGGACATCGATGCGGGCACGCTCGCGGTCGACGTGCTACTGAACTCGGGCGGTCAGCCCTCGGACGCGGTACGGATTACCGCGCTGGAAAAGGGTAAGCCGATCGCCTCCACCGTCGCGAGGGGCAACCGCCGGGCGATGCTGGCAATTCCCAGCGCGCATCTATGGACGCCCGACGATCCGCACCTCTACGATCTTCGTGTGGAGCTCATCAGCGTCACGCCACCGCCGGGCGTGGGCAATCCGCGAAATGGTCTGGTGCCGATGACCAAGGCGGAGACCGAAGCCTTCGCCCGCGCACCGGTCGTCGGCGGCGTCCGCGACAGCGTCGACAGCTATTTCGGCATGCGGAAGATCTCGACGGGGCCGCATCCGGCCACCGGCAAGCCCACGCTGCTGCTCAACAACAAGCCGCTGTTCCAGAATGGCGTCCTCGATCAGGGCTGGTGGCCCGAGAGCCTGCTGACACCGCCTTCGGAGGAAGCCGCCGCCAGCGACATCGTCTTCCTGAAGCGTGCCGGCTTCAACATGCTGCGCAAGCATATCAAGGTCGAGCCCGCCCGCTATTACTACGACGCCGACCGGTTGGGCATGCTGATCTGGCAGGACATGCCCTCGGGGGCATTCGGGGATCAGTCGGTGCGGCATCGCAGCGAGTTCCAGGCGACCTTCAGTTCGGCAGCAATGGCGCAGTATCAGGCCGAGCTCGCGCGAATGGTGGGTGCGCTCCGCCATTTCCCCTCGATCGTCATGTGGGTCACCAACAACGAAGGCTGGGGTCAGTACGACGCGAAAGCGGTCGGCTCGATCGCCAAGACGATGGACCCGAGCCGGCTGGTGAACACTGCCAGCGGCTGGCTCGACATCCCGGACAGCGGATCGGACGTCTACGACATTCACACTTATGACGAGGTGCCGGTCGCGCCGGAGCCCCACGGTGACCGCGTGCTGGTCACCGGTGAATATGGCGGCGTCGGGCTGCCGATCGCGGGGCACCTCTGGTTCACCGATCGCGACGCGCGCATCTATCAATTCGCCAAGGACAAGGACGATTACCGCGCCCGCTACAAGCGCAAGTTCGACGAAATCGTCCGCCAGGCAAAGGAGATCGGAGTATCGGCTGCGGTCTATACCCAAACCAGCGATGTGGAGGGCGAAGTGAACGGCCTGCTCACCTACGACCGCGCGGTCGAGAAGCTGCCCGCGGCCGAGTTCAGGAAGATGGCCGAGCCACTGTTCGACGCGACGAAGTAGGAGGGCGGACAATGATCGATACGGGTCGCTCGACTGGTCTGGGGCGAGCGCTACGGCGCTCGCTCGCTGTATGCACTTCGCTTGCGCTCGTGACCGGGGCCGGCCCTGCCCTTGCCGGCCAAACGGCCCAGGAACAGCCGCGCGCCTCGGCTCCCGTGCAGTCAGCCAAGCGGCCGAACATCCTGTTCGTGCTGGTCGACGACATGGGTTTCGCCGACCTCTCGATCATGGGCAACCGCAAGGTCCAGACACCCAACGTCGACCGTATTGCACGCGAAGGCGTGCTGATGACGCAGTTCTACGATCCCGCGCCGATCTGCTCGGCATCGCGGGCCGGTTTCTTCACTGGCCGTTTCCCGGCCGAGATGAACTTCCTGAGCTACATCAGCGGGCGGGAGAGCAACCGAGCGCTCGGACAGGCGGACTGGCTCGATCCGAAGCAGCCGAACATCGCACGTATGCTGAAGGATGCTGGCTATACGACTGCACATATTGGCAAATGGCACCTGGGCGGCGGGCGCGACATCGGCGATGCACCCCGCCCCACCGCATACGGCTTCGATTATAGCTTCACCACCTTCGAGGGGCTGGGGCCGCGCGTGCTCGTCTCGGACGAGGAGCGGGATCTTGCCGAGCAATCGGGGAAGCTCGGCAACGGCCCGACGTTCTGGGAGATCAAGACCAAACTGACCGGTCTCTATTGCGACATGGCAGTCGATTTCGTTGCGCAGAACGCCGACAAGCCCTGGTTCGTGAACCTGTGGCTCAACGACGTGCACGACCCTTGGGCTCCGGGCGAGGAAGCGCTCAGCGAGGTGATGGGCCGTGGCGAGAGCTCCGACGAGGATCGTATGCTCGCCACGCTGGTCAAGATGGACAAGACGCTCGGACGGTTGCTCGAACGCCTCGAGCAGATGGGCGAAATGGATAACACGCTTATCGTCTTCACCTCGGACAATGGCCCCTCGTCGATGCAGCGCTATTATCGCAATGGCGAAACCGCCCCCGGCAGCGTGGCTGCGCTGCGCGGGCGCAAATGGAGCAACTACGAAGGCGGCATCCGCCAGCCGCTGATCCTTTATTGGCCCGGCCATGCCAGGGCGGGGCATCGCGACGAACGGACCGTGGGTCAGGGCGTCGATCTGCTGCCGACGCTCGCGAGCATCATCGGCGTGCCCGCTCCCGCCGGGACGGACGGCATCGATTTGTCGCCCGTGCTGCGTGGCGAGGCGGTGGCGGAGCGCCCTGCCCTGTTCTGGGCCTATGGCAAGGAAGGCGCAGCCAAGCAGCCGCCGCAGCCCGCGCAACCACGCGACGTCGCCCCGCCGTTCGCGATCCGCGACGGCAATTGGAAGCTGCTCGCCGGCATGGGCGGCGCCAACCCGCAGCTCTACGATCTCGCCGCCGATCCGGGTGAAGCGCGCGACGTGGGTGCGCAGAACCCTGGCGTGCGTGATCGCCTTCTCGCGCGGCTGAAAGCGTGGATGGCGTCGCTGCCCCGCTATCGATCGGCATCCTGACCGATGGCGGACAACATCGGCGCGTCCACTACGCGGACCATCTCGTGGCGACTGATGCCGCTCCTCGGCTTCGTCTATCTGATCGCTTATATCGACCGGCAGAACGTCTCCTACGCCAAGCTCCAGATGGCGGACGACCTCGGGATGAGCGAGGCGGTGTTCGGGCTAGGCGCATCGCTCTTTTTCATCGGCTATTTCCTGTTCGAACTGCCGAGCAATCTGTTCCTCGCGCGAGTGGGAGCACCGAAATGGTTCGCGCGGATCATGGTGAGCTGGGGTGCGGTGACCGTGCTCCTCGCGCTGACACGCGACGCCACAACCTTCTATATCCTGCGCTTCCTGCTCGGCCTGGCCGAGGCGGGGCTGTTCCCCGGTGTGCTCTACGCGCTGACGCTCTGGTACCCCCAGTCGCATCGTGCTCGCGCGGTGGGCATGTTCATGCTTGCCCAGCCGCTCGCCAACGCGACGGGTGCCACGATCGGGGGCGTCCTGCTCGACCTGGATGGCCTATGGGGACTCCATGGTTGGCAATGGCTGTTCATCGTCACCGGTGTTCCGGCGGTGCTGATGGCGCCCGTGGTCCTGTGGCTGTTGCCGCGTGGCCCCGATGTTGCGCCATGGCTCGCACCGGAACAGAAGGCCTGGCTCGCGGACGAGCTCGGCCGCGAACACGAAGCCGTGGTGCATCCGAGTAGCGGCCATGCGTTGCGCGCGGCGATCGACCCGCGCGTGCTGCTGCTCGCCCTGACCTTCGTCGGCTTTCCGCTCGCCGCCTATGGCCTCAGCTATTGGCTGCCGACCGTGGTGCGGGACATGGGTGTCAGCAACACGGTCAACGGCCTGCTAAACGGTCTCCTCTGGCTGCTGGTCGGCGTGGCGCTGTGGCTGGTCCCGCGCGATGCCGCCCGAAGAAGCCACTCGCGCTGGCACGCTGTGGTCCCGCCGCTGGTCGGGGCCGTCGCGCTCGTCGCGAGCGTGCTGCTCCCGGGTGCACCGCTCAAGTTCGCCGCGCTTGCGCTTGCCGCCTGTGCGATCTTCGCGGGGCAGCCGATCTTCTGGACGCTTCCTCCGCGCTTCCTGACCGGTGCCGGAGCGGCGGCCGGCTTCGCGGTCATCAACGCCACCGGCAATCTCGGCGGCTTCGTCGCGCAAGCTGTGGTGCCACGCGTCGCGACCGCCACGGGCAATCCCTACGCGCCGATGCTGCTGCTTGCGGCAGGGCTCGTCGTGGTAGCGGCCGGCATCTTCCTTATCGAGCGGCGCCTCCCAGCGGGCGGACGACGGCAGGTCTGACTGTTCTGCGATTTTTTACGCGAGGCGGCTGGATTATTCCTCCCGAAATAGTCAGACATAATCGCGACGATTCACTGCACGCTTGGGAGATCCCGGGCAGAGCATGGCAACATTGGAGAGGATGATGGCGCAACCAGTCGTGTCGCCAAATGTGACGACAACTGATCCGAGTTCGAAGCGCGGCGCGGCCGCATACCGGCCGGCGCTCACGCTGCTTGCCAGCCTGTTCTTCATGTGGGGGTTCATTACCGTCATCAACAACACGCTGCTGCCGCACCTGCGCAGCGTGTTCGATCTCAACTACACGCAGACGACGCTGATCGAGAGCGTCTGGTTCATCGCCTATTTCGTTGCGTCGATCCCTTCGGCAAAGCTGATCGAGCGGATCGGCTATCAGCGCTCGCTTGTCATCGGGCTGCTGATCATGGCTGCGGGCGCGCTGGGCATGATGCTCGCGGCGAGCTTGCCGTCCTATGGGGTCACGCTCGCGATGCTGTTCATCATCGCAAGTGGGATCACGCTGCTCCAGGTCGCCGCCAATCCCTATGTAGCCGTGATCGGGCCGCCGGAGACGGCCTCGTCGCGCCTAAACCTCGTCCAGGCGATGAACTCGGCGGGCACGATGCTCGCACCGCTGTTCGGCGCCTATCTGATCCTCGGCCGCTCAAAGGGCGGTACTGCCGAGACCGGCACCGTCCTGACTCAGGCGGAGCGGCTCGCCGACGCGCAGTCGGTGATCCTGCCTTATGGCCTGGTCGCGGCGGTGCTGGTGGTGCTCGCGATCGTCATTGCGCGTTTTCCCTTGCCCGCGCTCGGATCTGCAACCAGCCGCGTCGCCAAAGAGGAACGCAAGAAGCATTCACTCTGGCGCCACCGAAATCTGGTATTCGGCGTGCCGGCGATCTTCATTTATCTCATCGCGGAGATCGGCGTCGCCAACCTCTTCGTCAATTTCGTGGTCCAGCCCGACATCGCCAATGTCACGGCAGAGACGGCAGGCCGCTATCTCACCTTCTTGTGGGCCGGCATGATGGTAGGAAGGTTCGCGGGCTCCGCGCTGATGCAGCGCTTCTCCGCCGAGAGCGTACTCGCTGCCTTTTCGGTCGGCGCCTTCATCGTGATGCTCGTCACGGTCTTCACCAGCGGGCCCGTGGCCATGTGGTCGCTGATCCTGGTTGGCCTCTTTCACTCGATCATGTTTCCCACGATCTTCACGCTCGGGATCAAGGGCCTGGGTCCGCTGACGGAAGAAGGTTCTGGCCTGTTGATCATGGCTATTGCCGGGGGCGCTCTGGTCGTCGTGCAGGGATGGCTGGCCGACGCCTATGGTCTGCAGCTGTCCTTCCTGCTGACCGCCGTCTGCGAACTCTACATCCTCTTCTATGCATTGTGGGGCGCGAAGGTCACCGATCCTTTGCCCGAAGTGACCGCGGAGTCCTGAAGGCGAATCCAAAGGCGCACTCCCGGTCGGCTGTCCGCTCTTGTGAGCGTCACAGCGCCGGGAGTGCGCCTCAAGAGACTCCTGCTGGCGGTCAGGCGGCCAGCGCGGCCGCCCTGCCGGTAGCACCCGTAAGTGCCACACTTCCGCCACCGGCGCGGCGCCGAGTGCACCAATCGCGCAACAGTTCCATGCAGGTGTGGTCCACCGCCGAGCAGCGCGTGAAGTCGAGCACCACCGGAGCGTCGCGGGGCACCGACTCCAGCCGGGCCGTGAGCTTCGGGAGCGTCACGAAGGTGGCAGCTCCGTCCAGCGCGATGGTCCGACCACCCTCGCTCTCACGCTCGTCCACCTTCAGGCGCAGGCGCCGGAAGTGCGGAAGCAGCTCCAGAAGCGACAGCGCGATACCGACGAGCACGCCGGTGAGCAGGTCCTCCGTCACCACGAGCAGGAGCGTGACCGCCCAGATCATCGCCGGCAGCACACCATAGTCCCGGAACAGGTGCTTGGCGTGGCTGAAGTTCACCAGCTTGGCACCGGTGACGACCAGCACCGCGCCCAGCGCCGTCATCGGAATCTCGCGCAGCAGCCATGGAAGCAGCGCAACGAAGGCGAGAATCCACGCGCCATGAAGCATGGTCGAAAGCCGGGTGGTCGCGCCCGCCTGCACGTTGGCCGAGCTGCGCACGATCACGCCGGTCATCGGCAGCGCACCGGCCACACCGCACAGGAAATTGCCTACGCCCTGCGCCCGCAGTTCCTTGTTGTAGTTGGTGCGCACGCCGTTGTGCATGCGGTCGACTGCAGCGGCGGACAGCAGCGTCTCCGCGCTGGCGATGAACGCCACCGCGACCGCGGCGGTCAGCACCGCGGGATCGAGCCAGCGCGCGAAGAACCCAGTCCCCGGCAGCGTGATCGCGGCAGCGATGTTCTGGGGAACCTCTACTCGCGCGACGTTCAGCCCGAGGGCGTAGGCGATAGCGGTACTTGCCACCACGCCGAGCAGCGCGCCGGGCACGAGCTTCATCGAGGCCGGTCGCAGCTTCTCCCAGCCGACCATGATCGCGATCGTCAGCACGCCGAGCAGAAGAGCGAGTTCGGTCGAGCGCATGTCGGAGGAAAGACCGAGCAATCTTCCCGGCATGGCCATCAGGTTCTCGATCCCGCTGGAAAGCGGCTTGGCGTCGAACATCACATGGAACTGTCCGATGACGATCAGCACGCCGATGCCGGCGAGCATGCCGTGGACCACTGCCGGCGATATCGCGCGGAACCAGCCGCCGACGCGGAAGATGCCCGCCGCAACCTGAATGAGACCCGCGAGCACAAGGATCGGGCCGAGACCCGAGATGCCCTGTTCACGCACCAGCTCGAAAACGATCACCGCCAGGCCGGCGGCCGGACCGCTCACCTGGAGCGGCGAGCCAGCCAGCGCACCCACGATGAGCCCGCCGATGATGCCGGTGACGAGGCCCTTTTCCGGCGGTACGCCGGAAGCGATCGCGATGCCCATGCAGAGCGGCATCGCGACAAGGAACACGACGATAGACGCCGCGAAATCCTTGACGATCCAGCCGCTCGCCTTGGTTTCGGTGGCAGCGTTCATTCCGCGGCCTCCAGCTTGGGCCCGTGCGCGAGCCGCGGCGCGGCGGGCAGCGCGACCGGGAGCGGACGCTCCTCGTTGATCGGGAAGAAGCGGCCGGTCTCGCCGTCGAGCGCAAGCACTTCGCCCGCGCCGATGTCGAAGAACCAGCCGTGCAGCGCGATCTCGCCGCGCGCGATGCCGGCCGCCACTGCAGGGTGGGTACGCAGATGATTGAGCTGCGCAACGACGTTCTCAAGGCTGATCGCACGCACGCGATCGCCGTTCTCCATTGCCGGATAGCTCTCGCTCACCACCTGCTCGGCCGCGCAGCTGTGCCGCAGCCAGGCCGCGACATTGGGCATCTTCTCCAGCCCGGCGGGGTTCGCGACGGCCTTCATCGCGCCGCAGTCCGAGTGGCCGCACACGATGATGTCGCGGATGCCCAGCACCATCACGGCATATTCTACCGTCGAGGTGACGCCGCCGTTGTGGGTGGCATAGGGCGGAACGATGTTTCCTGCATTGCGGCAGACGAACAGGTCTCCGGGCGCCGCCTGCATGATATGCTCGGGCACGACGCGCGAATCGGCGCAGGAAATCATCAGCGCCTTTGGGCTCTGCCCGTGCGTCGCCAGCTTGGAATAAAGGTCGCTCTGATCCGGAAACACTTGTTTCGCGAAGCCGTAGACACGTCCGATAAGCTCGTTCACGTTGCATGCTCCATGACAGGGCCGCGCAAGGGGGAAGCGCGGGACCGGTCACAGGTAACGGGCATGTTTTGCCGCAGCGCAGCGACAATGTAAGGAAGTATTGCTGCGGCGCCGAAGTGGTTCAGGCTGACGGCAAGCGGATCTCGGCGCGCAACCCACCTTCCGGCCGGTTGGAGAGGGTGAGCGTCGCCCCTTCCGCCTCCACCGCGCGCTTCACGATCGAAAGCCCGAGCCCGAGCCCCATCGTGTCGCGCGCACGCGCATGATCGAGGCGAACGAACGGCTCGAGCACCTTATCCAGCGCTTCTTCGGCAATACCCGGCCCGTCATCCTCGATCCGGACCACGATCTCCCCGGCATGCTGCTCAAGGCTGATCCACACGCGCTTGCCGTAGTGCAGCCCGTTTTCGACCAGATTGACCAGCGCCCGCTTGAAGCCGACGGGACGTAGCTCACGCTCGAGATGCGGGGGCCCCGAATAGCGGACCTGGCGGTGATGATCGCGGGCATCGTCCGCGATCGTCGCGCAGACCACCGCGAGATCAACCGCCACCGGCGCCTCCCCATTTGTTTCCCCGCCGAGATAAGCCAGCAGCGAATCGATCATCGACTCCATCTCGCCGATATCTGCGGTCATCGCATCGACTGCGTCATTGTCGCCGAGCGCGTCAGCGCGGAGGCGCAGGCGCGCGAGTGGTGTGCGCATATCGTGGCCGACGGCAGCCAGCGCTTGGGTACGATCGTCGATCAGTCGATGGATACGCGCCTGCATGCGGTTGAAGGCGGAGATCACACGGCGCACCTCACCCGGTCCCGCCTCGGGAACCACCTCTTGGTCCACCGCCCCCACGCGTTCGGCGGCCTTTGCCAGACGCCGCAGAGGCAAGAGCGTCTGTCGCACCAGCACGCCGCCGATCAGGATGATCGCCACCGCAGGCGCGAGCGCCAGCAGGATGCGTTCGGGCGAGAAGCTGAGATCGTGGACCGGCTCGCGGGTCGCGAACCCCATCCAGCTACCGTCCGTGAGCGTGAGCCCGCCAGCGATGACTGCCTTTCGCGCCGGGCCGATCATCCGCACGCGCAGATCGGCGGCTCGCAAGCTCGGCTCCCAGTCCACGATTTGGCTATGAACGCGGTCGAGAGTGGCGGGAACCAGCAGCTTCGCAGGGAGGCCGGGGCTCCACCAGACCTTGTAGCGGCTGGTGGTCAGGTCGACGGCGAGCGCGCTGCGTTGCTCGGGTGGCTGCTCGTTGAGCAGCTTGCGCGCGATCACCAGATGCTCTGCGAGCCGGCGAGCCTCGTCGTTGCGAACCGAGATCTGGCCCGCCCGCTCATAGAAGAAGGTGCTCGCGCCGAATTCGATCAGGATCGCCAGCAGGAGGATCGCGAAAATTCGACCGATCAGCCCGAGCGGCAGGCTCAGGACACGCTTCAAGTCCGCGTCACCGTGGCGCTGAGCATGTAGCCGACACCGCGTACCGTGATGATCGGAGCCTCGGCACCGCCACTCGAAAGCTTGCGGCGGAGGCGGCTCACGAGCACGTCCACGCTGCGGTCAGAGCTGTTGCCGAGCCGCGTGCGGGACAGCTCGATCAGCCGCTCGCGCGCAATCACGCGCCCGGCATGATCGCACAGGCTCACCAGCAGATCGAACTCGGCGCCGGTAAGCTCCACCACCGCGCCGCTCGGTGACAGGAGCTGCCGACGCGGGAGATTGACCGTCCAGCCGTCGAAGTGAAGCATTCCTTGCGGCCGGTGCGCGCTTTCCTGCTCGTTGCCGCGCCGCCGGAGCACCGCCCGGACGCGGGCGATCAACTCGCGTGTGCCGAAAGGCTTGCTCAGATAATCGTCCGCGCCGAGTTCGAGCCCCACGACGCGATCGGTCTCGCTACCCCGCGCCGAGATGAAGATCACCGGAACCTGGCTCTTCTCACGAATCATCCGGCACAGGTCGATGCCGCTGGTTCCCGGCAGCATGATGTCCAGGATGATCAGGTCGACGGGGCCGTTCTCCAGAGCATGCCACATCTCCGCACCCGTAGCGGCGGGGCGCACGCTGAAGCCGTGCTCCTGGAGCGCACGCGACGTGAGGGTCCGCAGCGGCGGATCGTCTTCGACCAGAACGATGGTGGGCGCTGTCATGCTGGACTGATACTGGAACATTGGACATGAGCTAGGAGCGGTTTCGGCACCTCGCAACGCCTGTACCTTAGCCGATAGCATCCGATGCATGCGAGCAACAATTTGTTACGCAGCCAGGCCGTCTCGCGGATATCGAATATCCCCGCTAATGCCGGCCGAACACCGGCCATCACGAAGGGTTCCCGCGCATGAGCACTGCCAACATCGGTCGCCTGGTGTCGATCATGGCCCGCCTACGCGATCCGGAGCGGGGCTGCGAATGGGACACCGTGCAGACCTTCGCCACGATTGCGCCTTATACGATTGAGGAGGCCTATGAAGTCGCGGACGCTTGCGAACGCGGCGACATGGCCGAACTCAAGGACGAACTCGGCGATCTGCTGCTTCAGGTCGTGTTCCACAGCCGGATGGCCGAAGAGGCCGGCCACTTCGCGCTCCAGGACGTGATCGACGCGATCAGCGACAAGATGGAGCGTCGCCATCCCCACATCTTTCTGGGCGCTACAGAGGGCGGCCATCATCTTTGGGAGCAGATCAAGGCCGAGGAGCGCGGCGCGAAGGGCCATGAGAGCGCGCTGGACGGAGTCGCGCTCGGCCTTCCTGCCCTGCTCCGTGCCGAAAAGCTGCAGAAGCGCGCTGCCCGCGCCGGGTTCGACTGGCCAGACCCTGCCGGCGCGCGTGCGAAGATCGACGAGGAACTGGCAGAAGTGGAGACCGCCGGCTCGGACCTGGAACGCGAGGAGGAAATCGGCGACCTGCTGTTCGCCGTGGTCAATTGGGCACGCAAGCTCGGCATCGACGCGGAAGCGGCATTGCGAGGAGCCAACACCAAGTTTGAACGTCGTTTCAAGGCAATGGAGGTCGAAGCTGGCGACAGTTTCGAAGCGCTGGACCTGGATGCCAAGGAAGCGCTGTGGCAGCGGGCAAAGGGCGTAGCCGTCTGATGACGCGTATCGCTACCATAGGGGGTCTCGCTCTTACGCTTGCGGCGATTCTGCTCGGCTCGACCGATCAGGCGGAGGCTCGAACCGACGCGAAACTGGCCGAGACCCTTGTTACATGGGACAAGGGCGAGCATCGCGACCTCAACGCGGTGGTGGTGTTGCGCGACGGACGGATCGTCGCCGAGCGCTACTACAACGGCGAGAACGCCGACACGCTGCACGACGTCCGGTCAGCCGGGAAAAGCGTCACCGCACTGCTCGTCGGTATCGCCCGCGATCGCAGGCTGATCCGTAACGTTGGTGACGCAGTTGCCGCCTATTGGCCTGAGGCGCGCGGCACCGCAATTGGGAAGGTAAGCCTCGCAGACGTGCTGACGATGCGCTCCGGCCTAGCAGCCTTCGACGAGGATTCGGATTCGCCCGGCAATGAAGACAGGCTCGACGCTGCGCCTGATCCGCTGGCCTTCACGCTGGGCATTCCACGCACCGCTCCTCCAGGGAGTGTCTATCGCTACAATTCACTCACCAGCTACGTCGCCGGCCTTGTAGTGACCAAAGCCGTAGGCCGTCCGATGGCCGATTTCGCCGAGGAGGCGCTTTTTCGCCCTCTCGGCATAACGCGCTGGCGCTGGGCGTCCGATGCCGCGGGCATTACGAAGGGCCAGGGCAATCTGTGGCTCACGGCCCGCGGCTTTGCGGCTATCGGCCAGATGGTGCTGGACGGGGGCGTTTTCGGCGGCCGCCGCGTGGTCAGCGCCGCCTGGCTGCAGGAGGCTCTGGTACCTAGAGTGACGATCTCCGGTAAGGATCCCTACGCCGATGGCTATGGCTATTTCTGGTACTCGAAGACCCACCTGATCGGCGATGTTTCGGTGCCCGTGTCGTTCGCCTCAGGGAACGGCGGCAACAAGATCTATGTGATTCCGAGCAGGCATATGGTCGTTGCGATTACCTCCAGCGCCTATGGCCGGGGCTATGGGCAACGCCGATCCGAGGCCATTCTGAAGGCGCTGCTCGCTGCTGACCTCAGCCGCTAGCATCCTATAGACGGTCAGCCCTGGCGCGTTTCGAAGCGTTCATAGTCGCGCTGGGCCATCCGTACTTCGTAGATCGCATTGTCGTCCTCAAGCCGCCGGTCGAGCACTTCGCCGTGCTGGTGGAGCCAGGCCGCGCCTGCACCGTCGGCCGGGTCCAGCGTGATCGTGTACCGCCTGTGGCCTTGGGTAAGCCTGGCGGCGACGGCTTCGATTAGCGCGTCCACACCCTCTGCGGTGACCGCCGAGATCGGCATCACGTCAGTGCGACGCATCGCCTCTTCGTGGATCTCCGCGCGACGTTCCTCGTCGATCAGGTCGATCTTGTTCCATCCCTCAAAGCGCGGAGTCGTTTCGGCCACGCCGATCTCGCCCAGCACCTTCTCGACATCGGCGCGCTGCGCCTCGGTGTCAGGGTGGGCAATGTCGCGGACGTGGATCAGCAGGTCAGCCGACACCACCTCTTCGAGCGTCGCCTTGAACGCCGCAACGAGCTGGGTCGGCAATTCCGAAACGAAGCCCACCGTGTCCGAGAGGATCGCCTTGTCGATGCCCGGTAACGAGATTTGCCGCAGCGTCGGGTCGAGCGTCGCAAAGAGGAGATTCTCCGCCATGACGTCAGCCCCGGTCAGCCGATTGAAAAGCGTGGATTTTCCGGCGTTGGTATAGCCGACCAGCGCGATCACCGGCCAGGGGGCGCGCTGCCGCCGATCGCGGTGGAGGGTGCGCGTGCGGCTGACCTGGTCGAGCTCCCTGCGGAGCCGGGCCATTCGATCACGGATCAGCCGGCGGTCGGCCTCGATCTGGGTCTCGCCGGGGCCGCCGAGGAAGCCGAAGCCGCCGCGTTGGCGCTCGAGGTGAGTCCAGCTCCGCACGAGCCGGCCTGCCTGATAGTCGAGATGCGCAAGCTCCACCTGAAGCCGGCCCTCGGCGGTGCGTGCGCGTTCGCCGAAGATCTCCAGGATCAGTCCGGTGCGGTCGATCACCTTGCAGCCGAGCGCGGTCTCAAGGTTGCGCTGCTGCACGGGGGTGAGCGCGGCATCGAACACGGCAAGCTGAAGCTCCTCGTCGCGGACCGTCTCGGCCAGCGCATCGACTTGGCCCGACCCGATCAGCGTTCCCGGCTTGGGCTGGCGCAGCTTGATGGCCACTTTCTCGCGTACATCCACGCCGATCGCGGCGGCAAGGCCGGCGGTCTCCTCCAGGCGCGAGTCGGCATCGCGTGAGCTGCCGCCCATCTCTGGATAGACGACGGCAGCCCTCGCCCCGCGCGCAAACTCGTCGGGATCACGATCGAAACCCGTGCTCATAGATGCATCAATCACCGTCCGAGGCGTTCGTTTCCTCGGCCAGGTTGAGCGGATGCGCGGGCTGGATCGTGGAGACGGCGTGCTTGTAGACGAGCTGCGCCATGCCTTCGCGCTGGAGCAGCATGCAGAACAGATCGAATGCGGCGATCTGACCCTGGAGCATGACGCCGTTGACCAGGAACATCGTCACATTCTCCTGCTGGCGGCGCACCGCGTTCAGGAAAATCTCCTGCAATACCGGGTTCTTGGCCTGATGTTCCCCCACGGCTTCGATGAGCTGCTGGAGGTCCACCGGCCCCGACGGCATGATCGTGGAGATCGCGTGCTTGTAGATGAGCTGCGACTGGCCGTCGCGCCGTAGCAGCACCGAAAAATTGTCGAACCAGGTCACGATGCCTTGCAGCTTGACGCCCTTCACCAGGAACATCGTGACGGGCGCCTTCGAGCGCCGCAGCGAGTTGAGGAACAGGTCCTGGAGCGAGGTTTGTTTCTCTGCCATGCCTTTGCCTTCTATTCTTGGCGGGATCCTGTCCCGCGTCGCGCCGCTTTCCCGGCGTCGGAGTACCGCACCACCCCGGCGCGGATGGTCGGCATCTTAGGATTTCCGCGACCACGCGTCCAACCTATTCCTCGCGCGTATCGGTGATCCCGAGCAGCTTGAGCTTGCGGTGCAGCGCCGAGCGCTCCATCCCGATGAAGTGCGCAGTGCGCGAGATGTTCCCCGAAAAGCGACGGATCTGGACGCGCAGATATTCGCGCTCGAAGGTCTCGCGCGCTTCCTTGAGGGGGGTGCCCATGATCGCGTTCGCCCCCATCCCGTTGCCGAGATCGCCCTGGCGGCCCAGCACCTCGGGAGGAAGCAGATCGAGGTCGATGCGGCCGATGCGGTCGCCGGGCGCCAGGATCACCGTGCGCTCGACCACGTTGCGCAGCTGGCGGACGTTACCGGGCCATTCATAGCTCTGGAGTGCGACCATTGCGTCGGGCGCGACTTCGGGTGTCGGCACGCGACGCTCGCTCGCGTAATGCGCTACGAAATGCTCCACGAGCGCGGGAATGTCCTCGCGCCGTTCGCTCAGCGGCGGGATGTTCACCGGCACCACGTTGAGCCGGTAATAGAGATCCTCGCGGAAGTGCCCGGCCGCGATTTCGGCCTGAAGGTCCCGCGCGGTGGCCGATACCACGCGTACGTCCACTTTCACCACGCGCGTGCCGCCGACCCGATTGAAGCTCTGATCGGTGAGCACACGCAGGATCCGCGCCTGCGTCGCGATCGGCATGTCGGCGATCTCGTCGAGGAACAGCGTGCCGCCATGCGCCTGCTCGAACAGGCCCGGCCGGACGAGATCGCCGCCCTCCTCCACGCCGAACAGCTCCTCTTCCACCCGCTCGGGTGTCATGCGGGCGGCGCTGACGATCACGAAGGGAGCAGGCGCGCGCTGGCTCCAGCCATGGAGCAGGCGTGCGGCAATTTCCTTGCCCACGCCGGGACCGCCGGTGATCAGCACGCGGCTGCCCGTGGAAGCGACCCGCTTGAGCGTCGCGCGCACCGAATTGATCGCACCGGAGGTGCCGGTGAGGTCGGCGTCGCGCCCTGCCGAGGCGCGGAGCGACGCGACTTCGCGCCGCAGCCGCTCCGTCTCGGTCGCGCGTTCGACGAGCAGCAGCAGCCGCTCGGCTTCGAAGGGCTTCTCGATGAAGTCCGATGCGCCGCGGCGGATCGCCGCAACTGCGGTATCGAGATTGCCGTGCCCCGAGATCACCAGCACTGGCAGCGACGGATCGCGGCGCTTGATTTCGTCGAGCAGCTCGAGCCCGTCGAGCCGCGACCCGTGCAGCCACACGTCGAGCAGGACCAGGCTGGGGCGACGCTCGGCAATCGCCTCGAGCGCCGAGTCGCTGTCGGCCGCCCCCCGCGTCGCATACCCCTCATCCTCGAGCACCCCCGCCACCAGCTCGCGGATGTCGCGCTCATCATCGACGACGAGGATATCGAGGCTCATTTCTTGGTTCCGGTTCTGGTCAGGGCGGCGGGCCGCGGCTCTTCTTCGGGTTGGCTGTCGCGTGCGGCGAGCGGGGCGAGCTGCTCGGTGTCGAAACAGAGGGTGACGACGGTTCCGCCGCCCGGTCGATCGGCAAAGCCGATCGTGCCGAAATGCTCCTCGACGATCTTCTTCACGATCGCGAGACCCAGGCCGGTGCCGCGGCTCCGCGTGGTCATATAGGGCTCGACGATCCGATCGCGCTCGACGGGCAAGCCGATGCCGTTGTCCTCCACGGTCAGAAGGATGCGGCGTTCGTCCTCCACTTCGATCGTCATCACGACCTCGCCCTGCGGGAGCGCTTCTCCTTCTCCGCGCGCTTCGATCGCCTCGACGGCGTTCTTGACGACGTTGGTGAGCGCCTGGCCGATCTGGCGACGATCGCAGACGAGGCTCGGTACGCTTTCCGGCGCCTTGAGCTCGAAGCGGATCGTCGGATGTGCGACTTCGTGAAGGAACAGCGCCTGTCGCGCGATATCGAACAGCGATTCTACCCGGAACAGCGGTTTGGGCATCCGCGCGAAGGAGGAGAATTCGTCGACCATCCGCCGAAGGTCGCCCACCTGGCGCACGATCGTCTCGGTGAGCTGGGCGAACACCCCCTCTCCGCCCTCGATCTGCTTGCCATAACGCCGCTGGAGCCGTTCGGCCGCGAGCTGGATCGGGGTGAGCGGGTTCTTGATCTCGTGCGCGATCCGGCGCGCCACGTCGGACCATGCCGCGCGGCGCTGATCGAGGAGCTGCTGGGTGATGTCGTCAAAGGTGAGGACCTTGCCCGCTTCATCAGTGGTGATCTTCACTGCCAGCGTCCGTGCCTCGCCGCCGCTGCCGATCTGGACGATCGACTCGCGCTCGGCACCGTCGAGCATCGAATCCAGCTCGGGAACGATTTCCTCGAGCTTGCGGCCGACGGGATCGCCTTCTTCCTGACGCAGGAATGCGCGGGCCGATGCGTTCATAAGTCGCACGCGCCGCTCCGCGTCAATCGAGATGACGCCTGCCGACACGCCCGACATCACTGCCTCGATCAGCGCGCTACGGCTTTCGAGCTGGGCGTTTGCGGTGACGAGCGCGTTGGTCTGACCCTGCAGGCGTCCCGTCATCTGATTGAAGGCGCTAGCCAGAACGCCGACCTCATCGCGTTCGCTACCTTCGGGAACGCGAACCGACAGGTCGCCGCCTGCAACCTGCCGTGCTGCCCCCACCAATTCGTTGACCGGCCGCACCAGCCGGTCCGCAACGCGCAGCGCCACCCAGACCGCGATGCCGACGATTAGAAGCGAAAGCGCGAGCAGTGCGATGTTGAACTGGAGCTGGAGCGAGCGCGAGCGCGTGATCAGCGCTCGATAGTCCGCGAGCACCTGCGCCGCGCGGTCGGTCTGCGCCGACATCTCGCCGAGGTTCGAGGCGCGGCCGGCATAAAGATAGAGATCGTTCGTGTTGGGAATGCGAGTCAGCGACCGTGTCCGATCGCCCTCGGCTTCGACGACGCTGGGCTGGCCATTGTTGAGCGCAGCCAGCGCTTTTCGATCGATCTCCTTCTCCAGATCCCGTTCATAAGGATTGACCAGCGCGATCGTCTGGATCCCCCCTTGGGGTCCGGTGGTGAAGATGATGGCTTCGGACAGGCTGCGCAAATAGACCTGTGCCGCGAAAACCTGCTGGAAACGCATGCTCTCAGGCGGCGACTCCTCGAGGGTGTCAGAGATGTCGGTCGCCATCGCTACCGTCTGGCTGTCCACATAGGAGAGCAGTTGCTTGTACGATTCCTGCGCGAGCGCCTGGGCATTCTCGATCATGCCGCGCGCGCGATCGGAGAACCAGAAATCGACGCCGTATTGGAAGAGCAGTGACGCCGTGACGGCAACGAACAGCGTCGGGACGCTCGCAAGCACCGAGAAGATCGCTACGAGCCGGACGTGCAACCGCCCCTCGCTCCCTGCGCCCGATTTCGCAGCCCGGCTCCTTGCGATGCGCCGCGCGATCAGCACGAGCAGCGCGACCCCCGGCACCAGGTTCGCGACGAGGAGCAGCGCGACGAGCGGCGGCGTGAGCAGCCGATCCGGGGACTTTTCGCCGCTGATGATGAAGTAGCTGACCACGAGGATCGCGATCGCCACCGCCAGCACGCCGAGCTCGATTTCCGGTGTGATGCCGAACCGCCGCTTGCGCGGTGCGATTTCGGCAGTCTGCTCGGCTACGGCATCCATCGTTGCCGGGATACAACACAGACGTTGCCCGGAAAACACATAATATTCGTCAACCTGTCGCTATTCGGTACCCGCCGGCCTCGCCTAGCTGAGATCGATCCCCAGCGTATCCAGACGCTTGCGCAGCGTGTTCCGGTTGATCCCCAGCGCGCGCGCCGCGCGCAGCTGGTTGTGGTGATGCCGAGCGAGCATCGCCTCGATCAGCGGGCGTTCGACTTCACCGATGATACGATCATAGATCGTGCCGTCGTCCAGCGCCTGCGGCTCCTCGATAGCGATGCGTTCGAGCCGGGCGCGCACGGCGGCTTCGATGCCGGCATCGCGAGAGGCGGGTTGCATCGAGCTCGCCTCACCGAGGGCCTGGCGGATCGTATCGGCGTCGAGCCACTCGTCACGGGAGAGCGCGGCGATACGGCGCATGAGGTTCTCGAGCTCACGCACGTTACCCGGCCAGTCATAACCCTTGAGGACGGCGATCGCGTCGCCGTCCAGCTGCTTGTGCGGCAGCCCAGCCTCGGCAGCGCGATCGAGAAAATGGCGTGCAAGAAGCGGCACGTCCTCGCGCCGCTCGCGCAACGCTGGCAGCGTAACCGGGACGACGTTGAGGCGGTAGAATAGGTCCTCGCGGAACTGGCCGGACTGGACGAGCTGGCCCAAATCCTTGTTGGTCGCGGCCACGATCCGCACATCGGCCTTGATCGTCCGCGCGCCGCCCACCGTAGTGAACTCGCCCGACTGGAGCACACGCAGCAATCGCGTCTGCGCGTCCATCGGCATGTCCCCGATCTCGTCCAGGAACAGCGTGCCGCCCGCAGCCTGCTCGAACTTGCCCGCGACGCGCGCCGCCGCACCGGTGAAGGCACCGCGTTCGTGCCCGAACAACTCGGCCTCGATCAGCTCGCGCGGGATCGCCGCCATGTTGAGCGCCACGAACGGCGCGCGGCGGCGTGGCCCCAGTTCGTGAATCGCCTTGGCGACCAGCTCCTTGCCGGTACCCGATTCGCCCGAAACCAGCACAGTCAGGTCGTTGGAGACGACGCGTGCGATCACGCGATAGACTTCCTGCATCGCCGGGGAGCGGCCGATCAGCGAGGAACCGCCCGAAGCCTCGACAATCGGCAGATCGGCGGGCTCGCGGCGTCCACGCGCCATCGCGCCGCGCACCGCATGCGCCAGCAGGTCGAGATCGAAGGGCTTGGGCAGATAGTCGAACGCGCCCACCTCGGTTGCGCGCACCGCCGTCGCCAAAGTGTTCTGCGCGGAGAACACGATTACCGGCAAATGCGGATAATCGGTCGTGAGCGACGCCACCACGTCGAGGCCGTTACCGTCGGGAAGCACCACGTCGGAGACCAGCACGTCGGGCAACCCCGCGTCGATCGCGCGGCGCAGCTCGGCGATGCTCGCGGCGGTGGTGACGCGGTACCCCTCGCGCTTGAGCGCGGCGGCCACCACAGTGCGGATCGCGGCATCGTCGTCGACGACGAGGACCGATCCGGTCATGCCGCCCTCGGCAGCAGGATGCGGAACACGGTCACTTCGGGATCCCGCTCGCGGGCATATTGCACAATCCCCCCCATATCGCGGACCAGCTTCTCGACCAGCGGCAGCCCAAGCCCCTTCCCTTCGGGCTTGCCGGAGACGAAGGGCTCGAACAGGTGCTCGGCGATGTCCGCGGGCGCGCCTGGACCGTTGTCCATCACGACGATCTCGATCGGGAGCGGTCGCTTCGGCCGTCCCGCGCCGGCACTGACGGACATGCCGTGGCGATAGGCCGTCGCCAGCGTGATCCGTGGCTGCGCGAGCCCCACCAGTGCCTCGGCGGCGTTCTTGAGCAGGTTGAGCATCACCTGGAGAAAGGCGTCGGGGTCGATCAGCACGGGCGGAAGCGAGGGGTCGAAGCGCTCCTCGATCACCATCCCCCGCGCAAAACCCGCCAGCGCGACCTTCCGCGCATGGTCGAGCAGCGGATAGACATTGGTCGGCGCCAGCTTGAGGGGGCGCGTATCGGTGAAATCCTGCATCCGGTCGATCAGCGCGGCGATGCGGTCGACTTCGGTGGTGATGAGCCGGGTGAGCTCCGCATTCTCACTGCCGCTCGAGAGTAGCTGCGCCGCACCGCGGATCCCGGATAGCGGGTTCTTGATCTCGTGCGCGAGCATCGCCGCCGCGCCCACCGCCGCGCGCGCGCCCGCCGTACGGTCGGCGCCCTGTGTCATCCGCCGGGCCTGAGGCGCGTGATGGAGCGTAACGATCCGCCAGCCCGGATGGTCCGCGACCTGGGTTTCGACGAAGTCGACGCGGATGCGGGGCCCCCGAACGGCAGCGATCTCGGTGTCGAACGCCGCGAAGCCGTGGCCGTCGCGACGATCGGCATAGTCCTCGGGCGGGAGCAGCACCGCGTCATAAGGCTGGCCCACCATCGCCTTTTCGCTGTGGTTGAGCAGCAGCTCGCATGCTGAGTTGGCGTGCGCGATGCGCCCGTCGGGATCGATCACCAGTGCTGCGACGGGGAGCCCGGCGAAGAGCTCGGCGAAGGCTGGGCCGGCCGGCTCCTGCCGGAAGCGCCTCAGGCCGCCGCGCGCGAAAGCCACGGCGCGTAGAATTCGGCGAGCATGTCGAGTACCTTCACCGGGTCCGACACCTGGTTCACTTTGTTGCGGAACTCGGCCGAACCGGTGAGGCCTTTCGTATACCAGCCAATGTGCTTGCGCATCATGTTGACGCCGACCTCATTGCCATAATGTGCGAGGGTGTCGGCGTAATGCTCGTTGATTACGCGATATTGTTCCTCGATCGTCGGCTCGGGGCGTTCGCCCTTGCCAGTGAGCGCATCCATAACCTGCCGCAGAACCCACGGCTTGCCATAGGCGCCGCGGCCGATCATCACGCCGTCCGCACCCGATTGGGCGAGCGCTTCGTGCGCGTCCTCGACCGTACAAATGTCGCCGTTGGCGATCACGGGCAGCGAGACCGCGTCCTTCACCTTTCGGATGAAGCCCCAGTCCGCGGAGCCCTTGTACATCTGGTTGCGGGTACGGCCGTGGACGGTGATCATCTTCGCGCCGAGATCCTCGGCAATGCGCGCGAGCTCTGGCGCGTTGAGGCTGTCGTGGCACCAGCCCATGCGCATCTTGACCGTGACGGGAACGCTGACCGCCTTGACGCACGCCTCGATCAGCGAGGCCGCGAGCTTGAGATCGCGCATCAGCGCCGAGCCGGCGTCGCCGCTGGTCACCTTGCGGACCGGACAACCCATGTTGATGTCGACGATCGCAGCCCCGCGGTCTTCGCTGAGCTTGGCCGCCTCGGCCATCTCATGGGGTGTGCAGCCGACCAGTTGCATCGACACCGGATCCTCGATCGGGTCCCATGCGAATTTCTGTATCGATTGGCGCGTCTCGCGTATCGCCGCCTGGCTCGCGACCATCTCGGTGACGTTGAGCCCCGAGCCATAGCGACGCACCACGCGGCGGAACGGCAGGTCGGTCACGCCCGTCATGGGCGCGAGCAGCACCGGTGCTTCGATCCGCACCGGACCGATCTGGATGGGGGCGAGTTCGCTCATGATCTGCCTGAAAAATAGGCATCGGAGCCTAGCCGCACAAGCGCCGATTGGCAAGGCAGGTGTTCCCCGCTAGTCGCGCGGCCATGGGGCAGCCGAAAACCGTCGCACTGATCGTCGCCGCCGGGCAGGGTATCCGCGCCGGGGGAGCCGTGCCCAAGCAGTTCGCACCGCTCGCAGGCAAGCCGATGCTCGCGCACAGCTATGGCGTCATGGCTTCGCATCCCGCGATCGATGAAGTGCTGGTGGTGATCGCGCCCGGTCAGGAGGCCGCGCTTGCCGATGCGTTGGGACCGGCACGCTTCGTGCTGGGCGGCGAGACGCGACGCGCGAGCGTTCGCAACGGGCTCGACGCGCTGGCCGGTGCCGAGCGCGTGCTGATCCACGATGCCGCGCGCCCTTTCCTTCCCCCGCGTGTCGTGGACGCGCTGATCGCAGCGCTCGACGCGCACGAGGGCGCCCTCCCCGCACTCCCCGTGGCGGACACGCTCGCGCGCGCGAGCGAACTGCTCGGCGAGAATGTCCGCCGCGAAGGGCTGGTCCGCGTCCAGACACCGCAAGCCTTTCGTCTCGCGACGCTGCTGGAGGCGCACCGCGCATGGCCGGAGGATCACGAGGCGACCGACGATGCGCAAATGGTGCGCGCGCTCGGCTATGAAGTCGCGATCGTGCCTGGAGACCCGATGCTCGAGAAAATCACCCATCCGGCCGATTTCGCTGCCGCCGAGATACGCCACGTAGCTGGCATGCGCGTCCGTACGGCCGCCGGCTATGACGTTCACCGCTTCGCCGAGGGCGAGGAGCTTTGGCTTGGCGGCGTTCTCGTTCCACACTCGAAGGGGCTGTCTGGCCACAGCGACGCCGATGTCGCGCTCCACGCGATTACCGATGCGCTGCTCGGGACGATCGGCTCGGGCGACATCGGGATGCACTTCCCGCCCAGCGACCCTAATTGGCGCGGTGCCGCCTCGGCGCGCTTCCTCGAGCATGCTGCTGGGCTCGTCGCGGACCAAGGCGGTATGATCGACTTCATCGACCTGACGATCATCTGCGAAGCGCCCAAGATCGGCCCGCACCGCGAAGCGATCCGCGCGAGCATCGCAGCGATCCTGGGGCTTCCCGAGTCGAGCGTCAGCGTCAAGGCGACCACCACCGAGCGGCTGGGCTTCACGGGCCGCGGCGAGGGCATGGCGGCGCAGGCGATTGCGACGGTGCGCGTCCCGGGCTGAGGCCTATCGGGTGAGGAACGGACTCGCCTCGGCAACAATGTGGTGGCAAAGGCCCAGCCCCATGGACACGATTCTTCCGTCCCAGCTGGTCGACGCCGCACGCAAGGTCGTAGAGGCGAACCGTGCCATCGGCCGCCGAATCGCCGTTGCGGAGAGCTGCACCGGCGGCCTCGTTTCGGCTGCGATCACCGAAATTCCGGGCTCTTCGGACGTTTTCGATGCCGGGTTCGTCACTTATTCGAACGAAGCCAAGACCGGCTTGCTCAAGGTGAGCACCGACGTGCTCGAAACCTTCGGATCGGTCTCGATCGCGGTGGCCTGGAGCATGGCCCAGGGCGCGCTCGCCAAGACCGAGGCGGACGTAGCGGTGGCGATCACGGGGATCGCGGGACCCGAGGGGGGCAGCGAGAAAAAGCCGGTCGGCACCGTCGTGTTCGCGCGCGCCGAGCGTGGTGCGGATCCGCAGCATATCGTAGCCGACACGCGCCAACTCGCCGATACGGGCCGGGGCGGCGTCCGGCTTCAGGCGGCGCTATGTGCGCTCGAACTGCTGATGCCGGGCGAGCCGGTGGCCGAGGAAGCGGTCAGCGAATCGCCGTAGAGCCGTGCGGCGCGCTCTTCGAACGCGTTGATCATTTTCCGCAACGCCCGATCGAATACCTGGCCTGCCAGCATCTCGAAGACGCGGTTCTTGAAGGCGAAATCGACGCAGAAGTCGACCAGGCAGCCGCCCTTCCCGTCCGAATGGAACTTCCAGTCGTTATTGAGATGCTTGAGCGGCCCTTCGAGATAGTCGACGCGGATATGCCCGGGCCGCTGCTTCTCGACCCGCGACGTGAAGGTCTCGCGCAGCCCTTTGAACCCCACGATCATGTCCGCGACCATCTGCGTGTCGCTGTTCGACCGCACGCGGATCGCCGTCACCCACGGCAGGAACTCGGGGTAGCGCGCGACGTCCGCCACCAGATCGAACATCTGCTCGGGCGTATAGGGAAGCTGCCGCGTTTCGCTGTGCTTGGGCATCAGGCCGTGGCCGTCGCCTTCGCCAGCTTGGCCTCGCGTGCCTCGCGCATCTTCTGGAAGTCGTCGCCGGCGTGATAGCTCGAACGGGTGAGCGGCGAGGAGGCGACCAGCAGGAAGCCCTTGGCGCGCGCGATCGCGCCATAGGCCTGGAACGCCTGCGGCGTGACGAACTCGGCTACCTTGGCGTGCTTGGGCGTCGGCTGGAGATACTGGCCCATCGTCAGGAAATCGATGTCGGCCGAGCGCATGTCGTCCATCACCTGGTGGACCTCGAGCCGCTCCTCGCCGAGTCCGAGCATGATGCCCGACTTGGTGAAGATCGAGGGATCGAGCTTCTTGACGGTCTCGAGCAGTCGGATCGACGCATAGTAGCGCGCGCCGGGGCGGATCGTCGGGTAGAGCCGCGGGACGGTCTCGAGATTGTGATTGTAGACGTCGGGCCGCGCCGCGACGATCATCTCGATCGCGGCCTCATGCTTGTTGCGGAAATCAGGCGTCAGGATCTCGATCGTGGTGGTCGGGTTGGTGCGGCGGATCGCCTCGATCACCTTAACGAACTGCTTCGCGCCGCCGTCGGGCAGGTCGTCCCGATCGACCGAGGTGACGACGATGTGCTCCAGCCCCATCTGCGCGCAGGCATCGGCGACGTTCTGCGGCTCCAGCGGATCCACCGCGCGCGGCATGCCGGTCTTGACGTTGCAGAAGGCGCAGGCGCGCGTGCAGGTGTCGCCCAGGATCATCACCGTCGCGTGCTTCTTGGTCCAGCATTCGCCGATGTTGGGGCACGCGGCTTCCTCGCACACCGTGACGAGGTTCTTGGAACGCATCAGTGCGCGCGTCTTCGCGAACCCTTCCGAAGTCGGCGCCTTGACGCGAATCCAGTCCGGCTTGCGGACGCGTTCAGGGCGGGGAAGCGGTGCCATCTCGTTCATGCAGCGGCAGATAGCGATCTGGCACTCGCGGCACAACAACCCGCGCGGCACTCGGGATTGCAGCGAGCGAACGCAGTCCGGGGTTCGCAAACGCCACGGAAACGGTATGGGAGCGGTCATGACCGAATTCAGCGACCTCCTTACCGGCTATCATCGCTTCCGCAGCAGCGGCTATCAGCGCCAGCGCGACCGCTGGACCGAGCTCTCCGAAGGCCAATCGCCCAAGGTGATGGTGATCGCCTGTTCGGACAGCCGAGTCGATCCCGCGCAGATCTTCGATACCTCGCCGGGCGAGATCTTCGTTGTGCGCAACATCGCCAATCTCGTTCCTCCTTTCGAGCTCGGCGGCGGGCGCCACGGCGTGTCTGCCGCGCTCGAATTCGCAGTAACGCAGCTGGAAGTGCCCGAGATCGTCGTGCTGGGCCATGGCGCCTGCGGCGGCGTCCACGCCGCGCTCACACGCCGTTTCCAGGGCAAGGCGCCCGGCGCGGGCGGATTCATCGCCCACTGGGTCGACATGCTCGACGAAGCACGCGATCGCATCGTCGCCGAACATGGCGAGGGAGCCGAGGCGATTCACGCGCTGGAGCTGGAGACGGTGCGCGTCTCGATCGCCAACCTGCGTACCTTCCCCTGCATCCCCGAGCGCGAGGCAGCGGGCAAGCTCACCATCCACGGCGCCTATTTCGCGATCCGGGACGGCGTGCTCCACGTGATGGACGAAAGCGGAGCGTTCGCGCCAGCCTAAAAGCTACAAGCCCAGCGCCTCCCTGGCGACCTTCTCCACCTGGGGATCGAGCTGGGGAGGGTCCATAGACACATGCGCCTGGAGCCGGTCGGCGATCGCCGTCAGCGCGGCGATGCGCGCTGCTTTCTTGTCATTGCCGTCGATCACTATCCAGGGCGCCGCCGGCATATTGGTGCGGCGGAACATCTCGTCGATCGCTTCCAGATAATCGGCGCGGCGCGCGCGATTGCGAAAATCGTCGAGCCCGGTCTTCCAGCGCTTCCACGGCTGATCGAGCCGATCGCGGAGCCGCTCGTCCTGCGCCGCCTGCGTCACATGGACGAACATCTTGATCAGCACGGCGCCGTCCGCGATCTGCTGCGCCTCGAACGCATTGATTTCGTCATAGGCGCGCGCCCATTGGTGCTTCGTCGCAAAACCTTCGACGCGCTCGACAAGCACGCGGCCATACCAGCTGCGATCGAACACCGCGATGTTGTGCTGCGCGGGCAGCCGCCGCCAGAAGCGCCAGAGGAAATGATGGGCGCTCTCCTCGGGCGTGGGCGCCGCAATCGGCCAGACCTCGAAATAGCGCGGGTCCCATTCTGCGGTAAGACGCTTGATGATCCCGCCCTTCCCCGCTGCGTCCCAACCTTCGAAGATGATGATCGCCCGCCGCTTGTGGATGATGTAGGCGGTCTGGATATGGCTCAGTTGCTTCTGCAACCTGGCGAGCGACTTGTCATAATCCCCGCCGAACTGCTCGCCACTCTCATAGTCCAAAAGGTCGATCGCCATGCGGGGCCTCCTTCAGCGCGAAGATGCAATCAACCCGCTGTCGACCCGATTGGCAAGCGGCAGCCCTGCCTCTGCATCGGCGATGCTCTGCAGGGTGGTACGTGCGATCGCCTCCAGCGCCTCTTCGGTGAGGAATGCCTGATGGCCGGTGATGAGGACGTTGGGAAAGGTTAGCAGCCGCTGAAAGACATCGTCCGAGATGATCTCGCTCGACAGATCCTCGAAAAACAGGTCAGCCTCCTGCTCGTACACGTCGAGCGCGACGGCAGCGACTTTGCGGCGCTTCAGGCCCTCGATCAGTGCGGCGGTATCGATCAGCGCGCCGCGGCTGGTGTTGACGATCGTCAGGCCGTCGCGCGCCGCCGCGATCGCTGCGGCGTCTATCAGATGACGCGTCTCGGGCGTCAGCGGGCAATGGAGAGTGACGATCTCCGCTTCGGCTAGCAGCACCGCCCGCTCGACATAGCGGACGCCGATCTCCACGAGTTCCGGATCCCGGTTGAGGTCGTGCGCCAGCACCTCGCAGCCGAAGCCGAGCCTGAGCGCCCGCGCGACCAGCGCACCGATCTTGCCGGTACCGACTACACCCACGGTCCGACCGTAGAGATTGCGCCCGATCAGGCCATCGAGCGCGAAATTATTATCGCGCACACGTGCCCAGGCGCGTGGAATCTGCCGCTCGACCGCGAGCAGCAGCCCGATCGTGAACTCGGCAACCGCGTGCGGCGAATAGGCCGGCACGCGCACCACGTCGATTCCCAGCCGTTCGGCCGCGGCAAGATTGACATTGTTGAAGCCGGCGCACCGCAGCGCCACGACGCACGTACCGCCCTTGGCAAGCGTTTCCAGGACCTCGGTGTCCACACGGTCGTTTACGAAGACGCACGCGGCGCCAAACCCTGCCGCCAGCGGCGCTGTGGAAGTATCGAGCCGGGATTCAAAGAACTGAAGGTCGTGGCCGAACGCATGGTTTGCGGCGCCGAGAAAGCGGCGATCATAGCCCTTGGTGCCGAACACGGCCACGCGCATACGCCTTCTCCGCAAGCTTGCTCGGCAATCGGATAGCGCGCCGCCGCCGTCGCGTCAGCAGGCCACGACGTTCACTGCCAACCCGCCTTGCGCGGTTTCCTTGTACTTGGAGCGCATGTCCTCGCCGGTCTGGCGCATCGTCTCGATCACGGCGTCGAGGCTCACGATGTGGCTGCCGTCGCCGTGCATCGCCAGATACGCGGCGTTGATCGCCTTGATCGCCCCCATCGTGTTGCGTTCGATGCAGGGAATTTGGACGAGTCCGCCGATCGGATCGCAGGTGAGCCCCAGATTATGCTCCATGCCGATCTCGGCGGCATTCTCGATCTGGGCATTGGTCGCGCCGAGTGCCGCGGTGAGGCCTGCGGCCGCCATCGAGCAGGCGACGCCCACCTCCCCCTGGCACCCCATCTCGGCAGCCGAGATCGACGCGCGCTTCTTGTAGAGGAAGCCGATCGCCGCCGCGGTGAGCAGGAAAGTGCGCGCGCCTGCCGGCGTGGGTGCGGCGCAGAAAGTCTCGTAATAGCGCAGCACTGCCGGAATGACTCCCGCCGCCCCGTTGGTCGGGGCGGTCACCACGCGTCCGCCCGCAGCATTCTCCTCATTCACGGCGAGCGCCCACAGGCTCACCCAGTCGAATACCAGCGAGGGATCGCTGCGCGGGCCACGGGCGACGAGCCTGGTATGGAGATCGCGCGCACGACGCTTAACCTTGAGCCCGCCGGGCAACTCCCCCTCGCCCCGGCAGCCGCGATCGATGCAGGCCGACATCGCCGCCCGAAGCGAATCGAGAAAGGCATCGGTCTCGGCGTCGTCGCGCCACGCGGATTCGTTGGCGCGGACGATGTCGGCGATCGATGCCCCCTGCCCCTCCGCGACGGCCAGCAGCTCGGCGGCTGAAGCGAAAGCGAAAGGCAATCTCACATTGGTCTGCGGCGGTTCGCAGCTGCCCTGAACCACCGCCCCGCCGCCGATCGAATAGTAGAAGGTCTCCCAAGGCTCGCCCTCTGCATAATGCGCGACGAAGCGCATCCCGTTGGGATGCGAGGGCAGGAACTTGCCCTCATGGAAGATCAGATTGCGGCCTTCGACGAAAGGCACGGGCACCTGCCCCCCCAGCGAGAGCTGCCCTTCTGCGCGGATCGTCGCCACGATCGTCGACACTGCGTCGGGATCGACCGTTTCGGGGCGATGCCCGGTGAGGCCCAGCATCACCGCGGTGTCGGTGGCATGGCCGCGTCCAGTCAGCGCGAGCGATCCGAACAACTCGCACGAAACGGCGCTCGGTACGCCGCGATCCAGCGCCGCCTCGGCGAAGGCGTGGGCGGCGCGCATCGGTCCCACCGTATGCGAGCTCGACGGGCCGATGCCGATCGTGAACAGGTCGGCCAGTCCGATCGTGGCCTCCGCCCGCGCGCGGACGCGGGCGTTCGTATCGTCCAGCATCGTCTCTCCTGCCGGCAGTTTCGCCGGTGCTGCTTCCTTAATCGGCCGGAATCACGCCCGGCGCCAGCCGGATATGGAGTTCCTTGAGCTGCTTGTCAGCCACCACCGAGGGCGCGCCCATCATCAGGTCCTCGGCCTTCTGCGTCATCGGGAAGGTAATGACCTCCCGGATATTGGGTTCGTCGGCCAGCAGCATGACGATGCGATCCACGCCCGGCGCCGAGCCGCCGTGCGGCGGTGCGCCGAACTTGAAGGCGTTGATCATGCCCGCGAAATTGGTGTCGACGTCCTGCTGCGTATAGCCGGCGATCTCGAACGCCTTGTACATGATCTCCGGGCGGTGGTTCCGGATCGCGCCCGACGACAGCTCGATGCCGTTGCAGACGATGTCGTACTGATAGGCGAGGATGTCGAGCGGATCCTTGGTCTCCAGCGCCTCCAGCTCGCCCTGCGGCATCGAAAACGGATTGTGGCTGAAGTCGATCTTCTTCGAGTCCTCGTCATATTCGAACATCGGGAAGTCGACGATCCAGCAGAACTCAAAGCGCTTCTTGTCGATCAGATCGAGCTGCTCGGCGGCGCGGGTGCGTGCCAGGCCCGCGAGCTTGGCGGCTTGCCCCTCCTTGCCGGCGGCGAAGAAGATGCCATCGTTCGGACCGAGGCCCATCGCCCCCGCGATCGCCTTCATGCCATCCTGGCCATGGTTGTTGGCGATCGGTCCGCCGAACACGCCGTCCTTCTGAGTCGCATAGCCGAGGCCCGGGAAGCCCTCGGACTGCGCCCAGCTGTTCATGTCATCGAAGAACTTTCGGCTCTTCTCGTGCGTGTTCGGCGCGGGGATCGCGCGAACCACGTCGCCACCCTCGACGATCGAGGTGAAGCGGCCGAAACCCGAACCCTTGAAGAAGTCGCTTACGTCGGTGATCAGCAGCGGATTGCGCAGGTCCGGCTTGTCGTTGCCGTATTTGAGCATCGATTCCTTGTAGGGGATGCGCTTGAACGGCAGCGCCGAGACGGTGCGTCCCATGCCCTCCCAATCGGCGAACTCCTCGAACACGCCGTGCAGCACAGGTTCGATCGCTGCAAAAACATCGTCTTGCGTGACGAAACTCATTTCGAAATCGAGCTGGTAGAACTCGCCCGGGCTGCGGTCGGCGCGTGCATCCTCGTCGCGGAAGCAGGGAGCGATCTGGAAATAGCGATCGAACCCGGCGACCATCAGCAACTGCTTGAACATCTGCGGCGCCTGGGGAAGCGCGTAGAATTTGCCGGGATGCACGCGGCTCGGAACCAGATAGTCGCGCGCGCCCTCCGGGCTGCTCGCGGTCAGGATCGGCGTCTGGAATTCGGTGAAGCCCTGGTCGATCATCCGGCGGCGCAGCGAGGCGATCACCTGCGAACGCAGCATGATATTCTTGTGGACCTTCTCGCGGCGCAGATCGAGGAAGCGGTAGCGCAGGCGGATATCCTCCGGATATTCCTGATCGCCGAACACCGGCATCGGCAGTTCCTGGGCCTGGCTCTGGACCGTGACCACCGCCGCGCGCACCTCGATCTCGCCGGTCGGCAGGTTCGGGTTCACCACGCTCGCGTCACGTGCGATCACCTTGCCGGTGACGGTGATCACCGCTTCGCTGCGAAGCGACTCGATCACCTGAAAGGCCGGGCCACTCACGTCGGTGACGATCTGGGTGATGCCGTAATGGTCGCGCAGGTCGATGAAGACCAGGTCGCCATGGTCACGCTTGCGATGCACCCAGCCCGATAGGCGGACTTCCTGGCCGACATGTCCGGCGCGGAGCTCGGCGCAATTGTGCGTGCGATAGGCGTGCATGATGCGTTTCAACTTTTTGGTGAGGATCAACAGACGCGTGCGCTTTCCTCCCACGCACTCTTTTGTCAACCCGAAGACAGGTATATGGGCCCCCGATGCACATCCATGGTCTGATCGAGGACAGCGCCGCCCTCGCCAATCTCTGCACTCGCCTCGCGCAATCCGACTTCGTCACGGTCGACACCGAATTCATGCGCGAGAACAGCTACTGGCCCGAACTCTGCCTGATCCAGGTGGCGAACCAGGAGGAAGCCGCGGCGATCGATCCGATGGCCCCCGGTCTCGACCTCACGCCGTTGCTCGAACTGCTGGTGAACAACGAAGACGTGCTCAAGGTCTTCCATGCCGGCGGGCAGGATATCGAGATCGTCTACAATCTCACCGGCAAGACTCCTCACCCGCTGTTCGATACTCAGGTCGCCGCCATGGCGCTCGGCCAGGGCGAGCAGATCGGCTATTCCAACCTGGTCGACACCTATCTGGGCATCACTGTCGACAAGGGTGCTCGCTTCACCGACTGGAGCCGGCGCCCGCTCGACAAACGCCAGATCGACTATGCCATCTGCGACGTCACTTATCTCTCGCAGATATTCCCCCGCATGCTCGACAAGCTGATCAAGACGGGCCGCGGTACCTGGCTGGATGAGGAAATGGAGCGGCTCGCCAACCCCGCCAACTACGTCAACGACCCCGATCTTGCCTGGCAGCGCGTGCGCGTGTCGAGCCGCAAAGCGGAGGTGCTCGGGCGCCTCAAGGCACTTGCCCGCTGGCGCGAGCTCGAAGCGCAGGGCAAGGACCTGCCGCGCGGCCGCATCGTAAAGGACGAGACGCTGGCCGATCTGGCAGGCAACCCGCCGCGCAAGCAGGCGGACCTCGCGCGCGTGCGTGGGCTTTCCGCGGCGTGGGGCGGAAACGACATCGGCGCCCGTATGATGGCGGCGCTCGAATCGGCCACGCCGATGTCCGCCGCCGAGATGCCGCCGCGTGACGAGCGCAAGCCCGGGCTCGGTAAGGACGGCGCGCTGGTGGCCGACCTGCTCAAGCTGCTGCTCAAGATCCGTGCCAAGGAGATCAACGTCGCGGCACGCCTGCTCGCGCGTTCGGAAGACCTGGAAGCGCTCGCTGCCGGGCAGCGCGACCGGCTGTCGATCCTTCAGGGCTGGCGCTTCGAACAGTTCGGCAAGGACGCGTTGGCGCTGGTCGAGGGTCAGCTGGGGTTCACGGTTCGGGGCGGAAAGCTTAAGATGACCCGCACGGAGGAACCGTCATGATCCGTATTGCTTTGCCGCTGATCGTCCTCGCCGCCACTGGCTGTCAGGAGGAACGCCCCGAACCTGCACCGCCTGCCTTAGCGGGTTCGTGCAAGAGCGAAGGCCTCGATTCGCTGATCGGAAAGACCCGTAGTGCAGAAACCGAAGCCGAGGCGAAGCGGCTTTCGGGCGCGAAGACCTTCCGCTGGATTTCGCCCGGCATGGCGGTGACGATGGATTATCGCACCGATCGGCTGAACCTTGATCTCGATGCCCAAGGCAGGATCACCCGCGTCCACTGCGGCTGAGCCGGCCTATCCGTCCAGCACCGGCTCTCTGCCGAAGGCTGCGGCCAAGGCTTTGTGGCGCTTCTCGACCGGTTCGCCATAGAGTGCCTCGTCGCGTTCTTCGATCACCAGCGTCACCGCATCTTCTTCCAGCACCAGCCGAGAGCGCTTGAGCGGCGCCGCCACGCCGCCGCTCAAGCGCTGTCCGAGCCGGATCGCAAGCCCCCATCGCCGGGCACGGTCAAGCGCCGCGGGGTCGGCGAGCCTGGCAAGCGGCTCAGGGCACCCCACTCCGCCACCCAGCGAAGTATAGAGCGCCTGGGCGAGGACAGCGCGCCCCGCTGCATCGATCGCCACCCAATTGCCGTGAAGCGCAATTTCCATGCCGCGCTCGGCGCGAAACTCCGGATTTGCTCGCCAACCGACATCCGCGAGCAGGCACGCCGCGTGACGCAGCCGCGCGAGCTCTGCTGACTCGCCGCCGAAAAGCGGGGCGATCCACGCTTCCAGGAGATCTCCGTGCTCGGCGAAGCGCCCTAGCCGCTCGCCCTCATCGCGCGCGGCGACGATCAGCGGATCCTCGCGTCGCTGCTTCGCTGTCAATCGCTGGAAAAGCAGCCCTTCGCGTAGACCATAGGCCGAAACCACCGCCCCACTGCTGCCAAGATGCCTGGCGACGCTTGCCAACAGCGCGGTCGCATCCGGCAGCGTGGCGACGCGCGCGCTCGATACGTCGGGTATCGCCTTGAGCGCGCTGCGTGGCATCGTGTTCACCAGCTCGCGAAGCTCGGCGATGCGGGAGAGCGAGAGTGGATATTGATGCACCACCGGCAGCGGATAATCCGATCGATGCATGTCGAGTCGGGCAAGCGCACGCCACGATCCGCCCACCAGATAGAATGGCAGGTCCTTGCCTCGTCCCTTCCAGCCTGCTTCTTCGAGCAGCTTGCCGACGCGACGATCCAGCGCGCCCTTCCCTTCCGCCCGGATCGCGCCGATCCGCAGCACGCCCAGAGGAAAGGAAATGCGATCGGTGACGGTGCCCGCCACCACGCGCACCAGCTCGAGGCTGCCGCCGCCCAGATCGCCCACCACGCCATCGGCATCCGGGATCCCGGAAAGCACGCCCATGCCCGAGGCCATCGCCGCTTCCTCGCCCGACAGCAGTTCGACCTCCAATCCGAGCGCCGCCGCCGCCTCGATCAGCGCATTGCCGTTCGACGCATCGCGCACCGCAGCGGTAGCAACGGTACGCAACTCGCTTACCTGCATCTCGCGCGCGAGCAGCGCGAAGCGCGCCAGGGCGGCTCGCGCGGCAGCCAATGCACTCGGGTCGATAGCCCCCGTCTCGTTGAGCGCGCGGCCGAGACCTGGCATCACTTTCTCGTTGAACAGGATCGCGGGAAGCCGCGCCGAGCCCTCGTAGACGACGAGGCGGACCGAGTTCGAACCGATGTCTATGATCGCGATGCGCGACCGTGTCGGCGCGCCGGCGGTGCGCGGGGCGGGCGCGAGCTGCGTCGCCATGTTCTCAGTCCTCCTTCTGGGGAGAACGCCGCCGCTTGAGCGACAGTTTCGGCACTGGCTTGCGCGCGTCGAGCGCGGCTCCCCGGCCCGACAGCGACGGATTGGTCATGAAGTAGCGATGGAGATTGAAGGACCGGTCGCCGGGCTCGACGCGCACGTAGCGGCCGTCGGGCTGAAGGAGCCAACTCTGCTCGTTGTCTAGCAGGTTTGCGACCATCACCTGGTCCAGCACCTGATCGTGCACTGTCTTGTTGAGGATCGGCAGCATGAACTCGACGCGCCGATCGAAGTTGCGCGGCATCCAGTCCGCCGACGAGATGAACAGGCGCGCGCCGTCGCTGGGCAGGCCCTTGCCGTTGCCGAAAGCCCAGATCCGGCTGTGCTCTAGGAAGCGCCCTACGATCGACTTGACCCGAATGTTCTCGCTCATTCCCGGCACGCCCGGACGCAGGCAGCAGATGCCGCGTATGACAAGGTCGATTTCGACTCCTGCAGTGCTCGCTTCATAGAGCTTTTCGATGATCGCCGGATCTACGATCGAATTCATCTTCGCCCAAACGGCACCCGGGCGCCCCGCTCGCACATGCGCGATTTCGGCGTCGATCATCTCCATCAGCTGGCTGCGAAGGTCGCGCGGGCTGATGCCTAGGCATTCGAGACCCGCCGGCTCCACATAGCCAGTGACATAGTTGAAGATCTGGGCGGCATCGCGCCCGATCCGCGGATCGGCGGTGAAGAAGCTGAGGTCGGTGTAGATACGCGCCGTGATCGGGTGATAGTTGCCCGTCCCGAAGTGGCAATAGGTGCGATAGGCATTACCCTCGCGCCGCACGACCATCGAGACCTTGGCGTGGGTCTTCCAGTCGATGAAGCCATAGACGACCTGGACGCCCGCACGCTCCAGCGCGGTGGCCCAATAGAGGTTCTGCTCCTCGTCGAAGCGCGCCTTGAGCTCGACGACTGCTGTCACCGACTTGCCGGCCTCGGCCGCCGCGATCAGCGCGTTGATAACGGCCGGCTGTTTGCCGGCGCGATAGAGCGTCTGCTTGATCGCGACCACATCCGGATCCGCCGCCGCCTGCTGGAGGAAGGACAGGACTACGTCGAACGTCTCATAGGGATGGTGGACGACGATGTCCTTGGCGCGGATCGCAGCAAAGCAATCGCCGCCATATTCGCGGATCCGCTCGGGAAAGCGCGCCGAGAAGGGCTGGAACTTCAGATCGGGCCGGTCTTCGTCGACGAGCATCGCCAGATCGCCCACGCCCAGGAATCCGCCCGTTTCGGTGAGCAATGCCTCGCTGCCTCCGAGCTCCTCCTTGAGCACAGCTTCGAGCGCGGGGGTGATCGATTCCTCCATCTCGAGGCGGATGACACGTCCGCGCCGCCGCCGCTTGATCGCCGAGCGGAAGGTGAGGACCAGATCCTCGGCCTCTTCCTCGATCTCGATGTCGCTATCGCGCAGCACGCGGAAGGCGGCCGATCCGCGCACTTCGTATCCGGGGAAAAGCAGATTGGAGAAGTGCTTGAGCACCGTCTCGACCGCCACATAGCGCGCGGGCTTGCCCGGGAGCCGCACGAAGCGCGGCATCGTCGTAGGGAGCAGCACCAGCTCGCGGATCGGCGTGTGATCCGATTTGCGGACCAGGTCGAAAATCACGCTTGACCCCTGGTTCGGAATGAACGGGAACGGATGCGCGGGATCGAGTGCCTGGGGCGTGAGGATCGGGAATATCTGTTCGCGGAAATGACCTTCCAGCCACTGCTCGGCCTCGCCCTCGATCGCGTCGGCGCCGAGCACATGGATATCCGCTTCGGCAAGCTCGGCGCGGATGGCGATCCACAGGCTCTGCTGGCCGTCGGCGAGCACCGCGGCCTCCTCGGAAATCGCCACGAGCTGCTGGCTGGGGGTCATTCCGTCCGCCGAGCGTGCTTCGACCCGCTGGAGCTGCTGTCCCATCAGCCCGGCGACGCGGACCATGAAAAACTCATCGAAGTTGGTGCCCGAGATCGAAAGGAAGCGTAGCCGCTCGAGCAAGGGGTGCGCCGGATTGGCCGCCTCCTCCATTAAGCGACGGTTGAACGCGAGCCACGAAAGCTCGCGATTGAAGAAACGTTGCGCGGGTTCCCGCAACTGCGGCTCGATCGACTGCTCGCTGCTGTTGGCTCGCTTGGTCATCGCACCCCGTCTTCGTCGCTATCGTTGATCAGGCCCGCCGCGGCCAATGTGGATCGCACCACCGGAATCGACAATCGCACACCGGCATCGGGCTCGAGCGCGTCGGCGACCCGCAGGATTGCGACATGGCTGCGCTCGATCCGCTTCGCAATCCACGTGATCACATCGGGCTTGGCATGGAGCAGATGTTTGGCGAAGGCGCGCTCGATCAGCTGTGGGATCAGCGCGTCGTCCGGAGGAAGGATTTCGAGCAGCGGCGAGGCGGCGAGGCGGGATCGCAAGTCCGGCAGCCGCACGTCCCATTGCGGCGGGGGAGCGTCCGCGACGATCAACAGCGGATGCCGCTCCTGCTGGGCGCGGTTCCACGCGTGAAAAATATCGGCTTCGCGCAAGCGCTCGGCATCGTCGATGATCGTACCGCCGCTCTTGGCGGCGAAGATCCGCGCGAGCAGGCTCCGGCCCGACTTGCGCGGCCCCACGAGCAGTGCTGCCATCACCGGCCACGTCGCCCAATGTTCCAGCTGGCGCACGGCGCGCGCATTCGAATCGCTCACCAGGAATTCGGTCTCGCTCGCCTCGGGGAGTCCGAGCGGCAGACGAAGCTGGCTCATTGGCCCGAGGGGGCTTCCGCTGGCTGGGCGGCGGGAGTCGCACCGCCGCGGCGGATGCGCAGCACGCCGGGTCCCTCCTGCACCTGCCAGCCGCGCGCCTCCAGCGCCGCGCGCAGCGCGGTGATCGGCCCGTCATAGGAGACGCGCATGACCGAAATGCCGCCGAGCGCCAGGCTCGTCGTGGCGGCTGCCCGAACCCCCGGCACACCTCGGACCGAAGCTTCGGACGCAGTCAGAGCCGCCGCGCTCGGAGTCTCGACCTGCACCGTGTAGCTGGCGACCGCCGCCGAGGTTGCGTCAGGGATGGGGGTTGCAGCCGCGGCAGCCGCGGCTGCTGCCTCCGCCTGCTTCTCCGCCTCGGTCTTCGGCCTCGGCGGGCGCATAGCGAGCAGCCGATCGGTGTTGAGCTGGCCGGTCGCGAGCGCGTTCTGGAATGCCCGGTCGATCCGCTGGACTCCGGCATCGAGCAGCGCGTCCAGCCCGTCGCCGTTGTCGACTCGCAGCGCGAAGCTCGTCACCGGCCGCCGGTCGGGTCCATGGCTGCCCGAGAAGATTCCGACAATTGGCCCGCCGGGATAGTCTCGGCGGAGCTGCACTTCGGCGACAAGCACGTCGTTGGCGCCATATTGATCGAGCACGGTGCGCCACCAGTTGCGACCGCGGCGCAGCGTCTGGCCGGCGTTTACCAGCAGCGCGTCCGGCCCGGTCCCCCGCAGCCGGACATAGTCGATCGTGCTGCCGCCGCTGCGGAAGCGATTCCACGCGCGCGCCCAGGCGGTCTCGCGCTCGAAAACGCGCCCCACCCCGCCCGAGAACTCAAGCGGCACCAGCAGCATCGGCGGCGATTGGGAGACGGCAGTGGAGACGCCCAGGATCGATCCCGCCCGGACGCGATCGAACAGCACCCCGAGTCGCGCGACATAGCGCGTAGGCCCGATCTGCTCGCGCTCGACCACGATGCCGGTGACGAGCGAATCGAGCGCCGAATCGGAAAGGCCGGACTTCTTGCCGGTGAGCCGCTGCGACAGAATTTCCCAGCCCTTGCGCTGCGCGATGCGCCAGCCGCCCTGACGTGCGGCATCGGCGTTCTTGCCCTTCACATCGACTTCGACTCCAGAGATTTCGAAGCTGCCGGAGGGGTCGATCGGTACCGGGCTCCCGCCAGCGCCGCCCGATCCCTGCGCCATGACCATGCCCGCCGCGCCTGCGATCAGGAGCGCGCTGGTCAGCCCGGCGGTGAGGAAAATGCGTTTGCGGTGCATGCGGGCGCTCTTTTGGCGAAGCGGGCGTGGAAATCCAAGCGCGATCTGGCTAGGCGCACATCATGAGCGAACCCGAAGCCTATACTTACGCCCAGGCAGGCGTATCGATCGCAGCCGGAAACGCGCTTGTGCGCGCCATCGGCCCCCTTGCCAAATCGACTCGCCGGCCGGGCGCCGACGCCGATCTCGGCGGATTCGGCGGGCTGTTCGACCTCAAGGCCGCGGGGTTCACCGATCCGCTGCTCGTCGCCGCCAACGACGGAGTCGGCACCAAGCTCAAGCTCGCGATCGAGCACGACGCGCACGATGGCGTGGGCATCGATCTCGTCGCGATGTGCGCGAACGACCTTATCGTCCAGGGCGCCGAACCGCTCTTCTTCCTCGACTATTATGCGAGCGGAAAGCTCGACAATGCCGTGGCAGAGCGTGTGATCGCTTCGATCGCCGAGGGCTGCCGCCAGGCTGGCTGCGCGCTGATCGGCGGCGAGACGGCCGAGATGCCGGGCATGTACGCCGACGGCGACTATGACCTCGCCGGCTTCTGCGTCGGCGCTGTCGAGCGCGACAGGCTGCTCGACGGGCGGGCGATCCGCCCGGGCGACATATTGCTCGGCCTGGCCTCCACCGGGGTCCATTCCAACGGCTTCTCGCTCGTCCGCCGACTCGCGGCCGACAAGGGCTGGAAGCTCGATCGGCCGGCGCTGTTCGATCAGGACCGTCTCCTGATCGACACGCTGATGGCCCCGACGCGCATCTATGTGCGCAGCCTGTTGCCGCAAGTGCGCAAGGGCAGCATCCACGGCCTCGCCCACATCACCGGCGGCGGCCTGCTCGAGAACATCCCGCGTGTGCTGCCCGAGGGATGCCACGCCAAGGTCGATGCAGGAGCCTGGCCCCTGCCGCGCCTGATGGCATTCCTGCAGGCGCAGGGGAATATCGAGCCCGAGGAAATGGCGCGCACCTTCAACTGCGGCATCGGAATGGTCGCTGTGGTCGCATCCGACCAGGCCGATGCAGTCGCGGCGGAACTGACCGAGGCCGGCGAAACCGTGTTCCGTATCGGTGCGATCGACGAAGGCGCGCGCGGCTGCACCGTCTCGGGCGCTGCCGAAGTGTGGAGCGCCCGGCGCGATTGGATCGCGACGCACAACGCATGACCACTGTTTGCCCTGAGCTGGTCGAAGGGCAGTCTCTTTCCTGGCGGGCTGGAGAAGAACGGTGCTTCGACAAGCTCAGCACGAACGGGTTTCGATGAAACGCAAGCTCGGCATCCTCATCTCCGGCCGCGGCTCGAACATGGCGGCATTGGTCGAAGCCGCGCGCGCGCCCGATTGCCCCTATGAGGTGGTGCTCGTCGCGAGCGACAAGCCCGATGCGGCTGGCCTCGCCTGGGCTGCCGAGCAAGGCGTCCCCACTTTCGCGCAGAGCCCCAGGGGAATGCCCAAGGCCGAATATGAGATGAAGATCGATTCGGCCCTGCGCGAAGCACGCGCCGAGGCTATCGCGCTCGCCGGCTACATGCGCCTGCTCTCGGACAACTTCGTCGCGCGCTGGCGCGGCCGGATCCTCAACATCCATCCTTCGCTGCTTCCCCGCTACAAGGGGCTCGACACGCACGCCCGCGCCATCGACGCGGGCGACAGCCACGGTGGCGCATCGGTGCACATCGTCACCGAGGAGCTCGACGGCGGCGAAGTACTCGGCCAGGCCGAAGTCCCGATCCTGCCCGGCGATACGCCCGAAAGCCTTGCCGAACGCGTGCTGAAGGAGGAACATCGGCTCTATCCGCGGGTAGTAGCCGAGTTCCTATGCCGTTGAGCCCCGATCCCGACGCCGCCCTCCAACAGGTCCGCGCGCTCGCACTGGACCTGCCCGAAACCGAAGAGCGGGTCAGCCACGGCCAGGCCACCTTCTTCGTCGCGGGCAAGATGTTCGCCCAGTTCCGCCACGATCATCATGGCGACGGGCGTACGATCGTTGCCGTGAAGACCGCTGACGCCGAAGAAGCGCGCATGCTGATCGAGGCCGCACCGGACAGCTATTCGCGCGTCGCCTATTTCCGCGCCGAATGGGTGGGCCTCGCGATCGCCAGTCCGGACACCGACTGGGAGCATGTGGGCGACCGGATCGCGCGCAGCTGGGAGCTCGCTGCGCCGCGCCGCCTGCTCGAGGCCGGCGGCCGCTGAGGTCTGAACTCCGCCGGCTAAATTGCCTCTTAGCGCGGATATTTCCTGCCTTTGCGGGGTTGGAGGCCCAAGCCCGGCGCAGGGGTGTGCCACGATGCACTCTGCGCCAGAAGGGAGAGCGCGATGCAGACCAGGATTTCGTCCGTAGCGCCGCAACGCAGCGGCGGCGTCGCCACGGCGGAACAGGGAATGGTGATGCTCGACGGCCCGGACGGCGTCGCCATCTCGATGTCGCCCGAGGCGGCCGAGACTACCGCCCGCAGCCTGCTCGTCGCCGCGGAGGAAGCGGCGAACCAGCGCAGCGCCGAAGCGCATCCGAGCTGACCCTCTTGCCCTTTCCCCATTCGGCCCGCGATAAGGGCGGGCAATGATCAAGGTCGCGAGCTACAATATGCGCAAGTCGATCGGCACCGATCGGCGGCGGCGGCCCGAACGGACCCTGCAAGTGCTCTGCGAGATCGATGCGGACGTGGTTGCGCTCCAGGAGGCAGACCGCCGTTTCGGCACGCGGGAGGCGGTGCTGACCGCCCATCTCCTCGGCGAGCACGGTGACTGGAAGCCGATACCCTTCGGGATGCGCGCCCGTTCGATGGGATGGCACGGCAACGCACTGCTCGTGCGCAAGGACGCGCAGATCCTGGGCTGCGAAGTAATCCACCTGCCCGCGCTCGAGCCTCGGGGGGCGGTGATGGCCGACATACGGGTGCGCGGGCAGATGCTGCGCATCGTCGGCATGCATCTCGATTTGTCAGGTCTCTGGCGCCGTCGCCAGGCGCACGCGATCATCGCGCATCTCGATTCGAGCGCGCAACACTTCCCCACCGTGCTGATGGGCGATCTGAACGAATGGAGCGCGCAGAGCGGTTGCCTGCGTGATTTCGCCCAGCATTTCGACTTCGCCGAAACCGGCAAGAGCTTCCATGCCCGCCGCCCGATGGCGCGGCTCGACCGGATCATGGCCACCCGCGACCTCAGGATCGCCGAAGCCGGGGTACATGAGAGCCTGAGTGCGCGCACGGCATCGGATCACCTGCCCGTCTGGGCGACGGTCCAGCGCGCCGGATGAGGGAAATCCGCGACAAGGAGCTGCGTCTCGCGCTCGTCTGCTACGGCGGGATCAGCCTGGCCATCTACATGCATGGCATCAGCAAGGAGATCTGGCGCCTTGCGAAGGCGAGTTGCGCCGCCCGCGAGGGAGATCCTGCCGACGGCGTCTATCGCGAGCTCCTGGACGAGATCCGCGAGACCAACGGAGTCAACGTACGTGTGCTGGTGGACATCCTCTCCGGCGCCAGCGCCGGCGGGATCAACGCCATCTATCTCGCCCAGGCGATCAGCACCGGGCAATCGCTCGATCCGCTCACCGAGCTCTGGCTCCGGCACGGGGACGTCAAGGCGCTGCTCGATCCGCATCAGGCACCTGCGCACCGCTTCCAGAAGATCTGGGCGACGCCGATCGCCTGGCTTTTCGCCAACCGCAGCAAGACGATCGACCAGACGGTGGAGGCAGGCGCACGCGAGGAAGTGCGCCTCAAGCTCGAGCACTTCGTGCGCTCGCGCTGGTTCGAGCCGCCGTTCGGCGGAAAGCGGCTGCTGCACACGCTGATCGACGCCTTCGATGCGATGGCGCAGGGGCCGAGCTACCGGCGCCTGCTGCCGCCCGATCAGCCGCTGGATCTGTTCGTCACGGTCACCGATTTCCGCGGCCATGCCCAGACGCTGCGGCTCAATTCACCCCCGCAGGTGAGTGAGACCGAGCACCGGCTGGTCTTCTCCTTCACCGATCACGGCAATGAGGAAGGGCTCGGCCATTCGGTCGGGCTCGCCTTCGCTGCTCGCGCCACCTCAAGCTTTCCGGGCGCCTTTCCGCCCTGCACCGTCGACGAGCTCGACACCGCGCTCGCCGAACGCAAGCTGGACTGGCCGGGCCGCGACGCATTCCTTGAACACATCCTTCCCGAGCAATGGGCCGCCAACCGCGCGGAGAAGGCGGTGCTGATCGACGGGTCGGTCCTCGCAAACGCGCCTTTCCGGCCCGCGATGGAAGCGCTGCGCGAGCGTCCGGCGCGACGCCAGGTCGACCGCCGTTTCGTCTTCATCGATCCCCAGCCGGGCCACCGTTTCGATTTCTACGGTAAGCCCCAGGAAAGGCCCGGCTTTTTCCAGACGATCATCGGCGCGCTGTCCGAGCTTCCGCGCCACCAGCCGATCCGCGACAATCTGGAGGCCATTGCCCGGCGGTCCGACAAGATCGAGCGCATGCTTGCGATCGTCGCCGAAATCCGCGCCGAGGTGGAGACGCAGGTCGAGGCGCTGTTCGGCTATACGCTGTGGCTCGACTATCCGACGCCTAAGCGGATCGCCGCGTGGCGCCGCCGCGCGCAGATCGCCGCGGCCGCCAAGGCGGGCTATGGCCATACCGCTTACGGTCTGCTCAAGGTCGACGGGGCGATCGATCGCATCGCGCGAATGCTCTACGGAATCGGCGACCAGCACAGCCCCGAGCGGCTCCGGGAGATCCGCGAAGCGGTGGCCCATGCCGTGCAGGCACGTGGCGCCGACCGGTTCGGTGCCACGCTATCCCATGGCGCCACGCCGCAGACGCTCGATTTCCTGCGGACCCACGACCTGGGTTTCCGCATCCGGCGCCTGCGGCTGCTCGCCCGCCGCCTCACCGAAATCGATCTGCCGAGCTCGCACGGCGAGCTCATGCCGATGCGCGAGGCCATCTACGAGTCGCTGGGGCCCTATCTCGAGCTCCAGCGATCGGACACCTTCGCCGATCTGCGCGACGCGGTGCGGGCGATGACGGACGACGCCGGACCGCTGCTCGATCAGCTCGGCGAGCGCATGGGGCTGCGCGCGCTCGATGCAGCGACCGATGCGCGGCTTTCCGACGGCTTCAGCGCCTTGTCGAAGGAGCTACGGCGTCCGATGCTGCTTGCGCATCTCGGCTTCCCGTTCTTCGACATCGCCACCCTGCCGCTCCTCCAGGGCGAGGGGCTCGACGAGTTCGATCCGATCCGGGTCGACCGCATCGCCCCGGACGATGCCTCCGCGATCCGCTCAGGGGGCGCCAAGGAGACGCTCAAGGGCATTCAGTTCAACAGCTTCGGCGCCTTCTTCAGCCGTGCCTATCGCGAGAACGACTATCTCTGGGGCCGCCTCCACGGCGCGGACCGGCTGATCGATATCGTGCTCTCGACGCTGCCGCTCGAAGTACGGCTGAGCGACGAACGCGTCGCCGCCATCAAGCGCCGCGCGTTCCATGCGATCCTCGACGAGGAGGAGTCTCGGCTCAAGGCGGTTCCGGGCCTGTTCAAGGAGCTGCGTGTGGAGATTGGCGAGCGCTGACCCGGCCATTGCGGTTCATGGGTCTGGACCCTAGAGTCGCTCGCGTCACGAACGGCCGGAAGGAGTAGGGATGCGGTTTCTAAAGGTGCTGGTCTGGCTTCTGCTCGGCGGCATCATCGCAGCCTTCGTCATCTATAACGGCGACGAACGCGTCAGCATCCATCTTTGGGCCGGGCTGATCGCCGACGTCAGTCTCCCGCTCCTCCTGATCATCGTCTTCCTCGCCGGACTGCTGCCGCCGCTCGTCGCCTATCAGACGCTGCGCTGGCGGATGCGGCAGCGGTTCACGAGCCTGGAGCGCGCGCTTAGTGACCTACGCTCGGTCAATCCGCCCGCTCCTCCCGCCGAACAGCCCTCCGCAGCACCTGCCTCTTCGCTGTTCCCCGAGGCGCAGCCATGAGCTCGCCAATCTACGTCGCGCTCGATACTCCGGATTTCGAGCGCGCCCAGGCCATCGCCTCGCGGGTCCGCAATCATGTGGGCGGGATCAAGCTCGGGCTGGAATTCTTCATGGCCAACGGGCGCCAGGGCGTGCGCGAGATGGCTGAGATCGGGCTGCCGATCTTCCTCGACCTCAAGTTCCACGATATCCCCAACACCGTCGCCAAGGCGATCCAGGCACTGCGTCCGCTGGAGCCCTCGATTCTTACGGTTCATGCTGCCGGCGGCCGTGCGATGCTCGAAGATGCCAAGGCCGCGGCGCCCGTCGGCACCAAGGTCGTCGCGGTGACGATGCTCACCAGCCTCGACTCCAGCGACCTCGTCTCGGTCGGCCTGGGACCCGATCCGCACGAACAGGTGGTCCGCCTCGCCGAGCTCGCGAAGAGCGCGGGCGTGGATGGGATCGTCTGTTCGGGCGAGGAAGTCTCCGTTGCCAAGAAAGCCTGGCACGACGGCTTCTTCGTCGTTCCCGGCGTGCGTCCTTCCAACGGCGCCGCCGGAGACCAGAAGCGCGTGGTCACGCCGCGCGCCGCGCTCGACGCCGGCGCATCGATCCTCGTCATCGGCCGCCCGATCACGCAGGCGGAGGACCCCGATCTCGCCGCCCGCGAAATCGAAGGCACGCTCTGAGCTCCATGACCCTGAAAATCCGGACTGCCTCGCGGAACAATCTTGCGCGCCTCCACCCCGTCATCGAGCGGGCCTACCGCGGCGACTCGGCGCGTGGGGGCTGGACGCATGAAGCCGATCTGCTCGACGGCGCGCGCACCGATGCCGCGACGCTCGAGGGAATCGTCGATGACTCGCACCAGCGGCTGCTCATTGCCGAGCAGGACGGCGCCCCGGTCGGCTGTGTCCAGGTGACCGATCGCGGCGGTGGTCTCTGTTATCTTGGGCTGCTCTGCGTCGACCCGGCGCTGCAGGCGGGCGGCCTCGGCAGGCAGCTCATCGCCGCGGCAGAGGCAACGGCGCGCGAGGATTTCGGCGCCGCGCAGATGGAAATGACGGTGATCGACGTCCGCGTCGAGCTGATCGCCTATTACGAACGCCGTGGCTATCGCGTCTCGGGCGAGAAGCGCGATTTCCCTATCGCACTCGACCCACCGTTCTTCATGTCGGTGCTGGTCAAGCCGCTCCGGTGAGATAGGCCAGCGCTTCGCCCGCCTCGAACCCGGCTGCGAAGATGGCGATCGCCGAAAGGACCATCAGCAGCGCCTTCTCGCTGCGAGTGCGGCCATCGATGAAGCTGCGCAGTTCGTCCATATTCGCCTCCTCGCCTCAGGTACCCCGCTGGAGATGCCACAGGCAAGCGCACCCGCCGCACCCCTCTATCGTCCCGTCGCTCGCCACGCTAAGCGCGGCGCGATGGTTACCACTAAGATTTGCGGTCTTTCAACGCCCGAGACGCTCGACGCCGCCGTACGTCACGGCGCGGCGCAGGTGGGTTTCGTCTTCTTCCCGGCCTCCCCGCGTAACCTGGGCTTCGATCGCGCAACCGGGCTGGCCGAGCGTGTGCCGGATACGGTCCGCAAGGTCGGAGTGTTCGTCGATCCCGGCGACGCGTTGCTCGACGGTGCGATCGCCGCGGCGGGGCTCGACGCCGTCCAGCTCCACAAGACCGCACCGGAGCGCGCCGCTTTGATCCGGGCGCGCACCGGACGCGAGGTCTGGGCTGCGGTGCCGGTCAAGACCCGCGCGGACCTCGCCGCCGCCGCGCGTTTTACGGGCGCGGCCGACCGCATCCTCTACGATGCCAAGACTCCCGAAGACTCGGCGCTGCCGGGAGGCATGGGGCTGCGCTTCGACTGGACGCTGCTCCAGGGGCATCGCCATCCGCTCCCCTGGGCGCTTTCGGGCGGGCTCGATCCGGCCAATGTCGCGGAGGCGATCCGCATCACCGGGGCCGCGCTGGTCGATGTCTCATCAGGAGTAGAGTCGGCGCCGGGCATCAAGGATGTGGACAAGATCGCCGCATTCCTTAAGGCGGTGAGCCTCTTATGACAGTGCCAAACTCCCTCCGCGCCCAGCCTGACGAGCGTGGGCATTTCGGCCAGTTCGGCGGCCGCTTCGTCGCCGAGACGCTGATGCCGCTGATCCTCGACCTCGAGCGCGAATATCGCGCGGCCAAGGCCGATACTGCCTTCCAGGCCGAGTTCGACGATTTGCTCGAACATTATGTCGGCCGCCCCAGTCCGCTCTATTATGCCGAGCGGCTGACCGAGGCGCTGCGCGAGAGCGCGCCCGAGGGCCACGGCGCCAGGATCTACTTCAAGCGCGAGGAGCTCAACCACACCGGCGCACACAAGATCAACAACTGCATCGGCCAGATCCTGCTCGCCCGGCGCATGGGCAAGACGCGGATCATCGCCGAAACGGGCGCGGGTCAACACGGCGTCGCCACGGCGACGGTCGCGGCGCGCTTCGGCCTGCCCTGCACGATCTTCATGGGCGCCAAGGACATCGAGCGGCAGAAGCCCAACGTCTTCCGCATGCGGCTGCTCGGCGCCGAGGTGCATCCGGTGACCAGCGGCTCGCAATCGCTCAAGGACGCGATGAACGAGGCGCTGCGCGATTGGGTCGCCAGTGTCCACGACACTTTCTACATCATCGGCACTGCGGCAGGCCCGCACCCCTATCCCGAGCTGGTCCGCGACTTCCAGTCGGTGATCGGCACCGAGACCCGCGCACAGATCCTGAAGGCCGAGGGTCGGCTCCCCGACCTGCTGATCGCCGCGGTGGGCGGCGGATCGAACGCGATCGGGCTGTTCCACCCTTTCCTCGACGACACGGACGTGGCGATGATCGGCGTCGAGGCTGCGGGCAAGGGCATCGAGACGGGTAAACACGCCGCGAGCCTCACCGGCGGCGGTCCCGGCATCCTCCACGGCAACCGCACCTATCTGCTCCAGGACGAAGACGGACAGATCACCGAGGCGCATTCGATCTCGGCGGGGCTGGACTATCCCGGCATCGGTCCCGAGCACAGCTGGCTCCACGAGAGCGGCCGCGTCGAGTATGTTCCGATCAGCGACACGCAGGCCCTCGAAGCCTTCCAGCTCTGCTGCCGCCTGGAAGGCATCATCCCCGCGCTCGAAAGCTCGCACGCACTTGCAGCAGTTCCCGCCAAGGCACGGGAAATGCGCCAGGACCAGATCATCGTCGTCAATGTCTCGGGCCGCGGCGACAAGGACATCTTCACGGTCGCCGAAGCGCTGGGAGTGGAGCTGTGAGCCGTCTCGCCTCCGCCTTCGCTGCCGCGCGTGAACAAGGCCGCGCCGCGCTGGTGACCTTCGTGACAGCGGGCGATGGCGACACCGCTGCAATCCTCGACGCGCTCGTCCAAGGCGGCGCCGACGTGATCGAACTCGGCATGCCGTTCACCGATCCGATGGCCGACGGTCCTGCGATCCAGGCCGCTAACCTGCGCAGCCTAAGCGCCGGCACGCGTGCTGCGGACGTGCTCGCGATTGCTGCCGCCTTTCGCGAGCGCCACCCACAAGTGCCGCTGGTGCTGATGGGCTATGCCAACACGATGACGCGGCCTACCCCGGCCGGCTTCGCCGCAAAGGCCGCCGAGGCAGGCGTGGACGGCATCATCTGCGTCGACATCCCCTCCGAGGAAGACCAGGAGCTGGCGCCCTTCCGGGCGAACGGGCTCGACATCATTCGCCTCGCCACCCCCACCACCGATGCCGCGCGATTGCCCGCCGTGCTCGAAGGCGCGTCGGGCTTCCTCTACTACGTCTCGGTCGCCGGCATCACCGGTCTCCAGCAGGCCGCCCAGGCTTCGATCGAGGACGCCGTCGCCCGGCTCAAGGCAGCGACCGACCTCCCCGTCGCGGTCGGCTTCGGCGTGCGTACTCCGGAGCAGGCGACCGCGATCGGTCGCGTCGCGGATGGCGTGGTGGTCGGCTCGGCAATCGTGGACCTCGTCGGCAAGCATGGCGCAGATGCGCCCGGCCACGTCTGCGCCTATATCCAATCCCTCTCCGCGGCCTTGAAGGCCGCCCGCAAGGAAGTCGCATGAGCTGGATCAGCCGCGTCCGCAACGCCCTCGCCTATGTCACCACCAAGACGAGCGAGACTCCCGACAACCTCTGGCACAAGTGCAAGGGGTGCGGGACGATGGTGTTCACCAAGGAGCTGGAGGAGAATCTCCACGTCTGCCCGCATTGCGAGCATCACGAGCGGATCGGCCCGGCGCTGCGCTTTCAATATCTCTTCGACGCGGGCAGCTATACCGTCCTGACCAGCCCGCGGGTCGCAGACGATCCCCTCAGGTTCCGCGACCAGAAGCCCTACCCCGCCCGCCTCAAGGCCGCGCGCGCCGCGACCGGCGAGCCCGACGCCTTCCTCAACGCACGCGGCACGATTCTCGGTCGCACCGCGGTGATCGGCGTCCAGGACTTCGCCTTCATGGGCGGATCGATGGGCCAGGCAGTGGGTGAGGCGTTCATCGCCGGAGTCGAGGCGGCGATAGCGGCGCACGCGCCCTATATCGTCTTCACCGCGTCGGGCGGCGCCCGCATGCAGGAGGGCATATTGAGCCTGATGCAGATGCCGCGCACCACGGTGGCGATCGAGATGCTCCACGACGCGGGCTTGCCCTACATCGTCGTGCTCACCGATCCCACCTCGGGTGGGGTGATGGCCGCCTATGCGATGCTCGGCGACGTCCAGATCGCCGAGCCGCGCGCCACGCTCGCCTTCACCGGCCGCCGCGTGATCGAGAACACGATCCGCGAGAAGTTGCCCGACGATTTCCAGACCAGCGAATATTATCGCGACCATGGCCTCGTCGACATGGTCACACACCGCAAGGAACTCCGCGAGACCCTCGGCCGGCTCATCGGGCTGTTGTGCGCGGAGAAGAAGGCGGCATGACGAAGCTTCCCTTCCGCTCGCGGAGGGGTCGAGGGAGGCGCTGGAAGTGTCGATACCTCGTTCGAATGTCGTCTCCTCTGGCCCCTCCCTGTAAGCGGAAGAGGAGCTAGATGCCCGACTTCGCGACCTCTTCCAGCCCCGTTGTCCAGCGCCAGCTGGACCGGCTCGCCGCGCTCTCTCCCGGCGCCGACATCCTCGGGCTCGAGCGCATCACCCGCCTGCTCGCGCGCGTCGGCGATCCGCACCTTCGCCTGCCGCCCGTGCTCCACGTCGCGGGCACCAACGGTAAGGGCTCGACCTGCGCTTTCCTCCGCGCCGCGATCGAGGCCGCAGGGCTTCGCGCACACGTCTATTCGAGCCCCCACCTCGTCCGCTTCAACGAGCGGATACGCCTCCAAGGCAAGCTGATCGACGACGCGCAGCTCGCCACGCTGCTCGAAGAAGTGCTCGATGCGGGCGGGGACGTGGGCGCGAGCTTCTTCGAAGTCACCACCGCCGCCGCCTTCCTCGCCTTCGCACGCAACCCGGCGGACGCCTGCGTGATCGAAGTCGGCCTTGGCGGCCGGCTCGACGCGACCAACGTCATCCCGTTTCCCGCCGCCACCGCGATTGCCCAGCTCGGCATCGATCATCAGGCGTTCCTCGGCGACAGCCTGGAAGCGATCGCCGCCGAAAAGGCGGGCATCGCCAAGCCCGGCGTGCCGCTCGTCACGATGCGCTACCCCGCCCCGATCGCCGCAGTGGTGACGCGGGCGGCCGGAACAGCGGGGGCGCAGATCCTCGTGCAGGGGGAGGCGTGGGATTTCGAGATCAGGGCCGATCGGCTCGAATATCGCGACGGCGCAGGCGAGCTCGCCACGCCGTTGCCCGCGCTCCACGGCTCGCATCAGCCCGCCAATCTCGCCCTCGCCATCGCGATGATGCGGCATCAGCACGCACTTGCGGTTTCCGGTACGGCAGTGGCCGCTGCAGCGACCGCGGCGCGCTGGCCGGCGCGGATGCAGCGGCTCGACTCCGGCGCGCTCGCGGATCTTCTACCCTCCGGTAGCGAGATCTGGCTGGACGGCGGCCACAATGCCAATGCGGCCGATGCGGTGGCGGCCGCGATTGCCGGATTGGCGGGTTTGAGGCCTCTCCACATCATCCTCGGCATGCTCGACAACAAGGATGCGGGCGCAATGGTTGCGCGCCTGGCCCCCCTCTCACGCAGCCTCACCGGCGTTCCCGTGCCCGGCCACGGCTTCCATGCTCCCGCTCATCTCGCGCATCTGGCGGGTACGATCGGCCGCGAAGCCCGGGACGTTCCCGCCGCGCTGGCGGCGATCACTGCTGCGTCGGAGCCCGGGGATCCGCCGGTCGTGCTCATCTGCGGCTCGCTCTATCTCGCCGGCACGGTGCTGGAGGCGAACGGTCAGTTGCCCGACTGAAGGGGTGAACTCGATACATTGCGATTGACTCGCAATAGCGAAACCGCAACACTTCTCCCGTCGCAATTGCGGGAGTCGTCCATGTCCGATGCCAAGACCCTTGCCGCCGCGCTTCCTGCGCTCCAGCCCGACGACGCCGGTGCGCGGCTGCTGTTGTTCGGCATCCGCCAGATGGGCGCGAACGGGCTCCACGACGCGTGCGCCGCGCATGCGTTCGTGACTGCATTCGGCAAGGGTTTCCAGCGCCCGCTCGTGCTGCTGCGCGCGCTGATGGCGGAGATGTCCGCGGCAGCTGCCGGGCCAATCCAGATTGCGCCGTGGTGCTGCTCGCGCATGACGCGCGCCGAAGCGACTCTGCTCCAGGTGATCGGACGGGCGCACTACAACCCCGCCGCCGCGGAGATGCTGCTCGCCGACCTGCTAGGCATCCGCGACGCGCGCAGCGTCGCTGCCACCGCACGCGCGCTTTCCGCAGCCTTCGCCGATCTGGCCCTCCCGCTCGACTAGTCCCGTTCGGGCGGCAGCTCGATCCCGACCAGCTTCCATCCAATTCCGCGCAGCGCGAAGAGCAGCGCCCCGCCCCGCCCATCGCCGCGCACCAGACGGAAGCGGCCGAGCGAGTCGCGTCGCAGCTCCATCTTGCGCGCATCGAGCGCTGCGGGGCGGCGGTCGCGCGCGGCGTCGACTGCGCCCGCCGCGAAGATCGCGCGAATGCCCTCGGGCGTAATATCGGCGTCGATGAGGCCGTCGGCAAGTCCGGTCGCCACCAACGCGCCGAGCGCGGTGTCTCCGCCGGCGCCGGCCTGCGACGCGAAACGCTTGCGAAGCTGGCTCTTCATGCTCTGCCGCACCGCGGGATAATCGACGTGCGCCGACAGCGCTTCGGCGTCACCGGCCTCGGCCGCCTTCTCCATCGCGCGCACCGCCAGATAGGGCGAGCCCCAGACCCAGCCACCGATAGCAACGACCGCGAGCAGCAGCAGGATCACAAGCCAGCGGCGCATCAGTGCGCCGGCTCCTCGGCAAGGGCACGCGCCTTTCGCACGCTCTCGACGACGAAGCCCTTCTTCCACAACACCCAGAGCAGCAGCATGCCCGGGATCGCCACCACTGCGGTCATCACCCAGAAGCCCACCCAGCCGAGCTGCTCGGCCAGGATCCCCGCCGGGCTCGACAGCCAGGTTCGGCCTACGCCGGCCAGCGACGAGAGCAGCGCGAATTGAGTCGCGGTATAGGCCAGGCTCGAAAGGCCGGAGAGATAGGTCACGAAGATCGTCAGGCCCAGGCCGCTCGTCACCTGCTCGGTCGCGACCGCGATCGTGAGCCACAGCGTCGAATGCCCCTGGCTCGCGAGCACCGCGAAGGTAAGATTGCTCACCATCATCAGCACCCCCGACACGAACAGCGCACGGCCCATCCCCAGCCAGGCGAGCAGCGGCGCCGACAGCGCCGTGCCCACGATCAGGCCCCAGAAGCCGATCACCTTGTTGATCGCGATGAATTCGGTGTCGGAGAAGCCGAGTTCGACGATCATCGGATTGAGCATCGCCTGCCCCATCGCGTCGCCCAGTTTGTAGACCAGCACGAACAGCAGGATCAGCACCGCGCCGTGCCGCTGCAGGAACTCGCGGAACGGACCGATCAGCGTCGTCTCCAGCCAGCGCCCGACGCCTTGCCACTGCTCGTTGCGGATCACCTGATCGTGCAGCCCTCGGCCCGCCCAAAGCGCTGCGAACGCGCCCGGCAGGACGCAGAAGCCCGTGAGCCCGTAGGCCATCGCCCATCCGAGCCCGAGTCCTTCGGGCGAAGCGATCGCGATCGTACCCACGCCGGCGAAAAAGGCGCCGAGGCGGTAGCCGAACTGGTTGTTGGCCGTGCCGTGCGCCAGCTCGTCCTCTGGCAGTATCTCGATACGGTACGCATCGATGATGATATCCTGCGTGGCGCCCAGGAACGCAGTCGCGATCGCCCAGAAGGCGAATACGCCGAGATGCAGCTCGGGCTGGCTCGCGCCCAGCATCCACACCGACGCGAAGAGCAGCGCCTGGACGAGGAACAGCCAGGCGCGCCGCTGCCCGAACAGGCCGGTCAGCACCGGCAGTCGCAGCCGGTCCACTAGTGGCGCCCACAGAAACTTGAGCGTGTAGGGCGTGGTCAGCCCGATCGCGAAGCCGATCGTTTTCTTGTCGATGCCAACCTTGGCGAGCCAGAAGGTCATCGTGCCCAGCAACAGCGCGAGCGGAAAGCCGCTCGATATGCCGAGCAGCAGCGCCGCGATCGGCCGCGGCCGGAAATAGGGCGCCATCGTCGCGAAGAATCCGCCCCGCGTCCCTTCTGCCAAGGTTCCTTCCGCCGCCATCCCTTGCTCCCGCTCGTGCTTCGCGCGACACTAGCCGAAAAGTTGCGGAGAGGAAGGATGAACGCGCGCACGCCGACCCAGGGCCAGCTCGCGCTGGCCGAAGCGCTCGCCCGCGGCGGATCGCGGGGCGAAGGCACCATCGCGCACGTTGAGGCGGCCGCCTACGTCAGCCCTGAGCGCTACGCCGCTGAGCAGGCGCGGATCTTCGGCCGGGCGCCGCTGGTAATCGCTCCCTCCGCGCTGCTCCCCGAGCCCAACATGGCCGTGCCGCACGACGGCTTCGGCAAGCCGCTGCTGATCGCGCGCGACAGGCAGGGCCAGGCGCACGTATTCCTCAACGTCTGTCGGCATCGCGGCACGCGGCTGGTCGAGGGCTGCCAGGCCGTGAAGGGGCCACGTCTCGTCTGCCCCTATCACGCCTGGAGCTACGCGCTCGACGGCCATCTCGTCGGCCTTCCGCGGCCGGACAGCTTTCCCGGGCTCGACAAGTCCGAATACGGCCTCCGCCGCCTGTCCACGCGCGAGGCCGGCGGGCTGATCTGGTTCGCCTTCGACGAGGGCGCCGACTTCGCCGAGGCCGACACGCTCGCGCACGACTTCGAGGCCTTCGACCTTGCCGGCCAGTATCTCTTCCGACGCCGCACTCATGACGTGCGCGCCAACTGGAAGCTGATCATGGATGCCTTTCTGGAGGGTTATCATATCCAGCGCCTGCACGCCGGGACGATCGCGCCCTTCTTCAAGGACGGCATCTCGACGGCGGATGCGATCGGGCCGCACCAGCGCTCGGCAGTGGGCCGCGAGGCTGCGCTCGCCGCGCTCTCGTCCGGCGATTGGGCGACGCTGCGCGCGGCGATCACCTACACCTACCAGATGTTTCCCGGCACCGTGCTCGTCGTCAGCCCCGATTACATCAACCTGATGGTGCTGATGCCCCAGGCGCCCGACCGTGTGCTCGTCGAGGATTTCATGCTGATCCCCGAGGCACCCGCGACCGAAAAGGCGCTCGCGCACTGGGAAAGGAGCTGGGAGCTGCTCGACGGCGGCGTGTTCGCGGCCGAGGATTTCCGCGCCTGCGAACTCGGCCAGCAGGGGCTCGCCTCGGGCGCGGTCAAGCGCGTGACGCTCGGCACGCTCGAGCTCGGCATCCGTCAGTTCCACGACGCCGTCGAGGCGCGTCTGCGCTGAACGGCGGCTCAGACCGGTGCGCCGCCGAACAGGTTGAAGCTGCCGGGCAGCTTGCGCGGCCGCTTGCCTTCGATCACGGCCTCGATCGCCGTTATCGCCGCGAGCAGGTCGCGCTGGGGATAGGGTTTGGCGAGGCAGCCCACAGCGAGCGCCCTTGCCTCGCCCGGGCAGTCACCCGTCACGAACAGCACGCGGATGTCGCGCGCCCGTGCTGCCTGCGCCACCGTCACCCCGCTTCCGTCGGCCAGGTCTACGTCCACCAGCACGAGATCGAGCGGATCCCCCCCTTCGATCACGCGCATTGCCTCCGCCACCGAATCCACCGTCGCGACGATCTCGAAGCCTTCGGAATGCAGGAAATGCTCGGTGTCGAACGCAATCAGCGGCTCGTCTTCGACCACGAGCACGCGCTGGATCCATCGCTTCTTCCGTCCGAACAGCATCCGCTCGCCTCTCCCGGGGAGGCACTCGCCCCCCTTGCTTTCGCCCTAACGCGCGAAACCCTTTCCAGGCGCGCAATAATTTTTGCCCCCCGAGGCATAATCGCTATATCGCCGCGGTGCCCATCAATCCCTCCAAGCCCGCGCGCGAGCCCCAGCGCATCGCAAAGCTGCTCGCCCGTGCCGGAATCGCGTCGCGCCGCGAGATCGAGCGGATGATCGCCGAGGGACGCGTCGCGCTCAACGGCAAGATCCTTGATACCCCCGCCACCCTGCTCACTTCGCTCCACGGCGTCACGGTAGACGGCAATCCCGTTGCCGCTCCGGCGCCCGCCCGGCTGTTTCGCTATCACAAACCCGCCGGTCTCCTCACCACCGAGCGCGACCCAAAGGGTCGCCCGACGATCTACGATCGCCTGCCGCAGGGTCTGCCGCGGGTGATGCCGGTGGGCCGGCTCGACTTGAGCACCGAGGGGCTGCTGCTGCTCACCACGGACGGCGAATTGAAGCGCGAGCTCGAGCTTCCCGCCACCGGCGTGGAACGCAGCTATCGCGCCCGCGCCTATGGCCAGATCAGCCAGCCCCAACTCGAGGAGCTGATGCTCGGCGTCGAGATTGAGGGTGTCCGCTACGGCCCGATCGATGCCAATATCGAACGCCGCACCGGCGCGAATGTGTGGATCGAGCTGACCCTCACCGAAGGCAAGAACCGCGAGGTCCGTCGTGTGCTTGAATATCTCGGGCTCGAAGTGAACCGGCTGATCCGGACGCGCTACGGCCCGTTCTGGCTCGGCGACCTGCCGCCTGGCGACGTCGACGAGATCCGCCAGCACGATCTGATCACCTTCCGCACCGTGCTATCCAAGCCCGGCGGCAAGGCCGCGTCGAACCTGCAGTTCGCCGTCCGCGAGCGCGCCGTCGCGCCGCCGCCCAAGGCAAAGCCGGTTGAGGAGCCCGATCGCCGCCTGCGCCGGGCGCCGGTCAAGACCGCTCCCGCCGAGCCGAAGCGACCGAGCTTTACCGCCCGCGCCACGCCTGCGCCGAAGCGCGCCGATCCCGCTCCCGTGCCGAACAAGGCGCGGCGCGAGGCGCGCGGCACTGCCCGTGATACGCTCAAGCCCGCCAACCCCGCGCGGGCGGCGCGCGCCAAGGCGCACCGCGACGTGCAGGGTCCGCGCGAAGGCGATCTCGTCGATCGGCCGCGCACCCCGCGACCGCCGCGCGGCCCTGCGGGCGGCCGGGGTAAGCCTTCGCGGCCGGCACGCCCGCCGAGGACGCGGAAGTAGTGCGCATCATCGCCGGCGAATGGCGCGGCCGCCCGCTCGTCGCGCCGAGGGGAGACACCACCCGCCCGACTGCCGACCGCACGCGCGAGGCGCTCTTCTCGATGCTCGCGTCGCGGCTCGGCAGCTTCGAAGGACTCGCCGTCGCCGATCTGTTTGCCGGATCGGGCGCGCTCGGGCTCGAGGCACTGTCGCGCGGCGCCGGCTCGTGCCTGTTCGTCGAGCAGGACCGGACCGCGCTAGACGCGCTCAAGGCCAACATCGCCAAGCTCGGCGCGAAGGGCGCGGATGTCCGCCCCGGCTCCGTGCTGGCGTTGGGCCCTGCGCCGAAGCCGCTCGACCTGATCCTGATGGATCCGCCCTACGGCACCGGTGCGGGCGCGGTCGCGCTCGACAAGCTGGCACGGCTCGGCTGGACCGGCCCCGGCACCTGGATCAGCATCGAGACTGCGCGCGACGAGACCCTCGAAGCGGCGGGATTCGAGGTCGACGTCAGCCGCGTCCTCGGCAAAGCCAGGCTGACGCTCCTCCGCGCCGCCTGACCCGCTCAGCGGGGCAACAACACCGCCGTCACCGGACGCGGATCGACGCGGGGGACCTCCGCTGCCTGCGGAACAGCAATCGGAATGTTCGCGACCGTTTCCCGGGCCGCGCTGCGTGCGAGCGCTTCGGCCAGCCCCGCGAAGCTCAGGTCTGCGCCGGTGAGCCGCCAGCGTGGCGCCGCCTGGATCGGGCGGCCGAACTTCGCACCATCCTCGAACGCACGGTTGAACTGCTCCTCCAGGCCCGCACCGACGATCTCACCGATCCGCCTGCCCGTGATCATCACCCCGCCCCAGGCGCAATGCGCGGTTACTGCATCGGTGAGGAAGCGGCCGACGTTGCCGGCGAGAACCGCCAGCCGGTCCGTCCGCGCGATCTCGGGAAAATGCTGCGTCCACAGAGGCGCCTCGACGGGAACGGTCAGCACCGTCTCCCACCGCGTCACCGGAACGCGCGGCTGGGCGAGCGCTTCCGCCAGCCGCCGGTCGACCGCGGTTGCGGGTGCGAAGCCGCAATGGCCCATCTCGCTCTCGGTGATGCGCAGCGCGCCTTCGCCATCGGAATCGATCACCGCGAGTCCCACCCCGCGCTCGATGTTGACGATCAGCCAGCGGTTGCGCGCGGCAAAATCCGGCTTTCCGCCGTGGCGCGAGACCGGCGCGAGTTGCGCGCCGGTGCCGCCCACCGCCGCCCAGCCCTTGGCCACGACATGATTGATGATCGTCGGAGGGTTACCCAGGATCGAAGCCAGCCCGGCGCGGCTGATCGTCCAGCGCCCGCGGTGCAGCGAGATCGACTCGCCATATGTCGCGCCATAAATCGCGATCGCCGCGGTCGCCTGCCACAATGGCTGGCCGCTCTCGCTCTCGAAGCGCAGCATTGCTTCGATCAGCGTCGAGAATCGATCGAGCGGCCACAGCACCTCGTGCTGCACCAACCCGCTGGGCCCGATCCAGGCGAGGCGGACTTCCGCATCGTCGATCGCAACCGCAAGCCTGCGACTGTCCATTCCCCTCTCCCACCATTCCAGCGATTGCGCCGAGTGATGCGCCGGAGAGGTTGAATTTCCCTTAGCAACCGGTGTCATTGGCGGAATTCAGCCGCGCCGGGATCAGCTCGCGATCATGTTCCTGCGCGAAACGAGCGCGAGCCCGATCAGGCTCAGCAGCCCGGCACCGGCCAGATAATAGCCCACCAGCGCCAGCCCGCCCTGCTGCACCAGCCCCTCCGCGATCAGCGGAGTAAGCCCGCCGCCGATGATCCCGCCGATGTTGAAGGTCACCGAGACGCCGGTGTAGCGCACGCGCGCCGGAAACAGGCTGGGCAGCCACCCACCGAGTGGGCCGTAAACGAAGCCCATGATGAACAGCGCGAAGGCGAGCCAGAAGAAGACCCGCGGCAGCGCGTCGGGCACCAGCAGCGCCGGCATCGCCAGCCCGACCATGATCGTGACCACGCAGCCGAACGCAAGCACGCGGGCCGCCGTGCTGCGATCGGCGCGATAGCCGGCAAGCCCGATGCCGGCGGCCATGAACAGGATCGCGATCAGCTCGGCGCCCAGGAACGCCTCGCGATCATAGCCGAGCGCCTTGGTGCCATATCCGATGATGAACACGGTCGAGATGTAGAAGAGCGCGAAGCAGGCGATCGTCCCCACCGTACCGGCGAGCGTCGGCAGCCAGTGGCCGCGCAGCAGCTCGCCGAGCGGTACGCGCGGCGGCGCCTCGGCCTCGCTCGCCGCGACGAAGGCAGGCGTCTCCGTCAGCCGCACGCGCACCCACAGGCCCAGCCCCACCAGCAGCGCGCTCGCCAGGAACGGCAGCCGCCAGCCCCAGTCGCGGAACTGGTCCTCGCTCAGCAGCGCGCCCAAAATCAGGAAGAAGCCATTGGCGAAGATGAAGCCCACCGGTGCGCCCAGCGGCGGGAAGCTGCCGTAGCGATAGGCCCAGCCCTTGGGCGCATTCTCCACCGCGAGCAGAGTCGCGCCGCCCCATTCGCCGCCCAGTCCCAGCCCCTGGCCGAAACGCAGCAGGGTCAGCAGCACCGGCGCCACCACCCCGGCCATCGCATAGGTCGGCAGGAAGGCGATCAGCAGCGTCGAGATGCCCATCAGCATCAGCGACCCCACCAGCGTGGTCTTGCGCCCCATGCGGTCGCCGAAATGGCCGAACACCACGCCGCCCAGCGGCCGGGCGAAGAAGGCGACGCTGAAGCTGGCGTAGGAGAAGAGCAGCTGCCACCCCTCCTCGATCCCCGCAAAGAACAGCGAGGGGAACACCAGTGCCGCTGCGGTCGCATAAATGTAGAAGTCGTAGAACTCGACCGAGGTGCCCACCAGGCTCGCGAACAGGATGCGGCGGTGCGATGCGGGCGCAGGTGCGGCGGTTGCGGCGGTCATTCAGGTCCCCTCTCCGCAGCCCTCCTAGCTGGGAAACCTGCGGAGCGGAATGGCTTGCCGAGGAGCGGGCGCAGCTCCCGCTACGCCTGCAGCAATCGCACGGAGTGTGCGAAGCCCCGGGGGGAGCTTATGCTCTCGTCCGCGACATGCGCAATCCGGACCGCACCGCTCGCCGCGCGGCGGCGGGTGAGATTCCGAACGCGCTCTTGAATGCCCTGCCGAACGTGACGTCGCTGGCGAACCCGCACTCCCGCGCGATCTCCGCGATCTTGCGCCGGCTGTTTTGCGGTGCGCTCAGCGCCACGGCGGCGCCAGCCAAGCGCCGCCTCCGGACATAGTCCGCAACGCCACCCACCGGCGCAAAGATGCGGTACAGGCTGGTCCGCGAGACGCCCAGCTCCGACGCGATCGCCGGAATGCTGAGGCTGGGATCGCGCAGGGATGCTTCGATCCTGCCTGCGATGAGGCGGAAGGGCGATATCGCGGATTGCCCGGAACCGCCCTCCGGCCCTCGCACGGCGCCGAGAAGCGTAGCGACGAGCGAAGCTGTTGCTCGCGCGGCGGTCGCCGCCTGCCGGGGGTCAAGGCCGCCGATCCGGTTCTCCAGAGCCAGCAGATAGCTCCCGAGCATCGCTCCCAGCGCGTCGCACGTGCCGAGAACCCGGCCGTGCAGCGACGCCGGGTCATCAACCGCTTCGCCGATGAAGGAGCGCGGAATCAGCAGGTTGACGCTTTCCACCTCGGCAGGATGAGCCGTCACCACGCTGGCAAGGTCGAAGATCGCAATCTCGCCCTTGCGAACGCTGATCCGCTCGCCGCCGATGTCGAGCGTCAGCTCGCCGCCGACATAGAGTTGCACCAGAATATGGTCGATGCCGCTGGAGGCGACGAGCTTCCAGTCACGCTCGAACCGGATTCCCGACGATGCGAAGCGACCCAGCATGATCGTTCCGAGATGCCAGACCTCCATTTCGACGCGGTATGGCGCTCCCGGAATCGGGCTGGTGCGGAACAGGTCGCGTGCGGCCTCCCGATAGGTAGCGAGCGCTTCCTCCCGCTCCATCCCGTCTGTCGACAGGTGAAATCGGGGAAGAGCCGGACTCTCGCTCATAACAGGTAGCATTCTCCACGGTGCCAGGTTTCAGATCGTCTCTTTCTCCTAACAATTCGTACCAGCAGCGCCAAAGCAAATTGATTCCGGGTGCCTACCGGCCAAAGCGGATGAAGACGCACGCAAGGGAGTGCTGCCGCTTCCTGCAATGGTGTTCGTCAGGGGTGGGGCGCTTGGAAACGAAGTCACAGGGGAAGCGAAACCCGAGCCGCGCGTCGCGTGGCTCGGAACGGCCGGGATCTGCGCGACATGCCGCGCTGCTCGGCTTCTGCCTGGCATTGTCTCTGTCGTGCCTTCCCGGGAAGCGCGGGCGCAGATATGCGAACCTGCGCCGGGAACGACCGCCGGTCAGGACGCGGTCGCTTGCGGCGCCAACGCGGAGGCATCCGGACGATCCAGCGTGGCTGTAGGCAACGGGGCCCAATCGAGCGGGAACCGGTCGATCGCGATCGGGAACTCGAGCGAAGCCACTGCCTTGAGCGCGACCGCGGTGGGTGGAAGCGCCAGTGCCTCAGGGGTCGGATCGACGGCGCTGGGCATCGGCGCAACCGCGTCGAGCGAGCTCAGCATAGCCGTAGGCGGAAGCGCACAGGTTACCGGCTACCACAGCATCGCCATCGGCGTCGTGGCCGAAGCGAGCGGGAGTAACTCGGTAGCCCTGGGCGCGCTTTCCATAGCCGATGAGGCGAACACGGTTTCGGTAGGCCGCGCCGGGAATGAGCGCCAGATCGTCAACGTTGCAGCCGGAGACATCAGCGCGACCAGCACCGATGTCGTGACCGGACAGCAGCTCTACTCCACCAATCAGGCGGTCACGGCCGCGCATGCCGCGGCGAACGCAGCCCAGGATGCGGCAGAGGCTGCCCAGGCGGGCGCAGATTCGGCCCTGGCAACTGCCGGTACCGCGGCGGTTGCGGCGTCCGCAGCCAATAGCGCGGCCGGAAGCGCGCAGGTGACAGCCGACACCGCGCGCGACGAGGCCGCCACTGCCCAGTCGGCCGCCAACGCTGCTCTCGCCAACGCAGCTGCTGCTCACTCGGCGGCGGACAATGCGCAGACTACTGCGGACGCAGCTCGGACGGAGGCCGCTGCCGCGCGCGGCTTGGCGGATACCGCCCGGAGCGAGGCCGCCGCGGCGCAGCAGCGCGCGGACGCCGCGCACGCCAACGCGCAACAGGCTGCATCCAGTTCGCAGGTCACTCGGGAAGTGGCGGATGCCGCGCTCGCGAATGCCGCCGGGGCGCAGCAAGCCGCTGACGCCGCGCAGCTTCGGGCGGATGCTGCCTCCCAGCGCGCGGATGCGGCGGCGACGAACGCCGCCGTTGCCCGATCGGTGGCCGACAATGCGATGACCAACGCGGCTGCCGCCCGAACCGTCGCCGATCAGGCGCTCGCGCGCACCGAATATATCGGCATGAACATGACGCCGGGCAGCGCCAGGCCCGTGGCGAGCGGAACTGATGCGATGGCGATGGGCAGCAACAGCGTTGCGAGCGGCAACAACTCGGTCGCGCTCGGCAACGGTGCACGCGCCGAGAATGGCGCAGCAGTCGCGATCGGCTTGGGCAACATCGCCTCGGGCGATGGCGCCGTCGCGATCGGAGACCCCAATATAGCCACCGGCCGCGGTGCGGTGGCACTGGGTGCGGACAATGTCGCAACCGGCACCGGGGCCGTTGCGATCGGCGCGGACAGCAGGGCCGTGGGCCAGTCGGCGATTGCGCTGGGTTTCGGGGCGCGTGCCGAAGCGGCAGGCAGCGTGGCCATCGGCGAAGGCGCGCTGGCCACACGCCCGGGCCAAATATCGCTCGGATCCGGTACATCGACGTACACAATGGCGGGCATCGCCTCTCCGGCGAGCAGGGCCGCCCAGTCTGGTGCGACGCGCTATGTGACATCGGACCAGGCAGGCAATCTCGCGCTCGCCGATTTCGGGCCCGAGGCGATCGCCGATCTCGATGCCCGGCTCGGCGCGGACCGGCGCGACATGCGCAAGGGGATCGCAACCGCTGTTGCCATAGGGCAGGCGCCGATCCCGTCCGCACCCGGGCGCACGAGCTATGTCGTCAACGGCGCCACCTTCCGCGGCGAAGAGGCGGTCAGCGCGGCGCTTGCGCACAGGCTCGATACGGACGAGCCGTTCGCGATCACTGCCGGCGTGGCATATGGCGGCAATCGGAACACCGCAGTCCGGGTCGGCGTCGCGGGCGAGTTCTGATCCGGTATGGCCCGGACCTCGATCGAACCGATCCGCCCCGCACGGGCGTCGTTCATCCCCCTGACAGTTTCGCTGTCGTAGCGGAGGTCAACGCAACAGCGCCGAAGAGGGAGAGTCGGGCGATGCGCGAGTCAGCAGGACGTCGGTTCGTGTTTGCAAGCCTGTTCGCGCTCGCGGCGGGTGCGCTGGTCGCGGTGTGGAACCCGGTCGATCACGTGAAGGCCGATCTGCGCGCCGATACCCAGGGTGTTCGCTTCAGCCTCGAGGTCGCCGCCCAGGCGATCGAGGACTGCATCCGCAGCACCTGATCCCCTCGCCCCCGCGCAAATCTCTGCCCCACTTCTGCCTGCCGCAGCCTAGCGGCAGTGCGTCCGGGTGATCTTCACCACCTTGCCGTTCGCGTCCTTCTCCTCGTGCCGCCCGGGCTCGCACGGCTTGGGCTTCGGTGCCTGGCTAGTACGCCACGCCACCACCGCCGAGAAGATCGCGAGCGCCAGCACGAGCGCGAGGCGCAGCTTACGGTTCCGCCAGTTCATGCCGCTCCGTTAGGCGCTCCGCCGCCTGCCCGCAATCGCCTGCGCGGCTTCAATCCATCCCCGGATAGGTCTGGAACTCGGGGAGTTCGCGCACCTGCGCCATCCAGGGCAGTCGCTCCTTGACCACGATGTGCGCACCCGGCGCGTTGCCGGCCGCGTCGTCGAGCGTCCCCGACTGGATGTCGACGAGCCCCGGCAGATAGGTGGGGTTGCGATAGAAGAGCCCGGTGCCGCACCGCCCGCAGAACTGGCGCACCGCCAGATCCGAGGACTTGTAGCTCTGCGGCTCCCCCTCGATCGTCACCTGCTCTTCCTTGAAGGCGATCCACCCGGACATCGGCGCGCCCGACCAGCCCCGGCAATCGGTGCAATGGCACAGCGCGTGATGCTCGGGCGTTCCCTCCGCCGAATAGCGGATCGCGCCGCAGTGGCATTTGCCGGTGATCGCCATGGCCTCTTCTCCTTAGATGATCCCTTTTTGTTCTAGACAGCTCCGCCTGCGCGGACAACCCCTTTTATATTGCCCTCCCCGCCGCCGTTCCCTACCTGTTCGCCGATGACTCTCCCCGCGGAAACTCCCGACGCGCCTTATCTCGAGGGCCTCAACGCGCCCCAGCGCGAAGCCGTGCTCACCACCGAAGGGCCAGTGCTCGTCCTCGCCGGCGCGGGCACGGGCAAGACCGCCGCGCTCACCGCACGCCTCGCGCACCTGCTCTGGACCCGCCGCGCCTATCCGTCCGAGATCCTCGCGGTCACCTTCACCAACAAGGCCGCGCGCGAGATGCGCGAGCGCGTCGGCCGACTCGTCGGCCAGGCGGTCGAGGGCATGCCCTGGCTCGGCACCTTCCACGCGATCGGCGCCAAGATGCTTCGCCGCCACGCCGAGCTCGTCGGGCTCCAGTCCAACTTCACCATCCTCGACACCGACGATCAGCTGCGCCTGCTCAAGCAGCTCATCACCGCCAATGATCTCGACGAGAAGCGCTGGCCCGCGCGCCAGCTCGCCGGGCTGATCGATCAGTGGAAGAACAAGGGCCTGAGCCCCGCCGACATCGATGCCGGCGAGAGCGAAGCCTATGCCAACGGCCGCGGACAGTCGCTGTACGCGCAATATCAGGAGCGCCTGCGCACCCTCAATGCCTGCGATTTCGGCGATCTGCTCCTCCACATGCTGGTGATCCTCAAGACGCACCGCGACGTTTTGGAGAGCTATCAGAACCGGTTCCGCTACATTCTTGTCGATGAGTATCAGGACACCAACAGCGTCCAGTACCTCTGGCTCCGTCTCCTCGCGCAGGAGCGCAAGAACATCTGCTGCGTCGGCGACGACGACCAGTCGATCTATTCCTGGCGCGGCGCGCAGGTCGAGAACATCCTCAAGTTCGAAAAGGATTTTCCCGGCGCCAAGGTGATCCGGCTCGAGCAGAACTACCGCTCCACCCCGCACATCCTCGCCGCCGCCTCGGGCGTGATCGCCAACAACGGCGGTCGCCTCGGCAAGACTTTGTGGACCGAGAAGGACGCGGGCGAGAAGGTCAAGGTTCTCGGCGTCTGGGACGGCCCCGAGGAAGCGCGCCGCGTTGGCGAGGAGATCGAATCCCTCCAGCGGGGCGGCATGAGCCTAGACGACACCGCGATCCTCGTCCGCGCCCAGCACCAGACCCGCGAGTTCGAAGACCGCTTCATCGCGATCGGCCTCCCCTATCGCATCATCGGCGGCTTCCGCTTCTACGAGCGGCAGGAGATCCGCGACGCGCTCGCCTATCTCCGCGTCGTCGCCCAGCCTTCGGACGACCTCGCTTTCGAGCGCATCGTCAACGTCCCCAAGCGCGGCCTCGGGGACAAGGCCATCGCCAAGGTCCACCAGTTCGCCCGCGCGCAGGGCCTGCCGCTCACCAACGCGGGCGCGCGCATCCTCGACACCGACGAACTGACGCCCCAGGCGCGCCGCAGCCTCGGCAATCTGATCGGCGACATCGCCCGCTGGCGATCGATGGGCGACACCCTCCCCCACCCCGAGCTCGCCCGCATCATCCTCGACGAGAGCGGCTACACTGCGATGTGGCAGGCCGATCGTACCGCCGAAGCCGCGGGCCGGCTCGAGAATCTCAGCGAGCTCGTCCGCGCGATGGAGGAGTATGAATCGCTCACTGCCTTCCTCGAGCACGTCAGCCTCGTGATGGACAACGAAGCCCAGGCCGAAGAGGCCAAGGTCACGATCATGACGATCCACGCCGCCAAGGGTCTCGAGTTCGACACCGTGTTCCTCGCCGGCTGGGAGGAAGGCATTTTCCCCTCGCAGCGCGCGCTCGACGAAGGCGGGCTTGCCAGCCTCGAGGAGGAGCGCCGCCTCGCCTATGTCGCGATCACTCGCGCCCGCAGGCAGGCGACGATCCTCCACGCCGCCAATCGCCGCATCTACGGCCAATGGACCTCGTCGCTTCCCAGCCGCTTCGTCGCCGAGCTGCCCCAGGAGCATGTCGAGAGCGAGACCACCATGTCGGGCGGCGAGAGCCTGTGGCGCGCCAACTGGTCCGAGCGCGCCGACCCCTTCGCCGACGTCACCCGCGGCACCGGACGCGGCCCCGGCTGGCAGCGCGCCGCAGGCGTCGACGCAAAGAACCCGGGCGGCAGCTTCACCCAACGCACCTTCACCCGCGAGCCTGCCCGCGTGCTGGAGAGCCGCGCGTCGGCGGTGAGCTTCGGCGCCAAGCCGCGCGACGATCTGTCGTTGGGAATGCGCGTCTTCCACCAGAAGTTCGGCTACGGCACGATCGCCGAGATCGAGGGGAACAAGCTGGAGATCGACTTCGAGGTCGCAGGACGCAAGCGGGTTATGGATAGTTTCGTGACGGCGGGGTAATCTCAATGTCGGAGACGCGCTGCATCTCGCCATGGCATGGGGGGGCGGCCATACGCTCGTCATCCTCGATACACGGATGACTGCGGCCCCGCTCTACTTCGGCATTCCCGCAAGCGCTTGATCGGCACCACAAGCTGTCTAGCGCGTTCCATCCCCATGCTGACCATCACACCCCTCTCCCCCCGCGCGATCGAGATCGTCGCGGAGGGCCGGTTCACCGCCGCCGATGTCGGCCCCGCGCTCAATCGGCTGTGGGCCATCCTCGACGACATGCCCAAGCTCGACATACTCGCCGATGTCCGCGGCTCGCCTTCGATCGCGCTCTCGGCGATCACCGAGGAGTTGAAGCACCTCCCCAGCCTCTTCCGGCTGATCCGCCAGGTCGAGCGCGTTGCGATCGTCGCCGATGCCGGCTGGGTGCGCGCCGCGAGCCGGATCGAAAGCGCGCTGATCCCGGGCCTCCACTACGAAGTCTATGAGCGCCACGAGGCTGCCCACGCGCGCGAATGGCTGCTCCGGCACACCGACGTAGCGCACCCCTCGACCTGAACGCACCGCGCGCGTTCACGCAACCTGCGCCCACGCCTGCGCGTTCTCCCGCCATGACCGACAAGGAACCCCAGCCCAACAAGCCCGGCGGCGAGCTCAAGGACGGCGGCGATCGCCCTGCCGAGGAGCTTCGCGCCGTCAGGAACCAGTCCAGCGTCTCGCCGGACGACTATCCCGAGGATGCCGACGGCAAGCCCGATTTCCGCGAGGATTGACTCGCGCGCCCGGCGCTCGTCGCCCCTTTCTCCGCCGCCTGCCCGGCACGAAGAGCTTCGCGGCTGCCTGGGACCTGGCGCTCCATATCGGCTATGACGAGATGTTGAGCCGGCCGATGGAGCGCGCGTTCCGCGGCGTCGCCACGCCGCGCAATTACAAGGGAAAGCTGATCGGCGCGCGATACATGTTCGACCATCGGCTCGCGATGACCGCACTCAACGGATCGCCGCCCCCACACCTGCGATCGCGCAACAAAGTTGCGAAATGAATCGCGTTCTCGCTAAAAGAATCAAAGCTGGGCGTGCCCGTCAGGCCGCGGGCGGCTCCACGGCCATCAGCGTCTCAGCCTGGTACTTGTCGAGGCTGCGGTCGAACAATGCGCTCACTGCGAATTCGCGTTCGAGCAAGGTCAGGTCCTTCAGCCCGTCGAGCTTGAAGCTTCCCACCTTCTCCTCGCGCGGGATCATCCCCTCGCGCGAGATGACCACGCCGTCGATGTAGAGCCCGCCGTTGCGGCCATAGAGGATGTGCGGCGCCAGGATCATCCGCGTACGGTTGTAGGTGATCGAGAGGCAGCGCTGGCGCACGATCGCCTCGAGTACGGTGGGGATCATCGTCTGGGGCGAAACGGGATCGGGTTCGAGGCTCAACTTCATCAATCCCATATGGCGATATTGCTGCATCGCAGCAAGGCCGCCTGTAAACGCTTTCGGCTTGATCTCGCATCGGCCTGTCCAGCGCAAGATGGGGCTTCCCCCACCCTGCCCGCCCATCGTTCAGCAAAGCTACAGCCGCCCTCCTCGAACACGGGAGCGCTGGCCCGCCCGGGGCCCCGTAACCAGTCAGGAGCCATTCGATGAAGTCCCTCCTCCTCGCCGCGGCCGCTGCCGCCACCGTGGCCGCCGCGATGCCCGCCGCAGCGCAGACTGCCTATCGCTACGAAAGCCGCTCGCAGGACGAGGAGGAGCGGTTCGAAGAGGCGCAGCGCCGCTTCGATTCCGAATATCGGGCCTTCCAGGACGCGCTCGAACGCTACCGCCGCTACCAGGCCACGCGCATCGATTCCGGCGAAGGCCGCTATGACGATCGCTACGACGATTCCGATTATGATCCCGCGCGAGACTATCGCTCGGGCAACTATCAGGAGCGCGTGCTTGCGTCGGACGAGCGCGTCTATCGCGGCGACGACGGCCGCTATTATTGCCGCCGCAGCGACGGCACGACCGGCCTCATCGTCGGTGCGGCCGCGGGCGGGCTGTTCGGCAATGTGGTCGCCGGCCGCCGGTCGAGCACCGTCGGAACACTGCTCGGCGCGATCGCGGGCGGCGCGCTAGGCAGCCAGGTCGAGCGCAACCAGCAGCAGATCCGCTGCCGCTGATGGATGCGGGCCTGCCCGGCTCAGCGGTCGGCGAGATAGGCGACCGACACGCGCAGGTCCACTTCCACCCCATGGGCCGGGTAGCGGCGCTCCACCTTGCACCCACCGATCAGCCCCATGTCGATCAGGCGCGTGCCGAATCCGGTGTGCATCGGCTGCATCACCGGCGGACCATCGTGCTCGCGCCAGCACAAGGCCAGCTCGCCGCCATGCGGGCTCGGCTCGATGTGCCATTCAAGCTGGACCCGGCCCTCGGGCGCCGAGAGAGCGCCGTACTTGGCCGCGTTGGTGGCGAGCTCGTGGAGAATGAGCGAGAGCCGCAGCGTGGCGGAGGCGCCCAGCGCCACTTCAGGTCCCTTCACGTCGAATCGGTCGCCGTGCATCGCGAGCAGCCCGTCGGCGAGTTCGCCTAGCGACGCGCTCTGCCAGCCGCCCCGAGCGAGCGCCTCGTGCGCCTGCCCCATCGCCACGATCCGCTTCTCGAAGGTCTTGACCGCCTCGCGGTCGTCCAGGCCTTTCAGCGTTCGTCGTGCGAGCGACTGCACCATCGCCATTGTGTTCTTGAGCCGATGAGCGAGCTCGTCGCGGAGTACTTCGCTTTCGCGGCGCGAGCGGACACTCGCAGTGGTCTCCACCACCGTGTCGATCATCCCGCCCGCGGTTCCGTCAGCGAGGCGGACGGGCGAGTAGGAGAAGGTGAACCAGGCCTGGTCGACCATATCGCCGCCACTGCGCGCCACTTCGAGCTCGAAATCCTCGAGATAGGTCGCCTCTCCCGCAAGCGCGCGCTCTACCATCGGGCCGATCAGCGGCCATGCCTCCTTCCAGATGTCTCGGAAGCTGCGTCCGAGAGACTCCGGCTTGCCGCCGAGGATCGGCAGAAAGGCATCGTTGAAGATCGTCGTGAACTCCGGACCCCAGACGAGCGCCATCGGAAAATGCGATTCGAGGACGAGCGCCGCGGCGGTCTTGAGCTCAGGCGGCCATGCGTCGCGCGGACCTAGCGGCGTCGATGCCCAGTCAAAGGCACGCACCGCATTCCCCATCGTTCCCCCGCCAGGGGCGAACTGCGTCATTCTCGGCCCCCCGTCCTGGCGGAGCGAGCCGCCAACTCGTTGAGTTTTATATTTGTTCAGCAATGTTGCATAGGCCTGATCCTAGGGGATGACACTAACCTGGATCGGTCATTCACCCCGGTGATTGGGGGTGATAAACCCGATCCATGTTGCTTCGGTCACGGAGCGGCGCCTAAGGCAGCGCCGATGGCCGCACATCCCTTCTCGGTTCCGAACTTCCGCGCCTATTGGATCGCCCGTCTCGCCGCCACGCTCGGCCAGATGGCAATGGTGATCGTGATCGGCTGGCAAGTCTACGACATCGCCCGCGCATCGATGGGCATCAAGGCGGCCGCCTTCCAGCTCGGATTGATCGGCGTCGCCCAGTTCCTGCCGCTGCTGGCGCTTTCGCTAGTGGCAGGATGGGTGGCGGACCGGGTCGACCGACGCTGGATCGCCCGCGCAGCGCTCGCGCTCGAGGCATTCTGCGCGCTGAGCCTCGCCTGGCTCACCTGGTCTGAGACCATCAGCCTCCCTGCGCTGTTCGGCATCGCCGCGCTGCTCGGCGTGGCGCGCGCCTTCGCCAGCCCAGCGCTCCAGGCGCTGGCGCCCAATCTGGTGCCCAAGGAGATCCTTCCCACGGCGATCGCGCTCAGCGCGCTGGCGTGGCAGGCGGGTACGGTCGTAGGGCCCGCGATGGGCGGCTATCTTTACGCCGCCACGGCCTGGCTACCTTACGCCGTATCTGGCGGTCTCTTCCTGCTTTCGTTCGTCATGCTCCTGCTGATCACGCCGGTGCCGCGCAGCGCCGCCAAGTTTCCCGGCAACCCCTGGTCGCAGATGGCCGACGGGTTGCGCTACGTGAAGCGCAATCGGCTGGTGTTCGGCGCGATCTCGCTCGATCTGTTCGCCGTGCTGCTCGGCGGCGCGACAGCGATGCTTCCGGTCTATGCGCGCGACATCCTTCAGGTCGGCGCGGCAGGGCTCGGACATCTGCGCGCTGCGCCGGCACTGGGCGCCGTAGCGGTCGCTGTCATCTTCTCCTTCCGCCCGCTGAAGCGCGAGGTCGGCAAGAAGATGCTGATCGCGGTGGCGGCGTTCGGTCTGGCGACGGTGGTGTTCGGAGCGTCGGCGCCGCTGTTGCTGCCAATTTTCGGCCCTGCGGCGGTTGGCCACGATCTGGCTCCCGCTGTGCTCGTGTCGCTCTTCGCGCTCTTTGCGCTGGGCGCTGCCGACATGGTGTCTGTCTATGTCCGCCAGTCGCTGATCCAGCTCTATACTCCGGACGAGATGCGCGGCCGCGTGGGCGCGGTCTCGACGCTGTTCGTATCCGGCTCGAACGAGCTGGGCGAAGCCGAATCCGGTTTTCTCGCCGCGCTGATCGGGCCGGTGGCCGCGGTCATCGGCGGCGGCATCGGCGCGATCCTTGTCACAATGCTATGGGCGAAGCTATTTCCTGAACTCAGGCAGGCTCGCACCTTCGACCCTCCGGCCACACTCGAGTTCACGCCAAAGGAGACTTCGACATGAAGGCCAACACGATCCTGGAGACGATCGGCAACACGCCGCACATCCGGGTGCAGAAGCTGTTCCCGGGCGCTGAGGTCTGGATCAAGTCCGAACGCTCCAATCCTGGGGGTTCGATCAAGGACCGCATCGCGCTTTCGATGGTCGAAGCGGCAGAGGCTTCGGGCCAGCTCAAGCCGGGCGGTACGATCGTCGAACCAACCAGCGGCAACACCGGCGTAGGCCTGGCGATGGTCGCGGCGGTCAAGGGTTACAAGCTCGTGCTCGTCATGCCCGAGAGCATGTCGCTGGAGCGGCGCCGGCTGATGCTGGCCTATGGCGCCACCTTCGACCTCACTCCGCGCGAGAAAGGGATGAAGGGCGCGATCGAGCGGGCGATGGAGCTGGTGGAGACCACGCCCGGCGCCTGGATGCCGCAGCAGTTCGAGAATCCCGCGAATGTCGATGTCCATGTCCGCACCACGGCGCAGGAGATCCTGAACGATTTCCGCGACACCCCGATCGACGTCATCATCACCGGCGTCGGCACCGGAGGTCATATCACCGGCGTCTCGGAGATGCTCAAGAAGGCCTGGCCGAACCTCAAGGTGTTCGCAGTCGAGCCCGAACTCTCGCCGGTGATCTCGGGGGGACAGCCGGGGCCGCATCCGATCCAGGGCATCGGCGCCGGCTTTGTGCCCAAAAACCTCCATACCGACGCGATCGACGGGGTGATCAAGGTCGGCGCAGACGTGGCCAAGGACATGGCGCGGCGCGCCGCCCGTGAGGAAGGCATGCTCGTGGGCATCAGCTCGGGCGCGACGCTCGCCGCGATCCTCCAGAAGCTGCCCGACCTGCCCGATGGTGCGCGCGTGCTCGGGTTCAACTACGACACGGGCGAGCGCTATCTGAGCGTTCCGGACTTCCTTCCGGAGAGCTGATCGCTCGATCGCCGCCCTGCGCGTCGGCTGGGCGGGAACCGACCTCTCCATTGTGGCGTTCCGGCGCCGCAATGGTTCCAACGCGCATCCTTCTGCGTTAAGGGCGGCGACCCGCCCATGGAGCCGTGCTTGCGCCTTGATCCCACCTTCGTTTCCCGCTTTTCGCGCCGCATCCGCCGGCTTGGCTGAGGCGAAGGCGGCACCATGCTGATGCAAGCGCCCAGCATCGAAGTGCTGGCACCTGCGCCCGAGCCGCGGCCGGGAGTAGTGCTGCGGCTTCTGCTCGGCCTGATCGCGCTTGCCGCGATCGTCGCGCCGACGCTGATCGTGATCAATGCGCCGCGCCCCATGGTCCACAAGCGTCCGCCGGTGGTCATCTCCAAGCGCGTCGTCCCGCAAGCCGAGCTCCCGCCGGTCGAGCCGCTCAAGCTCCAGGCGGTGGCGCCTGAGGATGCGCGGGCGATCAACGCGGCAATTCCCTTCTCCACTGCACCCAACCCGGCAGCGCGGGCCTTCCGTCTGTACGGCAGCGGCGACAGCCAGGCACGGGCAGTCGATTGCCTTGCCGCCGCCGTCTACTACGAGGCGGGCGACGATGCAGTGGGCCAGCGCGCGGTGGCTCAGGTGGTGATCAATCGGGTCCGTCATCCCGCCTTTCCCAAGACCGTGTGCGGGGTCGTCTTCCAGGGAGCGCAGCGCAGCACTGGCTGCCAGTTCACCTTCACCTGCGACGGCGCGATGCTGCGCTACGCTCCCAGCCCTGCCGCCTGGCAGCGGGCCCGCGACGTCGCCCGGCTGGCGCTGAACGGCTCGGTCTACAAGCCGGTGGGACACGCAACGCATTATCACACCGACTGGGTCGTGCCCTATTGGAGCTCGAGCCTCGACAAGATCACCGCGGTCGACACCCACCTGTTCTTCCGCTGGGCAGGCTGGTGGGGAACCCCGCCGGCGTTCAACCGTAGCTATGTGGCCTCCGAGCCCAACGTGCCCAAGATGGCGCGGCTGTCTTCGGCGCACCACGACGACGGCAGCACAGCGCTCGAAGCGCTCCAGGGCGATGGATCTATCATCGACCCCGCGACCATCCCCGACAGCGCGGTGCCCCCGCCCGCCGGGACCGGGCTGGACGCCAACCACTTCCTGGTCACGCTCGACCGCAAGATGAACCCGGATGCCTTTGCGGCGCTGGCGATCAAGACCTGCGGCGAGCGGCTCTATTGCAAGTTCATGGCCTGGACCGATTCAGCACAGAAGCCTGCCAAGCTTCCCGCCACACCGGCGCAGACCGCGGCGATGTCGTTCAGCTATCTGCGCGACACGGCGCAGGGCTATGCCAAGGCGCTGTGGAACTGCCAGCAGTTCAAGCGCCCGAGCCCGCTCCAGTGCATGCGCGTCCAGCCGCCGGTGGCACAGCCGCTGATCGCCCCGAGCCCGACGCCGACGCCCGGCGCGGTGCCCGCCGCGCCCGCAGGGCCGGCGCCGTTGACGGGCGTCCGCCGCAAGGAAGCTCCGGTCGTCCTGACCCTCCCCGTCATCAAATCAACGCCTACCCCGCTTCCCGTGGATCCGCGCTAGACCAGCGCATCACGCTGCCCGGAACATCTCCGGATCGAGCGCCATCACGGTTTCGCTGCCAGCCTCCACCTTGCGACGGAGCGCGCCGGCCTCGGGAAGGAAGCGTTCGGCATAGAAGCGCGCGGTGACCAGCTTGGCTTCAAGGAATTTCGCGTTCTCACCGCCCTCGCCCAGCGCCTCGACCGCAGCGCGGGCCATGCGCAGCCACATGAGGCCGAGCGCCACCGTCCCGGTGAGCTGCATATAAGGATAGGCACCCGCACCGACATGGTTGGGGTTCTGGAAGCCGTTTGCCGCGAGCCACATCGTTGCGCCCTGCAGATGGCCCAGAGCCTTCTCCAGCGCCTCGGCGAAATCCTTGAGCTTCTCGTCGCTTTTGGCCGCGGCGATTTCCTCGCCGACCAGCTTGAAGAAGGCCTGCACCGCGCGGCCGCCGTTCATCGCGAGCTTGCGCCCGACCAGGTCCATCGCCTGGATGCCGTTGGTGCCCTCGTAGATCATCGAGATGCGGGCGTCGCGGACATACTGCTCCATGCCCCATTCGGCGATGTAGCCATGGCCGCCATAGACCTGCTGCGAGTCGGTTGCGACCTTGTAGCCGATATCGGTGCCGACGCCCTTGATGACCGGGGTGAGCAGGCCAACGAGATCGGCAGCGAGCTGGCGCTCTTCCTCGCTCGCGGCGGAATGTTCGAGATCGACCTGCAGCGCTCCCCACAGGCACAGCGCGCGCAAGCCTTCGGTCAGCGTCTTGGCTTCCATCAGCATTCGGCGGACGTCGGGATGGACGAAGAGTGTGTCGGCCTTTTCGCCCGGCTCGGCGGGGCCGGTGAGCGCGCGGCCCTGCCGGCGGTCGCCGGCGTACTGGACTGCGTTCTGATAGGCGGTCTCGCCGACCGCGAGCCCCTGAAGGCCCACGCCCAGCCGCGCGGCGTTCATCATGATGAACATCGCGGCAAGGCCCTTCATCTCCTCACCGACCAGCCAGCCCTTCGCGCCGTCATAGTTCATGACGCACGTCGAATTGCCGTGGATGCCCATCTTGTGCTCGATCGAGCCGCACGAGACGGCATTGCGCTCGCCGAGCGATCCGTCTTCATTGACGAGGAACTTGGGGACCACGAACAGCGAGATGCCCTTGGTGCTCTCCGGCGCGCCGGGGGTCTTGGCGAGCACCAGATGGATGATGTTCTCGGTCAGATCGTGCTCGCCCGAGGAGATGAAGATCTTGGTGCCGGTGATCGAATAGCTGCCGTCCGCCTGCGGCTCGGCGCGGGTGCGGATGAGGCCGAGGTCGGTGCCGCACTGCGGCTCGGTGAGGTTCATCGTGCCGCCCCACTCGCCCGACACCATCTTGGGGACGTATTTCGCCTTCTGTTCCGCCGAGCCTTTGACCAGCAGCGCAGCGATCGCGCCGTGAGTGAGACCCGGATACATGGCGAAGGCCATGTTGGCCGAGATCATATATTCCTGGAACGCCGTGGAGACGATGTGCGGCATCTCCTGCCCGCCGAACTCCGCCGGCGCGCTCAGCGTACCCCAGCCGCTCTCGACGAACTGCCGGTACGCTTCCTTGAAACCGGCAGGCGTGACGACGCTGCCGTCGTCGTTGCGGGTGCAACCCTGCTGATCTCCGATCTGGTTGAGCGGGAAAAGCACGTCGGCGACGAACTGGCCGCCCTGATCGAGCACGGCTTCCACGACATCGGGAGTCGCATTCTGGAAACCCGGGAGATTGGCGTAGCGATCGAGCCCGATGACCCGGTCGAGGATGAAGCGCGTGTCGCGGACGGGCGGAGTATATTGCGGCATTTCAGATCCTCACTGGACGTCGCGGCTTTTGATCAGCTCGACGAATTGCTGGAGCTCGGCGATCGCGGCATCGATGTCGCGCTTCTGGTTCTCGAGCAGCGCGATGCGATCGAGACAACGCTCGAGCGTCACCTGGCGCTGCACCCGGCGACCGTCGCCGATGTCGTAGAGATCGATCATCTCCTTGATCTCGGCGAGGCTGAAGCCCACGCGCTTTCCGCGCAGGATCCAGGCGAGCCGGGCGCGATCACGGTGCGAGTAGATGCGCTGGGTGCCGCGGCGCTCGGGCGAGATCAGCCCCTCGTCCTCATAGAAGCGGAGCGCGCGCGGGGTGACCGCGAACTCGGCACAGAGATCGGTGATGGAGAAGGCATCCTTATCAGGACGCGCCTCGATTGGCGCCAGGGCCTCGACCGGAAAGGCGGTAGCGGACATGGCGCTTTGTTACTTTCCCTTTACGTGAACGTCAAGTAATTGACATGGCCTCCGACGACCTGCTTGACTCGATAATGCATTTTTCGGCCGAAGCGGCAGGTTCGCAGCAGCAACGCGGCAGGTATGCGGCACCCAGGCGGCGATGACGCGGCACCCACGCGCCACTGAGGCGGCAGTAAGGCTACACCGACGCGCCACGCACGCTACAGCCACGCGCCGCTGACGCTCCAGCTTCGCAACACCTACGCTCCCGGCGATGCGACACCGATGAGGCCCAATGTGATCGAAGAGAATCTTGCCGCTTCTGCATACTCGAACGAAAGCAGAACAAATCCTATTTTGGAAGCCCTCTTCCAGATCAATGCCCGGAGCTAGCCAAGTAACTCGGGAGCGGCGACTCCTCACAGCATTGGATATCCAGCTTCAGCCGATCAGCCCGGCCAGGTGCAGGCATATCCCCGCAACGGAAGCCGCCAGGAGTGTCGTGATCACGCCTGCGCGCAGCCCGATCACTGCGATGACTGCCCCGACGGCGAGGGTCAGCGCCCAGGGATCGATGCTAGCGAGCACCGGCGCATCGAAGCCAATCGGGCCGACGCGTACCGGCACCGTGGCGCGAAAGAGCGTGTGCAGTGCGAACCAGATCGCCAGATTGAGCACGACGCCCACCACCGCCGCGGTGATCGCCGACAGCGCACCCGATACCGCTGCGTTGCCGCGCAGCCGCTCGATCAACGGCGCACCGACGAAGATCCACAGGAAGCAGGGCGTGAAGGTCACCCACGTCGCCAACAGGCCACCGAGCGTCGCGGCGAGCAACGGATCGAAGGCCCCCGCGTCACGATACGCGCCCAGGAAGCCGACGAACTGGAGGACCATGATCAGCGGCCCCGGAGTGGTCTCGGCCATTCCGAGCCCGTCGAGCATCTCGGCAGGCTGCAACCAGTGGTAGTTCTCGACGGCTTGCTGCGCGACATAGGCGAGCGCTGCATACGCCCCGCCGAAGGTCACCGCCGCCATCGTCGAGAAGAAGGTCGCGATACGGCTGAACACATGGTCCGGCCCCAATGTCCCAACCAGCGCGATTACCGGCACCAGCCATAGTGCCAGCCACAGCAAGGCCGTGCGCACCGTCTCGCGCCAGGTGGGACGCGCGTGCGCAGGCAGCTCCTCGCCGAGCAGCGTATCCACGTCGGCGACGATTGGCCCCTTTCCTGCACCGTGCCCGCCCCCGCCGCGAAAGGCAGCGCGGCCTTTATGGCCGGTCCACCAGCCAATAAGCCCGGCCCCGAGCACGATCGCCGGAAAGGGCACACGCAGAAAGAAGATCAGCACGAACGCAGCGACCGCAAGCAAACGGGCGGCGTTGGAGCGGAGCGCACGACCGCCAATCCGAACCACCGCCTGCAGCACCACCGCCAGCACCGCAGCCTTCAGTCCGAAGAACAGCGCCGAGATGATCCCGAGTTTGCCGTAGAGGACATAGACCCAACTCAGCGCCATGATCGAGATTGCACCGGGCAACACGAACAGCACGCCCGCCAGGATGCCGCCCTTCGCGCGGTGCATCAGCCAGCCGATATAGGTGGCGAGCTGCTGCGCCTCGGGCCCGGGCAGCAGCATGCAATAGTTGAGCGCGTGGAGGAATCGTTGCTCGCCGATCCAGCGCTTTTCCTCGACCAGGATACGGTGCATCACTGCGATCTGGCCGGCGGGGCCGCCGAACGAGAGCATCGCCACGCGGAGCCATACCCAGAAGGCTTGGCCGAGCGTCACTGGTTCAGGCGGCGCGGAATCCGGCGTGTCCATCGTCATGGCCCCCATGCGCGTGTCAATGGCGCCCGCAGCGGGTCAGCTCACGCAGAGCCAGCGTCCGGCGGCGTCGCGCATGGCCCCAGCCTCTGCCGTGGATTCGCTTATCCGCACGGCTTCGAGGCCAGCATAGGAGGCACGGCCGCGGCAGAGGGTTGCGCAGCCGTCCGGCAGGGCGCCGGGAAAACGGATGCTGTCGCCATTGAGGCGTGCGTCGAAGCTGCACGCATCGCCGCTGCCGAAGCGGATGCGAAGTCTGGCGCCGCTGCGCCGGAGCGTGCCCGTGGCGCCGCAACTGATCCCGTCGCCGTAATCTACATGCGCGCCGATCAGATAGGCGTCTCCTTCCGGCACGATGCACAGGCGATCGGTGTCGCGGACGTAAACGCCGGCGATGTTTCCCCCGCCAGGATCGCGGACGAGCCCGCGCTCGATCGCGGCGCTTTCGAGGTCCTGCGGCTTCTGAGCACTGCCTGGCGCCTGCCCGCCCGAGCAGGCGGCGAGGAGCAGGGCTGCTAGCGGCGCCGCTGCCCTCATGCGTCGCGGGCCAGCCTTCCGTCTTCGATCCGGCGGAAGAAGCAGCTGCGCTCGCCGGTATGGCAGGCCGGGCCGTGCGGCTCGACCTTGAGCCAGAGCGCGTCCTGATCGCAATCGATGCGAGCCTCGATCACCCGGAGCACATGGCCCGAGGTCTCGCCCTTCTTCCAAAGTCGTTCGCGGCTGCGCGACCAGAAATGCGCCTCACCGGTTTCGAGCGTCTTCGCGAGCGCTTCGGCGTTCATGTGCGCGAGCATCAGCAGCTCGCCGGTGGCCGCGTCGGTCGCGACCGCGGTGATCAGCCCGGCTGCGTCGAATTTGGGATCGAGGACAAGCGTCGTGTCGCGTTCGTCGGCCATCCGGCCGCTCTAGCCCTTCAGCATCGCGCGCGAAAGCCGTGGCATGCCACAGCTTGCACATTGCCCCGCATCGGGCCATTGGCGCGCCGACTTTTGTTTGTGACAACCCGGCGACAAATGCGCGCGGACGCACTATATGGCGCGCAAGAGTTCCCAACCCCCTCGAGGGCTGATGCTTACCACGCACCCGTTCGATGACGACAAGCTGCGCGAAGAGTGCGGCATTTTCGGCGTGTCCGGCGCCGAGGGCGCCGCTGCGCTCGTGGCGCTGGGGCTGCACGCGCTCCAGCACCGCGGCCAGGAGGCCGCCGGCATCACCAGCTGGGATGGACACCAGTTCCACACGCATCGCGCGATGGGACATGTCGCGGGCAATTTCGACCGCGACGACGTGATCCGCGCGCTGCCGGGCACCACTGCCTGCGGCCATGTGCGCTATGCGACCACGGGCGGATCGGCGATCCGTAACGTCCAGCCGCTCTACGCCGAGCTGGCGAGCGGCGGCTTCGCGGTAGCGCACAACGGCAACATCTCGAACGCGATGCGGCTGAGGCGCGATCTCGTCCGCCGCGGCGCGATCTTCCAGTCGACTTCGGATACCGAGGTGATCATCCACCTCGTCGCCACCTCGCAGTACCGCACGCTGATCGATCGCTTCATCGATGCGCTCAAGCAGGTCGAGGGCGCCTATTCGCTGATCGTGATGACTCCCGAAGGGATGATCGCGTGCCGCGATCCGCTCGGCATCCGGCCGCTGGTGATGGGCAAGCTCGACGATTCGGTGATCTTCGCATCGGAGACGGTGGCGCTCGACGTGGTGGGTGCCGAATATGTCCGCGACGTCGAGCCGGGCGAGCTGGTGATCGTCAAGGGCACCGAGGTTTCGTCGCACAAGCCTTTTCCGCCGATGGCGGCGCGGCCGTGCATCTTCGAGTACGTCTATTTCTCGCGGCCCGACTCGATCAACGAGAACCGCTCGGTCTATTCGGTGCGCAAGGCGATCGGCGCGCAGCTCGCGATCGAGTCGCCGGTCGAGGCCGACCTGGTCGTTCCCGTGCCCGATTCGGGCGTACCGGCGGCGATCGGCTATGCCCAGCAATCGGGCATCCCGTTCGAGCTGGGGATCATCCGCTCGCACTATGTGGGGCGCACCTTCATCCAGCCGGGCGACAAGGTTCGCCACCTCGGCGTGAAGCTCAAGCACAATGCCAATCGCGAGTTGATCCAGGGCAAGCGGATCGTGCTGATCGACGACTCGATCGTGCGCGGCACCACCAGCCTGAAGATCGTGCAGATGATGCGGGAAGCCGGCGCGGCCGAGGTGCACATGCGCATCGCGTCGCCGCCGACTCGCCACAGCTGCTTCTACGGCGTCGACACGCCCGAGCGCGCCAAGCTGCTCGCCGCAAAGATGGACGTGGGCGGGATGACCGACTTCATCCATGCCGACAGCCTTTCGTTCGTGAGCATCGACGGGCTCTACAAGGCATTGGGCGAGGCGCGCCGCGCCGATATCCATCCGAAATATTGCGACGCCTGCTTCACCGGCGACTATCCGACCACGCTCACTGATCAGGACGAGCTCCAGCCCGTCGACCAGTTCGCGCTGCTGGAAGAACGGATCGGCTGATCCAAATCGTGAATCCGGTTCGGCCCCGGACCTGATCCGGGGTTGTCGAAGCACCGTTCTGCCTTATGGAGCGCGGGCAAGCTCAGGGCGAACGGAAGAAGGCGGATGACCAGCAAACCCCTCGACGGAAAGATCGCGCTCGTCACCGGCGCCAGCCGCGGCATCGGCGCCGCGACCGCTACCGCGCTCGGCGCGGCCGGCGCGCATGTGATCCTGACAGCGCGCACGGCCGGCGGGCTCGAGGAAATCGAGGAAGCGATCTTCGAGGCCGGGGGTTCGGCGACGATCGCGCCGATGGACCTGACCGAGAACGAAAGCGTATCGCGTCTCGCCGGCGCCGTGGCCGAGCGCTGGCCGGCGCTCGACATGCTGGTACTCAACGCCGCCGCGCTGGGCACGCTGAGCGCGGTGCCGGCGATCGACTTCAAGGAATTCGCCAAGGTGCTGACGCTCAACGTCACGGCGCAGGCGGCGATGCTGACGGCATTCGATCCGCTGCTCAAGGCGGCGAAGCAGGCGCGGGTGATCGGGCTCACCTCGAGCGTGGGGCGGACGCCGCGTGCCTATTGGGGCATGTACGGCGCGTCCAAGGCCGCATTCGAGAACCTGCTGCTGAGCTATGGCGAGGAAGTACGCCACATCAGCGGAGTACGCGTTGGGATCGTCGATCCCGGCGCCACGCGGACCAAGATGCGCGCACGGGCCTATCCGGGCGAGGATCCGCAGAGCGTAAAGCCGCCGGAGGTGGTGGCCGAGCGGATCGCGGCGCTGATGGTGTCGGGATTCGAGACGGGGCGCTTCGAACGAGTGGAGTAAGGCCCTGCCCTCCCCGGAGCCTCCGGCAAATGGGGAACTCAGTTGGCCGCGGCGAACAGCTTGTCGAGGAACGCGGTCCGCGCTGCCGAATAGGCTTTGTCGGTCGCCTTCGGCGCGGCGGACGAGATGGCGATGACGGTTCGGGTCTTGGGATCGATGCGGATCGTCTGGCCGAAGATGCCCGATGCGCCGAAGCGGCCCTGCGGATAGGTCCACCATTGATAGCCATAGCCGTAGCCCGGCTCGCCGATTGCGGCATGGCTGCGCGTAGCCTCCCCGAACCAGCCGGCCGGCACCACGCCCCTGCCCCCTTCGAGCACGAACTGGCCGATACGGGCATAGTCGCGCAGTGATACCGACAGGCAGCAGCCGCTTACCTCATGCCCCGAAGGATCGACCATCCAGAAGGCGTCGCGCTCCATGCCATAGGGCTGCCAGATCTTTTCGCTCAGATAGGTGGCGAGCGGCTTGCCCGTGGCGCGCATCACCAGCACGCCGATCAGATTGGTCTCGCCGGTCTTGTAGACCCATTTGCTGCCCGGCGCGGTCTCGCGCGGCAGCTTCTTCATGTAGAAGACGGTGGGGTCCTCGCCCGCAGGCACGGGCTCGAGAAACATGCGCGCCACGTCCGACCTGGGATCGGTGTAATCCTCGTTCCACTTCACGCCCGAAGTCATCGTCAGCAGCTGCTCGATCGTGACCCCGTCATAACCGCTGCCCGTCAGCTCGGGGATGTATCGGGTCACCGGATCTCCGAGCGACTTGATGTAGCCGTCCTTGATGGCCGCCCCGACGAGGCTGGAGGTGAAGGACTTGGCGACCGAAAAGCTGGTCCATCGGCCTTCGGGACCATAGCCGCGGGCATAGCGCTCGAGCCGGATCTTGCCGTCCTGGACCACGATCAGCCCGGCGACGTTCTGCGCCTGGAGGAAGGCATCGATCTCGGCCGTGTCCATACGGAGCAGCTTGCCCTGCGGGAGCGAGCGGACCTTGCTGCCCGCCTTGACCACATGGCCGGGGAAGATCCTTTCCATGTGCGGGAAGTTCGCGTCGCGCTGCGCCTGGCTCCAGAAAAGCACCTCGGCGCCCACCTTGCGGAGCCCGCTGGTGTCGGCGGGATCGATCCTCACTTCGGGGGAGGCAACTGCCTGCGCCGCAGCGACACCTCCGGCGAATGTGCCCAGCGCGAGCGCGCCCGCGAGCAACCAAGCCTTAGCCATCTACCCCTCCCTGATTAGCGTGACTTGCAGCACATCGATGCCGCCGCCCCGGAACCCGCCTTCGCAATACATCAGATAATAGCGCCACAAATCTATGAATCTCTGATCGAATTGCAGCGGCAACAAGTTCCGGCTCACCGCGGCGTCGAAGCTCTCGCGCCAGCGCCGCAGCGTCTCGGCATAGTCGGCGCCGAACCGGACCTCGTCGCGCCAAGCGAGACCGTTGGCCGCGGCCAGTTCGCGGAAGGCGCGCTCGGAGATCAGCAGTCCTCCCGGGAAGACATAGGCCTGGATGAAATCGACGTTTGACGCATAATCCTCGAACAGGGCATCGTCGAAAGTGATGATCTGGAGCGCGGCGCGGCCGCCCGGTCTCAACGCGTGGGCGATCGCGGCGATGTAGGCCGGCCAATATTCGCGGCCCACGGCCTCGGCCATCTCGATGCTCGCCACCGCATCATAGCTGCCGGTGACGTCGCGATAGTCGGTGAGCGTGAAACGCCCCCCCTCGAGCCCGTCCGTGCGCGCCTCTACCCAAGCCTTTTGTTCGGTCGAGAGTGTGATGCCGTGCACCTTGCGGCCCGCACGCAGCGCGAGCTCCGCAAAGCTTCCCCAGCCGCAGCCGATCTCAAGGATCTCGTCGCCAGGCGCCGTGGCAGTGCGGTCGAGGATCGCCTGGAGCTTGGCCGTCTGCGCGACTTCGAGCGGCTGGGCGGCGTCTGCGAAGATCGCGCTCGAATAGGTCATGCCGGGATCGAGCCAGAGCCGGTAGAAATCGTTGCCCAGATCATAATGGAAGTGGATGTTGCGCCGCGCACCCGAGCGGCTGTTGCGCCGGAGCCAATGGCCGAAGCGGCGGGCCAGCAGCGAAAAGCCGCGGGCGCGCGCCTGCCGGGCGAGCCCCGCCCGGTTGCGGCTGAACAGCGCGAAGAGCTGGACCGGATCGGGGCTCGTCCACTCGCCTGCCGCCCAAGCCTCGTACCAGCCGACCGAGCCGCCGAGCGCGAGCCGGAGCAGCGCGCGCCAGCTTTGGAGGCGAACCACAGCCGCCGGCCCGGCGGCGCGACCGCCGAGGATGCGCGTCTCCCCCGTGGGAAGGCCAAGCTCGAGGCTGCCCTCGGCGATACCCCCGTCGATGCGATCGAGCTGGCGATAGAAGACCCGCGCGAACAGCCCCAACAGGCCGCTCGCGCGCGCCTTTGGTTCCGCTCCCTGTTCCCGCGCCGGCGCGTTCATCCGGCCCTACATGCACGCGCCGAACGGCGGAGCAAGACCTATTGTCAGAGCGTGTGGGGCGCCTTGTCGACCATCCAGGTCTGACCCTTGGCGACCAGCTTCTGGAGATCGGGCGCCTTGCCTTCGCTCGCAGCCTTGTTCTGTGCGATGACTGCGCTCTCGAAGGTCGGCGCGGGATCGTCGTAGATCACGCCGAGCGCCATGGGGAACGGACCGAAAGGCATCTCGACCAGCATGTGCGCGATCATCCGGTTGGTCTGATCGTGGACCAGCACGCCCGAAGTGTCGCCATCGACCACGTCGACGACCTTGAGCGTGAGCGTTTTCGTATCGAGCGCCAGCCCCTTGGCGCCGCCCGCGAACACCAACGGCTTGCCGTGCTCAACCCAGAGCTGGTTGAGCGCCGCGTTGGGCTTGGCGGCGAAGGGTTCGAACACCTCATCGTTGTAGACGATGCAGTTCTGGAAGATCTCGACGAACGCCGCGCCCTGGTGCGCATGCGCGGCCTTGAGTACCGAAGGCAGGTTCTTGTGAACGTCGATCCCGCGCGCGACGAAGCGCGCGCCGCTGCCCAGCGCAAAGGCGCAGGGCTTGGCAGGGTGATCGACCGAGCCGAACGGCGTCGAGGGCGAGCGCGTGCCTTCGCGCGAGGTGGGCGAATATTGGCCCTTGGTGAGGCCGTAGATCTCGTTGTTGAACAGCAGCACCTGACAGTTCAGGTTGCGGCGAAGCAGGTGCATCGTGTGGTTGCCGCCGATCGAGAGCGCGTCGCCGTCGCCAGTGATGATCCACACGTCGAGATCGGGATTCGCCAGCTTGACTCCCGTCGCCACCGCCGGCGCCCGGCCGTGGATCGTGTGGAAGCCATAGGTTTCCATGTAATAGGGAAAGCGCGACGAGCAGCCGATGCCCGAGACGAACACGGTGTTCTCGGGCGTCGCGCCGATCTCCGGCATCGTGCGCTGCACGGCCTTGAGGACCGCATAGTCGCCGCAGCCGGGGCACCAGCGGACCTCCTGGTCGGTCTCCCAATCCTTTGGCGTGCTCGGCTTGATCGTCGTGATCTCGTTCATCGTCTCTTGCCTTCTACCGCTCTCCCGTCGGGAGAGGGAGTTATGGGTTCACTGCCTCCGTACTCGGAAGCTGGCTGTCGTCGGAGGGCAACTCCTGATCGAAGTCGGCGCCGATATGCTCGGCGATCGCGGCCTCGATCTCGGCGATGCGGAAGGGCTGGCCCGAGACCTTGGTGAGCGACTTGGCATCGACGAGGAACTGATCGCGCAGCACCGTCTTGAGCTGGCCGGTATTCATTTCCGGAACGAGAACATGCTCGTAACTCTTTAGCAGCTCGCCAAGATTTTTCGGCATCGGCCAGATGTGGCGGATATGGATGTGGCTGACGTCGAGCCCCTTGCGGCGCGCGCGGCGGACCGCCTGGGTGATCGGGCCATAGGTCGAGCCCCAGCCCACCACGACGAGCTTGCCGCCAGCCTCGCCCTGCTCGATCTGCTGATCGGGCACGTCGATGCCGAGCACCTTGTCGCGCCGCGTGTCGGTCATCAGCTGGTGGTTCGAAGGCGAATAATCGATGTTGCCGGTGCCCGCCGCCTTCTCGATGCCACCGATGCGGTGGAGCAGGCCGGGAGTGCCGGGCTTCACCCAGGGGCGCGCGCCGCGCTCGTTGCGGGCATAGGGAAGGAACTTCTCGCCCTCCGCGGGCACTTCGGTGTGATGCTTCACCGGGAAGGGCTGGTAGGCGCTCATGTCCGGCACCTTCCACGGCTCGGCGGCATTCTGGAGATAGCCGTCGGTGAGGAGCATGACCGGAGTCATATATTGGGTGGCGATCCGCACCGCCTCGATCGCGACGTCGAAGCAGTCCGCGGCCGAGCGCGCTGCGAGCACGGGAAGCGGCGCATCGCCGTTACGCCCGTAGACCGCCTGATAGAGATCCGACTGCTCGGTCTTGGTGGGCAGGCCTGTCGAGGGGCCGCCGCGCTGCGCATTCACGATGACGAGCGGGAGCTCGGTCATGATCGCGAGGCCGATCGCCTCACCCTTCAGCGCGATCCCCGGGCCTGACGAGCAGGTGACGCCAAGGCTTCCTGCATAGGAGGATCCGAGCGCCGAGGCGACCGCGGCGATCTCGTCCTCCGCCTGGAAGGTGGTGACGCGATATTCCTTGAAGCGCGAGAGCGCGTGGAGGATCGCCGACGCGGGCGTGATCGGATAGCCGCCGAAGAACATCGGCAGATCGGCAAGCTGCGCGCCCGCGACGAGGCCGAGCGAGATCGCGTCGGCGCCGGTGACGGTGCGGTACAGGCCGGGCTCGGACGGCGCAGCCGGGACGCTGTGCTGGCTGATGCCCATCGCGCCGAGCTCGGCGGTCTCGCCATAGGCGTGGCCGGCGTTGAGCGCGGCGATGTTCGCCTCGGCCAGCTCGGGCGCCTTGGCGAACTTGGCCTTGAGCCAGTCGATCAGCGGCTGGCGATCACGGCCGAACATCCAGAGCGCCAGGCCGAGCGTCCACATGTTCTTGCAGCGCAGCGCTTCCTTGTTGCCGAGGCCGAAGGGCTTCACGGCATCGAGCGTGAGCTGCGAGATGTTGAGCTTGAGGAGCTGCCACTTCGCGAGGCTGTCGTCCTCGAGCGGGTTCGACGCGTATTTGGCCTTGTCGAGGTTGCGCTGCGAGAATTCGCCCTCGTCGGCGATGATCAGGCCGCCGGGCTTCAGGGACTCGACGTTCACCTTGAGCGCGGCCGGGTTCATCGCGATCAGCACATCGGGCTGGTCGCCCGCGGTGTCGATCTGCGCCGAACCGAAGTTGATCTGGAAGGCGGAGACGCCGAACAGCGTCCCCTGCGGCGCGCGGATCTCGGCCGGGAAATCGGGAAAGGTCGCAAGATCGTTGCCGGCGAGCGCAGTCGACAGCGTGAACTGGCCGCCGGTGAGCTGCATGCCGTCGCCGGAATCGCCCGCAAATCGGACGACTACGGCTTCGGACTCGGGCTGGGCCGACGCCTCGCTGGGCGTGACCTCATGTGCAGCAGTGGCCATTAAACGATGATCCCGCGGTTTTTCCTTCGTGTCAGAGCGATCTACGCCTCGCGTGCACGCTTCCCAAGGTAGAAAATAACACCGTCTTTGCAACGCGCGCTTTGCCGCAAGGATGCGAGCCGCCGGTGACACGTCCCGAACGGGGAGCTAGGGAAGCGCCATGATCGACCCATCCTCTCTGCCCTATCGTCCCTGCGCCGGCGTGATGCTGGTCAACCGCGAGGGCCGCGTTTTCGTAGGCCAGCGGCTCGATTCGAAGATCGAGGCCTGGCAGATGCCCCAGGGCGGGATCGATCCGGGCGAGGACCCGCTCGAGGCTGCCTATCGGGAGTTGTGGGAGGAAACCGGCGTGGCGCGCGAGCATGTCGAGCTGGTCGCCTCGGCGCCCGACGAGCTGCAGTACGACCTGCCCGACGAGCTGATCGGCCAAGTGTGGAAGGGAAAGTGGCGCGGGCAGCGGCAGCGGTGGTTCCTGTTCCGCTTTCTGGGAGAGGACAGCGACGTCGACATCGCCACTGCCGAGCCCGAATTCCGCGCCTGGCGCTGGGCCGAGCCCACCGACCTTCCCGAGCTGATCGTGCCGTTCAAGCGTGACCTCTACCGTCAACTGCTCGACGTATTCGCAGAACATCTCGACGCAGCCGCCTGAGGGCGATCGGGCCGTTACCCGCCCCGCCCTTTTTGCGTCCCATTTATCGGATTATGGCCGCGCGATGCGTGCCCTGCTCCTAGCCCTGCCGCTGCTCCTGGCCAACACCGACCCGGAGCCCGTGATCCCGCCGTTGATCAAGACGATGCTCGATACCGCAATGGCATCGGGCAGCGAGGGCGATGTCGCGGTGATCGTGAAATACGCAAGGGAGGCCGATCCCGCGAGCGCCGACCTGGTGCAGAAGGTTGCGAGCAACTGGCGCAACGACCGTTTCGCCAAGGCCCAGCGGCGGATCCGAGAAGCCGATTTCTTCGATCTGGTGAAAGGCCGCGCCGAAGTGGGCGGGTATCGCAGCACCGGCAACACCGACAATGTCGGGCTCACCGCGGCAGTGGATGTGAAACGCGAAGCGCTCGAGTGGCGCCACAAGCTGCGCGTGCAAGCGGACTATCAGGAGAGCCTGGGCGAAGTGACGCGCGAGCGCTACCTGGCGGCTTACGAGCCCAACTGGAAGTTCGACGATCGCGCCTACCTCTACGGCGCTGCGCAATACGAAAGTGACCGCTTTTCGGGCTTCTACGATCGCGTTTCGCTGTCGACCGGGGCCGGGTACAGCGCAATAAAATCGCCTGGAGTGAAGCTCGATCTGGAACTCGGACCTGCGTATCGCCTGACCCGCTTCATCGACGAGCAGACCGAGAGCAATCTCGCCGCACGCGGCAGCGTCGATTTCGGGTGGAAGCTCTCGCCCACCGTCTCGCTGACGCAGAACGCCTCGGCGTATCTGCAGGAAGCCAACAGCACGGTTTCGAGCCGTTCGGCGCTGCTCGCCAAGCTGTTCGGGCCGTTTTCGGCGCAATTCTCGTACACGATCCAGTACGAAAGCACGCCGCCGGAGGGCCGCAAGACCACCGACACGACCAGCCGCGCGGCGCTGGTTGTGGATTTCTGAAGTAACCCGGCCAGAGCCAAAGGCTATGAGCGCTGCGCCGCACGCGGGGTTCAACCGGGCGAGCTTTGGCGCTACCAGCCCGTAATGACCGAGTTGACCCGAGACGAGCGCACCGCCCTGGATCAGGTCGCCGCTGCGCCGATGCTCGCGCGGACCGAGCAATGGGTCGCGATCAACAGCGGGACGCGGAACCTTGCCGGGCTCACGCACATGGCCGGGGCGCTCGCCGATGCGTTCGCGGTGCTGCCGGGCGAGCTTGCGCTAACCGAGCCCGAGCCGGTCGAGACCGTGACTGCGGACGGGCGCGTCGAGCTACTCGGCCACGGGCGGCACTTGCACCTGACGGTGCGGCGCCAGGCGCCGGTGCAGGTCCTGCTCACCGGGCACATGGACACGGTCTTCGGCGCGGATCATCCTTTTCAGCAAGGCCGCTGGCGCGAGGACGGTACCTTCAACGCTCCAGGCGCGGCGGACATGAAGGGCGGGCTCGCGCTGATGCTCGCTGCGCTGGAAGCGCTCGAGGCAAGCCCGGCCGCGCGGCGGCTGGGCTATGAGGTGTTGATCAATTCGGACGAGGAGACGGGCTCGCTCTCCTCGCGCAAGCTGATCGCGCGCGCGGCGCAGGGCAAGCTCGCCGCGCTCACCTATGAACCGGCACTGCCTGACGGAACCTTGGCGGGCGCGCGCGGCGGTACGGGCAATTTCTCGCTGGTGGTGCGGGGACGCAGCGCGCATGCCGGCCGGAATCCCGAGGAGGGACGCAACGCGCTGGTCGCGGCGGCCGATCTGGCGGTGCGTCTCGCGCAGGCCAGAGCGCCTGGGCTCGCGGTCAATCCAGCGCGGATCGACGGCGGGGGCCCCAACAATGTCGTCCCCGAACTCGCGATCCTGCGCGTGAACTTCCGGCCCAGGGACCAGCAGGCGATCGCCGATGCCCGTGCCGCGCTCGAAGCCGCGGCTGCCGACGTCATGGCGTTGCACGAGGTGCAGGTGGAGGTCCACGGCAGCTTCAACCGTCCGCCCAAGCCGATCGACGAAGGCGCGGCGAAGCTGTTCGGGATCGTCAAGCAGGCAGGCGCCGATCTGGGCCTGGCCATCGGCTGGCGCGACACCGGCGGAGTCTGCGACGGCAACAATATCGCGGCGTGCGGAGTCCCCGTCGTCGACACCATGGGCGCCCGCGGCGGCGCGATCCATTCAGCGGAGGAATTTCTGATCCCCGAATCGCTTCCCGAACGCGCGGCACTCTCCGCGCTCACGCTCCTGCGCATCGCCGAACGGGGGCGCCTGTGAGTTTTCGCATCCGCGCCGCGCGCGACGAGGACCTGCAGCCGCTCTACGAAATGGCCAAGCTCACCGGGGGCGGCTTCACCAACCTGCCCCCCGAGAAGGACGCCCTGCGCGCCAAGCTGCTGCGCAGCCACACCGCGTTTTCGCGTGAGACGGACGAGGGGCTGGTCGACGACCTGTTCGTGCTCATCCTGGAGAATGCCGAAACCGGCGAAGTACGCGGCACCTGCCAGATCTTCACGCGCGTGGGCCAGACCTGGCCCTTCTACAGCTATCGCATCGGCACCGTGACCAAGCACAGCCGCGAGCTGGAGCGCACCTTCCGCGCCGAGATACTGAGCCTCGTCAACGACCTGGAGGGCTGCAGCGAAGTGGGTGGGCTGTTCCTCCACCCCTCCGAACGGGCGGGCGGGCTGGGCATGCTGCTCGCGCGCAGCCGCTATCTGTTCATCCGGCGGCACCGCGCGCGCTTTGCCGAACGCGTGCTCGCCGAGCTGCGCGGGGTGATCGACGAGGCCGGCGGTTCGCCTTTCTGGGACGGTGTGGCAGGGCGCTTCTTCGGAATGAACTTCCAGCAAGCCGACGAATTCAACGCCACCCACGGCAACCAGTTCATCGCCGACCTGATGCCCAAGCATCCGATCTACACCGCGATGCTCTCCGAAAGCGCGCGATCGGTGATCGGCCTGCCCCACCCTTCGGGACGCGCCGCGATGCGCATGCTCGAAGCCGAAGGCTTCGCGTTCGAGAACTATATCGACATCTTCGACGGTGGGCCGACGATGACGGCGCGGACCGACCAGGTGAAGACGATCCGCGACTCGCAGGTGTCGCACGTGCTGGCGATCGGCGAGGCGACGCAGCCTGCCATGCTTTCGGCAGGCCGGCTCGGCAGCTTCCGCGCGGCCTATGGCAGGGTGGCGCCGAGCGGCGACGGCGTGGTCGTTGATCCGAAGACCGCGGCGCTGCTCGACATCAAGGTGGGCGACGAGATCGTCCACGCCGAGCGCTGACGATGCTGACCGAGATCAACTTCGACGGGATCATCGGCCCGAGCCATAATTATGCGGGGCTGAGCCCGGGCAATCTGGCCGCGACCCGCAACCGCGGGCTCACTTCGCACCCGCGCGCGGCGGCGCTGCAGGGAATCGCCAAGATGCGCGCCAATCTGCGGCTGGGGCTGCATCAGGGCGTGCTGCTGCCGCATGCGCGGCCCGACCATCGCTGGCTGGAGCGGCTCGCGACGGACTATGCGGAGGCGCCCGCCCATCTCCAGGCACAGGCCCTCTCCGCATCGGCGATGTGGGCGGCCAATGCTGCGACGGTGTCGCCTGCTCCGGATACCGCCGACGGACGCTGCCACCTTACCGTCGCCAACCTTGTCACCATGCCGCATCGCAGTCACGAATGGCCGGACACGCTGGCGCAGCTCCGCCTCGCATTCGCAAGCGACGCCTTCGCGGTGCACGAGCCTGTACCCGCTCCGTTCGGCGACGAAGGCGCGGCGAACCACATGCGGCTGACGGCGGCGCACGACGCCCCGGCAGTCGAGGTGTTCGTCTATGGGGTGAGCGGCGGGGCCTTCCCTGCCCGACAGCACCTTGAAGCGAGCCGCGCCGTCGCCCGGCAGCATCGGCTCGATCCGGCGCGGACGCTGTTCGTCCAGCAATCCGAGGAAGCGATCGCCGCGGGCGCGTTCCACAACGATGTGGTGGCAGTGGCGAACGGCAATGTGCTCTTCGCACACGAACAGGCCTTTGCGGACAAGGAGCGCGTCTACGACGATCTGCGCGCCCTGCTCCCGAGCATCGAGATCGTCGAAGTGCCCGCGGCACGCGTGAGCCTGGCCGATGCGATCGCGTCCTATCTGTTCAACGCGCAGCTGGTGACCCTGCCTTCGGGCGAGATGGCGCTGGTGCTGCCCGAAGAGGCGCGCGAAACCCCGAGCGTCTGGAACTGGTTACAGGAGCATGTCGCCGGCAACGGACCGATCCGGCGGCTGGAGGTGGTCGATGTCCGCCAGTCGATGGCGAACGGCGGCGGCCCGGCTTGCCTGCGGCTGCGGGTGGTTGCCGATCCCGCCAGCGTAGACCCGCGCTTCCTGGTAGACGAGGCCAAGCTCGACGCGATCGCCGCCGTGATCGACGCGCATTGGCCAGAGGCGATCGGGCCTGCGGATATCGCGGACATGGCGCTGATGCACCGCATCGAAGCGGCGCGGGCCGCGCTGCTGGAAACGCTCGGAACTGTCGAATTAATTGACAGGTAACCAATCGCGTTAAGGCGGACCCGCGCGATTCCGCGATTGGCCCGGTGCTTGCTTAACTCCGGGCATGGTCCACCGCATTCGCTCTCTCTTCACGATCAAGAACAAGTTCGAAGCCTATTTGATCATCTATGGGCTCGGGACAGGCGCGGTCGAGCGCGGGATGCATTATCTTGACCGCTTCCCCGGCTGGGCGGGATGGCTGATGTTCACCCTGTGCCCGATCGCCGTTTTCATGGCAGGCGCCAAGATCCTCGACACCTTCGACATTCCCGAGTGATGCCCAAGCCGCAGTAGATGCTACCGGTGTCATCATTGCTTTGCTAAGCCGCTTCGCGAGAAGAGAATCGAGGAGACGGTGCATGCTTTGGCGGGTTTCGAAGATCGTCGGGTGGGGATTGGGCTTGCTCGCTGCGGCGAGTTTAACGAGCCCCACCGCCGCCGCTCCCGACAAGCGCAAGCTCGAAGACACCATGAAGCGCGCAACACGCTTCATGGTCGAAAAGGCCGCCACCAATGGCGGCTATGTGTGGTCGTACCTGCCCGACATGTCGCGGCGCTGGGGCGAGATGGAAGCCTTCCCGTCGATGATATGGATCCAGCCGCCGGGCACGGCGACGATGGGGCATCTGTTCCTCGACGCCTATCATGCGACCGGCGACGAATATTATTACCAGGCTGCGGAGAAGACCGCTGCCGCGCTGATCGCGGTCCAGCAGGACAATGGCGGCTGGCATTATTTCGGCGACTTCGCCGGCGAGGCATCCACGCGGCGCTGGTATGACACCATCGGCAAGAATGCGTGGCGGCTGGAGGAATTCCAGCATTATTGGGGCAACGCGACTTTCGACGATGCGGGCACATCGGAATCGATGCAGTTCCTGCTGCGGCTCTATGTCGAGAAGCACGATCCCGAATATCTGCCGGCGCTCAGGAAGGCGCTCGATTTCGTGCTCGAAAGCCAATACCCGATCGGCGGCTGGCCGCAGCGCTGGCCGCTCAAGAGCGAGTTCTCGCATCACGGCAAGCCCGACTACACCAGCTTCATCACCTTCAACGACGATGTCGCAGGCGAGAACATCAACTTCCTGATCATGTGCTACCAGGCGCTGGGCGGCGACGCGCGCGTCAAGGACGCCATCATCCGGGCGATGAATGTTTTCCTGGTGACGCAGCAGGGCCAGCCCCAGCCCGGCTGGGGACTGCAGTACACACTGGATCTGAAGCCGGTGGGCGCGCGCACCTATGAGCCCGACGCGCTCGTGACCCACGCCACCGCGACCAATATCCGCCAACTGATGCGCTTCTATCGCCTGACCGGCGACACCAAGTTCCTCGCGCGCATCCCCGAGGCGCTCGACTGGCTCGACTCGGTCAAGCTGCCTGCAGACCAGGTGAAGAACGGTCGCGCCTACCCGACCTTCGTCGAGATCGGGACCAACAAGCCGCTTTACGTTCATCGGCGCGGCTCGAACGTGGTCAATGGCGAATATTATGTCGATCACGATCCCGCCAACACGATCACGCACTATAACGCGACACGCGCTATCCACGTGGCCGGGATGCGGCGCGAGTATGAGACCCTGAAGGGCTCGGATCCCGCCCAGATCGCTAAGGATTCGCCGCTGCTCGCGGGCGGCAATGCGCTGCCGCGCTATTTCCTGGTCGAGACGGCGGCGACTTCGGACCTCAACCTGGACGAGAGCGAGCGTTCGCCCGACGCGCTGGTGCGTTCGCTCAACGCCCAGGGCTGGTGGCCGACTCCACTGCGTGCAACGAGCAATCCCTATGCGGGCGACGGCTCCCCCACCCCTGCGCCGGGCGATTTCAGCCGGAGCCATGTGGGCGACGCGACCGACACCTCACCCTACACCACCGACAAGCCCGTGACGGGAATCTCGACCGGGACTTATATTGAGAATATGAAGGTGCTGATCGCGGCGCTGCACCGCCCCTGAATCGCGCGCGACGGGCGGCTAAGCCTGGGTTCAGCCGCCCGTTGCGAAACCTGCGGCACAAGGAGCAAGCCGATGCGCACTGCCACCATTGCCGCCCTGACCCTGATGTCGCTCACTGCGCTGCCCGCGCAGGCCCAGTCCAACGGCCAGCCCTATCGTGCGGCGGGGACGGAACCCTTCTGGTCAGTCACGATCGACAGCCGCACGATCCGCTATCAGCCGATGGAAGGCCGCGCGGTGACGGTCGCCAAGCCCCGGCCGCGCACAACCTTCAACGGCGAACGATACGTCACGCGCAACCTGACCGTGGACATCACGCATGTGCGGTGCAGCGACGGGATGAGCGATCGTCGCTATCCCGATACGGTGACAGTCACCGTCGGGCGCCGCACGCTCAAGGGATGTGGCGGCGCGGCCGAGCACCCTGGCCAGGTCGCTCCGCGTGTCGACGGCGACTGGATCGTCCGCACTATCGGCGGGCGTGCACCCCTTCCCCGCACCAATCCCAGCGTCAGGTTCAGCGAAACGGCGATCAGCGGCACCACGGGCTGCAACAGCTTCCGCGGCAGCTACAGGATCGACGGTAATCGCATGACCGCCGGTCCGCTCGCGTCGACGAAGCGCGGCTGCACGCCCCAGCTCAACCAGCAGGAGCAAAGGCTGCTCGGCATGCTCGGCCAACGACTGACGGCGACCCGCACCCGTGACGGCCTGCTGGTGCTGACCAGCCGCGACGGACAGATGCTGGTGCTCGCGCGGCGGCGCTGACTATCGGATCGGAGCCGGATCGGCGACTATTCCGCAGCCTCCACCTCGGGCGGCTCCGGAAGCGCTTCGGGTTCAGGCAGGTCGGCCAGCGCCTCGCCCGCTGACGGCAGCAGATCAGCCGTCGGCGCCTTGGCGACGACATCCACGCTCTCGATGCTGTCGAGGCTGGCGTTGCCGGTGTCGACGTTGAGCGCCTGGAAGCGTCGCGCCGAAACCAGCACCCGGCCTTCGAAGCTCGACACGAACTTGTTGTAGTTCTCGACGGCGCTGTTGAGCCCGCCGCCGACGCGCTTGAGATGCGTCGCCGCGGTTGCGAGCCGCTCGTACATCTCCTTGCCGAGCTTGCCGACCTCGCGTGCGTCCTCGGTGAGCTTCTGCTGGCGCCACATCGAGGCGACGGTGCGCGCGAGCGGCAGGAAGGCCGAGGGCCCCGCGATGATCACACGGTTGCGCGCGGCGCGCTCCCACAGCTCCATGTCGATTTCGAGCGCGCTCGACAGGAAATTGTCGCCCGGGATGTACATGATGACGAAATCGGGCGCTTTCTCGAACTGCGCCCAATAGGCTTTCCGCGACAGTGCCTCGGCGTGGTTGCGTACCGCTCGGGCATGCGCGACCAGCGCCGCCTGGCGTTCCTCGGCGGAAGTGGATTCAGCCGCCTGGAGATAGGCATCGAGGACACACTTCACATCGACTATGAGCTGTTGGTCGCCCGGCAGCCGGATGATGAAGTCGGGCCGCAGCGTGCCGTCCTCGGTCGTCACCGAGACTTCGGAGGCGAAATCGACATGGCCGTCGAGCCCCGCGAGCTCGATCAGGTTTCGGAATTGCTGCTCGCCCCAGCGCCCACGCGTCTTGGGTGCGGCACGCAGCGCATTGACGAGCTTGGCAGTCTCGGTGCGCGTCTCGCCTAGCTGCGCCTTCACTTCGGTGATGGCTTCGCGCAGCACGCCATAGCTGTCGTTGCGGTCCTTCTCGACGCGCTGGAGCCCTTCCTCATAGCGCTTGAGCGTGGATTCGACCGGCTGGAGCAGTGCCTTGAGCTTCTCCTCGTTCTTCTCGCCGGCCTGGTTGAAGCGAGCCTCGGCACGTTCGAGGAACACCTTCTGCGTTTCGCCCAGCATCGTACTGGCCAGCTCGCGGAACTGGCCCGCCATCATCTCGCGCGCGCCCTTGAACTCGTTGAGTCGCTCCTCGAACGCGTCGGCCTTGGCGCGAAGCTCCGTCAGCTGGAGGCGGGCGACATCGCGCTCGTCGCGCAGCGTCGCCATTTCCTCACACAGCGCCGGCAACTCTCGCGCGCGCTCCTCGGCCACTGCCAAATCGCCTATCGCAGCCTTGAAATCGGCGGCATATCGATCGCGCTCGGCACGCAGATCCGCCACGCCTCGCGACGCCAGAAGCCAGCCGAGCGCGAGCCCGCCCAGCAACGCGCCCAGGATCAACACTATCGCCAAGACTTCCACCGCCGCCTCCAAGAACAGAGCGCGAACCTACTCGGCGGCGGATTCGGGAGCAAGCGGAACATGGCGGAGGCGCGAACCGTTGGCCGCACAACCCTATCAGGAGACCGATCAGGAGAGCGCCATGTCGATCGCGGAGATGATAAAGTCGCACCCGGATGTCGCGGGCAGCCTCAACGAGCCGCTCGCGCTCGCGGTGCGCCATGCGATGTTCTGCTCGGCCATCTGTACAAGCTGCGCGGACGCTTGCCTGGCCGAAGACGATGTCGGAATGCTCAAACAGTGCATCCGCACCGACCTGGACTGTGCCGATGTGTGCGACATGCTCTTCAAGGTCGCGACCCGCCGTACCGGCTCGAACGAAGCGCTGATCCAGTCCGCGCTCCGCCTGTGCATCGAGGCATGCGAGCTTTGCGCCGCCGAGTGCGCGCGGCACGAGCACGAGCATTGCCGGCGGTGTGCGGAGATGTGCCGCGAATGCGCGGACGATTGTCGAAAGGCGCTGGAGACCTTCCGGTGAGGGCGTGGATCACAGGCCTGGGAAGCGCTGCACTGGCCGCGTGCTCGCCGGCAACGGAAAGCGACGTGCTGGACAATGGAATCGTCCAGTCTCAGGCGGGCAACGAAGTCGCCCCCGGTGCCGCCATGCCGCCAGACCCCGCGGCGATCGAGAACCAGCAGCCGTTCAACGCCGAAGCCGCGGCGCCGGAAGGCGCAGCCGCGCGCTACGTCGGCCGTTGGGCCGCAAACGAGAAGCTATGCAAGGACGGCGCGTGGCGCTTCGAGGAGCGTCATCTTGCGACTGCGGGCGAAGTCTCGTGCGACTTCAACCGGGTAACGCAGGTGGCGAGCGGATACGACATCCAGGCGCAATGCCTCGCCGAGGGCAACCGCAGCGAAGAGCTGATCAAGATCCGCTTCGCCGAATCGGCAGGAGCAATGCTGGTGGAATCGAAGACCTTCAGCCCCGTGGGACTGATCCCCTGCCCCGATTGATCAGGCCGCGGCCTTGCGGGCCTTGGCGAGCTTCTTGAGGATCATGTCGCGCTTCAGGCGCGAGAGATGGTCGATGAAGACGATGCCTTCGAGATGATCCATCTCGTGCTGGATGCAGGTCGCGAGCAGGCCCTCGAAGATCTCATCGTGCGCTTCGCCTTTCTCGTCCAGCCATTTGACGCGGCAGCGTGCGGGGCGCTCGATATCGGCGAACTGATCGGGGATCGACAGGCAGCCTTCGGTATAGACCGACTGCTCCTCGGCGGGGTCGAGGATCTCGGGATTGATGAAGACGCGCGGCTCGCGGATCGGCTTGCCTTCCTCGTCCTCCTGTTCCTGCAGGTCCATTACGATCACGCGCTTGGGAACGCCCACCTGGATCGCGGCGAGGCCGATGCCGGGCGCGTCGTACATGGTATCGAACATGTCGGCGATCAGCGCGCGCAGTTCATCGTCCACCTTCTCCACGGGCTGGGAGATGAGGCGCAGGCGGGGATCAGGAACTTCGACAATCGGGAGTAGAGCCATGCGGCTAAAATAGTCTCCGACGCCTTTGGTCGCAAGCGCTGGACGGCATTTTGGTTTTCACGCGACGGGCCGCCTTGCCCGAAGCGCCTGGGCGAGCGTGCCTTCGTCGAGATAATCAAGCTCGCCGCCCACCGGCAGGCCGTGCGCCAGCTGGGTGACGCGCACCGGATAAGCCTCGATCCGCTCGGCGAGGTAATGCGCAGTAGTCTGCCCCTCCAGCGTGGCGTTCATCGCCAGCACCACCTCGTCGATCCCGCCCGCCGCGATGCGCCGCACGAGGCCGTCGACACGCAGATCCTCGGGCCGGACGCCCTCCAGCGCGGACAGGCGGCCGCCGAGGACATGGAAGCGTCCCGGAAAGAGCCGCGAGCGCTCGAGTGCCCAGAGGTCCGCGACTTCCTCGACCACGCAAAGCGAGCGCGCGTCACGGCGCGGATCGGCGCAGATCGCGCATGGGTCGGAGGTGTCGACGTTGCCGCAGGTGCTGCACGTCGCGAGATTGCGGCTCACCGCCGCGAGCGCAGAGAGCAGCGGATCGAGCGCCGTCTCCCGCTTCTTGAGCAGATGGAGCACCGCGCGCCGGGCCGAACGCGGGCCGAGCCCGGGGAGACGCGACAGCGCCTGGGTGAGCGCTTCGATTTCGGGAGAAGCCATGGCGCGAGACATAGGGGCTTGCGCATGGCCCTGCCAAGCGGTTGAGGGGAAGGATGCGGATCGTCTTCATGGGAACCCCCGAATTTGCAGTGCCGGTGCTCGACGCGCTGGTCGCGGCAGGCCACAACATCGTGGCAGCGTACAGCCAGCCGCCGCGGCGCGCGGGGCGGGGCAAGGCGCTCACCCCCTCTCCCGTCCACGCCCGCGCCGAAGCGCTGGGCATCGAGGTGCGCACGCCGCTGACATTGCGGCACCCGGAAGCACAGACGGATTTTGCGGCGCTGGAGGCCGATGCGGCGGTGGTCGCAGCCTATGGGCTGATCCTGCCGCGGCCGGTGCTCGACGCGCCGAGGCTCGGCTGCCTGAACGTCCATGCCTCGCTGCTGCCGCGCTGGCGAGGCGCGGCTCCGATCCAACGCGCGATCCTGGCGGGGGACGAAGAGACCGGCGTGGGGATCATGCAGATGGAAGCGGGGCTCGACACCGGACCGGTGCGGCTGGAGGGGCGCACGCCGATCGACGGCAAGACCGCTGGCGAACTGACCGCCGAGCTGAGTTCGATGGGGGCGCGGCTAATGGTCGAGGTTCTCGGTAGTCCCGACGCCCATCTGCCGGTGCCGCAGCCCGAAGCCGGGATCACCTATGCGCCCAAGGTCGACAAGGCGGAAGCGCGGCTCGATTTCACCCGAAACGCAATCGAGGTCGAGCGGCAGGTGCGCGCGTTCAATCCGGCACCGGGGGCGTTCTTCGAGTTCGGCGGAGAGCGGATACGGGTGTATTCTGCCGAAGTCGTGGGCGGCTCCGGGATTCCGGGCTCGGTATTGGATGGTGCATTGACGATCGCCTGCGGCGAAGGCGCGATCCGCCCCCTGCTCGTCCAGCGTGCGGGCCGCGGCGTCATGACGGCGGACGAGTTGCTGCGCGGCTTCGCCATCCCGGCGGGGACACAGCTTTGACGCGCTTTGCCCTCACCGTGGAATATGACGGCCGCCCCTTCATGGGCTGGCAGCGGCAGGACCACGGCCCGAGCGTCCAGCAGGCGATAGAGGAAGCTGCCTTCGCAGTCACCGGCGAGACGGCCGGGGTCCATGCTGCGGGCCGGACCGATGCAGGCGTCCACGCGACGGGCATGCGCGCACATGTCGAGATAGCACGCGAGATCACGCCCTTCCGGCTGATGGAAGCACTCAACGCGCGGCTACGTCCCAATCCGGTGGCGATCCTCGATTGCGTCGAAGTGCCCGGCGACTGGCACGCCCGCTTCTCGTGCATCGCCCGGCACTATGAGTATCGGATCGTCAACCGGCGCGCGCCGCTCACCTGGGAAAAGGGGCTCGCATGGCAGATTGCGGTGCCGCTCGACGAAGCCGCGATGCAGGCCGGCGCCGAGCTGCTGGTGGGCAAGCACGACTTCACCACCTTCCGTTCGGCCCATTGCCAGTCGGAAAGCCCTGTCAAGACGCTCGACCGGCTGGAGGTGATACGCATCGGCGAGCGCGTGCTGGTGCGCGCTTCCGCGCGCTCGTTCCTCCACCATCAGGTGCGCTCGATGGTCGGCTGCCTCGCGCTGGTCGGACGCGGGCAATGGTCGCCGGAGGATATCGGCTTGGCGCTCGAAGCACGCGACCGCGCGGCGCTGGGGCTCAATGCGCCTTCGGACGGACTGTTCTTCCTGCGGGCTGATTATCCCTGACGGGAGAAGCGGGCCGCCAACTCGACGTGCGTCGACCAGCGAAACTGTCCCACAGGCTGGATCCAATCCAGCACATAGCCGCCTTTGCACAGCACCTCAGCATCACGAGCAAAGGTGCTGGGATTACACGAAATATAGGCGACGATCGGGGCCTGTGATCCGGCCAGCTCGCTGACCTGTTCGCGCGCACCGGCACGCGGTGGATCAAGCACCACCGTGGCGAAATTGCCCAGATCGGCGCGCGGTACGGGGCGGCGGAATAGGTCTCGGTGATCGGCGAATACCGCACGCTGTGCCAACCCCGCGGCGGACTTGAGCGAGAGGAGCGAGTCGCGTGCCGCCTCGGCGGCGTAGACGCGCGCATGCGGCAGCGCGAAGGTGAAGGTGCCGAGCCCTGCGAACAGGTCCGCAACCGTGGAGGCGTTACCCACAATCTCCCGCATCGCCGCGACCAGCGCGGCTTCGCCTTCGGGAGTCGCCTGAAGGAAGTTGGCCGGCGGAAACGGCACGGGTACGCCGCCCAGGGTAACGGTGACCGGTTCGGGTTCCCAACGCGCCGTCGGCCCCAGCCCCTCGTCGAGAGCGAAGCGCGCGAGCTTGTGGCGATGGGCGAAGGCGCTGATCGCCTCGGCGGCGGCTAGTCCTTCGGCCTCCATCCCGTCGATCAGCACGTCCGGCCCCTGATCGGTCATCGCAAGATGAACGTTCACCCGCCGCGACCCCGGGAGCATCGCCGCCAGCAGGCCACGCAGCGGCGCAACGAGCGCGAACAGCTCGGGCGCGAGAATCCAGCATTCCTGCAGGTCGATCAGCCGATGGCTGCTCTGTTCGGTGAAGCCTAGATGGACCTGTCGCCCCCGCCGTTCTGCATGGAGCGTCGCGCGGCGGCGCGTGTTGGGCGGGGACAGCGCCGGCTCGCGGATCTCGGCCTTCAGCCCCTGTGCGGCGAGCGCTCCCGCAATGCGATCGACAATGAAGCGGCTCCAGGCCTGATCGTCGAGATGCTGGAGCTGGCATCCGCCACATTCGGGGAAATGCCTGCACGGAGGTTGCTGGTGGTGCGGCCCGGGTACGACGCTGCCGTCGGCCCGCACGATATCGCCGGGCGCCGCGAGCGGAACATGGCGGCCGTCGGCAGTCACGCCGTCGCCGCGCGCGGCTACGCGGATGACTTCGGTATCGTTCACAGACATTCGGCAAGCGCTTCCGCGACAAAGTCGATGAGCTGATCTGCGATGAACGCCGGGCCGGCCAGCTGCGCGGCACGGCCATGGAGCCACACGGCAGCCTCGGCAGGCGCGAGCCCCTTTCCGCCCTGTGCGACCTGTGCCGCCAGCAGCCCCGCGAGCACGTCACCGGTGCCCGCGGTCGAGAGCCAGGGCGATGCACCCGCCAGCACGCGCACCTCGCCTTCGGGCGTTGCGATGACGGTATCGGCGCCCTTGTGGACGATCGTCGCGCGCGTCGCGGCTGCCGCGGCAAGCGTCCGCTCGATCTTGCTCCCGTCACCCGCGAACATCCGGTCGAACTCGCCGGAATGGGGCGTCAGCCAGGTCGGTGTGCTGCGCCCCGAGAGCAGGCGTGGCGCGTCTTCGCCGAGCAGAGTGAGCGCGTCGCCGTCGAGGACCAGCGGTTTGGAAGCGACCAAGGCCGTGCGGAGAAAGGTTTCGGCGCGACGGTCGCGGCCGAGGCCGGGACCGAGTACGACTGCATCGACGCGGTCCCAGCCGAGGAACTCCGCCAGGTCCTCGCCGCTCTGCACTTCGCGGCGGACCAGCGCGTCGGGCCCGCTGCTCCCCGGTCGCCCGCCTGCGAGTACGACATAGCCCGCCCCGCCCGCCATCGCTGCCCGCGCCGAAAGCCGAGCTGCGCCCGGCATCGCGCCCTCGACCACGACGACTAGACCGCGGCTGTATTTGTGGCTCTGGGCAACCGGCCCCACGAGCCGGGGCCGCGCCACGGTACGCCAGCGGGTCTGAACCGGGACGCCGATGTCCGCGAGCAGCAGGCGGCCGCACCTTTCCAATCCCCCGCCGAGCAGATGCCCCGGCTTGAGCGCCCCGAGCGCCAGCGTGGCATCGATCCCGCGGGGCGCGCCCAGGTCCTCGCCGGTGTCGGTCGCAATTCCCGAAGGCAGGTCGATCGCGAGCGTGAACTCGGCGCCCGCGCGGAGCTCGGCGAACACCGCCGCCAGCCCTCGTTCGAGCGGGCGCGTCATGCCCGTGCCGAACAGCCCGTCGACGAGCACCGGCCGCGGCCGCGCGGCATAGAGCGACGTCGTCGGCCCGTCCCACATCTCGGCCATCCGCGCCGCCGCGCCCTGCCTGGGCTCGCCGGTCGCGACGAGAGCGACGTCATGGCCCATCGCCTTGAGCAACCGCGCCGCGGCATAGGCGTCACCGCCGTTGTTGCCCGGGCCGGCGAGCAGCAGAATGGGACGGCCAAGCGCGAAGCGGGCCACCTCGCGCGCCACCGCGGCTCCCGCCCGCTCCATCAGCGCGTCCTGCGACACGCCGGTGCCGAACACTGCCTGCTCGGCCGCCACCATCTGGCCGGCAGTGACGATCGGGGCTCCTGAGGGCGTCATCGCGCCGGCCCCTGCCAGTTTCCGGCGGCGACGGGAAGGCCGCAGCCAAAGGTATCGAGCAACTCCGCGCTAGATATCCGCGTAGACATGGCGTTCGGCGCTAGCTCCCGGATGGGTCACCGCGCCTTGATAGGCGGGGCCTACGTTCCGGGAATAGCGCCAGAGTGCCCCCGACTGATAGTCGTTGACTCGCGGCTGCCATTTGGCGCGGCGTTCGGCGAGCACGTCTTCGGCCACGTCGAGGTCGATCGTGCCCGCCTCGGCGTCGATGCGGATGACGTCGCCGTCCTCGACGAGCGCGATCGGACCGCCCTCTGCGGCCTCGGGACCGACATGGCCGATGCAGAAGCCGCGGGTGGCCCCCGAGAAGCGCCCGTCGGTGATCAGCGCCACCTTCTCGCCCATCCCCAGGCCATAGAGCGCAGCGGTGGTGGAAAGCATCTCGCGCATGCCCGGCCCGCCCTTGGGGCCTTCATAGCGGATGATCACGACCTCGCCTTCGCGGATCTTGCGGTCCTCGACTGCCTGGAACGCATCCTCCTCGCAATCGAAGCAGCGTGCGGGCCCTTCGAACTGGAGGCGGTGCATGCCCGCGACCTTCACGATCGCGCCGTTGGGCGCCAGGCTGCCGCGCAGCCCGACCACGCCTCCCGTCGGGGTGATCGGCGTTTTGACGTCGTAGATGACCTTCTGGTTCGGATTCCAGGTCACTTCGTCGATGTTCTCGCCGAGCGTCTTGCCGGTGACGGTGATGCAGTTCCCATCGAGCAGATCGTTGGCGAGCAGCGTCTTCATCAGCATGTAGACGCCGCCGGCTTCGTACATATCCTTGGCTACGTACTTACCACCTGGCTTCAGGTCGGCGATGTAAGGCGTTGATTTGAATACCTCAGCGACATCGAACAGATCGAACTCGATGCCGGCTTCGTGCGCCATCGCCGGCAAGTGGAGCGCGCCGTTGGTCGATCCGCCCGTCGCCGCCACCACGCGGGCTGCGTTGACGAACGCCTCGCGCGTGCAGATGTCGCGCGGGCGCAGATTGCGCTCGATCAGGTCCATCACCTGATAGCCTGCGGCCACTGCGATCTGCTCGCGGCTGGTGTAGGGCGCGGGCACCATGTTCGAGTTGGGCAGCGACAGACCGATCGCCTCGCCCACGCACGCCATGGTGTTGGCAGTGTACTGGCCACCGCACGCGCCGTGGCCTGGGCACGCGACCTTCTCGAGCGCATGAACCTCGGAGAGCGGACAAGTGCCGGCAGCATACTTGCCCACCACTTCGAATACATCGACCACGGTCACGTCGCGATCGTGGAAGCGGCCCGGCAGGATCGATCCGCCATAGACGAAGATCGACGGGATGTTGAGGCGGAGCATCGCCATCATCATGCCCGGCAGCGACTTGTCGCACCCCGCGAAGCCCACGAGCGCGTCGTAGCAATGGCCGCGGACCGAGAGCTCGACCGAGTCGGCGATGACTTCGCGGCTGACCAGCGAGGATTTCATCCCCTGATGCCCCATCGCGATCCCGTCGGTGACGGTGATCGTGTTGAAGCGGCGCGGCATCCCGCCGTTCTGGATCACCCCCTTGCGCGCGGCATCGGCCTGGGCGTCCAGCGTCGTGTTGCACGGAGCGCTGTCGTTGCCGGCGCTGGCGAGCGCGACGAAGGGTTTGGCGATATCCTCCTCGGGAATGCCCATCGCATAATAATAGCTGCGGTGCGGAGCGCGCTCGGGGCCAACGGAGACGTGGCGGCTGGGGAGCTTGGATTTATCGAAACGATTGGTCATGGCACGACAGGCCATTGCGCAGATCAGCTCGGCTACGCAAGACTATTGCGCAAAAATTCTGCCATTTCGGCCAGCACCTCTGTCCAGCGGGTCACTCCGTCCGCGTCGCGGATCAGATCGTTGCGGACCTCGATCGCGACCGAGGGGATCCCATTGCCCTCGGCATGGCGGTTGAGCGTCGCGTTGAGCAGGCGGCCGGAATAGGGTTCGTTGTCGCCCGTCACGAGCCCCTGCGCCCGCAGGAACTCGATTGCAGGCCGGGCGGCGCGCGCGTCGCGGTTGTAGAGCACGCCGACCTGCCATGGACGATCGGTGCCGCCGTGTTCGAGGCGGGGCGTGAAGCTGTGAATCGAGAGGATCAGCCTCGGTCGCTGGCGTCGTATCCTTTGGGCGATCAGCCGGTGATAGGGTGCGTGAAAACGCGCGATCCGCGCGGCGCGATCGGCTTGATCATTACCCGGGATCAGATGCCCGTCGCTGCGATGCGGGATCAGCCCGACATGATTAGGCTCCCGGTGCAGATCGATCACCAGCCGCGAGACTGTCGCGAGGATCGCAGGCACGCCCAGCCGGGCGGCGAGCTGCCGCGTCAGCGGCTCGGCACCGATATCGACCCCGATATGGAGATCGAGCAGCTCGAGGGCGATCCCGAGGTCGATATCGGGCGGCACCGCATTCGATGCATGATCGCAAAGGAGCAGAATATCCTGCTGTTCTCCTTCGATTATCTCCGCTGGTACGCTCATCGATATTCCGGCTTTCTGCGTTCGCGGAAGGCGCGAAGTCCCTCGGTGAATTCGGCACCCCCAAAGGCGTCGTCGAACGCAGCGTCGAGGCCCTGCTCTCCGGCAAGCGCGCGCTTGAGCTGTCGTACCGCATCGGGGGCATTGGCTGCGATGGTGGCCGCGAGTGCGTCCGCGGCAGCGCCAGCATCGGGGGCGCGCAGTTCGGCAAGACCCACGCGCCGCGCCTCGTCCGCACCCAGCCGATCGCCAGTGAACAGCATCACCGAAGCCGTGCCCCGCCCCACGAGTGCGGACAGCCGCGCGACGTCCTGCTCGGGATAGCCGAGCCCCAGGCGCGCGGGCGTGATGGCGAATTCGGCGCCGTCACCCGCGATGCGAAAATCGGCCGCGAGCGCCAGCGCCACCGCAGCGCCGAAGCAGCCGCCGTCGATCGCGGCGATCACCGGCATCGGCAGCGCCGCGATCGCCTCGATCGCCCCGCGCATCGCAGTCCGAAAGCGCGGACGCAGATCGGGATTGGTCCGAAGCTGCTCGAACGCGTGCACATCCGCCCCGGCCGAGAAGATGCCCGGCACGTCGGATCTGAGGATCACGACTCGCGCTTCCGCCACGCTGCACGCAGCCTCCGCCAGCGCTTCCCAGGCCGCAGTGGGCATCGCGTTCCTTGCATCTGCACGGTCGAGCGCGATCGAGGCGACGGCCCCATGAGTACGGACACGGATCATGCCGCTGCCCTGCCCGATCGACCCGGCCGTGTCACGCCAGGCTGGTCTCCGCGCACCACCAGCCTGGCGCCATGGCGTCAGCGGCCTCCGCACGCGCCTCTATGGTGTCGAACAGCGCGAAGCAGGTCGCGCCCGACCCCGACATGCGTGCAAGCAGCACGCCGCGTTGGCGCGCCAGCGCTTCGAGCACTTCGCCGATCACCGGGGCGATCGCCAGTGCAGGCCCCTCGAGGTCGTTGCGTCCGGCGCGAGCCACTTCGATCAGCAACCCCTCGCCGATCGCGCCGCGATCGACTCCATCCCAGCGCGCGAACACCTGTGCAGTCGAGACGCCAACACCCGGGTTCACCAGCAATGCAGGTGTACCCGGCATACCTTCGATCGGCGCGAGCTTCTCGCCCCTGCCCCGCCCGATCGCAGTCTTGCCGAGCAGGCAGGCGGGGACGTCCGATCCCAGCGCCTCAGCGATTGCGAACAGCCGTGGTTCTTGAGGGTCCACGCCCTGCAAACGGGCCAGCGCGCGCAGCGTCGCCGCGGCATCCGCAGAGCCGCCGCCGATCCCCGAGGCTACCGGCAGGTGCTTCTCGAGTTCGATGAACCAAGGCCCACCCCCAAAGGCTTCCCCGAAGCGGCGCGCTGCGCGCAGCACCAGATTGTCGCTCTCCGCGGCCAACGCGCCCGCGAAGGGCCCGGTCAAGGCGAGCTTCATCTCACCAGACGGCGCGACACGCACGAGGTCGCCGTGGTCGACAAAGGCGAACAGCGTTTCGATCTCATGATAGCCGTCGGGCCGGCGGGAACGTACATGGAGGGCCAAGTTTATCTTGGCACGCGCAGGCTCGACGATCATTGCGCTATTTGCGGCGCCAGCCCGCCGACGAGCTTGGTCTGCAGCCGTTTGGCCGCCTCGGCATCGGCATGGAGCGCAGCGGCACGCCAGGCATAGCGCGCTTCATAGTGCCGGCCGAGCCGCCAGTAGACGTCACCCAGATGCTCGTTGATGCGGGTGTCGCCGGGATCGCCCTTCACCGCCCGTTCGAGCAACGGCAGCGCGCGCGCCGTATCGCCCCGCTGGAAATAGGCCCAGGCGAGCGACGCGGCGATCTCGGAATCCTCCGGGTCGAGCTGTGCGGCCCGTTCGAGCAGTGCCGCGGCGCCGGCCGGATCCTCGCCGTGCGCTACCTGCGCATTGCCGAGATAGGTAAGCGCTTCCGCCTGCTCGGGTCCGAGCGCAACCGCACGGCGAAGCGCCGCCAGCGCCTCGTCCCAACGGCCTGCCTTGTCGAGCGCCCGGCCACGAAGATAGTGGAGCTCCCACCCGCCATCTCCTTCGGTACGCGCGAGCGCTTCGGCATAGGCCTGTGCCGCGCCCGCGTGATCGCCCGTCTCGGCGAGAAGGTCGGCATAGGTCCGTGCATCGGCCGCGGTCGCGCCCCGCGCCTCAGCCAGCGTCCTGGCCCGCTCGAGCGCTTCGGGAAGGCGTCCGGCACGTTCGAGCGCAGCCACTTTCCCGACCGCGGCACCGCTTGCGTAGGCGCTGTTCGGTTGCACTTCGGCGAGCACCGAAAGCGCCAGCGCGTCCGCGCCGTCGAGCGAAAGTGCCTCGGCGAGATGGAGCCGGGCGCGGTCATCGTCGGGATCGAGCAGCAGCGCCGCCCGCGTCAGAACCACCGAAAGCTCGGCCATGTCCTCTCCGGCGACTTCGACCGCCAGATCGAGCAAGAGCCGCGAAATCCCGAACGCCGCGCTGGGCTTGGGGCCTTTGCCGATCCGCTTGCGCAGCCGGTCGTAGCTGCTCCCGCTGGTGTCGAGCAGCCGGCGAGCCATTCCGCGCTCGCCGGTGCGCGCCAGAAGCTGCGCCGCATCGATGCGCAGATCGGGATCCTCGCCGATTGCGAGCAGCGACGAAAGCGCCACCATTGCTTCCTCGGGACGACGCTGGGCAATGAGCAGCAAGGCGCGGTGCCGCGTGGTGTAACGCCGGGCGAGCGTGCTCGACGGCTCGGCATCGAGCAGCGCGACTGCGTCCTCGCCGCGATCGAACGCAAGCCAGGCGCGCATCGCCGGAGCGAGGAAGTCGAACGCGCCGCGATTCAACCGGTCGATCGCGTTGGTGGCGCCGGCGGGATCGTCCGACCTGAGCGCTAGCGCCAGCGCGAGCAACGCCGTGTCGGGCGGCGCCGAGCCGGCCCGGACCAGCACCGCGGCGGCGCGCGAGGCGAGCACGTAATCGCCTACCGCGAGCCCCTGCCGATAGGCGCGCCGGGCGATGACCGGATCGTTCGGCGCCCCTGCCAGTGCCCGTGCATAGCCTGCCGCGGCGATGCCGGACGCCCCCTCGGCATCGGCCGCGCGCGCGCGGACATAGATCGCAGGATCATCGGCCCGCCGCGCTCCGGCCTGAGCCGCCGCCGGAAGCGCCGCGCCGAGAGCGAGCGCCAGGCTACATGTTCGGATAATTGGGGCCGCCACCACCTTCGGGAACCACCCAGTTGATGTTCTGCGCGGGGTCCTTGATGTCGCAGGTCTTGCAGTGCACGCAATTCTGCGCGTTGATCTGGAACCGCAGATCATCGCCTTCCCCTACGACCTCATACACACCCGCCGGACAGTAGCGTTGCGCCGGTTCGGCGTACACCGGAAGATTATAGTCGATCGGGATGTCCGGATCCTTGAGCGTGAGGTGGATCGGCTGATCCTCCTCGTGATTGGTGTTCGAGATGAACACCGAGGAGAGCCGGTCGAAGGTGAGCACGCCATCGGGCTTGGGATAGTCGATCGGCTTCGCCTCGCTCGCGCGCCACAGGCTTTCGTGATCGGGGTGGTGCTTCATCGTGAAAGGCCAGCGCAGCCCGATCAGCTCCATCCACATCGCCGCGCCCGACAAGAGCGTGCCCCAGGTGTCGCCGAACTTCTTGACCAGCGGCACGACGTTGCGGACGCCCCGCAGCTCCTTCTCGACCCAGCTCGTCCTATATGCCTCGGGATAGGCCATGAGCTCGTCGCTCGAGCGGCCGGCGGCGATCGCGGCGAAAGCTGCTTCGGCCGCCATCATACCGGACTTCATCGCGGTGTGCGTGCCCTTGATCCGCGGCACGTTGAGGAATCCGGCAGTGTCGCCGATCAGCGCGGCGCCCGGCATGACCAGCTTCGGCACCGATTGCCAGCCGCCGTCGCTGATCGCGCGCGCGCCATAGGAGACGCGCTTGCCACCCTCCAGCATCTCGGCAATCGCCGGATGCGTCTTCCAACGCTGCATCTCGTGGAACGGCGAAAGATACGGGTTCTTGTAGTTGAGCCACACGACGAAACCGAGCGCGACCTGCCCGTCGGCCTGATGGTAGAGGAAGCCGCCGCCGTTGGATTCGCCTTCCTTGAGCGGCCAGCCCTGGGTGTGGATCACCTTGCCCGGGACGTGCTTCGCCGGATCAACGTCCCACAGCTCCTTGATGCCGATGCCATAGACCTGCGGCTGGGCGTCGCGGCAAAGGTCGAACTCGCGCTGGAGCTGCTTGGAGAGGTGCCCGCGCACCCCCTCGGCGAAGAAGGTGTACTTGGCGTGGAGCTCGAGCCCCGGCTGATAATCGGGCTTGTGGGTGCCGTCGCGCGCAACGCCCATGTCGCCCGTCGCGACACCCTTCACGCTGCCGTCGTCGTTGTAGAGGATTTCGGCCGCGGCAAAGCCCGGGAATATCTCTACGCCCAGTTCCTGCGCCTTGTCCGCCAGCCAGCGGCAGAGATTGCCGAGCGAGCCCGTATAGGTGCCCTTGTTGTGCAGATAGGGGGGCGTAAGGAACTCGGGGAAGCCCGACTTGCCCTTCTCGCTGAGAATCCAGTGGTGGTTCTCTGTCACCGGCGTGCGGGCGAGCGGGCAGCCATCGTCGCGCCAGTTCGGCAGAAGCTCGTCAAGCGCGCGGGGGTCGATCACCGCGCCCGACAGAATATGTGCCCCGACTTCGGAGCCCTTTTCGAGAATGCAGACCGAAAGCTCCTGCCCCGCCTCCTCCGCAAGCTGCTTCAGCCGGATCGCCGCGGCGAGCCCCGAAGGCCCCGCGCCGACGATCACGACGTCATAAGGCATAGACTCTCGTTCGCTCATTCTCTTAATCCCTTGCGAGTCTCTCCGGCGGACGTAGCGTCACGCCTGTCGTCGCGTGCCGGCAACGTCCTGTCCAACTGTCGATGAAGGCAGATTGACCGCGACGTCAACTAGGATTCAAAGATCGGGTATGGGGGCGGAAACGGCTCAGGATTGGCAAAAGGCAGCGGCGAGCGCGCTCGAATGGTGGCGCGACGCCGGTGTCGACGTGCTCGTGGAGGACGCGCCGCGCGACTGGCTGGCGCGACCAGCCCCGCGTGTCCAGGCTTCCGTCGAGGAGAGTCCCGCCCCTCCTCCACCGACTGCCGCAGAAACGCTGCCCGACACGCTCGAGGCGTTCATCGAATGGCGCGTGAGCGACGCCGCACCCGAAGCCGGCTGGATGTCGCCGCGAGTTCGACCGAGCGGTCCGGCCGATGCCGAATGGACGGTGCTGGTCGACATGCCCGAAGCCGAGGACAACGAGGTGCTGATGAGCGGCCCCGCGGGACGGCTGCTCGATCGGATGCTCCTCGCCGTCGGTTTCAGCCGCCCCATGGTGCGTCTTGCGTCGCTGGCGGTAGCCCGGCCCATCACCGGCCAGGTCCCCGCCGAGCAGATGCCGCGCCTCATCGAACTCGCGCAGCGTCACCTCGCGCTGGTGCGCCCGCGGAAGCTTTTACTGCTCGGACAAGCGGCGAGCCGTGTCATTCCCAAGACGGATGGCGCGTTCACCGGCGACTCCCTCGTTGTGGTTAACCAATTTGGCCCAGATTGCACGGTAGTAGCTACGCGTCACCCGCGCTTCCTGCTGGAACATCCCGGTGCGAAGCGCGACGCATGGAAGCACCTGCTGCTGTTGCATCGGGGGGGAACCGAGTGAGGATGCGTGTCTTTCTTGCCGCGGCGCTGATCGTATTGCCAGCCGCGGCCCAAGCCGAAGACGATGGCGCCGCGCCGGCCATGGGCGCACGTGCGGCACCCGCTGCCCCGGTTCGCGAAGGCGACGGCATCCCGGATCAACTCGATGCCGATCAGCGCGCCGGCTATCGTGCCGTTTTTGCCGCGATCCGCGCCGAGCGCTGGATCGACGCGCAGATCCAGCTCGATTCGATGAAGCCCGGTCCGCTCCATGCGATCGCACGCGCAGAGCTGTATACGGCGAAGAACTCTCCTCGTGTCGAAGGCGAACCGCTGATCGCGCTGCTGTCCGAAGCGCCCGAGCTTCCCCAGGCCGAGCAGCTTGTGCGGCTGGCCAAGATGCGCGGCGCACTGGGCACGCCCTCGCTTCCCCAGGCGCAGCGGCTGATCTGGTTCGATGCCGCTCCGGTTCGCCAGCGTGCCCGCTCGATCCGGAGCGACACCGCTGCGACCGAAGTCGCGCTCGCAATTCACCCCTATGTCAAAGCGGACGACGGGGTGCAGGCCGAAGCCGTGGTCGAGAAATTCGCGCCCGACCTCCTGCCCGAGGTGCTGACCGAATGGCAGCAGAAGGTCGCCTGGGTCTATTACATCGCCGGTGACGACGCCAATGCCCGCCGCATGGCTGCCAAGGCGCAGGCGGGAACGGGCGACTGGGTCGGCCAGGCCGATTGGGTGCAGGGGCTCGCCGCCTGGCGCCAGCACGACTGCGACGCCGCAGCCGCCGCCTTCGACCGCGTCTCTACCCGGGCGGCGGACACCGAGCTGCGTTCGGCAGGCCTGTTCTGGGCCTCACGCGCCGACATGGCGTGCGGGCGGCCCGAAAAGGTGAGCGTCAAGCTTCGCGCCGCCGCGCAATATAGCGAGACCTATTACGGCCTGCTCGCCCGCGCAGCGCTCGGCATCGAGGACAAGCCCCTTGCCGGCGAACGGGTCGTGGCCGAGGATTGGCGGATGCTGGAGCGGCGCCCGAACGTTCGCGTTGCCGCTGCGCTTGCCGAAATCGGCGAGGATCGCCTCGCGAGCGATGTGCTGCGCCATCAGGCCAAATTCTGCTCGCCTGACGAGCATGCCGCGCTGACCCGGCTCGCGGGCCGGCTCAATCTTGCTGCGACGCAGCTCTGGCTGTCGCACAACGGCCCGGCCGGCGCGCGCCCGCTCGTCCAGGCGCGCTATCCGGCGCCCAACTGGACCCCAGCGGGCGGCTGGCGCGTCGACAAGGCGCTAGTCTTTGCCCATACGCTTCAGGAATCGCGCTTTAATGCTGAGATCCGCAGCGCCGCTGGCGCGATGGGGCTGATGCAGGTCAAGCAAGGCGCCGCGATCGACGTCGGCCGCCGCCACGGCGTGGCCTATGCCCCGGGTGATCTGACCAAGCCTTCGGTGAACATGGAGATCGGCCAGTCCTATCTCGAGCAACTTCGTGACCAGCCCTTCACCGGCGGGCTGCTGCCCAAGGTGATCGCCGCTTACAACGCCGGCCCCACGCCGGTGGCGGCATGGAACGGCCTCACCCGCGACAATGGCGATCCCCTGCTCTACATCGAAAGCATCCCTTATTGGGAGACGCGCGGCTATGTGATGACCGTGCTGCGCAACTATTGGATGTACGAGCAGAAGGAAGGCCGCAAATCGGCGAGCCGCGACGCCCTTGCGCAGGGCCTTTGGCCTCGCTTTCCGGGCCTTCCCGGCGCCCCGGCAGTGAAAGTCAGCGGATACAAGCCGGCCGAATCGATGCGGGTCGCCGGTGCCCATTGACGAGAGCGTCGCGTTCCAGCCTGTCCGGATCGCCGTTCTCACCATCTCCGACACGCGAACCGCCGCTGACGACCGCTCAGGCGACCGGCTGGTCGAACGGCTGGCCGCGGCGGGACACGAGCTCGCTGCTCGCGCGATCGTTCGCGACGAGGCCGAGCTGATCGTCGCGCAGCTGGAAACCTGGATCGGCGATCCGCAAGTCGACGTCGTCCTCACCACCGGCGGCACCGGCGTCACGGGGCGCGACGTGACGCCCGAGGCGCTTGCGCGCGTGTGGGACAAGGAAATCCCGGGCTTCGGCGAGCTGTTCCGCTGGCTCAGCTACCAGACGATCGGCACGTCCACGATCCAGTCGCGCGCCACAGCGGGCGTCGCACGGGGGACCTATATCTTCGCGCTGCCGGGCTCGACGGGCGCAGTCACCGACGCGTGGGACGGCATTCTGCGCGACCAGCTCGACATCCGTCACAAGCCCTGCAACCTCGTCGAGCTGATGCCCCGGCTAGGCGAGCGCTAGTCGCCGCTCTTCGAAGGCTTCGGCCCTTCCTCGTCCAGGAACTTGAACAACTCCCCGGTCATGACCGACCACCAGTCGATCGTGTCGGCGAAGTTCGCGTAGGTCGTCTTTCCCAGAGTGGTCACGTCCATATAGGTCGCCAGATCGCCATCCTTGTCGATAGCGGCCTTGATGAAGCGCTTGCCCGCGTTCCAGCGATTGGCGAGCTCGGCCGAGTACCAGGGCTCCTTCTTGTACCATGCGTAGAACTGCAGCGAGGTGCACCCCTCGTCCTGCTCGCACCCGTAGAATTCGATCGTGAAGCTCGATCCGTTGGCCGCGCTGGAGATGTAGGGCTCGCCAGCGTCGTTCTTCTTCAGCTCCGCCTTATAGCCTTCCTCCTGGAGCAGCTTGGCGACCGCCTCGGGCTTCGTGATATCGACCACCCGGTCCTGCGCCCAGGTCGGCTGAACGGTCAGCAGCAGCACCGCACTCGCGGCAAGCCATGTTCCTCGCATATTGCCCCCAATGTTCGCGCACAGCCCTGCTCCACGCATGCTCTCGTCAGTGGCGCGACGCTTAGCATGCTTGCTCAACGCCGCAATGTCCACGGCGATTGTTCTTGTTATGTTCTACGCCTTCCTCTATGCTTCGGCCATGCCGAAGACTCGCCCCACGCGCGGCGCAACGATCAACCGGGAGAGCCTGCGCTTCAATCCTGTCGAGCGCGAAGCCGACGGCGATTGGCTGGACGGGCGAGAGGCAATTGATGGCGAACAGCCGCCGCTACGCACAACAGTGACGGTCGAGAAGCCCAAGACCATCCTCACCCGCAACAGCTCGCCGGACATCGCTTTCGATCAATCGGTCAATCCGTATCGGGGCTGCGAGCATGGCTGCATCTATTGCTTCGCGCGGCCCACACACGCCTATCACGATCTGTCCCCCGGCCTCGACTTCGAGACGCGGCTGTTCGCAAAGCCGGACGCGCCGGCGCTGCTGCGGGAGGCGCTGGCGAAGCGCAGCTATGTATGCAGACCGATCGCCTTTGGAACCAACACCGATCCCTATCAGCCGATCGAGGCCAAATGGCGCATCACGCGCGGCTGCATCGAATTGCTCGCCGAGTGCGACCATCCGGTCACCATCACCACCAAATCGGACCGCGTGACGCGCGACATCGATCTGCTCGCGCCGATGGCTGCGAAGGGGCTTGCGGCGGTGATGGTCTCGATCACTTCACTCGATCCCAGGATCGCGATGACCGTCGAGCCGCGCGCCCCGCACCCCGAGCGGCGTTTGACGGCGGTGCGCAAGCTCAATGACGCAGGCGTGCCGGTGTTCGTCTCGCTCGCACCGGTCATTCCCCAGGTCACCGATCACGAGCTCGAGCATATTCTGGAACGCGCGGCCGAGGCGGGCGCGCGGGGCGCCTTCTTCCTGCCCGTACGGCTGCCGCACGAAGTCGCGCCGCTGTTCCGCGCCTGGCTCGAGACGCATTTTCCCGATCGTGCGGGCAAGGTGATGGCGACGATCCAGTCGATCCGCGGCGGGCGCGACAATGATCCTGACTTCCACACGCGAATGCGCGGCCAGGGCCCTTGGGCCGAGCTGCTCCGCACCCGCTTCCAGATCGCCGCACGCCGCTATGGGCTCGATGGGGAAAGGCTGCGGCTGCGAACCGATCTGTTCCGGCGGCCGGCGGGGCCGCAGGGCGAGCTATTCTGAGCTAGCGGCACATCGTGTCGAGCGGCGGCAGCGCAGGACTTGGGGGAGCGGCCAGCCCCTTTGCTCCGAGCGCATCGTCGAGGCTCTGCGGTTGCGGAGCCAGGGCGGGGTTCACATCGGCGCGATAATGCGGATCGCGTTCCGCCTCCGCGACGCTTACAAAGCGAAAGCCCTTGCGCTTGTAGAGGTCGAGGAGCTGCGGGAGCATGTGCGCGTCGAACGCGCCCAGGTGCATCAGCAGCACATAGGGAATGTCGCGACCATAGAGCGAATGCGCCATCGCGCGCGAACGGTCGGCACTGGCGGCAGCGCCTGCGAGCCACGCCTTCTCCATTTCGGCAATTGCCGCACGGTCTCCTTTGACCGAGCAGCGGGCATAGGCATCGTTATAGGCCCAATCGCTGAAGTCCATCGTCACCGACGCAACCTTATAGCCTTTGTCCGCCAGCAGCTGGCGTATGCGGGTGCGGCGTTGAGGATCCTTGCCTTCCGACAGAAAGGGATAGCGGAACCAGCGCCAGTCCGCGTTTCCCATCTTGGCTGCCAGCATAGGCTCGTTCCGGGCTAGCTCCTCGGCGAACTGGGCGTCGGTCAGGTTATCGAGATTGGCATGGCTCCAGCCGTGGTTGCCGAGCGGCAGCCCCGCCGAGCGCCAACGATCCAGGACCGCCGGCAGCTCCTGTTCCGCATCGACCTGCTTTCCATTGATGAAGCCCATCGCCGGTGCGTCGGATGCCTTGAGCGCGGCGATGGTCCGCTCGGCGATGTCCATCCGGCTCACACCCGGCGGCAGCGCGGCGTGCGCGGGCAGATCGTCGAAGGTGATCGCTATCGCCGGAGGCGTCGGCGGCACCCCCTTCCCCTTGTCCTTGGACCTGGGCGAGAGCAGCGACAGGGGGACCGCATCGGCCATTGCCTGATAGCCTGCGATCGAAGGATGAAGTCCGTCGCCTGAATCAAGATCAGCCCGAAGCCGTAGTGGATCGGCGGGATCACGCAGCGCCGCGTCGAAATCGATCACCGCGTCGAAATTGCCGGGTGCGCGGATCCAGGCGTTGACCGCCGCCCGGTCCGCCTCGTTTGCAGCGTCGGGATGGTAATAGCCCGAACTCCCATAGGGCATGATCGTACCGCCGATCGCCTTGATACCGTGCGCGCGGGCACGCGCGACGATCTGGCGAAGCGCCCCGATCATCTCCTGCACCAATGCGCGATGCTGCCCGGGCGTAGCCGGCGCGTCGCGAGTCAGCGTCCCGAGATCGTTCACGCCCGCGATCACGATCAGGTGCGTAACTCCGGGCGCGGCGAGCACGTCACGGTCGAAGCGCGCGAGCATGTTCGGCCCGATCCCGTCGAGGCGGAGGCGATTGCCCCCGATGCCCGCATTGAGCACACCGATCTTCCGGGTGGCAGGATCATTCTGCACGCGACGGAAGAGCGCGTCGCCCCAGCGAAGATAGGTGTCGGGCTGGACGCCGTAACCGTCGGTGATCGAATCGCCGAGCAAGGCGACCGCCGAAGCTCCGGGCGCATCGACTTCCACCCCGGCGATTACGAACCAGCGCGTCACGGTCTTCGCGTCCGCAAGCTCGGTCGCCGTCACCTTGTTGCCACGGACCAGGAAGCTCGTCCCGCGCGCGCCGGGATGACCGGTCTGGCGGTCGGGCGCCTGCGGAAGGTGGAGCGTGATCGCCAGATCGGCGCCGGCCTCCACAGGCAGGGACACCGGGTCGGACCAATATTCTGCGCCTGCCGGTATCACCACCCTCGGCTGACCGCCGAAGCTGAGCGACCGCAGCGTGGCAGCGTCGATACGCGAGGTGCCAATTCTGCCTGCGCGGGCGATCGTCGCAGCACCGATTGCAAGAGGGGCGTTGCCGAAGGCGTTGGACAGCCGGACACGGACCTGCTTGCCGGCAAGGGTCACGCGAACCACCTGGCGCAGCGTAGCGTCGGTCAGCTCATCGGCGGGCAGCGCGTTATCACCGGTGACGAGAATCTGCGAAGTCGTCCAGCCGGCGACCCAGTGCGGCCGCTGCTGTGCCTGCGCCTGTGCCGGAGCCGCCAGCCCCATGCACAGCACCACCGCTGCGACGAACGCGCGCACCCTCCCCATCCTCACCTCCGCTACATCGTTGGTAGCGATACCATAGCGGAGGTGGGCGGAGTGGCAACGGTCATCACATCGGGGGGTTCACCACTACATATTGTACCGACGAGCCCATGTACTGCGGCTGGTACCAGACCGATCCGCAGCGCTGATAGGTGACGTTGCCCACCACCGTGGCGGAGCATCCACCGGGAAGCCCGGTCACCACTGTCCCGGGCGAGACCACAACGGTCGTGTTGTTGCTGCTCGCCGCAGCAGCGCCGACCACTGCTCCTGTTGCAAGCCCTACGGCAGCGCCGACGGCGAAGTCGTGGTCATTGTCCCAGTCGCACCCGTAGCAGCCGCCGCCATAATAGCCGCCGCCGTGGACGTTCACATTGCGGTTCACGTTGACGTTCGCATTGCGGTTGACGTTCACATTGGCGTTGCGATTGACGGTGTTCCGGTTGACGTTGCCGCTCCGGTTCGCGTGGTTGACGCTGGTGTGCGAAGTGTTGCGCACCGGCCTTCCTGCGGCGCTCGCGCGCCCACCGCCGCCACGATTGCGCGCCTGGGCTGCATGGGCGGCAGCAGCGGTCGCGTCGGCGGGCGGCAGATCCGCCGCGATCAGCGTGATCGGCGCGAAGAGAATTGCGATGCTCATTGTCCGCCTCCATTGGCAGCAGCCACGTTCTGTCCAAGCTCGATGCGCTTGGCGTTCGCCGCGGGCGTGAAGGCGAACTGCTGGTCGGTCAGCTGGCGCGGCGTCCAGGTGAACGTCGCCGTCGTCTGGGGCTGCGCGGGATCGTCGGTGTTGACGATCACGATCTTGCAGGGAAGCGCCGGATCAGCCTTGCGGATCCACAGCTGCCAGTCCGTACCCGGCTGACGAAAGGCATAATGATCGCAGGTGGCGGCACCGATCCGGTCCGCACCGGCATACATGGCGCTGGTGATCTTATCGGTATCCACCGCGCTTTCGCCCCATGCCATCAGGTCGGCGAGCGGTGTCTCCAGCCCATAACGATCCGAGACCCGGGTCAGCATCTCCCGCGTCGTCGGTGGCGCGTCGACCGTGGCATAATAGCCGGTGACCGGCCCATAAATGGTGACTTGCTTGCCGTCATAGTAGAATTGGCGCGCCTTGCGCTCGGAATCCAAATTGATCTGGAGTTTGTTCGGCCGGCGGACGAGCGCAGTCATCACGCCCGAGCTCTGCAGCTTCTGGCCGGTGTCGAGCACGTCCTCGGTGGTCATGTCGGCGCGGAGCTCGAAGCTTTGCATTGCCTTGAGCGCATTCGCCATGCGTCCGAGCGCGCCCTTGATTTCCGTGTCCACGCCGGCTGGCGGAGGCGGCACAGGCGCCGTGCTGGTCTGAGCGAGCAACGGCGCGGCAGCCGCCGCGGCGGCAAGGCTGCACAAGCCGACTATTCTGGTTCTGAGGCGCATCACGATCTCCCCGAAGAAGTGCGCCGACTAAAGCCCCAAGGGAAGCGCAGCACTATCAGGGGGAACCCGTTAGCGTCCTCAGGATAACCCGCAGACTCCGGTGGCTCGGGCGATCAGGCTGCCGCTAGCCTGAAGTCCTTGTACTGCTCCCGGATCGCGGTCTTGAGGAGCTTGCCGGTCGCGGTATGCGGCAGCGATTCCACGAAATGGATCTCGTCGGGCAGCCACCATTTGGCGACGTGCTGCTCCAGATGCGCGCGGATCGCCTCGGCGGTAACGTCCACCCCGGGCTTGCGGACCACGAGCAGGATCGGCCGTTCCTCCCAGCGCGGATGATGGACCCCGATCGCTGCCGCCTCCGCCACGCCTGCGCAGCCCACCGCGCAATTCTCGAGCTCGACCGAGCTGATCCATTCGCCGCCGGACTTGATCACGTCCTTGGCGCGGTCGGTGATCTGCATCGTCCCGTCCGGGTGCAGCACTGCGACATCGCCGGTGTCGAACCAGTTGTCGGCATCGACGCAGGGGCCGCTCGCGTCCTGGAAATACTGGCGGATTACCCAAGGGCCGCGCACCTGCAGCCGGCCCGAACTCTTGCCGTCGCGGGGAAGAACATTGCCCTCGTCGTCGACGGTGCGCAACTCGACACCGAACGGCACCTTGCCTTGCTTGGAAACCTGATCGACCTGTTGCTCGAAGCTCAGATCGTCCCAGTCGGGGCTCGGCGCGCCCATGGTGCCGATCGGCGAAGTCTCGGTCATGCCCCAGGCGTGGTTGACGCGGATTCCCATCCGCATCAGCCGCTCGATCATCGCGCGCGGCGCCGCCGAACCTCCGATGGTGACGATCTTGAGATGCTTGGGGGCTTCTCCCGTAGCATCGATGTGCTGGAACATGCCGAACCATACCGTGGGCACGCCAGCCGAATGCGTCACCTTCTCCCGGTTCATCAGCTCGCAAAGCACTTTCGGCTCGTTGACCGCCGAGAAGACGAACTTCACCCCCACCGCCGCGCCGGCCCACGGCAGCCCCCAGCCGACGGCGTGGAACATCGGAACGATCGGCATCGCAACCGACTGCGTGGAGAGATCGAACTCGGCAGGCTGGAGCTCGGTGATCGCGTGAATCACGGTCGAGCGGTGCGTGTAGAGCACGCCCTTTGGATTGCCGGTCGTGCCACTGGTGTAGCAGAGCATCACCGGCTCGCGCTCGTCACCCTCGATCCAGGCGTAGTTGCCGTCCTCGCGATCGAGAAGCGTTTCGAACTCCCCATCGTCGAAGCAGACATAATGCTCGACCGTCTTCCACTGCGGCCGCATCTTTTCGACGATCGGCGCGAAGGCGCGATCGTAGAGCAGCACCTTGTCCTCGGCATGGTTGGCGATGAAGGCGAGCTGATCGTCGAAGAGCCGCGGATTGATCGTGTGGATGATCCCGCCCATCCCCGCCACGCCGTACCAGGCGACCAGGTGCCGGGAATGGTTCATTGCAAGCGTGGCGACGCGCTCACCCGGCTTCACTCCCAGGCGCTCGAGCGCCTGGGCGAGCCGCCGGGCGTCATGCGCAATGCCCGCCCAGGTGGTGCGTGTCTCGCTGCCGTCTGCCCAGCGCGACACGATCTCCTGCGGGCCATGCTCGCGCTCGGCGTGATCGAGCAGGCGCATCACGCGCAGCTCGAAGTCCTGCATCCCTCCTAGCATCCTCTCTCTCTCCGCTCTATGGCTTTACGCATACGGTAACCCGTTGCGCGGCGGTGAGTCGAGAGGCGGTCAGGCCGCGGCGGCGAGCATCGTCTGGAGGCTGGCGAATTCGGCCGAGCGAACGCCGGGCAGAGCGGCGATCCGTGCCACCAGCTCTTCGTCCAGCCGGAAATTTCGGCCGAGCACTACTTCGGCGCGAGCCTCTGCATCGATCGGAGCCCAGAGCCGCACGGTGCTGCGGCCGCCGCGCATATCGCCGAGCATCTCGGCAAGCCTGGGCAGCACCGCGCCGTCATCCACGGCGAGATCGAGCTGGAGACGCGCGGTGTCGGCCAGGCTCTCGAAGGGCTGGACGCGTTTGACGCTCACGCGCGGCGTATCCTCGCCGGCACGCTTGTCCAGCTCCACCGTGAGCACCGCACAACCGCCGGCGCGTGCGGCGTCCTCCATGTCCTTTGCGGCGAATTCCTCGAAACAGGTGGTGAGCACCTGCCCGCTCTGATCCGAGATCGTCGCCATCAGATAGCGATTGCCGCGCGCCGAGGTGCGCCAGCGCGCATCCTCGATCAGTGCCGCAATCGTCGCGCCCACGCGCGCGCCTTCGGGGATCGACATCTCGGCGAGGCTCGCGATCTCGCGCACGCCCTGTGCCCGCGCGAGATGCGCATAGCGGTCGAGCGGATGTGAGGAAAAGTAATAGCCAAATGCATCCTTCTCCGCCCCGATCTTATCGGCAAGCGACCATTGGGCATCGCGGGGCAGCGTGACCGCGCCACCGCTCGGTTCGGCGTCGCCGAACAGCCCGCCCTGCCCCGTCGTCCGGCTTTCGTGCGTCCGCTGGGCGACCGCCAGAATCGTCTCCGCAGCTGCATGGACGCCTGCGCGGTTCGCCTCGATCGAATCGAAGGCTCCCGCCCCGGCCAGCGTCTCGAGCTGGCGCTTGTTGAGAAGCCGCGGATCGACGCGCTTGGCGAAATCGTCGAGCGACTTGAAGCGACCCTTTGTTTCCCGCTCCTCTACGAGCAGCTCCATCGCGCGCTCGCCGACGCCCTTGAGCGCGCCGAGAGCATAGCGGACCGCCAGCCCCTCGCCGGCCCTTTCGACGTGGAAGTCCGCGAGGCTCGCGTTGATGTCGGGCGGCAGGCACTCGATCGACAGCCTGCGCATATCGTCGGCGAAGATCGCGAGCTTGTCGGTCTGGTGGATGTCGAACGCCATCGAGGCGGCGAAGAACTCGTGCGGATAATGCGCCTTGAGCCACGCCGTCTGATAGGCGAGCAGCGCATAGGCAGCGGCGTGCGACTTGTTGAAGCCGTAGCCGGCAAACTTGTCGATCAAGTCGAACAGCTCGTTGGCCTTGGCGGCCTTGATCCCGTTCACCTTCTCGCAGCCTTCGACGAAGATCGCGCGCTGCGCGTCCATCTCGGCCTTGATCTTCTTGCCCATCGCGCGACGGAGCATGTCCGCGCCGCCCAGCGTGTAGCCGGCGAGCACCTGCGCCGCCTGCATCACTTGCTCCTGATAGACGAAGATCCCGTAGGTCTCCTTCAGAATCGGTTCGAGCAGCGGGTGCGGATAGACGATCTCCTCGCGGCCGCCCTTGCGGTGGCCGAAGCTCGGGATATTGTCCATCGGACCCGGGCGATAGAGCGAGACGAGTGCGATGATGTCGCCGAAGTTGGTCGGGCGCACCGCGGTCAGCGTGCGGCGCATGCCCTCCGATTCCAGCTGGAACACGCCGACGGTGTCACCGCGCTGGAGCAACTCGTAGACTTCCGGGTCGTCCCAGGCGAGCGTGTCGAGATCGACTTCGATGCCGCGATCTGCCAGCAGTTCGACGGCTTTCTTGAGCACCGACAGCGTCTTGAGTCCGAGGAAGTCGAACTTCACCAGCCCCGCCGCCTCGACATATTTCATGTCGAACTGGGTGACCGGCATGTCCGATCGCGGATCGCGGTAGAGCGGCACCAGCTCTGCGAGCGGGCGATCGCCGATCACCACGCCCGCGGCGTGGGTGGAGCTGTGGCGCGGCAGACCTTCGAGCCGCATCGACAGATCGACGAGGCGGCGCACGTCCTCGTGCTGCTTGTACTCGGCGTGGAACTCGCTGACGCCGTTGAGCGTGCGCTCGAGCGTCCAGGGATCGGTCGGGTGGTTGGGAATCTGCTTGGCGAGCCGGTCGACCTGGCCGTAGCTCATCTGGAGCACGCGGCCGACGTCCTTGATCACCGCGCGCGCCTTCATCGTTCCGAAGGTGATGATCTGCGCCACGGTGTCGCGGCCGTATTTCTGCTGGACGTAGCGGATCACTTCGCCGCGGCGGGTTTCGCAGAAGTCGATGTCGAAGTCGGGCATTGACACGCGTTCGGGGTTGAGGAAGCGCTCGAACAGCAACCCCAGCTTGAGCGGATCGAGATCGGTGATCGTGAGCACCCACGCCACCACCGAACCCGCGCCCGAGCCGCGGCCCGGCCCCACGGGGATGTCGTGTGCCTTCGCCCATTGGATGAAATCGGCGACGATCAGGAAATAGCCCGGGAAGCCCATCTGGATGATGACATCGAGCTCGAACTCGAGCCGGGTCCGGTAGGTTTCGACTTCTGCGGGATCGACGATCCCCGCCTTCTCAAGCCGCTTCGCAAGGCCGGCGTGCGAGAGCTCGCGCAGCATCGCCGCCTCGCCTTCGCGGTCGCCCGCGAGGCTGGGCAGGATCGGCTTGCGCTTCGGCGCGGCGACGGCGCAGCGCTGCGCCACCACCAGCGTATTGGCGATCGCCTCGGGAAGGTCGGCGAACAGCGATTGCATCGCGTCCGCCGGCTTCATCCAGTCGTGCGGCGAGCTGCGCGGCCGATCGTCGCTCGCGATGTAGGACGAATTGGCGATGCACAGCATCGCATCATGCGCCTGGTGGAAGCTGTCCTCGGCGAAGCAGCACGGATTGGTCGCGACCAGGGGCAGATCACGATCATAGGCGTAGTCGATCAGCTTCGCCTCGGCGCGGGTCTCCACGTCGTTGTGGCGGCGCGCGATCTCGACATAGAGGCGACCGGGAAACAGCCGCTCGAGCATCTCGCCATAGACGCGAGCGGCGCTGCCCTGCCCCTCGGCATAGAGACGGGCGAGCGCGCCCTCGGCGCCGGCGGTCAGCGCGATCAGCCCGTCAGTACGGCCTTCGAGCGCATCGATCGTGACATGTGCCTCTTCCTCGATCGGCCGATCGAGATGCGCGCGCGAGACGAGGTCGCAGAGGTTCTCGTAGCCCTTCTCGTCCTGTGCATAGAGCGCGATCCAATCGATTGGCGGAACGACGCCGTCGGGCATGTTGGGCCGCTTGAGCGCGAGCAGCGTCCCGATAATCGGCTGGACGCCCGACTTTCGACAAGCATCCGAGAAGGACATCGCTGCATAAAGGCCATTGCGGTCCGCCACCGCGACCGCAGGAAAGCCCAGCTCGCGCGCACGCTTGGCGATCGCCTTGGGCTCGATCGCGCCTTCCAGCATCGTGTAGGACGAGAAGACCCGAAGTGGAACGAACCCCGAATGCGCCATTGCGGGACCCTAGGCGCGGGCCCGACGATTCGCCAGCCGCGAGCCTGGACTATCAACAGCTTTGATGACGCTAGAGCAGAGCTTCAACGTCTTTGGAGATCTCAGCGGGTGGAGTCGTGGGCGCATAGCGGCGCACGACTTTCCCCTGACGATCGATCAGGAACTTGGTGAAGTTCCACTTGATCGCCTTCGATCCGAGCAAGCCGGGCGCCTCACGCTTGAGATGTTCGAACAACGGCGCCGCGTCCGCGCCGTTGACGTCGATCTTGGCAAAGACCGGGAATGTCACGTCGTAGGTCAGCGAACAGAAGTTCGCGATTTCCTCGGCATCGCCGGGCTCCTGCGCGCCGAACTGATTGCACGGGAAAGCCAGCACCGCGAAGCCACGATCCTTGTAGCGGCGATAGATCTCCTCGAGTCCGGCATATTGCGGGGTGAACCCGCATTTGGACGCAGTGTTGACAATCAGCAGCACCTGGCCGGCGTAGTCGGCGAGCGTCCCTTCCCCGCCATCGGTCTTGCGCACCGGAATTTCCGTGACCGCAGTCATTCGAGCACGCCGTCGTGCAGTCGCACCACCCGGTCCATCCGCGCCGCCAGCCGCTCGTTGTGCGTGGCGACCAGCGCGGCTGAGCCTTCGGTGCGCACCAGGCTGAGGAATTCGGCAAAGACTCGGTCCGCAGTGGCTTCGTCCAGATTGCCGGTGGGTTCGTCGGCGAGCACCAGCGCCGGCCGGTTGGCGAGCGCCCGCGCCACGGCGACCCGCTGCTGCTCGCCCCCCGAAAGCTGATTGGGCCGATGGGTGAGCCGCTGGCCCAATCCCAGCGCGGTCAGCAGCTCCGCGGCGCGGGCATCGGCGTCGGCGCGCTCGGCACCACGGATCATCTGTGGCAGCACGACATTCTCGATCGCGTTGAAGTCGGGCAGCAGATGGTGGAACTGGTAGACGAAGCCCAGGCTGTCGCGCCGCACCTCGGTGCGTCCACCGGCCGGAAGCTGCGAAGCTTCCTTGCCCGCGATCCGGATCGAACCCTCGAACCCGCCCTCGAGCAAGCCCACCGCCTGGAGTAGCGTCGACTTGCCCGATCCCGAAGGGCCGAGCAGCGCGACGATCTCGCCCGGCTGGACGTCGAGATCGACGCCGCGCAGCACATGGATCTCGTCCTCGCCCTGCTTGAAGCTGCGCTTGAGGCCGCGCGTCTGGAGGATCGGCTCACTCATAACGAAGCACCTGCACGGGATCGGTGCTCGCCGCTTTCCACGCTGGATAGAGCGTGGCGAGGAAGCTGAAGAGCAATGCCATCACGCAGATTCCGATCGTCTCGAAGGGGTCGGTCTTGGCCGGAAGCTCGGTGAGGAAGCGCATCGACGGGTCCCACACCTGCTGCCCCGTCACCAGCCCGATCAGCTGCACCACCTGCGCGCGGAAGGTGATGAAGATGAAGCCGAGCACCGTTCCCGCCGCCACGCCGAGCCCGCCGATCGTGGTCCCTACCGTCACGAAGATGCGCATCAGCCCGCCGCGCGTGGCGCCCATCGTCCGCAGCACCGCGATGTCGCGCATCTTGGAGCGCACCAGCATGATCAGCGAAGAGACGATGTTGAACGATGCGACGACGAGGATGATCGACAGGATCGTGAACGAGACGATCCGGTCCACTGCCAGCGCCTCGAACAGTTCGCGGTTCATCTGGCGCCAGTCGGTGATCTGGCCGGCGCGATCGACCTTGGGCACGAGCGGGGCCATGATCTGCTCGACCCGATCGGGATTTACGGTGTCGATCTCGACCATGCTCACTGCGTCGCCGAGCAGCAGCAACGTCTGCGCATCCTCGATCGGCATCACGACGAAGATCTGGTCGAAGTCATACACGCCGACTTCGAAGATCGCAGTCACGGTGTAGCCAACCGAGCGGTACATGGTGCCGAAGGGCGTGGCGTTGCCCTGTGGGTTGATGATGGTGATCTTGCTGCCGACGGTGGCGCCCAGCTTTTCCGCCAGCCGCGATCCGATCGCGACCTGCTCCTGCCCCGGCTGGAGCCGGTCGAGCCTGCCAAGCACTTCCTTGCCCTTGAGCGCCGGGTTGCTGCGGATGTCCTCGACGCGCATTCCGCGGACCTGGGCGAACTCGACACGGCCGTTGAAGCTCGCGAACAGCGGCTGCTCGATCAGCGGAGTCGCGCTGGTGATGCCCGGCGTCGCCTTGGCCTGCTCTACCACCTCGCGCCAGTTGCGCAGCTGACCGCCATAGCCCTGGACCACAGCATGACCGTTGAGCCCGGTGATCTTGTCGAAAAGTTCGGCGCGGAAGCCGTTCATCACGCTCATCACGACGATGAGCGCGGCGACGCCCAGCATCACCGCGACCAGGCTGAAGCCCGCCACGACGGCGATGAACGCCTCGCTGCGGCCCGGCAGCAGATAGCGGCGGGCGATCATCCGCTCGTAGCGCGAAATTAGCATTGCGGCTGGTGCTGTCCTGACATGGATGCTCGGAGGATGATCTAGGCAAGCCGCCGGTCGCTGGCAATGGCGTGGGCGCCCTGGCCCGTGTTTCGCGCATGTTGCCGATTCGACACAGGGTCTGGCCAAACTGGAGTCATCTGCCGTTAATCCGGTGACAAAACAGGTCGTTCGACGTAGCAGGAAACCGTCGAAGCGCAGGCAGCAAATGGCCGTGGTTCGGGGAGGGCCTCAGCCCCGCTCGTAGGCAAGTACGAGCGCGCGGGCGGGGCCTTGACTAAGGGGGCTGACGAGCAGTCGTCACGCAGGCGCCCGGATCGGAAACGGTCCGGGCGTTTGCCGTTTCAGGACCCCCACGAAGAAGGGAGGCGGTGCGGGCGCCGCCCCCCTTCCCCCAACGTGCCCCGGCCATGGCGGCACGTTAGCGTGTTTCAGAACGATGCGCTGACCGTCAGCCCATAGGTGCGCGGGTCGCCCGGCTGGCCGATGATCAGGCCGGTGCTGCCCGACTGGACCGACAGCAGTTCGAAATATTCCTCGTCGAAGGCGTTTCGGATCCAGGCGAAGACGTTGAAATCCCCTTCGCGGTAGCCGAGCCGGAAGTTGGACAGCGAATACCCATCGATCCAGGTGTAGGCCGAAGGCGACGGGTTCGACGAGAAGCGTGTGCGATAGCTGCCGTCATAGCCGAAATAGGCTTCACCGCTCGCCACGGGCAGATTGTATTCGCCGCCGTAGGAAAAGGCCCATTTCGAGATGCCAGGAAGCGTCTGCCCCGAGATGTCGCAGAAGGGCGGGCTCACGCCGCCGGGAGTGCCGGGTGCGCTGGGCGTGGCGCCGGTGCTGCCGCCGGCGAGTTCGGGCGGGCATGGCGCGTCGGGGAAATCGACATACTCGGCATCGGCGTAAGCCGCGTTCGCATAGAGGTTGACCCGCGAGCTCGGTCGAAAGCGCGAGTCGAGCTCGACGCCGCGCACGCGCACCTTGCCGGCGTTGGCGAGATAGCCGCGGATCACCCCGAGCTGACCGTTGGTGACCGTCGCCTGATAATCCTCGACCTCGGTCCAATAGGCAGCGAGATTGACGGTCGCTCGCCGGTCGAGGAACTGGGTTTTGAGCCCTACTTCCCAATGATTCACCTTCTCCGGCTTCACCGTCGCGACACTCAGGATCGGATTGTTGCTCGCGTCGAGCGGAAGCCCGGAGAGGTTGATCCCGCCCGATTTGAAGCTGCGCGCATAGGTGGCGTAGCCATGGACATCCTCGCTGAAATCATAGGAGACGGTGAAGTCGCCCGAGACGTTCCAATCGCTGAACTCGGGATCGTAGCTCTGCGGTGCGAGCACGCCGCGCTGATCGCTGTTGAGCGTGGTACTGCCGGTGCCGGTGGTCACCACCGCGACATAGGAGCCGCTTTTCTTGTCGTAGTTGACCCGTAGACCGGGCTGGATGTGCAGCCCGTCGATCACTTCCCAGTTGAGCTTGCCGAACACCGCGAAGCTGGTGTTGTCGAACCCGATCGTGTTGGTCGAGGTGAGCCCGTCGAGCACCGCGGGGTTGTTCGCATTGGCGCTGCTCGGGTTGAGCAGCCAACGGCTCGCGGCCGGTCCCTGCACCTGCGATCCCTGCGTGTCGATCGTCTGGTGGAAGTAGAATGCGCCCAGCGTGTACTGGAGCGGACCCGAGCCGTTCGAGGCGATGCGGACTTCCTGCGAGAACTGCTCCTGCTGCGAGGGGTTCTGCGAGACGGTGGTGATCGGGAGGCCGATGAAATCGCGGTCGTTCGCGGGCACCCAGTCCCAATAGCGCCACGCCGTTACCGAGGTGATCGTCGCACCCCCTACGTCCCAGTTGGCAACGAGCGACACGCCGCCGATTTCCTGGCGCGAGTTGGACGCGGCGTCGAGATCGGTGACGCGGTCGAACGGGTCGGTGCTCGGCGGTGTATAGCCGAATGCTGCTGCCAGCGCGGCATATTGGCGGTTGAGCGGGCGCTGCGTGGCGCCGGTGCGCGCATAATATTGCACGCAGCACAACGGGTTCTGTCGGTTGAAGTCCCCTGCCAGCGTGAAGTCCAGATCGGGCGTCGCGTTCCACAGCAGCTGGCCGCGGACGCCCAGGTTGCGAAGCCGATGCTGATCGACACCGGTGCGGATGTTCTGGATCGTCCCGTCGCGCGTCGTTCCCGAAGTCGAGAGGCGGAACGCAACAGTCTCGCCGAGCGGCGCAGAGACGGAAGACTTGGCCTGGAGGAATTCATAATTGCCCAGGCTGACTTCGATGCTCGCTTCGGGCGTGAAGCTGGGTGCGCGCGTGGTGATGTTGGCTGCGCCCGCAGTGGTGTTCTTACCGTAGAGCGTGCCCTGCGGCCCGCGCAGCACCTCGACGCGCTCGACGTCGACGAAGTCGAAGGTCGATGCGCCGACGCGGCCGATGTAGACGCCGTCGACGTAGAAGCCCACGCCCTGCTCGATGCCATCGTTGGTGAGTCCGAACGGTGCGCCAAGGCCGCGGATGTTGATCGCGGAGTTTCGCGGATTACTCGAATAGAATTGCAGCGACGGCTGGAGCTGCTGGAGGCGATTGGTATTGAACGCGCCGCTTTCGGCGAGCTGTTCGCCGTCGATCACGGACACCGCGATCGGCACTTCCTGCACCCGTTCTTCGCGCCGACGCGCAGTGACGACGACATCCTCGACGGCCTGGCCCTGCTGATCGTCGTCCCCCCTCCCGGCTTCGGCCGCAACCGGCGGATCTTCGCGCGTCGGCTGGGCAACGGCGATCGGCGAGGTTCCGATCAGGAGCATCATCGTCAACGAAGCAAGGCTCATCTGCATCCCCCTTTGAGGTGTCGCAGGCAATCTCCACTAAATTGATAGGCATTAGCGAGCAAGCGAATGTTTAGTGCGGCCTAGCTCGCTTTGGCGGCTTCCCGGCACATCCGAACGCTTGAAACGGTCGCAAGTGAAACCACATTAATGGAGCCGCGGCGCCTGATGGGCTGCGGTCAGCGGCGCCGCGGGCTGCCGGGCGCCGAAGATGAGACGTTCAACTTGCTCATTGGAGGATTTGACATGCGTCAGTTCGATTTCACCCCCTTCCGCCGCTCGACCATCGGGTTCGATCGGCTGTTCGACCTGCTCGAGGCCAGCGCACGCCAGGCGAGCAGCGAGAACTATCCCCCCTTCAACCTCGAGCGCCTCGCCGAGGACCGGTATCGGATCACGCTGGCGGTCGCGGGCTTCAGGCCCGACGAGATCGACGTGACCGCGCAGCAGAATCTGCTCCTGGTCGCCGGCAAGAAGGCGAACGAGAACGAGAACAACCAGGGCTCGTACCTGCACCTGGGCATCGCGAATCGCAGCTTCGAACGTCGTTTCGAGCTTGCGGACTTTGTGCGCGTCGAGAACGCGAACCTCGCCGATGGCCTGCTCACGATCGAGCTGGTGCGCGAGGTTCCGGAAGCGATGAAGCCGAAGAAGATCGCGGTGGGCACCGGTGGCAGCCAGCCCGCGGCGCTGGAGCACAAGGACGCCGCCTGAGATCAGGCACGAGTCCGCGGCGCTTTGCTCCCTTTGGGCGCCGCAGCGGAGGGCGTTCAGACCACTGGTCCGGACGCCCTTTGCTTTTGTGCGAGAGCGGCATGCGCTTGATTTTGAACCGTCCGCCCTGAGCTTGTCGAAGGGCCCGCTTGTTCTTGCGACACCGCAGAAGAAGAACAGTGCTTCGACAAGCTCGGCACGGACGCGATTGGGTGATCCCGATCTAACGCACGCCTAGCGCCGCGCAGGCAGCCCGAGCAGCCAGGGCTTCGGCCCGCCGGTGGGCTTGGGCGTGCCGTCGATCCGGTCGGCGCGGAGGATCTTCACCGGAGGCTGGATCATCTGGCCGCGCATCGGCCCCCTGCCCCCGCCCGTCGGCTTGGCGAGAATGCGGCGGACCACGTCCATCCCCGCGACGACGCGGCCGAACGCAGCATAGCCGCGCGAGGCACCGCGCGCATCGAGTGAGGGATTGTCGCCGACCATGATCGAGAAATTGCCGGTCGCCGAATCGGGGTTGCTGCCATGCGCCATCGACACTGCACCATCGGTGTGCCGGATCCCGGTGACGTTGGTCGGTTCGAGCGGTGGCGACGGCAGGATGCGGCGCGCGTCGGTGCCGATCCCGCCCTGGACGAAGCCGAATTTCGGATCGGTCTTGCGCCGTGATGCCCGGTAGAATTCGGTCCCGTCGAGCCGCCCGTCATCGACATAGGCGAGGAAGTTCGCCGTTGTCTTGGGTGCGCGGCGCGAATCCAGCGCGAGGGTGATGTTCCCCTCAGGAGTCACGATCCGCACGCGCACCATTCCGGCCCCGGGCCTGGACTGAGGAGGCGCCGGCGTCGCTCCGATCAGGGTAACGAGCGCAAGCGCTCCCAGCAACGCACGCCGCGCCAGCATCGCCGGCGTCAGACCAGCCGCGACTGCTTCACCGCGGCTTCGATGAAGCTCGCGAACAGCGGATGCGGATCGAAGGGTTTGGACTTGAGCTCGGGGTGGAACTGCACGCCCACGAACCAGGGATGATCGGGCCGCTCGACGATCTCGGGCAGCGCGCCGTCCGGCGACATGCCCGAGAATACGAGCCCGCCGGCTTCGAGGAGCGGCTTGTAATGGGTGTTGACCTCGTAGCGATGCCGGTGGCGCTCGCTGATTTCATCCGCACCATAGATCGACGCGACCACCGAATTGCCGCCCAGCTTCGCAGGATAGGCGCCGAGCCGCATCGTGCCGCCCAGGTCGCCGCCTTCCTCGCGCTTCTGGATGCCTTCGGCGGTCATCCACTCGGTGATCATGCCGACCACCGGCTCTCCGGTGGGGCCGAACTCGGTCGTCGAGGCGTCCTTCACGCCTTGCTCGCGCGCGCCCTCGATGCAGGCCATCTGCATGCCGAGGCAGATGCCGAAGAACGGCACGCCGCGCTCGCGAGCGAACTTCACGCCGGCGATCTTGCCCTCGCTGCCGCGCTCGCCGAACCCACCGGGCACGAGGATGCCGTGCATCGGCTCGAGCATCGCGATGACTTCCTCGCTGTCGTCCTGCTCGAACAATTCGGCGTCGAGCCACCGGATGTTGACCTTCACGCGGTTGGCGATGCCGCCGTGGGTCAGTGCCTCGGTGAGCGACTTATAGGCGTCGGGCACGCCCATGTACTTGCCGACCACGCCGATCGTGACTTCACCCTCGGGATTGGTGATGCGCTCGACGATATCGTCCCAACGGCTGAGATCGGGCGCTGCGCCGGGCTCGATTCCGAAGGCGCGGAGCACTTCGACGTCGAGCCCCTCCCGATGGTACTGGAGCGGCACCGCATAGATGCTCTTCGCGTCGAGCGCAGGAATCACTGCCTCGGGCCGCACGTTGCAGAACTGTGCGATCTTGGCGCGCTCACCTGCGGGAAGGTCACGCTCCGAGCGGCAGACGAGCACGTCGGGCTGAACACCGAGCGCCGCGAGCTCGCGCACCGAATGCTGGGTCGGCTTGGTCTTCAGCTCGCCTGCAGCGGCGATGTAGGGCACCAGCGTGACATGGATGCTGACGCTCTGACCTCGGCCGAGATCGTTGCGGAGCTGTCGGATCGCTTCGATGAACGGCAGCGACTCGATGTCGCCCACCGTGCCGCCGATCTCGCACAGCACGAAATCGAGGTCGTCGGTCTCATCCTGGGCAAACGCCTTGATCGCATCGGTAACGTGCGGGATCACTTGGACCGTGGCGCCCAGATAGTCGCCGCGGCGCTCCCGCTCGATGATCGTCTTGTAGATCCGTCCTGAAGTGACGTTGTCCGACTGGCGCGACGCGACGCCCGTGAAGCGCTCGTAATGGCCCAGATCCAGGTCGGTCTCGGCGCCGTCGTCGGTCACATAGACCTCACCATGCTGGTGCGGCGACATCGTGCCGGGATCGACGTTGAGATAGGGATCGAACTTGCGGATGCGGACCCGATAGCCACGCGCCTGGAGCAGAGCCGCGAGGCTCGCTGCCATGAGACCCTTGCCTAGCGAGGAGACCACGCCGCCGGTGATGAAGATGTACCGCGCCATGGGAGATAACGCCTAACGTGTTTGGACACGCGCCGACAAGCACCCGAATCCGGTGTGGCGCATAAATTTCGGTCAAGCCCCGACTCAATCGGGGCGGCGATGCGCTTATTGCGCGAGCGGAACCTGCGCGTTTGCGGGCGCCGCGGCATTGGCCGGAGCCGCTTCGCCGGAAGCCGCAGCCGGCGCCGTGGCGTTGCCGCCGATCGCGAACGGCACCGCGCCAGGAGCGGCGGTGGGCACCGCGGCCGGCGCCGCTACGGGCGCACGCTGGAGCGAGGTGTCGATCTCGGTCGAGTGGCGAGTCGCGGCGAGCACGGCGAGGAACACGCTCATCGCGATGAACAGCGTCGCCAGGATCGCCGTGAAGCGCGTCAGGAAGTCCGCGGCACCACGCGCGGACATCAGGCCCGACGGGCTGCCGCCCGTGGTGAGACCGCCGCCCTCCGAGCGCTGCATGAGAATCACGGTCACCAGAAGCGCCGCGATGATGGCTTGGACGACGAGCAGGAAAGTGAACATTTATGCCGGACCTGTTGAGAAAGCGGCGACATAGGGTAGCCCGCCCGCGCGATCAACCGGAGTCTGGCCCGCCACTGCGAGGTACGTGCGTGTCGGCGCGCGAAAACAAAGCTGTAACATTTCGCCATCGCACTGAAACCGGAAGCCCTCCGCTGCGTTTGTTGCGATGATCCCGGAAATGTACGGGTCGCAGCGGGTGAGTTAAAGCCGTGAACGCGATGTTGGACCGGTCCCTTTCGTCCTGGAAGAACACGCTGATCGATTACGTGCGCTCGGGAGAGCCCGATCTCACCAATCGACAGATGGCGCTGCTGTTGCTCGTCTATCTCGATCCCGGCCCCCATACGGTGCGCGGACTCGCGCGCGCGCTCAACGTTTCCAAGCCCGTCGTTACGCGCGCCTTGAATCGGCTGGGCACGCTCGGCTATCTGCGCCGCCAACGCGACGACACCGACAAGCGGAACATCTTCGTCGCCCGCACACCTGAAGGGGCAGAATTTCTTGCAGAATTCGGGCATTTCCTCGCTGGCGACTCCATCGGGCAGCCAGCCGCCCGCCGGGCCAACGCGTAAGCGCTTCTCGCTCAAGGGACGTTCCGCGACATTCGATCCGCGCGTGGACGCCGTTCGCCGTGATCTGGCCGATGTGCGCCTCGCGGAACGCGTGTTCGCGCCGCATTATGCTGCACCGATGCCGCGCACCCTCGCCCGCGCCGCCGCGCTTCGCGCCGGGCGCGCTCCGGATTCGGAAGTCCTTTCGCAGCTCGCGTCGGGCGACTCCTTCGAAGTGCTCGAATTGGCCGGCAGCAATGCCTGGGGCGTGGCGCCCGGCCTGGGCCTGGTCGGCTATCTCGATGCCGATTCGCTGGCGGAGGCGGCGCAATGACCGTGCGCGTGTTCATCGACGGTGCCGTGGGCACCACGGGGCTCGAGATTCGCGAGCGGCTGGTGGGCCGCGAAGGGATCGAGCAGATCGTCCTGGGCGATGCCGACCGCAAGGATCCGAAGAAGCGTGAGGACGCGCTCAACTCGACCGACTTCGTGATCCTCTGCCTGCCGGACGAGGCCGCGCGTGAGGCCGTGGCGATGATCCGCAACGATCACGTCCGCGTGATCGACGCTTCGTCCGCGCACCGCACTGCGCCCGACTGGGTCTATGGATTCGCCGAGCTGGAGCCGGGCCAGATGGCGGCGATCGCCGAAGCCCCGCGAGTGAGCAACCCGGGCTGCTATCCCACCGGCTTCCTCGCGCTGGTCCGTCCGCTGGTGCGCGCGGGCTTCGTGCCGCTCGACTATAATTTCACGGTGAACGCCGTCTCGGGCTATTCGGGCGGCGGCAAGTCGATGATCGCCGAGTTCGAGGATGCGGCTTCGACGGGGTTCACCGCCACGGCATTCCGCACCTATGGGCTCGGGCTTTCGCACAAGCACGTGCCCGAGATGCAGAAGCATGCGCGGATCGAGCATCCGCCGATCTTCCAGCCCGCGGTGGCGCGCACCTATCGGGGGATGATCGTCGAGGTGCCCCTGCCCCTGCACGCGTTCACGCGCCGCCCGTCGCTGGAGGCGCTCGAGAACACGCTGCGCGATGCCTATAAGGATTGCCCGCTGATCCGGGTGCTTCCCGCCGAGGCGGCCACCGTGGCGATCGAGGAAGACGCAGGCACCGACCGGCTTTCGCTCCGCGTGTTCGGCAACGCCGAGACCGGTCAGGCGCGCCTCATCGCGACGCTCGACAACCTCGGCAAGGGCGCAGCGGGCGCTGCGGTGCAGAACCTCAACATCATGGCGGGGCTCGATCCCACCGCGGGGCTGGTCCTCTAGGCTTTCGATGCGGGTTAGGCGCGTCTTTGCGCGCCCTGTGGCTTGATCTTTGTCCGCCTTTCGTGTCTCGGACGGGACAAACAAATCGAGAGGCACGTGATGCACCAGCCCGTGGGCAAATTGCTGCTGTTCGGAGCAACCGGCGACCTTGCGCAGCGGATGCTGCTCCCGTCGCTTTATGCGCTCCATGCCGATGGGTTGCTTCCCGCAGGCCTGACGATCACGGGCACCGCGCGCTCCGAAAAGGATGACGCCTCGTTCCGCGAATTCGCCCGCGGCGCGCTCGACCAGTTCCTTCCCGCCGACCGGAAGGATGACAGCGCTGTCGGCAGCTTTCTCGAACGGTTGAACTATCAGTCGCTCGACGCCTCCGACACCACGGGCTTCGCGGCGCTGAGGGACAAGGTGGGCGACATCTCGGGCGGCCTCGCGATCTTCCTCTCGACCGCGCCCTGGCTGTTCGGCCCGACGATCGAAGGGCTCAAGAGCGCCGGCCTGGCGGGCGACAACGTCCGCATCAGCCTCGAAAAGCCGCTCGGCAAGGATCTCGCCTCGAGCTGCGAGATCAACGATCTCGTCGCCGGGGCCTTCCCCGAGGACCGCACCTTCCGGATCGACCATTATCTCGGCAAGGAGACGGTGCAGAACATCCTGGCGCTGCGCTTCGGCAACTCGCTGTTCGAGCCGGTGTGGAACGCGCAAGGCATCGACCACGTCCAGATCACGGTCTCCGAAACGGTGGGCCTCGAAGGCCGCGCCGGCTTCTATGACGAGACCGGCGCCCTTCGCGACATGGTGCAGAACCACATGCTCCAGCTGCTCGCGCTGATCGCGATGGAGCCCCCTGCCCGCTTCGACGGCACTGCGATCCGCGACGAGAAGGTCAAGGTGCTCCGCTCGCTGCGCAAGATCCCGGCCGCCGACGCGCCGCATCTCACCGTGACCGGCCAATATGGCGGCGGCGCGGTGAAGGGCGAGATCGTCCGCGACTATGACAGCGATCTGGGTGGCGATTCCAGCACCGAGACCTTCGTCGCGATCAAGGCGCATGTCGACAACTGGCGCTGGCACGGCGTGCCCTTCTATCTGCGCACCGGCAAGCGGATGGCCGAACGCCGCTCGGAAATCGTGATCCAGTTCAAGCCGGTTCCCCACTCGATCTTCCAGGAGCGCGGCGGCCACCTGCACCCGAACACGCTGGTGATCCGCCTCCAGCCCGAGGAATATGTCCGCCTGCTGGTGATGGCGAAGCAACCGGGGCTCGATCGCGAGGGCGTGCGGCTGCGCGAAGTGCCGCTCAACCTCTCGCTCGACACCGAATTTGCCGGCACTCGGCGCCGCATTGCCTATGAGCGGCTGCTGCTCGACCTAATCGAGGGCGATCCGACGCTGTTCGTCCGCCGTGACGAAGTGGAAGCGCAGTGGGAATGGATCGATGCGATCCGCGCCGGCTGGAGCGCCCAGGACATGAAGCCGCGTCCCTATGCATCGGGAAGCTGGGGCCCTTCCGCGGCGATCGCGCTCACCGAGCGCGACGGCGTGACGTGGAACGAATAGCCCTTCGTCCCCATATCCGTCTTACCGCAACCCACCGACAACAGGAGCAACAATGACGACCGAGATCGAATGGTGGGACTATGACAACGCCGACGAGATGGCCGAGGCCGTAGCCGGCGACATCCAGTTCATCATCGAAAGCGCGATCGACGCGCGCGGTGCCGCGGTGATCGCGCTCGCGGGCGGCAAGACCCCGCTCCCCATCTACGAGAAGCTCGCAAGCGCCAAGCTCGACTGGAAGCGCGTGACGATCGTCCCGGGGGACGATCGCATCGTCCCCCTCGGCGATCCGCTCTCCAACGTCACAGCGATCGGCAAGGTCTTCATCCCCAAGGGCGCACGCGTCATCCCGCTCGTGAGCGACAAGGCCGAAGACTATAAGGCCGCAGGCCGCGCCGCCGATGCGCGCCTCCAGGATTTCCACTGGCCGCTCGACCTCTGCCTGCTGGGGGTGGGTGGCGACGGTCATTGCGCGTCGATCTTTCCCGGTCCCGACTATGACGAAGCGCTCAACGGCCCCCGCGAGCGCCGCGCGCTCGGCGTACTGCCCGATCCGCTGCCGCCCGAAGCCCCGGTGGCGCGCGTGACGCTGAGCCGCGCCGCGATCGTCTCGGCCCGCGCGCTGATGATCGCCGTCACCGGCCAGGCAAAGCGCGACGTGCTCGAAGCCGCAATCGAGCAGGGTGCATCGTCCAACTATCCGGTCGGCCGCGTCCTCGCGGACGTCGAGCTGCCCGTCGACATCCACTGGAGCGCCTGATGGCCACTCTCCATCCCGAAATCGCCGCAGTCACCGATCGCGTTATCGAGCGCTCGAAGGAGCGCCGCGCCGCCTACCTCGCGCTCGTGGAGCGCGAGCGCGCGTCCGGCAACGATCGCCCCAGGCTCGGCTGCGCCAACCTCGCCCACGCCTATGCCGGGACCGACGAGCAGCGCGAGCAGCTCAAGGCGGGGCGCTCGATGAACATCGGGATCGTCACCGCGTACAACGACATGCTCTCGGCGCACGCGACCTACTATCGCTACCCCGAGCAGATGAAGATCTGGGCACACGAGGCCGGCGCCACCGCGCAGGTGGCCGGCGGGGTGCCGGCGATGTGCGACGGCGTGACCCAAGGCTATCAGGGCATGGAGCTGTCGCTGTTCAGCCGCGATACGATCGCGCTTTCCACTGCAATCGCCCTCTCCCACCGCACCTTCGAGGGCGCGGCCCTGCTCGGCATCTGCGACAAGATCGTCCCCGGCCTGCTGATCGGCGCGCTGCGGTTCGGACATCTGCCGATGGTGCTGATTCCCGGCGGCGCCATGCCCACCGGAATCGCCAACAAGGAAAAGGCCCGCGTCCGCGAGCTCTACGCCGAAGGCAAGGCGAGCCGCGACGAACTGCTCGATTCGGAGATCGCCGCCTATCATTCGAAGGGCACCTGCACCTTCTACGGCACCGCCAATTCGAACCAGATGATGATGGAGGCGATGGGCCTCCATGTTCCCGGCGCTTCCTTCGCGCATCCCGGCACCAAGCTGCGCCAGGAGCTGACTCGCGCAGCGGTGCACCGCCTCGCCGCTATCGGCTGGAACGGCAATGATTATCGGCCGATCGGCCACGTCGTCGACGAGCGGGCGATCGTCAATGCAGCCATCGCGCTGCTCGCGACCGGCGGGTCGACCAACCACCTGATCCACTTGCCGGCCATTGCGCGCTCCGCAGGGGTCGCGATCGATTGGGAGGATTTCGACCGCCTCTCGCGCACTGTGCCGCTGCTCGCTCGTGTCTATCCCAACGGATCGGCCGACGTGAACGGCTTCGAGGACGCCGGAGGGCCCACCTTCGTCATCCGCGAGCTGCTCCGGGGCGGGCTGATGCACGCCGACGTGCTGACCGCGGGCGCCGGCGGCATGTCCGATTATGGCCGCAAGCCCCGGCTGGAAGGCGACAAGCTCGTCTGGCGCGATCACGGGGATGAATCGGGCGACGATTCGATCCTCGCGACGATCGAGAGGCCTTTCTCGCCCGAAGGCGGCTTCCGCATCCTCAAGGGCAACCTCGGCCGCGCCTGTATCAAGGTTTCCGCGGTCGAACGCGACCGGTGGACGATCGAGGCCCCTGCGCGCGTCTTCTCGGACCAGCAACAGGTCCAGGACGCCTTCAAGGCGGGCGAGCTCGACCGCGACGTGGTCGTCGTCGTCCGCTTCCAGGGCCCGAAGGCAAACGGCATGCCCGAGCTCCACAAGCTCACTCCGCCGCTCGGCGTGCTCCAGAACCGCGGCTATCGCGTAGCCCTCCTCACCGACGGGCGCATGTCGGGCGCCTCCGGCAAGGTCCCCGCGGCGATCCACCTCTCGCCCGAAGCGCTTGGCGGCGGCCCGATCGGAAAGGTGCGCGACGGCGACATCATCCGCCTCGACGCCGAGGCCGGCCTGATCGAGGCGCTGGTCGATCCTGCCGAGTGGGAGGCGCGTGAACTGGCAACCGCGCCGCCTGCGCCCCAGGGCACCGGGCGCGAGCTGTTCGCGATGATGCGTCACGCCGACGAGGCCGAGCTCGGCGCATCCGCGATGCTGGCAGAGGCGGGCCTCTAGGCTGGGCGCTTCGTCGCAGCCGCGCCTTTACAACCGCAGCGGTTCCGCAGAGAAGGGCCGCGCACGCGCCTGCCAACGTTGACAGGCGACGGCTTGGGGGAGGTTCAGGAGCGTTCATGGAAGTCGTCGCAGTCGATATCGGAGGAACCCACGCGCGCTTCGCGGTAGCCGAGGTAGCGGAGGGCCGTGTCGTCTCGATGAGCGAGCCGGTGACGCAGAAGGTCGCCGAGCACCCCAGCCTCCAGCTCGCCTGGCAGGCCTTCGGGGAGACGCTCGGCCGCCCGATGCCCAAGGCCGCCGCGATCGCCGTCGCCTCCCCCGTGGGCGGCGAAGTGATCAAACTCACCAACAATCCCTGGATCATCCGTCCGGCGCTGATCCCCGACCGGCTCGGCGCCGACACCTGGACGATGGTCAATGACTTCGCCGCGATCGGCCATGCGGTCGCGCAGTTCGGCGACGAATCCTTTCTGCACCTCTGCGGACCCGACGTGCCGTTGCCCGGTGCCGGCTCGATCACCGTCTGCGGCCCAGGTACAGGCCTCGGAGTCGCGCAGGTCTTCCGCCATCGCGCGGGCTATCACGTGATCGCCACCGAGGGCGGCCATTCGGACTTCGCCCCGCTCGATCCGATCGAGGACGCGCTCGTGAAGCGGCTGCGCAAGACCTACACCCGCGTTTCGAAGGAGCGCGTCGTCGCGGGCCCGGCGATCGTCTCGATCTATGAAACGCTGGCGGAGCTGGAGGGGCGCGCGGTTCAGCGGCTCGACGACAAGCAGATCTGGAGCCTCGCCTTCGAGGGCAAGGACAGCCTGGCCGTCGCCGCGCTCGATCGCTTCTGCCTGAGCCTCGGCGCGGTCGCCGGGGACCTCGCGCTCGAGCATGGTCCCACCGGCGTGGTGATCGCGGGCGGACTGGGCTTGCGTCTCAAGGACCATTTGCTGCAATCGGGCTTCGGCGAGCGCTTCGTCGCCAAGGGCCGGTTCCGGAACCTGATGGCGTCGATCCCCGTCAAACTGATCACGCATCCGCAGCCGGGCCTTTATGGCGCGGCGGCCGCCTTTGCCCAGGAGCACGCCCAGTGAACATCGAAGCCATCATGCGCACCGCGCCCGTCATCCCCGTGCTGGTGATCGAGGATGCGGCCACGGCGCGTCCGCTGGCCGAAGCGCTGGTGAAGGGCGGGCTGCGCGTGCTCGAAGTGACGCTGCGCACCGGCGCGGCGCTCGAGGCGATTGCGGAGATGAAGAAGGTCGACGGCGCGATCGTCGGCGCCGGGACGGTGGTCAATACCGACCAGTTCAAGCAGGTCATGGACGCCGATGTCGAGTTCATCGTCTCGCCCGGCCTTACCGAGCGGCTCGCCGATCCCGTCATTGCCAGCGGCGTGCCTTTCCTCCCGGGTACAGCCAATGCCGGTGACATCATGCGCGGGCTCGACCTTGGCCTCACGCACTTCAAGTTCTTCCCCGCCGAGACCTCGGGCGGGCTCAAGGCGCTCAAGGCGCTCGCCGCGCCCTTCTACCAGTGCAAGTTCTGCCCCACCGGCGGCATCACCGCCGCCACTGCCCCCGAATGGCTCGCGTTCGATCCGATCCTGTGCGTCGGCGGCAGCTGGATCACGCCCAAGGGCGCGAGCATGGAGCAGGTCGAGGCTCTGGCCCGCGAGGCCGCGGGGCTGGCGCGATAGATTCCTCTCCCCTGTGGGAGAGGGAAAGCATCACATCTCCCCGCGCGCGCGGCGGATCGCGTACCATTTCTGCACGTTGGCATTGTGCTGCTCGAGCGTGTCGGCGAACACGTGCCCGCCCTTGCCGTCCGCCACGAAATAGAGCGCGTTCGACTGTGCCGGATCGAGCACCGCGTCGATGCTCGCGCGGCCGGGGTTGGCGATCGGGCCGATCGGCAGGCCGGTCATCGCATAGGTGTTGTAGTCGTTCCTCGCCTGCACCTCGCTCCGGAGGATGCGGCGCCCCAGCGGCTTGCCCTTGGTGATGGGGTAGATGATCGTAGGGTCGGCCTGCAGCGGCATCCCGCGCTTCAGCCGGTTCGTATAGACCGCGGCCACCGTCCTGCGCTCCTCGGGCTTGCCCGTCTCCTTCTCCACGATCGAGGCGAGGATCAGCGCCTCCTGCGGCGTCTTTACCGCGATCCCCGGCTTGCGCTTCGCCCAGGCCTTGGCGAGATAGTCGCGCATCGCCTTCTGCATCCGGCCCAGGATCGCCTGGCGCGTGTCGCCGCGGTTATAGGCATAGCTGTCGGGCAGCACCGAGCCCTCCGCCGGCACCTGAATCTTCCCGCTCAGCACGGGCGCTTTCATCAGCGTTTCGTAAACGACGATCGAAGGCGTGCCCTCGGGAATCGTCACGAAGCGCTGGAGCGTGCGCCCCTCCTGCATCAGCTCGAGAATGCCCGACTGGCTCAGTCGCGCCGGAATGCGATACTCGCCCGCCTTGATCGCGGCACCCCCGCCCAGCAGCTTCGAGAGCAGCACGAACTCGCGCGCCGAACGGATCGCTCCCGCCTTCTCCAGCTCGTTAGCGGCGCGGGTCAGGCTCGCGCCTTCGGGAACGAGCACGGTCAGGTTGGTGCGCGCCGGTCCTCCGCCGCCCCAGAGCTGGAGCACGCCCAGGACCAGCGCGAGCACCAGCAGCCCCGCGACCAGGATCGCGCAGCCCCCTGCCCGCCCGCGCCGCGGACGGCGCTTGGCGGAGGTCTCAGACAGACTTCATCACCAGGCTTGCGTTGGTGCCGCCGAAGCCGAAGCTGTTGTTGAGCACGGCCTTGACCTTGCGCTCCTTGGCCTTGTGCGGGACCAGGTCGACGCCCGCGCAATTCTCGCTCGGATTGTCGAGGTTCAGCGTCGGCGGGACGATCTGGTCGCGCATCGCGAGGATGCAGAAGATACTCTCCACTGCGCCCGCGCCGCCGAGCAGGTGGCCGATCGCCGACTTGGTCGAGCTCATCGAGAGCTCGCCGATGTTGTTGCCGAACAGCTTTCGGACCGCGCCCAGCTCGAGCTCGTCGCCGAGCGGCGTCGAGGTGCCGTGCGCGTTGATATAGTCGATGTCGCCAAGGTCGAGCCCCGACTTCTTCATTGCCATCTGCATCGAACGGAACGCACCCGAACCCTCCGGATGCGGCGCGGTGACGTGATAGGCATCGCCCGACAGGCCATAGCCTACGACTTCGGCATAGATCTTGGCGCCGCGCTTCTTGGCGTGTTCATACTCCTCGAGCACGACCACGCCCGCGCCCTCGCCCATCACGAAGCCGTCGCGATCCTTGTCATAGGGCCTGCTGCCGCGCCACGGTTCGTCACGGAACGCCGTCGAAAGCGCGCGCGCCTGGCCGAAGCCGGCGATGCCGATCGGGCAGATCGCACCCTCGGCGCCGCCCGCCAGCATCACGTCGGCATCGTCCATCGCGATCATCCGCGCGGCGTCGCCGATCGAGTGCGCGCCGGTCGAGCAGGCAGTGACCACGGCGTGGTTCGGTCCCATCAGGCCGTACTTGATCGAAACCTGCCCCGAAATGAGATTGATCAGCCGGCCATGGACGAAGTGCGGAGAAACGCGCTTGGGGCCCTTCGCCGCGAGCACCAGCGATTCGCTCTCGATGCCCGGCAACCCGCCAATTCCCGAACCGATCGAGCAGCCGGCGCGCAGCCGCGCTTCGTCGCTCATGTCGAGAAGACCGGCATCCTCGATGGCCTGGCCCGCGGCATCGATGCCATAGACGATGAACGGATCGACCTGGCGCTGCACCTTGTGGTCGACCCGCTTATTGGGATCGAAGCCATATTCATGGTCGGCCGGTTTCACTTCGCATGCATAGTTGCTCTGGAAGTCGGTCGCGTCGAAACGCGTGATCGTGGCCGCGCCCGATTTGGCGGCGATGATGTTCTTCCAGGCGGTCTCGACATCGGCACCCAGGGGGGTGACGAGCCCAAGGCCGGTCACGACTACGCGGCGCATGGCGTTCTCTCCGTCAATTCTTCACTAGCGTTATGCACGATCGGGCCCGCAAATCGCAAAAACCCACCGCGCCGAAAAACGAAACGGCTCCCCGTCCTCTCTTGCGAGCCCGGACGGGAAGCCGCTCAATGGCATCATCGGCCCATCAGGCCGCGTCGCCGGAAAGGCGATCAGCCTTCCTGATGCTCGCTGATGTACGAGATCGCGTCGCCGACCGTGGTGATCTTCTCCGCCGCGTCGTCGGGGATCTCGACGCCGAATTCTTCCTCGAAAGCCATGACCAGCTCGACGATGTCGAGGCTGTCAGCGCCCAGATCGTCGATGAAGCTCGCTTCGGGCTTCACTTCGCCGGCATCGACGCCGAGGTGGTCGACGACGAGCGCGGTCACGCGCTGGGTGATCTCTTCCTGAGTGGCCATGGTCCCTGTTATCCTTTGTGACTGGGGCTCTGATTTGTTGAAACGCACCTAGAATGCCGCAGGTGTCGTTGCAAGAGGGTGGCGTACTGCTTGCCGGGCCTCAGGCTGCGGAGAAATCGAAAGCAGCGTACTGGATCGTGCCCAGAAAGGCGAAATACTCGCCGAGTAATTCCGCATTCTCGCGAGTCTGCTGCGCTTCCTCGGTCACGGCATCGCGCACGAGCCCCTGGTTCACCTCCGCGGTGAGCGGCCGGTTGCGCACTTCCTCAGGAAGCGCCTGGAACCGGTCCTCGAGCTCCGCGGCATCGAATCCACGCTCGCCGACCACGCGCTGCGCGACCGGCAGACCGATCTTCGCAATCGCATAGAGCCCCGCTGCCTTGGCCGCGGCCGCCGACCAGCCATGCTCCTTCGCGCAATCGGCAGCCGCAGTCCGCAGGCCATTGCCGACGCTCGGATCGTAGCTCGGCCGCTTGCCGCTCTCGTCCAGGTTGCGTGCAGCATCGGCTTCGATCTGCGCGCGGACCGCCGCATCGAGCTTCTGCCCCACGCAATCGATCGTCCCCAGGTCCGCGGCATGCGCGGAGCCTGCCCACCCCAGCAGCATCGCGGCTGCCAGTCCCGCTCCGCGCATCGAACTTCTCCCGCTGCTCAGAGCATCGCCATTCCGCCGTTGACGTGGATCGTCTGGCCGGTGACGTAGCTCGCTTCCTTGCTCGCGAGATACACGACCGCGGCGGCGATGTCCTCGCCCTCGCCGAGCTTCCCCGCAGGAATCCGTCCGAGCAGCGCGTCCTTCTGCGCATCGGGCAGAACGTCGGTCATCGCCGAACGAATGAAGCCCGGAGCGACGCAGTTGACGGTGATGTTCCGGCTCGCGAGTTCCTGCGCCAGCGCCTTCGACATGCCGACGAGACCGGCCTTGGACGCTGCATAGTTGGCCTGGCCGGGATTGCCCGTGGCGCCGACCACCGAGGTGATCGAGATCACGCGGCCGAAGCGTGCCTTCATCATCGGCTTGGCGGCGGCGCGGATCAGACGGAAGGCTGCCTCCAGGTTCACCTTGATGACCTGCTCCCACTCCTCGTCCTTCATCCGCATCGCCAGATTGTCGCGCGTGACGCCGGCGTTGTTGACCAGAATGTCGAGCTTCCCGCCCAGCGCCTCGACCGCCTGAGGCACCAGAGCGTCCACTGCGGCGCTGTCCGAAAGGTTGCAGGTGAGCGCAACATGATCCCCGCCAAGTTCGGCACGAAAGGCCTCGAGCTTCTCGGCGTTGGAGCCGGAAATCGCAAGCCGCGCGCCCTGCGCCGCAAGACCTTTGGCGATCGCCGAGCCGATGCCTCCCGAAGCCCCGGTGACAAGGGCTGTCATGCCAGTGAGATCGAACATTCTTCAGTCCTCTTTATTGGTTCACGCGAAGGCGCGAAGACGCGAAGGGTTTGTGGTCGTTGACGATCCGGCGCAGCCCTTCCTTCAGGGTCGCACCGCCGAAATTGATAAGCAGGCCAAGGGGCTGCTTAAGTAAACGAAGATAGGTCAGTACCTGCTTGCCGTGGACCGCGCTCAAACGCTCGATCGATTTCACTTCTATAAGCAGTTGCCCGTTAACGATGAGGTCGGCACGAAACGCAGACTGAAACCGAAGCCCGTCGTACTCAATATCGACGGGGCATTGCTGGACTACTGAATGGCCCCGCTCGACAAGCTTCGCAGCCAAGATGTTCTCGTACACGCTTTCGAGTAGGCCCGGCCCGAGATCCATGTGCAGCTTGATGGCTGCATCGATCGCATCTGCCGCAGTCGCCTCGATGTCCCGCATCTTCGCGTCTTCGCGCCTTCGCGTGAAAAAATCAAAGTACCTTCGCCAGCGCTTCGATGTCTTCCATGGTGACGATGCTGGTGGCGGTGGCGTCGGGGGCTATGCGCTTGACCATTCCGCCCAGCACCTTGCCGCCGAACTCGACGAACTCGGTCACCCCCGCCTCGGTCATCGCCAATATCGATTCCCGCCAGCGGACCATCCCCGTAACCTGATCGACCAGCAGCCCGCGGATGATATCCGGATCGGCAACCGGGGCCGCCGTCACGTTCGCATAGACCGGCACCAGCGGCGCCTGGATCGCGACCGCCGCCAGAGCCTCGGCCATCGCATCGGCGGCGGGCTGCATCAGCGGGCAATGGAAAGGCGCCGAGACCGGCAGCAGCAGTGCGCGCTTGGCGCCCATTTCCTTGGCAAGCGGGATCGCGCGTTCGATCGCCTCGCGATGGCCCGAGATCACCACCTGCGAAGGATCGTTGTCGTTCGCCACGGTGCAGACCTGTCCCTCGGCAGCCGCATCGGCGATCGCCTGCGCCTTCTCGCGGTCCGCGCCCAGGATCGCAGCCATGGCGCCGACGCCCACCGGCACCGCCGCCTGCATCGCGTCGCCGCGCTTGCGCAACAGCCGCGCGGTGGTCGCGAGGTCGAAGGCGCCGGCAGCGCAGAGCGCGCTATATTCGCCCAGCGAATGACCCGCGACGAAGTCTGCCTTGTCCACAAGGCGGACGCCGCCTTCCCGCTCGAGCACGCGCAGCACCGCGAGCGCGTTCGCCATGATTGCCGGTTGGGCGTTGGCGGTGAGCGTCAGTTGGTCCTCGGAGCCTTCGGCCATGAGCTGCGAGAGCTTCTGGCCGAGCGCGTCGTCGACTTCCTCCAGCACCTCGCGTGCATGCGGGCTGGCCGCGGCCAGCGCACTGCCCATGCCGACCGCCTGGCTGCCCTGCCCCGGGAAGATGAATGCGCGCATTGCCCCTCTCCATTCACGTTAGGGGGCGCGCGTTATAACCCTTGGCGAACCGGGGCAAGTCCAAGCCGCCTTGCGACAATTCGCGACCATTTCGCCATCGAACCGGCACGGGGCTGCGACAAGCGACTCCTAGATAGTTCTCAACGCCGGCAACGGCGCGTTTGAGGAGTAGAAATCATGATGAAGAAGATCATTCTGGGCCTGGCCGCAGCTTCTGTCGCCATCGCGCCGATGGCAGCCTCGGCCGCCCCCGCCCCGCAGCATCGCGGCTATGAGACGCAGCGCACCGTCGTGAAGCACCGTCCCAACGGCACGGTGGTCGTCAAGCAGAAAGGGCAGCGCGGGCAGCAGTATCGCACCTGGCATCGCGGCGAGCGCTTCGATACGCGCTATGCCCGCAACTATCGCCAGATCGATTATCGCCACTATCGCGGCCTGAATGCCCCGCCGCGCGGCTATCGCTACGTGCAGTCGGGCAATGATGCGGTGCTGGTCGGCATCGCCAGCGGAGTCATCGCCGCGGTGTTCGCGAACATGATCCGCTAAGCCGGCTAGAAGTTCAACCGAACGGTTGAGCATCAGGACGGGGAGTCAACCTCCCCGCCCTTTTTATCGCGCTTCGATATTCGTACTTTCAATGTAGGATCTCATATGCTTGTACTCCTCTTTGTAGAGAATATGTCAACGCGCGCGTGCCACTGAAAACATCAAAGCGAGTCAAGCAAGTTAACCAACCGGATGTTCGGCGCTTGCCTTTTGCACCAGCACGGCGTAGGGGCGCACCGTTGAGCGGCAGCCTCGGCTGGCCGCTTTTCGTATTTCGGACGACAGCCGGAGGGGCGTTGCACATGGGGTGCACGTCAGCGATCGGCCAACAGTGAGAAGAACGCATGGCTCTTTACGAGCACGTGTTCCTTGCGCGCCAGGATCTGGCACAGGCGCAAGTGGACGCTCTGGCGGAAGCCGCCACCAAGATCGTCGAGGACAATCAGGGCAAGGTCGTCAAGACCGAGACCTGGGGCCTTCGCAGCCTCGCCTATCGCATCGCCAAGAACCGCAAGGCGCACTATGTGATGCTCGAGATCGACGCGCCTGCGGGCGTGGTCGCCGAGCTCGAGCGCCAGACGCAGATCAACGAGGACGTCATCCGCTACATGACCGTCAAGGTCGATGCGCATGAGCAGGGCCCGACGGTGATGATGCGCAAGGGTGCCGACCGTGAGCGTGGCCGTGGCCGTCGCGATCGCGACGATGCCGGCAGCACCGGTTTCGGTGGCGAGTAAGGAGCTTAGAGAATCATGGCACGACCCTTTTTCCGCCGTCGCAAGAGCTGCCCCTTCTCCGCGAAGGACGCTCCCCGGATCGACTATAAGGACGTCCGTCTGCTCCAGGGCTTCGTCTCTGAGCGCGGCAAGATCGTCCCCTCGCGCATCACTTCGGTGAGCGCGAAGAAGCAGCGCGAGCTGGCCCAGGCCATCAAGCGCGCCCGCCACCTGGGCCTGCTGCCCTACATCGTTAAGTAAGGAGCGCACCCCATGGACGTTATTCTGCTTGAGCGCGTCGAGAAGCTCGGCGGCATCGGCGATGTGGTGAAGGTGAAGGACGGCTTCGCCCGCAACTACCTGCTCCCGAACAAGAAGGCGCTGCGCGCCAATGAAGCCAACCGCAAGGTCTTCGAGGCCAATCGTGCTCGCATCGAGTCCGAGAACGCCTCGCGTCGCAGCGACGCCGAGAAGGAAGCCGGCAACTTCAAGGACGTGTCGGTCACGCTGATCCGCCAGGCCTCGAACACCGGCCAGCTCTATGGTTCGGTCGCGGTGCGCGATCTGGTCGATGCGCTCGTCGCCGACGGCCACAAGGTCAACAAGGCGCAGATCGTGCTCGACCGTCCGATCAAGGCGATCGGCGTGTACGAGGTGAAGGTTGCGCTGCACCCTGAGGTGTCGGTGACCGTCAAGGTCAACGTCGCCCGCTCGCCGGAAGAGGCCGAGATGCAGTCGCAGGGTGTCGATGTGATGGCCGCGATGTTCGAGCGCGAGGAAGCCGGCTTCACCGAAGACCGCGATCCGAACCTTGAGCCGGGCGAAATCGCCGCCGAGGAGGCCCCTGCTGCCGAGGGCGAGAACGCCTGAGGCCGGCGAGAGCCGAAAAGAAAAGGGCCGCTCCGGAACGCCGGGGCGGCCCTTTTCTTTGTGAGCGACTTTAGATCGCCCCCCTCACGGGCAAGCGACGCAAGCTCCAATCACCGCCACGAGCGGCACGAGTGCGAGCAGAACGGGTACGATCTTGTTCATTTGCCATCCAAGCTGAAGCGACGAGTTGAAGCCACAACGAGCCGGAGCGCGGCCGGTTGCCTCCCATCCATCCCGGTTCGGTTTGCGTTAAGCCAGGGCCAGCCAATCACGCAGGGCGCGCGTCACGCGCTGCTTTGCGGGGGATTTCATGTCTGGCCTTAGCCGTTTGGTAATCGCACTGGGCGCGTGCGCCATTCCGCTGTCTGCAGGAGCAGCGCAAGGCCGCGACCGCCACGTCGAGGCCGAAGTGCTCGCCGAAATCAACTTCGCGCGTCAAAACCCGCGTGCCTATGCGGACGATCTTCGTGAGTACCGCAGCTATTTCGACGGCCGACTCGTCTTCCTGCCCGGCGACGAAAACGGCATGATCACGAACGAAGGCACCCGCGCCGTAGACGAAGCCATTGCGTTCCTCGAGCGCCAGGCGCCCCTGCCGGCTCTGGATCACGGCGACGTGCTGGCGCTGGCCGCGGCGGACCATGTCGCCGCGCAGGGACCGGCCGGCGCGCTCGGCCATAGTTCGCGTGCCGGGAATTCACCGGGCGAACGCGTGCGCCGGCGGGGCGGCGACATCTATGTTGGGGAGGGCATCTCCTATGGCTATTCGCACCCGCGCGAAGTGGTGCGCCAGCTCATCGTCGACGACGGCGTACCCAATCGCGGCCACCGCGCCCTGCTTTTCAACGGAATGTTCCGCTATGCCGGCGTCGGCTGCGGCGCGCACCGCAGCTATCGCTACATGTGCGTGGTCGACATGAGCAGCACGGCCGACGGCACGCCAGCGTTGCCGCGGCACGCGAGTCCCGAAAACACGCGCCGGACGCGTGCTACCCGCAGCACCGGACGGCGATGATCATCGAATGTTCGCGGTCATTCCAAGCCGTTCGAGCCCGGGCGTGACTGGGGGCGGTTCCGGAATGCTTCATTATCACGATCGTTCTGCTCCCCGATCGCCCTCCACTCCTCGCGGGTTTTGCAAACCGATTTAGCCCTGATCGATCCCGTGACGACTTCGCGCCGGCAGACTTTCTGCTCCTTAGGGTCGACAGAATTGCTTTTCTCCGCGGTCTGCGCCGTTGCGGGAAGTGTACCCAAAGCAGCCACAAGCAGAAACGAGAGCCGTACTGACATAGATATCTCCGAACGAATGGCTTTTCGTATCATCCCAGAGCGGGAACGCAATCCGTCCAACCGAAGGAAAACATAGCTAAGTCATTCTGTACTACTATAGATCACTTCCGCCCGAACAGCTTCTCGATATCGCCATGCGCCAGCTTCACCCAGGTGGGGCGGCCGTGGTTGCATTGGCCCGAATGCGGGGTCGCTTCCATCTCGCGAAGCAGCGCGTTCATCTCGGCCACCGACAGGATGCGGCCCGCGCGAACGGAGCCGTGGCAGGCCATTGTCGCAGCGACATGATCGAGCCGCTCCTTGAGAGACAGTGCCTCGTCGAAGCTCGCCAACTCATCGGCAAGGTCGGTGACAAGGCCATGCACATCCCCCTGCCCCAGCGCCGCCGGTGTCGCGCGGACGAGCATCGCACGCGGACCGAACCGCTCGAGCTCGAGTCCGAATTGGTCGAGCTCGGCGGCACGTGCCTCGAGCCGATCACACGCCGGCTCGTCGAGCTCGACGACTTCGGGAAGCAACAGCGCCTGCGCGGCAACGCCCCCGCCCTGCATCGCCCGACGCATCCGCTCGAGCACGAGCCGTTCGTGTGCGGCGTGCTGATCGACCAGTACCAGCCCGTCCTCCGCCTCGGCGACGATATAGGTCTTGGCGACCTGTCCGCGCGCGACGCCCAGCGGAAAATCATTTGTGCCGGGCACCGGGATATGCGCGGGTTCGGCGCGCGCCTGGGGCGGCGGGGCAAAGAAGGTCGTGCGGCGATCGTGGAGCGTCCCCGAATAGTGCATGAGGTCCGGCGCAGGCGCGTAGCCGGCGCCATTGGCGGAAGGGTAATCCAAGGCAGGTGTCGCCCCCAGATTCCCGGGCTGCCACATTCCCAGCGCCGCCTCGCTCGGGCGCTGCACGCTGCGGTGCCCGGCTTCGTCGAGCGCGCGCCGCAATCCCGACACGATCAGCCCCCGCGCCAGCGTCGGGTCGCGGAAGCGCACCTCGGTCTTGGCGGGATGGACGTTGACGTCGACCTGGTCGGCGGGAACGTCAAGGAACAATGCCACCACCGGGTGCCGGTCGCGCGCCAGCATCTCGGCATAGGCGCCGCGCACCGCACCTGCGAGCAGCCGGTCCTTCACCGGGCGCCCGTTGACGAACAGATATTGGTGATCGGCAATGCCGCGGTTGAACGTCGGCAACCCGGCGACGCCGCCCAGGATATGCCCCTCGCGCTCGAGGTCCACGGCGACGCTGTTCTCCGCAAGATCGCGATCGGTAAGCGCGGCGACACGTTGCGGCCGCGTCTCGCCGCCCTGCACCGACAGCACCTTGCGCCCGTCATGCTCGACAGAGAAGGCAATATCGGGCCGCGCCATCGCCAGCCGCTTCACCACATCGAGGCTCGCGGCATATTCCGAGCGGGGCGAGCGTAGGAACTTCCGCCGCGCGGGAACGCGCGCGAACAGCGCTTCGACGCGCACCCTGGTGCCCGGCGGAAGCGCAGCCGGGCCCTCGGCGGCGCGGTCGCCATTATCCACCGTCAGCGCCCATCCATCGCCGCCGCGAACCCGGCTTTCCAGCGTCAGCCGCGCGACGCTGGCGATCGAAGGCAGGGCCTCGCCGCGAAAACCCAGCGTGGTGACCTGCTCGATCGCGTCGTCGGGCAGCTTGGAAGTGGCATGACGCTCGAGCGCGAGCGCCATTTCGGTGGGCTGCATGCCGCAACCGTCGTCTATGACTTCGATCAGCTCGGTTCCGCCCGCCGCAAGGCGCACGGCAATCCGCGTCGCCCCCGCATCGATGGCGTTTTCAACCAACTCCTTGAGCGCACTTGCAGGGCGTTCGACCACCTCTCCCGCTGCAATTCGGTTGACAAGATGCTCCGGTAAGCGACGTATTGACATGGCAGTCTGTCTAGCCCAACGGGCGGCTTCCCGCGACCCGCAACCGCATGGCACCGAGCCGGATTTTTTCGATCCGTCCCGGAAGGGTCCGGAATAAATCTGGTGCGAACAGCCGACGGCGGGCGCGCGGCGGTAGGACGGAATAACGAATGGCTTTCTCCCGCTTTTTCAAATTCATGTCGCACGACATGGCGATCGATCTGGGTACGGCGAACACCGTCGTCTATCTGCGCGGCCGCGGTGTCGTGCTCAACGAACCGTCGGTGGTGGCGGTCGAGACGCTCAATGGCGTGAAGAAGGTCAAGGCAGTCGGTGACGACGCCAAGCTGATGATGGGCAAGACCCCCGGCTCGATCGAGGCGATTCGCCCCCTGCGCGACGGTGTGATCGCGGACATCGACGTCGCCGAGCAGATGATCAAGCACTTCATCCAGAAGGTGCACGGGCAGCGCCGCTTCATGCGCTGGCCGCAGATCGTGATCTGCGTGCCTTCGGGCTCCACTTCGGTCGAACGCCGCGCGATCCGTGATGCCGCTTCGAACGCCGGCGCGAGCCAAGTGTGGCTGATCGAGGAACCGATGGCGGCCGCGATCGGCGCCGACATGCCCGTCACCGAGCCGATCGGTTCGATGGTCGTGGACATCGGCGGCGGCACCACCGAAGTCGCGGTGCTCTCGCTGCGCGGCCTCGCCTATTCCACCTCTGTCCGCGTCGGCGGCGACAAGATGGACGAGGCGATCGTCTCCTACGTCCGGCGCAACCACAACCTCCTCATCGGCGAAGCCACGGCCGAGCGGATCAAGCAGGAAGTCGGCGTCGCCAAGCCGCCCGCGGACGGCATCGGCCAGACGATCCACATCAAGGGCCGCGACCTCGTCAACGGCGTGCCCAAGGAAATCCAGATCAACCAGGGCCAGATCGCCGAGGCGCTCAGCGAACCCGTCGGCACGATCGTCGAGGGCGTGCGTATCGCGCTCGAGAACACCGCGCCCGAACTCGCTGCCGATATCGTCGACCAGGGCATCGTCCTCACGGGTGGCGGCGCGCTGCTCCAGGGGCTCGATGAAGTGCTGCGTGACGAAACCGGCCTGCCCGTTACCGTTGCCGAGGACCCGTTGACCTGCGTTGCGCTCGGCACTGGCCGCGCGCTCGAGGATCCGATGTTCCGCGGCGTTCTCCTCGCCGTCTGATCGGAGGATAGGGGCAGATGGCGCCGCCACGTAATCGGCGCCCCGGATTTTCGCGACGGGCGCAGTACGGGCTCTTCCTCGGCTATGTAGGCGCGATCGGCGGTGCGCTGATCGCGGTTTGCCTGCTGCTGCTCTCAACCTTCAATCCGGCTGCCTATTCGACCGTGCGTCGCACCGTCGCCGAAGTCACCACCCCGATATCCTCCGGGCTCGCGTGGGCATGGGGCGGGATCGCGGGAGTGCCGCAGGGGATCGGCAGCTATCTCAATGTCCGCACTGAAAATGCACGGCTGAAGCAGCAGCTCGAGGCCGACAAGCATCTGGTCGTGCGGGCGCAGACGCTCATGCAGGAAAACCAGAGGCTGCGCGCGATGCTGAAGCTGCGCGATGTGGCGACGGACGCGGTGGTGATCGCGCGACTGGTCAACAGCACGGCATCCAGCACGCGGCGCTTCGCCACGCTTAACGCGGGCTCCTGGCAGGGCGTGAAGCGTGGCCAGCCGGTGCGCGAGGCGGCCGGGCTCATCGGCCAGGTGATCGAGACCGGTCCCAATACGGCGCGGGTATTGCTGATTGTCGATCCCGAAAGCATCGTGCCGGTGCGCCGGGTCCGCGACGGACTGCCTGCGATCGCCTCGGGCCGCGGCGATGGGCTGATCGACATCCGCTCGGCGAGCGTAGCCGCACTCACTTTCCAGCCCGGGGACAGCTTCGTCACCTCGGGAACTGGGGGAATCTTCCCGCCCGACGTCCCTCTGGGCCGGGTGATCCGCACCACCGGCGACATTGCGATCGCGCAGCCCGCCGCCAATCCGGACGCGCTCGATTTCGCGATGGTGCAGCAGAGCTTCCTCCAGCCTCCGACGCCGGCTCCCGCCGCGCCGGGCGAACAGCCCAAGACGGCGCAGTGAGCGCGATGCAGATCCTGCCGCTCGGGCATTCGGAGAAGCGCCCTCGCGCTACACGGCTGGCCCCCACATCGGTCATGCTCGGATCGCTGATGACGCTGCTGCCAGTGATCGCGGTGGTGCCGGTCCTGCCGCCCTTCGGACTCATGATGCTGCTGGGATGGCGCATGACGCGCGGCGATTCGATGCGCGTCTGGGCGGCGGTGCCGCTGGGCCTGTTCGACGATCTGGTGAGCGGACAGCCGATGGGAAGCGCGATGCTCCTGTGGACGCTGTGCGTGCTGGTGATCGACGTACTGGACACGCGCTTGGTATGGCGCGATTTCTGGCAGGACTGGTTGATCGCGTCGGGTGCCATAGGCTTCTGCCTGATCGGCGGCCGGCTGATCGCCACAGATTTCGGCGCGCATGTCGATACGGCATTGCTGGTTCAGGGAGCGATAGCCTGTGCATTGTTTCCACTGGTTTCCCGGCTCTGCGCGTGGATGGACCGAGACGTGAAGAAGGTCTGACGTGCCGAGGATCAGCGACGCAGCCCAGACCTACAGTTTCTCGCGGCGCGCAGTGATGCTCGGCGGCGTGCAGGGTGCAGTGGCGCTCGTGCTCGCCGGACGGATGACCTGGCTCTCGGTCTATGAGAACGAACGCTACCGGCTGATGGCCGAGAGCAACCGCGTGAACCTGACGCTCACGCCGCCGCGGCGCGGCTGGCTGGTCGATCGCAACAACATCCCGCTCGCGAACAACCGTACCGATTTCCGCGTCGACCTGATCCCCGATCGGATGGAAGACAAGGAGAGGACGCTCGCCGCGCTTCAGCAGATCCTGCGCCTCACGCCCGAGGATATGGATCGGATCAAGACCGACCTGAAGCGCGCCTCGGGGTTCCGTCCGGTGCCGGTGATCGAGAATCTCGATTGGGAGCGGTTCGCGGCAGTGAGCGTGCGGCTGCCCGAGCTGCCGGGCGTCTCACCAACGCGCGGTTTTGCGCGCAACTATCCGTTGGGCGCGGCCGTGGGCCATCTGATCGGCTATGTCGGTGCGGCCTCGGCCGAACAATATCAGAAGGAGAAGGACCCGCTCCTCGTCACGCCCGGTTTCAAGCTGGGCAAGGACGGGCTCGAGAAGGTGCTCGAGAACCGGCTTCGCGGCACGCCCGGCGCCAAGCGTGTGGAAGTGACGGCGCGCGGCAAGCTGGTGCGCGAGCTCGCGACGCGCCCGGATCGCCCCGGAGAGACGGTGAAGCTCACCATCGACGCCGGCCTCCAGGAATATGCCGCACGCCGGCTGGGGCCTGAATCGGGTTCGGCGGTGGTGGTGGATCTCATGACCGGCGGGCTCGTCGCGCTCTGCTCGATGCCCGCCTATGATCCGAACAGCTTTTCCGACGGGATCAGCCGCACCGAATGGGCGATGCTCTCCGAGGACGATCACATCCCGCTGATGAACAAGGCGCTCCAGGGCCTCTATCCGCCCGGCTCGACCTTCAAGCCCGCGACCGCGCTGGCGGCCCTGGGCGCCGGGATCGATCCCAGCCGGGTGGTCTATTGCAATGGCGGCTACACACTCGGCAACCGCCGCTTCGGCTGCCTGGGCCGTCATGGACCGATGACGCTGCACACGGCGATCGCGCGCAGCTGCAACACCTATTTCTACACCGTCGGACGCGACGTGGGGATCGAGGCGATCGCCGCCGCCGCACGAAAGCTGGGCCTGGGCGCCGAGTATCCGCTCCCCCTTCCGTCGCAGCGCTATGGAACGGTGCCCGACGCCGGATGGAAGCAACGCCGGCACAAGCAAGGCTGGACCACCGCGGACACGCTCAACGTGTCCATCGGCCAGGGCTATTTGCTCGTGAGCCCGCTCCAGCTCGCGGTGTTCGCGGCGCGCGTGGCGTCCGGACGGGCAATCATGCCGTCATTGCTCGCCGGAAGCACCGCCGTCGCCCAGCCACTGGATTTTCCTGTCGAGCATCTCGCCGCGGTGCGTTCGGGAATGGACGAAGTGGTGAACGGCCATGGCACCGCGGGCCGCAGCCGCCTTCCCTTGCCCGATATCCGCATGGGCGGAAAGACGGGTACCGCGCAGGTGCGCCGGATCAGCGGCGGCGCGCGCGGCGGGCTCAACGTGCCGTGGAAATATCGCGATCACGGCCTGTTCATCTGCTTCGCGCCGGTCGACAATCCGCGCTACGCCGCAGCGGTGGTGATCGAGCACGGCATGTCGGGTTCGGGTGCCGCCGCGCCCGTCGCGCGCGACCTGCTCACCTTTCTTTTCGATCGGCCGCGCGCGATGGAGACGCTCGCGGCGCTCGAGAAGGGCTGGGGCGGTGACTATCGCATGCGCATGGCGGCGCAGGCGGACGCGTTCCGCGCCGCGCAACAGGCTCCGCCCGCCCCCACGCCCGAGGATGCTTCCGCGGCGGTGACCAACGCTGCAGAGGCCGCCGCGAATGCGACCGGCGTGCCCGCGGTCGACGCAGGCGAACGAATCGTACCGGAGGATGCCGAATGAGCCGCCTCGATTCCTCTTCGGCCGCCGCGCGAGGCTTCGTCCCCGCCCCGCTTGCGCAATTTCCCTGGCGCGTGATCCTGCTGGTGATCGCGATCGGCGGCTTCGGGCTGGTCGTCCTCTACTCGGCGGCGGGAGGGAACCTCCAGCCCTGGGCCTTTTCGCAGGGCATTCGCTTCGCAGTTTTCCTCGTGATGGCGCTGGTGCTCTCCCGCGTTCCCGAGAGCGCCTGGGCACTCGCCGCCCTTCCCCTCTATGCCGTGATCCTGCTCATGCTGATTGGGGTGGAGGCGCTCGGCGCAGTCGCCGGGGGCAGCCAGCGCTGGCTGGACCTGGGCGTGATCCGGATCCAGCCTTCCGAGCTGATGAAACCCGTGATCGTGCTCGCGCTGGCGCGCTTCTACGAGATGCTGCCGGTAGGCGAGATTCGCAAGTTCGGCGCGATATGGCCGGCGGGAGTGCTGATCGGGCTTCCAGCCGGCCTGGTGATGTTGCAGCCGGACCTCGGGACTGCGCTGATGATCACCTTCGGCGGGCTCACCGTGATGTTCCTTGCGGGCATCCCGCTCCGCCTGTTCATCGGTGGAGCGCTGGGGGTCGCGATCCTGATCCCGATCGCCGTTAATTTCCTGCTGCACGAGTATCAGCGCAATCGCGTGCTCATTTTCCTCAATCCCGAGAGCGACCCCCTCGGCACCGGCTATCACATCAGCCAGTCCAAGATCGCGATCGGGTCCGGCGGCATCTTCGGCAAGGGGTTTCTTAACGGCACCCAGAGCCACCTCGACTATCTGCCTGAGGGCCACACCGACTTCGCCCTGGCGACGATGATGGAGGAATGGGGGTTGCTCGGCGGATTGTTCGTGATCATCGCCTTCGCGATCCTGATCGGCTGGGGGATCAACGTGGGAGTGCGCGCCAAGAGCCGTTTCGGACGGCTCACCGCGGCAGCACTGTCGGCAACGATCTTCTTCTACTGCGCGATCAACATGGGAATGGTGATGGGACTCGCGCCGGTGGTGGGCATTCCGCTGCCGATGATCAGCTTCGGCGGGACCGCGCTGATGACGGTGATGATCTGCTTCGGAATCCTGATGTCGATCGACCGCCAGAGCCGACAGGTCCAGCGCTGGTAGGCCCGAGGCAAGAATTGCGATTTTTAGGGTTTACAACGCGCAAAACTGGGTGCTAACGGCGCCCCTCCAACGCGGCGGCGCAGACACCATATGCGCCTCACCAGCCCGGAATGGACGCATAGCTCAGTTGGTAGAGCAGCTGACTCTTAATCAGCGGGTCCTAGGTTCGAGCCCTAGTGCGTCCACCATTTCTTTTCAAAGACTTACATCAGTTCCGGCCACCAGTCTGAGCCGCGTTGGGCTCCCACTGTGACCATTTTTGTGACCTGCCACCGGCGGATCTCCGAGGGGACGAGTGTGACCCATTTTGCCCTCAAAAATCAGCTGGTCGGCATAGGGCGCCAGATGCTTAACCGACATGTGCGCGTAACGGCGCACCATCGACTCCGACTTCCAGCCGCCTAGCTCCTGCAGCACCCAGGTGGGCACATCGTTCTGCCGGAGCCAGCTCGCCCAGGTGTGCCGAAGATCGTGCCAACGAAAGTCGGTGATCCCGGCACGCTTGAGCGCCGCCCGCCACGTCTTGGTGTTCACCTGGCCCAAAGGCTTGCCCTTGTAGGTGAACACATGCTCCCTCTGCTCTCCCATCCGCCGCTGGAGCACCGAGACGGCGAGATCGTTGAGCGGAACGCCCAGCGCTTCGTCATTCTTGGTTTCCCCGTGCCCGATCGTGACGATGCGGCGGGTGAGGTCGACCTGCTCCCAGGTCAGCCGCTTGATATTCCCCTGCCGCAGGCCTGTGGCGAGCGCGAACAGCATCAGGTCCTGCTGGTGAGGCGGTAGTTCCTCCAGGAGGCGCTCGGCCTGTACGTGGGTCAACCAGCGCACGCGCGGCCGCTCCTTCCTCGTGTAGGTCCTGAACGCTGGGATTTGCTCGAGCCATTCCCACTCGCGCATCGCCTTCCGGAAGATGGCGCGGATGAGCGCCACATAGAGATCCTTCGTGCGATCCTTGCGGCGGGCGAGATGGCGCGAGATGATCCCGTCGATCATGTCCCGGCTCACCTGGTCCAGCATCTTGCCACGCAAATACTTCGTGAACCACCGGATGCGGCTCACATCGTCCCGATGGGACTTCTTGTGGGCCATCTCCTTCAGCCACCGAAGCGCCGCTTCGTCCCAGCTACGTCGGGGTTTCCGCTTCAGCCTGGCAAGATCCCACAGCTCGGCCTTCAGTCTGTCGTGATATTCCTCGGCCTTCTGCCTGTCGGACGTGCCAGTAGAGCGTCTAATGCGCGTTCCGTCAGGTGCTGTGAGCTTGACATAGTAAATGCCTGCACGGTTCCAGAGTGCCATGCCTCTGCCTCCTTCTTGTCGGCACTCAGCTGCATCCGTGCGCGACCAGAATATCCCGCTCGGATCGCGGCAACAAGGTCGTCCTCGACGAAGCGCCAGCCCCGCCCGATCTTCGTGGCGGGAACGGCGCCGCGGACGGCGTAGCTGCGCATCGTGTTCGGATGCACCTGGAGGAAAGCGGCCGCGTCGCGGAGCGTGAGCAGGCGCATGGAGTGCTCATCCCGCCTTGCCCGGGCCCGCGCCCTTCCTGGCCCTGGCGAACGCGCGGTCGCTCTCGAGGAACGCAGTAAGCATCGCAGGCACGAGCTCGGCGATCGGCTCGCCGCGACCGTAAGCCTGCTCGTACATGGCGGCATAGTCGGCAAGCGCGGCGGCGAGTTCGGGCGCGACGCTGATCGTCAGCTTGACCGGCGTCCGGTCGGGCAGTTTGGCAAGCTTGAGGTCCATGCTCACCGCTCCGCCATCTGCCATGGCCGGAGCACGATGTCCTTGTGCACCACCACGCGCAGCGGCCAGCCGGGGCGCACGCGGATCGTCGGCTGGACGTCGAGGTTGCGGCCGACGAGCTGGTCCCCTGCCCGGCCGCCGCTTTGCTGCGCGGATTCGCGGATCGCCTCGATCAGATCGCTCTCGCCGGTGAAGCTGAGTTCAGTGCCGACGCCGAGCAGCGTCGAGAGCGCGACACCCTTGAGGAGCTGCCAGCTGTGGCGATCGACCCGATCGGCGAGCCCGGCATAACCGGCCGTATCGGTCGCCGGCACATTGTCGATTCGGATCGAGGCGCCGTCGGGCAGGATGATCCGCTGCCAAACGACTAGCGCACGGCTCTGGCCGAACGCCACCACGCTGTCGTAGCGGCCGATCAGCCGCGAGCCCTGCGGGATCAGCACAGTACGTCCGGTCACGCTGTCGTGGACGTTCTCGGTGACCTGCGCCGTCACAAGCCCCGGCAGATCGGAATTGAGGCCGGTGATCAGGCTCGCAGCGATGACGCTGCCGGCGTGCAAGGTCCATGGCGAGACGGGCGCCGCCAGAGTGTGGGGATTGACGTCCTCGTCGCGATTGGCGCGGCCGACCAGCGCGTCGTTGCGCTGCTGGCCGTTGGGATCGCGCTCGATATCTCCCGCGGCGCGCTCGGTTGCCTGCGGCGCCGCACTTCCCGCGCCCGCGTCGATCTGCGGCTCCGCCGGCGCATTCGCCCTCGTCCCCGCCAGTTGCAGCATCACTCCGGACTCGCGCGCAGCCTTTTGCTCGGCGGCGATCCGCTGCCGTTCGGCTTCGGCAGCCTCGAGCGCCGGGTCGACGCTCGTCGGAGGCGGCACGGCGCCGAGCTGCTCCTGCCGGCGCAAGATCGGCCGCCCGAGATCGCCGGGAAGCGGCGGGCCGAGCTTCGGAACCTCCCCATAGCTCTTAGGCGCTCCGGCAAGCGCGTCGTCCGGAGCTTGGCTGGCGATATCCTTTTCCTCGGCGCCGGCGACCCCACGGAGCGTCGCGGGCTGGAGCGCTATCCAGGTGATCCCGGCGATCGCAGTCGAACTCGCCGCCGCTATTGCGATGAGCGCACCGCGCCGGAACCGGACGACCCGGCGTGGGCGGCCGCGCAGCACGAGGGTTTCCGGATCAGCTTTCGGCAGCGCTTGCGGAGTCTCGGCCGCATCGGTCATGATGCCCTCCCCCGACGTGACTGCGGGGCATCACTCGTCCGGCTGATCCGGACAATCGCCTGCTTCTTGCCGCCGAGCCGCAGCTCGGCCGCGCCGAACAGGCGGTCGACCACATAGAAGCGCCCCGACATGCGGTAGTTGACCAGCTGCATGTCGCCAGCATCGCCGACCACGAACAGGGGCGGAGCATCTCCGACTATGATGTTCGACGGGAATTCGATGAAGGTCTGCCGTCCGTCGTCGAATGCGCGCAGCGGCCGCCAGTCCGCTCGGTCGCCGGTGATTGCATAGGCGAAGTTGAGGCGCTCGAGCGCCAGCGCCGAGGCGACCGGCTTCTCCGCTTCGGCCGCCGCTTCGCGCCGCCGGATCGCAATCAGCTCATCTTGGGGATAGGTCCAGGACAACGCGGCCATGGCGGTCGACGCGGTACTTTCGAGCTGCAGATGATAGGCACGCCGTGTGGTCGTGATGACCAGATTGGTCGAGAGACCTGCCGCGAAGGGCTTCACGAGGATATGCACGCGCTTCGCTTCGCCGCTCCCGCTGGTTGTGTCGCCGATGGTCCAGCGGGCGGTGTCCCCGGCGGCGACCGATATAATCGCTTCGCCCGGCTGGAGCGCGATGTCGGTCACCCGCTCCGGCGCGGCGAACAGGCGGTAGAGAGAGCCCTCGCTGAAGGGATAGACCTGCACCGCATTGATGAAGGCTCGAGCTGCGGGCTCGCGCGTCGCTTCGCGGTTGGCGGCGCGGACGCGCAGCTCCGCAGGCGATAGCGGCTTGGGCTTCTGCCGGATGGCCGGAGGCGCCGTGACGATTGACGGCGCGGGCGCAGCGACCGTTGTCGGCATCGGGGTGGTGGCGGCGGCGGGCGGCACCTGCCCCGGAGCCGGCGGCGGCGACGTTTGCGCCAGGGCGGGCAAGATGGCAAGCGCGCTTGCCGCGAAGAGGACATGCTTCATGGCTGGGTCTCCGGTTGAAGCTGGGCCGGCTGGGCAGGATCGGGATCGGGCGGCGATCCGAGCGGGACGTCCGCCGCTGGCTGGGGCGCGACCGGCGCCGGCTGCGGGCGCGCCGAGGGATCGGCAGGCGTCTCGAGTTCGCGGCTCCAGTCGATCGCGTCGACATAGAGGCCGAGGGGGTTCTTGCGCAGCGTTTCGACGGACCGGGGCAGCTTGAGGACAATGGTCAAGATTGCCGTCCAGCGTGACGTGCCCGCGAGGCTGCCGCGTTCATAGGCGCGCTCTGACCATTTGACCTGAAAGCTCGAGGGCGAGGCGCGAACGACGCTCGTCACCTGTACCGAGACGTTCTTGTCGCCCACGGCAGCAAACGGGTCGACCGAACGCGCATATTCGCCGAGGAAGATCGCGCCCCGCTTGGTGGCGAAATCATAGGCCTGAAGCCAGTTCTCGCGCATCAGCACCGCGTCGAGCGTGCGCGACCGGATATTGGTGACGAAGCGCGCGAGGAACCAGGCGATCTGCGGGTCGGTCGGCTGATAGTCCGTCGCGGCCGGAGCCAGCGCTTGCGCCTGGCCGAGCCGATCGACCTCGACGACATAGGGCACCACGCGGCTTTGCAGGGACTGCCAGAGAAGTGCCGCGGACAGGCCGGTAGTGAGGAACAGGCCGCCAAATGCCATCAGCCGCCAATTGCTCGCCTGTACGCGGGCCGAGCCGATCCGCTCGTCCCAAAGCTGGCCCGCACGGGCATAGGGCGTTTCCGGTTCGGGCGTTCGCCCGTAGCGCTGCAGGGCACGTTTGAATCGCATCAGTCCTTCTCCTTGATGTCGGGGGCGGCGCCGGAGCCGCCGCGGTCGCCGCCCTGCAGAGTGTGAATCGCCATTTGGCGGTGGTGACGGCGTGACTGCGTTGCCTGGAGGTTGCGCGCCCATCCGGGCATCGCGTCACGCGCGCCGTTGCCGGAGGGCGCGAAAGCGGTTGCCGGAGCCGAGTTGCCGGCATTCCAGGCCGCGCGCTCGCCGTCGGCCGCTGCCTGGCGCACCCCGAACGCGTTACCGAGGCGCTGCGCGGCCACGCCGCGCGCTGCCGTGGCAATGCCGCCAAGGCCCGCCGCGGCCGAAGACGAACCCGAGGTTTCCTGGCCGAGCTTCCAGGCAGTCGAAGCCGCCGATCCGATCGACGTGCCGGCGCGGATCGCGCCAAGCCCGGCACCGGCGAGCCCGCGTGCCGCGGCAGCGCCCGCTCCGCCGGCTACCGCGAACCCGCCGGCGGCGAGCGCAGAGGTGGCGACGGCCGCGCCCGCGCCGAGCTGGGGCGCGCCAGCGACCAGGCCCGATGCAATCCCCGGGCCGAAGATCCCGAGGCCCAACAGCGCGAGGCTGGCAAGCACGAGACTCATCGCCTGAGCGATATCGGGCTCCTGCCCCTGCAGTGCCGAGGTGAACTCTGTGAAGAAGTTGGAGCCGATCCCGACGATCACCGCCAGCACCATCACCTTGATGCCCGAGGAGATCACGTTGCCGAGCACGCGCTCGGCGAGGAAGCTGGTCCGGCCCCACAGCGCAAAAGGCACGAGGATGAAGCCGGCGAGGCTCGTCAGCTTGAACTCGATGACGCAGACGAACATCTGAACGCTAAGGATGAAGAAGGCGACGATCACGATCGCCCAGGCAATCAGCAGCACCGTGATGGTGACGAAGTTGTCGAAGAAGGTGGTGAAGCCGAGTAGCTGCTGCGCCTGGTCGAGCAACGGCCAGGCCGCGGTGAAGCCGGTGCCGGCGAGCCGGCCCGGTTTCAGAAGATCGTCGGCGCTGAGCGCACCCCCGCCCGCGGTGATTCCGGCCTGGGCGAAGGAGCGAAAGACGATGTCGGCGAGCGTCGGGAAGCCGTTCAGGATCAGCGCGAAAACGCCGACATAGAGGATCTTCTTGAGGAAACGGCCGATGACGTCGTCCTCGCCCCCCATCGCCCAGAAAAGGCCGGCAAGCGTGATGTCGATCCCGATCAGCACGGTGGTCAGGAAGCCCACATCGGGTCCCAGCAGACCGAACCCGCTATCGATGTAGCGGATGAAGGCAGCCATGAAGCGGTCAATGACGTTTAGGTCGTTCACTCAGGTCTTCCTGTGATGGATGCCGCGGGGCCCCGGCGAGGCTGGGGGAGACCGGGACCCCGCGGACTGCGCCCGCGGCGGCAAGGGGGCAGCGCCGCCGCGGACGGTCTCGTCAGCGCAGCGGCGTGTAAGCGTTGCCGCTGCCCAGGAACTTCTTCGTCACGGCGCGCGCGTCGGCTTGCGCCTGGGCGCGTCGCGCGGCTTCCATCGTCTCGGCGCGATATTGCGCCGCCATCAGGTTCTGGATCTGGAACTGCTGCTTGGCGGTGAGCGCGAGAAGCTGGTTGGTCGTCTGCTGCGCGGCAAGCGCGCCTTCGGCGCCCTGGCTGCGGGCGGCGAGCGCCTCGAGCGTGCGTGCGTCGGCCGCGACATTCTCGACGACCTGTGCCTGCACGCCCATCGTATGCCGAAAAGACGACATCGCAGTGTCGAGGCGGCCGCGCGCCGCGATGATCTGCTGGTTGGTGCGAAGGGCGGTGCTCACATCACCCGGAAAGAGCTGCCGGAACTGTTGTTCGACGCCGTCGACCCGGAAGCGGACGCCCTGCGCCTGCCCCATCAGAACGTCGATCTGCCGGATCGTCCGGCGTAGCTCGTCGAGCTCGGGAAAGTCGACCCGGCTCAGATTCTTCGCCTGATTAAGGATCATCGCAGCTTCGTTCTGCAGCGACTGGATCTGGTTGTTGATTTGCTGCAGCGTACGCGCGGCCGTCAGCAGGTTCTGGCTGTAGTTGCCCGGGTCGAACACCGTGATCTGCGCGCGCGCGGGCTGCGGCGGAAACGACAAGCTCATCGCCAGCGAAACCGTCGCGCCCGCGCCGAGCGCGCCTGCGACCAGATATTTGCGGGTGAGGATATGCATCGTGGGTTACTCCTTTGCCTGTGTGCTGGGGAATTGGCCGATGAGCTCGGCGGCCCAGTCGAGGCCGGCATCGGCTAGGAACCTCGCCGCGAAATTGCCGCTGCCATGTTCGGCGAGCAGCGCGTCGATGCGTTCCTGGGTCTGGGGATTGGAGGCGCCGCACAGCGCCAGCGCAACGGGACCGAGACCGAGCTCGAACAGTCGGTTGCCGCGGGCGGATTGCAGATAATAATGCCGCTTGGGCGTCGCGCGGCTGATCAGCTCAATCTGTCGTGCGTTCAGTCCGAACTTTTCATAGATGGCGCGTGACTGCGGCTCGATCGCCCGATCGTTCGGCAGCAAAATGCGCTGCGGGCAGCTCTCGATAATGGCGGGCGCGATCGTACTCTCGGTGATATCCGCCAGCGATTGGGTCGCGAACAGCACCGCGACATTCTTCTTGCGGAGCGTCTTCAGCCATTCACGAATGCGTGCGGCGAAAAGCGGATCGCCGAACAGGCTCCAGGCCTCGTCGAGCAGCAGCAGCGTCGGCCGCCCGTCGAAGCGCTGCTCGATCCGGTGAAACAGATAGGTGAGAACAGGCGCGACAACACCCTTGCGCAGCATCAATGCCTCGGTGTCGAAACACTGCACATCCGCGAAGGCGAGCTGTTCGTCGGCTGCGTCGAGCAATCCGCCGTACTCGCCCTCGAGCGTATATGGGCCCAGTGCCTCGCGTAGCGCATTGGACTGAAGCAAAAGGCTGAGGCCTGTCAGCGTGCGCTCCTCGCTGGGCGCGGTCGAGAGGTTGCAGAGCGCCGACCAAATCCGGTCCTTGACCTCCGGGGTCACTGCGACCTTCTCATGGGCCAGCAGTGAAGCAACCCAGTCGGCCGCCCAGCTTCGCTCCGGGTCGCTATGGATGTTGCGCAGCGGCTGGAAGCACAGGCCGGCGCTATCGCCATGCTCGGGCTGCGGGCCGAGCGAATGATGGCTGCCGCGCATCGCCAGCACGGCAGCTCGGGCCGAAAAGCCCATGTCGAATATGATGACACGCGCATTCGTATAGCGCCGGAACTGGAGCGCGATCAGCGACAGCAGCACCGACTTGCCTGCGCCCGTCGGGCCAACGACCATCATGTGACCGACATCGCCGACATGGGTGGAGAGCCGGAACGGCGTCGAACCGCTAGTCTCGGCATAGAGCAAGGGCGGCCCGCCGAGGTGGGCGTCGCGCGTCGGGCCCGCCCACACGCTCGAGAGCGGCATCAGGTGCGCAAGGTTGAGCGTGTGGACAAGCGGCTGCCGGACGTTGGCATAGACCTGCCCGGGCAGGCTGGAGAGCCAGGCCTCGACGGCGTTGACGCTCTCGCGGATGCAGGTGAAGCCGAGACCGTTGACGACCCGCTCGATTTGCCGGACCTTGTCCTCGACCCGCGCGCGATCTTCGTCCTGGACGGTAATCGTCGTGGTGAGATGACCGAAGGCGACATGGTCCTGCCCAAGCGCCTGCAGCGCGAGATCCGCATCGGCCATCTTGTTGTCTGCATCGCTGTCGAGCAGCTGGACCGGCTGGTTGTAGATGACCTCGCGCAGCAGCGCGGTCACGGACTTGCGCTTGTTGAACCATTGCCGGCGCAGCCTGGTCAGCGCCCTGGTCGCGTCGGTCTTGTCGAGTGCGATGAAGCGCGTGACCCAGCGATAGGCGAAGTCGAGATGGTTGAGCGCGTCGAGGATGCCGGGCCGGCTGAGGTTCGGGAAGCCGAGGATGGTGAGCGTGCGTAGATGCGCCTGTCCGAGCATCGGCTCGAGCCCGCCGGTGAGCTCCGTATCGACGAGCAGGCCGTCGAGATACATCGGCGTCTCGGGCACGGTGACCGAGTGGCGGCGCATGGAGATCGTCCCGTGAAGGAAGGTCAGCGTCTCGCTATCGTCGAGCCCGGCGATCTCCGGCATGAAGCCCGAGAACAGGTCGAGCGCGCGGTCGGTCTCGGCGACGAAGGCTGCCATCGCCTCGCGCCAGTCGCGCCCCTGCCCTGTCGCGCCGCGCTCGATGAGCGCACGTCCCGCCGCGTCGGCCTGATCAGGCGGCGCAAGGAAGGTGAGCGTCAGATAGAAGCGGCTCTCGAAATGAGCGCCCGCCGCCTCGAACCCGGCGCGTCGCTCCTCCTCGACAAGCCAGGAGACGGCGTCGGGAAAGCGGCTCACAGGATAGCCCATCGCTTCGCGTCGCTCGGCCTCGACATGCAGCGCCCAGCCCGAGCCGAAGCGCTTGAGGACGTTGTTTGCGCGAGCGTAGGTGGAGACCAGCTCGGCTTCGGTCGCCGACTCGAGATCGGGGCCCCGAAAGCGCAGCGTGCGCTGGAAGCTCCCGTCCTTGTTGAGGACCACGCCCGGCGCGACCAGCGCCGCCCAGGGGAGATGATCGGCGAGCCGGTCGGCGCGGCGGCGATATTCGCGCAGGGCTAGCATGCGAGATGCCCTCGTTGACGCAGGTGCCGGGCCAAGACGGCGGCGAAGTCGGGGTCGCGCTTCGCCGCGAACACCGCCACGGTATGGCCCACCGCCCAGAGAAGGACGCCGGCGATCCATTGCTGGAGCCCCAGCCCGAGCGCGGCGGCGAGCGTGCCGTTGAGAATCGCGATCGCTCGCGGCGCGCCGCCGAGCAGGATCGGCTCGGCAAGCGAGCGGTGGAGCGGCGCCTCGAAGCCTTCGACGTGCTGGGCACCAAAAGCATCCCGCCCGGTCATGCGATCAGCGCTCCGCCGCCGAACGAGAAGAAGGACAGGAAGAAGCTCGAGGCCGCGAAGGCGATCGACAGCCCGAACACGATCTGGATCAGGCGGCGGAACCCGCCGGCGGTCTCGCCGAACGCCAGCGTGAGTCCGGTCACGATGATGATGATCACCGCGACGATCTTGGCGACCGGTCCCTGGACGGACTCGAGCACCTGCTGGAGCGGTTCCTCCCACGGCATGCCGGAGCCGGCGGCATAGACCTGTGTCGCTGCGCAGAGGGCGAGGCCGACGGTACAGCCAATCAGGAGGTGCGGCTTGCAGGCGGGCAAATGGACGGATTTCATGGATCAGTCTCCTTGGGTTGGGGACAAGTGAAAGGGGGCAAGCGCGTAGGCTCCGGTGTCCGGGTCGAGGCCGGCCACGCGGGAGACGCCGTCGACCCGGCGATCCGTGCCGCGGCCGGTGATAAAGACGACGAGATCGATCGCCTCGGCGATCAGGCGCCGCGGGACGGTGACGACCGCCTCCTGCACGAGCTGTTCGACGCGGTAGAGCGCGGCGCCTGCCGAATTGGCGTGAACCGTGGCGATCCCGCCTGGATGCCCGGTGTTCCAGGCCTTGAGCATGTCGAGCGCTTCTGGGCCGCGCACCTCGCCGACGATGATCCGGTCCGGGCGCAGGCGCAGCGTCGAGCGAACCAGCTCGGCCATCGAAACCACGCCGGGCCGGGTACGGAGCGCCACGGTATCGCGCGCCGGGCTCTGCAGCTCGCGCGTGTCCTCGATCAGGATCACCCGTGCATCGACCCAGGCCATCTCGGCGAGCAGCGCGTTGGCGAGCGTCGTCTTGCCCGAGCTCGTCCCGCCGGCCACGAGGATGTTGAAGCGCTGCATCACCGCGGCGCGCAGCTTGTCCGCGGTTTCCGCGGTCATGATCCCGTCAGCGACATAGTCGTCGAGCGTATGGAGCCGCTGCGCGGGCTTTCGGATCGAGAAGCAGGGCGCGATCGAGACCGGTGGCAGGACACCTTCGAAGCGCTCGCCGGCACCGCCTTCGATATGGGGCGACAGCTCCGCCGAGACGATCGGCTGACTCGCATGCACCTCGGCGCGCGCGTGGCTCGCCACCAGCCGGATGATCCGCTCGGTTTGAGCCGCATCGATGAGGACACCGGTATCGACCCGCCCCTCGCCGAGCCGGTCGAGGCGCAGCGATCCGTCCGGGTTGACCATGATCTCGATGACCAGCGGATCGGCCAGCGCGGCGGCGATGTCCGGCCCCATGGCGGTGCGCAGCATCGCGCGCCGGCGATCGGCAGCGGGGGCAGAGCTCATCGCTCGCCCTCCCCCGGCACCAGCGTTCGGCGGCCCGTCGCCACCGCGCGGCCGACTTGCGCGACGAACGCCTCGAAGCGCTCGCGCGCCAGGGCGCGGCCGGCGCTGTCGTTCTCGGCGAGCGGCGCCTGGATCGCGAGCTCGAAGCGGATGAACAATGCCAGCGTCTCGAGCACGACATTGCCGTCGCGCTCGATCCGGGCGAGCGCGTTGCTCATCCGATCGAGCCGTAGCGCGAAGCGATCCTCGAGCTCGGAGGTGCCGCGGCGGTTGAGCCAGGCCGTGACCGCATCGGCGAGGATCGCCGATTTGGATGCGCCTGGCTTCGAGGCAAGCGCCTCCAGCCGGTCACTGAGTGGTTTGGGCAGGAACAGCTGGTGGCGGACGCGCTCGACCATCATCAGAAATCCAGCTCGAGATTGCCGGGCCGCGTGGAGCCAGCATCGATGCCGTAGACCCGCCCCGCCGCATCGAGCGCGGACCGATCCATGGCGCGCTTCTCGGCGGCAAAGTCGCCTTCGTCCTCACCGAGGCCAAGCGGATCGGCTGGCGCGAGATCGACCGGCGCGGCAGGCTCGATTTCATGGGCAGGATGGCGTGCCTGTTCGAGACCACCCGCCTCCGCCTCCTCCTCGCTCGCTTCGGCGGAAAGGCGATCATCGACCCGCCGCACATGGCCGCTCCAGTCGTCGGCGCGTGCTTCAGGCAAATCGTTCACGCTGTAATCGCCGATCGCGGGCGGCGGCATCCTGCGCGCGGTGAAGGAAGCGTCCTCGAAATAACGCAGCTTCTTCGCCCGAACCGGCGGGTGTCCGGCGACGAGCACGAGCTCGTCGCTCGGCGGCAGCTGCATCACCTCGCCCGGCGTCAGCAGCGCGCGGGCGGTCTCCTGGCGGCTGACCATGACATGCGCGAGCCACGGCGACAACCGATGCCCGGCATAGTTGCGCATCGCGCGCTGCTCGGTCGCGGTGCCGAGCGCATCCGAGATGCGCTTGGCGGTGCGCTCGTCGTTGGTCGCGAAGGCGACGCGGACATGACAGTTGTCGAGGATCGAATTGTGCTCGCCGTAAGCCTTCTCGATCTGGTTGAGACTCTGGGCGATCAGGAAGGCGCGGACGCCATAGCCGGCGAGGAACGCCAGGCTAGTCTCGAAAAAGTCGAGCCGCCCCAATGCCGGAAACTCGTCGAGCATCAGCAGCAGCTTGTGGCGGCCGGGTGCGCCTGCGGCATGGAGGTGCTCGGTCAGCCGCCGCCCAATCTGGTTGAGCACGAGCCGGATCAGTGGCTTGGTGCGGCTGATGTCGGACGGCGGCACGACCAGATAGAGCGAAACGGGATATTTGGCCGCGACGAGATCCTCGATGCGCCAGTCCGACGCCGCGGTCACCGCGGCGACCGTCGGATCGCGATAGAGACCGAGGAATGACATGGCCGTGGAGAGCACGCCCGAACGCTCGTTCTCCGACTTGTTGAGCACTTCGCGCCCCGCAGAGGCCACCACCGGATGCACCCGCGGCTCCTCGGCGGTGCCAAGATGATTGGTGGTCATCATCGTGCGCAGCGTCGCGGCGAACGAGCGCTGCGGATCTGAGAGGAAGGTCGCGACGTGCGCCAGCGTCTTCTCTTCCTCTGCATAGAGGATGTGAAGAATTGCGCCGACCAGCAGAGAATGGCTGGTCTTTTCCCAGTGGTTGCGGCGTTCGAGCGCGCCTTCGGGGTCGACCAGAATATCGGCGATATTCTGAACGTCGCGGACCTCGTCGGCGCCGCGGCGGACCTCGAGCAGCGGATTGTAGCGCGCCGAACGTGCATCGGTCGGGTTGAACAGGAGGCAGTGCGAGAAGCCGGACCGCCAGCCCGCGGTCAGTTCCCAGTTCTCCCCTTTGATGTCATGGACAACCGCCGAGCCGGTCCAGCTGAGCAGCGTCGGGACGACCAGCCCGACGCCCTTGCCCGATCGCGTCGGCGCGAAGGCCATGATATGCTCGGGACCGTCATGGCGCAGATACCGGGGCCCGACGCGGCCCAGAAAGACCCCGGCATCTGCAGCGAGCCCCGCCGCTCGGATGTCTCGCAGACCGGCCCAGCGCGCCGAGCCATAGGTGGTGACGTTGCGCTGCTGGCGCGCCCGCCAGACTGATCCGAAGATCGCGGCGCCGCAGCCCAATAGTCCGCTCGCCGCGGCGATCGCACCGGCCTCGTCGAACACGGCCGGCGCATAGGCGTCGAAATGGAACCACCAGGGAAAGAGCGCCCAGGGTGCATAGACCGGCGTGTCGCCAAGCCGAAACCACGGTGCACCGAGCTCGGGCTGATAGGCCAGCTTCGCCGCGGCCCATTGGGTCGCAAACCAGACGCCCGCCACCACGATCAGGGCGACGATCAGCATCTGGCCAAGAAGAAGTTTAGTCGGGGTCATGCGGGCCTCCGCCCGCATGCGACTCACCGCGTCGGGCTCAGCCTCATGAATCGCCCGTAATCGCTTCGAACGTCAGGGTCTCGCTGGTGCCACCGGGTACATTCTTGGTGCCACGACGACATGGAGTTTTGTCACGCGCTTACGTTGCCCGCCCTCCTGGTCGTGGAACACAATATAGGCCATCCCGACATGATCGGATAGGTGCTCGAGCTCGGCGGATACAAGCGCCTAGACACCCAGCTGCCGCCGAGCGTCTGTGCCATTACCATCAGAACCGTCCGGGCTTGGAAAGCCAGGAATCGATGTAATCGAACGTACGCTTCAGGGTGTCGCCATATTCAGGACGGCACGGGGCGAAGAGATGCGTGGCACCTTCCACTACGACCATGTTCTTGTCACGGGCGGCTAGGTGGTCGAAGATGATCTCTGCGGGCACGAGCAGATAGTGGCAGCTCATCGGCATCACGAGCGTCGGTACCGTGATGCCCTCCGCCGACCCGGGCGTGGCGGAAAAGGCCGATTTCCAATCGACGCCGACGATATCGTTTTCGGTGAAGCCATAGCCGGGCAGCGTTCGGATCGCGAAGGTCGCAAGGAACTCGCGCGCGGTGGTGTTGCGGCCCATTGCTGAGAGCGAACGCAATTGCTCGGGCGCCCCCTGACCGGAGACCGGCCGCATCGACTGGACGATACCGAACGTCTCGGTGCCGTTCGCGTGCAGCAGCGGATGCGCCTTCCTGGTGTGCGCAACGATACGAGTGTCGGGCTGGTAGAGCCGCGCGCCGGTCGACGTCACACCCATGCCGGGGATGATCATGGGCGCGTCGTCGGAGAATTCACTCTTTCCTGCCTCGACCGCACGGAGCTGCGCGAGCGCGTGAGCGATCAGCTTCGCGTTGCGCGCGGCCTGACCCGCGTAGAAGCGCTGGCGGAAGACGGCGGAATAGGACCCGCGCCCTGCGACGGGGTCATAGCCGTTCGCCGGCGCGAACATGTCGAGCGCTGCGATCCGTGCAGTGCCACCGGCTGCGGGATCGATCGAACTCATCTGGTGGAACGCGCCCAGCGTAGGGTCCAGCAGCACCACGCCGTCGGCCCTGGCAAGGCTCTGCGCCACGATGTGGCATGGCCAAATCTTCTCCGGCCCGGCGCAGGAAGTCACGCCCTGCTCGGCGACGCTTTGATACATGGCGATCAGATGCCCCCCGCCGCTGTGCCCGACGACGACCACCTTCTCGACGCCGGGCAGTGTCCGCAGATAGGTAACACCGTCCGAGATGCTGGGCAGATAGGCGTCGTCGCTCTCCCCGGCGCCCCGATAATTGACCATCAGGATGCGATAGCCGCGCGCCGCCAGCTGAGCCCCCACGCGGTCGCTGAAGCTGTTGCCGCTGGGGTGCGAGAAGAGCAGCGCGATGGCGGGCTTGGCGTTGCCCACCGGATCGTAGAGCAATGCCTCCGCATCGGGCGAGGCGAGCTTTATGTACCGCGTCGTATAGCGCCCGGTATCCACCGGGCCAGTCACCGCAGTCTGGGCGGCGGCGGCCGGGAGGATGAAAAACCCAATCAGCGCCGCAGCTATGACAGTCCTCATCGCACCCCCTTGGATCGTTTTCCGGAGGTGGCATTCCGCGCCCGCCTCTCTCCAACAGATATCGGTGAGACCGTGATAGTTTCGATCGAGGAACCGGAAACGATCGAGCGACACGCCAAACCAATCGTCGGTTTCGGCGGTGACGCGAATAGATGAGGCCGAATGGAGAGAGATCCAATGACATTCCGCCTTCTCAATGGCGCCGCCATGCTTGCGCTCGGTGTTGCGGCGATCCCGTCCGCGGCCGCCGAGGCCACACCGGCCCCCGTGCGCATCGATACCGGGCTGCTCGTCGGTGTGCCCGGGAGAAGTCAGGATATCACGGTCTATAAGGGCATACCCTATGCGGCACCGCCAGTCGGCAAATTGCGCTGGCAAGCGCCTCAGCCGGCCCGACCCTGGCGCGGCGTGCGCAAGGCAGACCGCTTCGGCGATCTCTGCCCGCAACTCACCCGCGAACCGATCGCCCGGCCCATGAGCGAGGACTGTCTCACTGCCAATATCTGGACCGGCGCGAGATCGCGGAATGAACGCCGTCCCGTCTTCGTTTGGATTTATGGCGGCGGTTTCAGCCAGGGAGCGGGATCGAGCCCGCAGTTCGACGGCGAAGGCCTCGCCCGCAAGGGCCTGGTGGTCGTCACCTTCAACTATCGTCTGGGGCCACTCGGCTTCCTCGCGACGCCCGAGCTCAGCAAGGAATCGGGGCACAATGCCTCAGGCAATTACGGCATCCTCGACGATATCGCGCTGCTCAAATGGGTGCAGCGCAACGTCGCTGCGTTCGGCGGCGATCCCGGCCGGGTTACGATCGCCGGCCAGTCGGCGGGCGCCGGCTCGGTCGGCTTCCTCTCGATATCGCCGCTCGCCAAAGGCCTCTTCCACCGCAGCATTGCGCAAAGCCACGCGCGCCACCCCGGCGACCCCGAGCTTCGCTACCTCTCCACTTCATGGCGTCCGCTCAAGGGTGCCGAGGAAGCAGGCGCCAGATATGCGGCCGCGCGGGGCGCGACTTCGCTGGCAGCGATGCGCGCGCTGCCGTGGCAGAAGCTGATCGAGGGCAGCGACCTGATCGATGCGGATGTCTACACCGGCAGCTCTGCCCGCCCGCCCTTGTTCCGCCCAGTCGTCGACGGCTGGGTGATCCCGCGCGGCTATCGGAAAACCTTCTCCCACGGCGCTCAGAATCCGGTGCCCTATGTCGCCGGCAGCAATCTCGACGAGACGGGCGCGGTCCCCGCCACGGCCTTCGCCGCCTTGCGGGCACGCACCGCGCCACCGCGCCCGGGAATGCCGCAGACCAATGTCACGCTCGCCGCCTATCGCGACTGGGCGAAAACCAAGTTCGGCCCGATGGCCGACGAGTTCCTTCGGCTATACCCGGCCAACAACGACGATGAAGCCGCATTGGCGAATAACGGCGCCGCACGCGACAATTCGCGCATATCGACCTGGCTTTGGGGCATCGAATGGAGGCGGACGGCACAGACCCCCGTGTTCACCTATTTCTGGACGCATGCCGTCCCGGGCCCGAGCCACGACCTGCGCGGCGCGTATCACGGGTCCGAAATCAACTATGTGCTCGACAATCTCTACACCATCGACTTGCCCTGGACCGAGCAGGATCGAAGGATCGCCGATATCATGTCATCCTATTGGGCGAACATTGCCGCCAAGGGTGATCCCAACGGCCCCGGCTTGCCGGTCTGGCCGGCGCATGATCCCGCCTCGCCGATGGTGATGGAGGTCGGCGACCATTTTCGTCCGATCCCGATCGCCAGCCCCGAGAAGATCGACTTCTGGAAGCGATTCTTCAGCGGACAACAGGCCTGGTAGGCGAGCCCCGGCACGCAAAATCGATACGGGCGCCAGCCGTTTGAATGCGTATCGGCGCGGCCGCTTTGGTACCGATGCTTGAGCCTAGCGAGGTTTGAGGCGCCCCAAAGCGCCAAGGATTGGGGCAGGCACAAAAACTTCCGAACGCGACCCGGAAACCGGGCGCCCGTACAGGTAGAGGAGCCTCGAGGTCATGAAAGTTATCACCGTCGCGTCGGCGTTGCTCGCCGGCGCGAGCTGTCTTGTGATCAGTCACGCCGCATGGGCGCAAGAGACAACGGTGTCGGCAGACGCCGAAACCTCGCAGGCCGATGACTCCCAGGCCGACGGCAGCGCCCAACCCGAGATCCTGGTCACCGGCTCGCGCGTCATCACCAACGGCAATAACAGTCCGACCCCGGTCACGGTAATCGCCACCGAGACGCTGCAGAATGTGCGCCCCACCAGCCTGACGGAGAGCATCCAGGTGCTACCAGTCTTCTCCGGCTCGCGCAGCCAAACGAGCAATCCTTCCGCCACCGGCGGCGTTGGCGGCGGCAACGGCGTCGCCGCACAGCTCAACCTGCGCAACATCGGCGCCAACCGGAACCTTGTCCTGATGGACGGCCGCCGGGTTCCGCCGACCTCGATCAGCAACATCGTCGACGCCGACGTCATCCCGCAGCTCCTGATCGAGCGCGTCGAGACCGTCACCGGCGGCGTCTCGGCCGTCTATGGCTCGGATGCCGTCACCGGCGTCGTCAACTTCATCACCAACAAGAACTTCAAGGGCGTGCGCGCCTATATGCAGGGCGGAATGTCCGAATATGGCGATGGCGGCCAGATGGCGGCGGGCATCGCCGCTGGCGCCGAGCTGTTCGGAGGTCGCGGCCACGTCACCGCGAGCTACGAATATCGCGACGACCAGGGCATCGACCGCCGTTCGGCGCGGGACTGGTATAATCGCCCGGTGGTCGTCGGCAGCGGCACCGCGGCGGCGCCGTACCGGCTCATCACCAACGCGACGCTCGCCAATCTGCCATTCGGCGGCCGCATCACCTGCACCGCCTGCGGCACGCTGAGCGGTCAGTATTTCTCGGCGAACGGCGTGCTGAGCCCGTTCGCGGCCGGGACCGCCTACCCCGGCACGCCCAACACGCAGATCGGCGGCGCGGGCGGCTATGTCGACCTGACGCTCAAGGCCGAGCAGCGGATGCATCAGGTCTATGGCCGTTTCGATTTCGACGTCAGCGACGACGTGCATTTCTTCGCGCTCGCGAGCGGCACGTTCAAGCGCAATTCCTTCTACACCGACGAGGTTCAGCTGCAGAACATCACGCTGAGCAGGGCCAACGCCTTCCTGCCCGCCGCAGCGGCCGCGCAGCTGACGACGCCGACGTTCACCTTCAACAAGATGTTCACGCAGCCCGAGCGTGCCAACGCCGTCCCGGAATCGCGCCAGCTGATGTTCGCCGCTGGCCTCAATGGCAAGCTTGGCAAATTCGATTGGAACCTTGCCTATACCCGCGGCTCGTCGAGGCTCGAGACATTGCTGCGCAATAACGTGAACAACCAGAAGCTCTCCGCCGCCCTCGACGTGGTAACCGGCGCGAACGGCGAGCCGGCATGCTATGCCTCGACGCAGGCCGCAACGGCCGCGGCCTATGCCGATTGCCAGCCGCTCAACCTGTTTGGGCCCACTTCGGCCAGCCTCTCGGCGATCGACTATATCCTCGACGATACGCTCTACGTGGCCCGCACCGATCAGGACGACGTGGTCGCCGACATTTCCGGATCGCCCTTCGACACCTGGGCGGGCCCCGTGAACGTGGCGCTGTCGGGCGAATGGCGGCGCCAGACCTTCGAATCGACCAGCGAGGCGACGCCGTCGATGTTCGTCGACTGTACGAGCCTGCGCTACAACTGTACGCCGCAAAACGCGACCACCGGTGCAGGCACCTTCCTCTACCGCCAGACCTTCCCTGCCAGTCCGAAGATCAAGCAATCGGTGTGGGAAGTCGCGGCCGAGGCGAACGTGCCGCTGCTCAAGGATTTCGCGCTTGCCCGATCGTTCGAAGTGAACGGGGCCGTTCGCTACACCAAATATGATACCGTTGGCGATTACTGGACGTGGAAGCTGGGCGCCGACTGGCACCTCACCGACGACTTGCGCTTCCGCGGCACGATGTCACGCGATATCCGCGCGCCTACGCTGAACGACCTCTACGCACCGACCTCGGTGGTGATCGTCAACAACCAGGACCTGCTGACCGGCGCGACCAATCAGGTTCCCTCGGTCAACCTGCCCAACCCCGACCTGACCGCGGAGATCGGCAAGACCAAAACGGTCGGCGTCGTCTACAAGCCCGACTTCGTCCCAGGGCTCAGCTTCGCGGTCGATTATTACGACATCCAGATCGATGGCGCGGTCACGACCGTCCAGGGCTTCCAGGCCAACATCCAGAACGGCTGCAACCTCAACGGCGTGTCGCTCTACTGCGATCTTATCGTGCGCAATTCCGCTGGCGTGGTCACCTCCTGGCTGGTCCGCCCGGTCAACCTCGCCCAGATCAAGACCCATGGTGTCGACTTCGAAGTGAACTATGCCAGCGAGCTGTTCGGCCAGCCGTTCAGTCTGCGTGGCCTCGCCGCCTACCAACCGCATATCCGCTACATCCAGCCATCGGTCCCGACGATCGACCAGGGCGGCGTGGCGTTCGGCTCGACCGGTCTCACCGCCAGCCCGTCGTGGCGCCTGACCGGCATCGCCAATTATGCCGTCACCGATACGCTGAGCGCCAGCGTAATGCATCGCTGGCGCAACCGGATGAAGCTGTGGGGCGACCCGACCGTCGTCTGGGCGGAAGGCGAAGGCACGATCGCGCCCTATGGCCAGACTTCGCTCAACATCGCATGGACGCTGCCGACGCAGGGCACCGCGAAGGGCGAGCTCTTCGTCAACGTCCAGAACCTGTTCAACACCATCCCGCCGGCGGCCAACGCGCCGGGCACCTCGACTTCGCCGGGGGGGTTCGGCGGGTTCGCGATCACCGACGACCCGGTGGGCCGCTATTTCACCGCCGGCTTCCGGGTGCGGTTCTGACCTCCCCCGCCCGGAGGAGCCCTCGGCCCTCCGGGCCTTTTCTGCCCCAACGACGGACGCCCGCCATGCTCTTTTTCGCAACCGCCCTGTTGTTCGCGGGTGCCGCCTCGGCCGGAGCCGGGATCACCGGTCCGGTACGCACCGATAAGGGGCTGGTGAAGGGTGCGCCGACGCGCGAACCGTCTGTCACCGTGTTCAAGGGCATCCCCTATGCGGCGCCGCCGGTCGGCGCGCGGCGCTGGAGGGCGCCAGTCCCGGCCGCACCTTGGTCAGGCATCCGCGAGGCGGACCGCTTCGGCAATTCGTGCCCCTCGGCGAGCAATCCCGCCAACGAGGTGATGGATGAGGACTGCCTCTATCTCAACGTCTGGACCGGCGCGAAATCGCCGACTGAACGCCGCCCCGTCCTCGTTTGGATTCACGGCGGCGGATTTTGGGCGGGCTCGGGGGCCGATCCCCGCACCAACGGCGAAGTGCTGGCGCGAAAGGGCGCGGTGCTGGTAACCTTCAATTATCGTCTCGGAGCGCTGGGCTTCCTCGCGACACCCGAACTCAGCAAAGAATCCGGACGTGGCGCTTCGGGGAACTACGGGCTGCTCGACCAGATCGCGGCGCTGCAATGGGTGAAGCGCAACATCGCGGCTTTTGGCGGCGATCCCGACAATGTCACGGTATTCGGCCACTCCGCGGGCGCGGGCTCGCTCAACTTCCTGACCATCTCGCCGCTTGCAAAGGGTCTGTTCAAGCGTGGAATTGCCGAGAGCCAGGTGCGTTACCCGCGCGATCTGGAGCTGCGCTACCTCTCCTCGTCGTGGCGCCCGCTCGGTGGGGCCGAGAAGGCGGGCACGAAATATGTCGAGGGCTTTGGTGCGAAGTCGCTCGCCGACCTGCGGGCGCTGCCTTGGCAGCGCTTCCTGCAAGGGGTGAATGTCCCCGATGTCGACGTCGATACCGGCGGCACGGCGCGGCCGCCGCTGTTCCGGCCGGTGATCGACGGCTGGGTGCTTCCCCGCACCTTCAGCGAGGCGTTTGCAGCCGGCGCGCATAGCCGCGTCCAATATCTCGCGGGCAACAATCGCAACGAGGGCGGCGCGGCGCCCGAAACGCACTTCGACACACTTCGCAAGCCGGGCGCACCACGTCCCGAGATCACGCTCGGCTCGCCTCGGCAGCTGGCCACGCTCGCCGAATATCAGGCAGCCGCCCGGCGAAAGTTCGGCGCCATGGCCGACGAATTCTTGCAGCTCTATCCCGCCTCCAACGACCAGGAAGCCGCGCTCGCGAACAATGCCGCGATTGAGGACAATTCGCAGGTGTCGACCTGGCTGTGGTCGCGCGACTGGGTCAGAGCGACGCATACACCACTCTACACCTATTTCTGGACCCACGCGCCGCCAGGCCCCGATCACGACACACGGGGCGCCTATCACGGATCCGAAATCAACTATGTATTCGGAAGCCTTGCTGACACTGCACTGCCCTGGACCGAGGAGGATGGGCGGATCGCGGACCTAATGTCGTCCTATTGGGTCAACTACGCTGCCAAGGGAAACCCCAACGGTTCGGGTTTGCCCATCTGGCCCGCCTTCAGGGAGCAGGATAAGTCGGTGATGTTGCTCGGCGACACCTTCGGTCCAACGCCGATTGCCAGCAGTCCGAGGTTCGATTTCTGGCAACGTTTCTTCACTTCCAACGAGGCGTGGTAGCCATGTAACTTGCCGAATCCTGCTCAATCGGCTGAGTTGGATCCCGCAGTACCCGGAGCTGAAAGTTGCGGAGCTGGGCCTTCCCGCATGTGACGCCCGCTTTCAGGGTCAACGCAATCGCGCCTCAATGGCAGCTTCGGAGGCAAATTGCTGTCCGGCAGTTATTGGGCCGAATGCGGTCTGACCGCTTTTGGGCATGGAACCGCGAAGGCGGACATGATGAACCCGTCGTCTGAACCGCCGGAACTGCCCGTTACAGCCCGCCTCTGCTAGTCGACTCGTTCGGCGCTCCACTCAGCACTTTCGCCGCTGATCGAGCGCTCCCCGACGACGCCTCGATACAGCACACCATCGGCAACGAAGCTGAGCATATCTCCAATGAGGCTCGCATCGGCAATTGCCCGCCCGTCCAAGGTACCCGCTACATGGTTGTAGCGCTGCTCGATCAAGAGCAGAGCGTTGCCGGACTCGCGCTGCAGCCGCCACGTGCCGCCTGTTACTGCAGGAATCGTCCAACGGAAAATGTCCGACTCCGCGACAGATCTCGACATGTCCGGCTTCCAGTCGCCCATGTCGAATGCGTGGCTAACCACACGCGTGCCGGGTCTCATTTCGTTCAGCAGCTTGGGTCGCAGGCGTGCATTGACATCTGGGAGCAGGTAAAGCGTCACGACGTCGGCATCGCGTAACGGCACCGTAAAAAGATCGGCGCGAAGGAAGCGCGCTCGCTGCTTGCCCGCCATCTCCGCTAAGGTCCGTGCGCGTCGGACCAGTCTCGGGTCTAGTTCCACTCCCAACGCATCGGCACCGCGCCCCGCCGCAGCAATGGCGATGCGGCCGTCGCCGGAACCGAGATCAACGAGACGCTCGCCCAGCTTTAGTTCCGCAAGATCGAGCATCGCCTCCACGACCTCGGGTGGTGTTGGAACATAGGGGACGTTCAGGTCTTGACCATCTGCTCGAGCGAGCCGTGGGAGTGCCAAGGCTCCGATGATTGCCGATAGAAATGTCCGGCGGTGGCAGGGAAAGCGCATCCTGACGAACTGTAGGACCTGAACGGAAGAAACAAGCGCTTCGGTACTCGAATTCGTCAAATTAGGCGAGGTCAGCAGGATCAGGCATATCTATAGTAGATTTGGGCACGACACTTACCCTGCCAAGGAAGACCGCTGATCTGCCCCCCTTCTGAGTGGCCCTCCGCAGAAAACGAAGAGAAGCCGTTTCTCCCGAAATCGTCGGCTATGGCGATGACTGCGCTAACAAGTTTCCGCTGTCATTGGCCATCGTCTGGGAGGCAGTCTCCAGTCGGGTAGTCAAAGTACCGGCCAAGCCTCTACGGCGCGGATACAATTTACCAAGTAATCGCAACGACGGGAGCGACTCGATACGCGGCGAGGATGCAGATCTCAAATCCCGCTCGCAGCCAGGGCACTAAAGCACGCCCGGAACACGCACTCCACGGGTCGGGATGTGCGGGTGGTGAGACGATCACGGGCACAGGCGGGCGTCGACCGCAAAGACTGGCGTCGCCTTGGCGGCGACCGCAACGAATACCGGGAGCATTGCAGTTATTCGAGAAGATCGAGCACGTTTTCTGCGCCTTTCGGCATGGAAGTTCTGCAGGAACCGCGCATGTTCAGGAGCGGTAGGCGATCGCACGGCACCGGTCGTCGTGCCACCAGCAGCAGAAACGAGGTCGTCGGCGATGGACTGGGCAGAAGGCTACTTCACGGACCTCGATTACACATTCGGCTATTACCGGGAGCTCAATCCTGCGATGTTGCGCATCGCCTGCCTGGCGGCGGGCGTCCACCCACCATCTTCCGAGAACCCGACCTATCTCGAGCTTGGGTTCGGGCAAGGCGTCTCGATCAATGTGCACGCCGCCGCTTCCGAAGGTGAGTTCTGGGGAACCGACTTCAATCCGGGCCAGGTATCCCATGCAGCCGCGCTGGCCGGAGTATCAGAGGCCGACCTCTCCTTGTTCGACGATTCGTTCGAGGAGCTCGCCGCACGGAGCGACCTGCCGCTATTCGACATCATTGCGCTGCACGGCGTCTGGAGCTGGATAAGCGAGCGCAACCAGTCGATCATCATAGAGTTCGTTCGCAAGCGGCTTCGGCCCGGCGGCATTCTTTTCATAAGCTATAACTGCCAGCCCGGATGGGCGCCGCACATGCCGCTTCGCCATCTGATGGCGCAACATGTCGCGCTCGCGGGAGCCGAGAGCGCAGGGCCGATCGGCAAGATCGACGAGGCCTTGCGCTATGCTCGCAAGGTCGCGAGTTCTGGCGCCTCGTATTTCGCAGCCAATCCGTCACTCATGAAGCATATGGAAAATATGGACAAGCATAGCAGAAACTATCTTGCCCACGAGTATTTCAATCGGGACTGGAACAACCTGTATTTTTCGGACGTGGCGAAACAAATGAGCGGCGCAAAGCTGTCGTTCGTCGCCTCGGCCCGCCTGCTCGACAACCTCAACGAACATGGCATGGAGCCGTCGGCGCGACAGCTTCTCGCCGGAACCGGCCATCCTGTCTTGAGGGAAACGGTGCGCGACTTCATCGTCAATCAACGCTTCCGTATGGACGTCTTCTCCAAGGGCGCACGCCGGCTGACGGGACTGGAGTGGCGGCATGCCTGGCTCCAGGAGTCGTTCACGCTCACGACACCCGCGCCGCTCGTCACCTATACGCACCAAACTCCGATGGGTGAACTGGAGCTAGACGGGCACATCTATGCGCCACTCATCGATTTCCTCGCCTCCAACAGCTATGCATCAAAGAGCGTCGCCGACATCTGCGAAGCCCCGGGGATGGCAACCGGCGAACTGCGCGACGTCCTCAGCGCGCTGCTCACGTTGACGGGCCTCGGCTATGCCCAGCCCGCCCTGGTGTCCAACCATCGCGTGCGAAGCCAGACCGAGGCGCTCAATCTGCACCTCTGCCAACAAGCTCTCTCCTCGGACCAGGTGTCTGCGCTTGCATCGCCTGTGCTGGCAGGAGGCAAGCTACTTTCGCAAGAGCATCAGGTGATCATCCTGGCGATGCTCGCCGGAATGGAAAAGCCGACCGACCAGGCGATGTATCTGCACAGCATTTTCGAGGCGAATGGCGGAGACGTGCGGCGAGGTGGCAAGGTCGTCCCGATGGGCGAGGAATCGCTGCGACAGCTCAGAACCAGCGCGGAAAAGTTCGAGAAGGATGGACATGCGGAGCTGCTGTCCGCCCTGGAGATCGTACCGCCGAGAATACGCAGCTATGCTGGCGCCATGACTGGCGCAAGCACGGGTCCGCCTCTTGCTACGCTGCTCAAATCGTGAGCCGCCTTGTCGCGCGACGCGCTCGGCAAGATCGCGATTGATCCGCTAGCCGAGATGCCGGATGAGCAGGCATCCATGCGGCCGCGTGACCCTGGTCAGCGAGGATGGTTGGCGGCAATCCGGCGACCTGCGCTGAGATAGGTGAGCGACGTCACCAAACAGGCGAGGGGAACGACCAGCAAGCCGATGCTGAGGCCGTTGCTCACCCCGGCATTTGCCACGAAGTCGCTGATGAGCCCGACGAGGAGTGGACCCAGCGCGGGTCCCACCAGACCGCTTCCGATCATCGCTAGACTGGACGCGACCCCTTCCCGACCGACGCCGGCCACCAGGTGCGCAGCACCGAACGCATAAGGCAGCGTAAATGCGAACGTGAACATCGCTGGTATGAGCAGCACTATGGAAATCCAGGCGACAGGAGCGAACAGCGCTGCAACCGTGGTGAACGCTGCGACACAAAAGGCAATGCCGGGTACAAGCAGCAGCGCGGTCGCGTTGCGCCGCACCGCCGCGTCGAAGCCGCGTCCGCCGAGCAATGTGCCTGCGATTCCTATGGCGCCCTGCAGCAGGCCGAAGATCAGCCCAGCCTCGGTCGCGCTGAGCGCATGCGTACGAATCAGAAAGGCGGCCGCGAATGCATAGAAGGGAGCCGCGGCAAATCCGATGCTGATCGCGGCCACGAAGAGAGCGCGGAACGCGGGGACAGAAAGCAACTCTCCGGTCGATTGCCAGAACGAGACGTTACCGCTCGACCGCATCAAAGGCGGAGACGGTCCAGCCGCGAGGAATGCGAGAATTCCGACGGCAGCGCCGCATCCACCAGCCGCGAACAATGCGGTTCTCCAGCCAAACGCGTCACTGACGACCCCACCAAGACCGAACCCGACCATCGTGCCGACGGGTATGCCCATCGAGAAGATGCCGATGGCGAATCCTCGTCGACCCGGCCTGATCTTGCGCGCGATAAGCGTGTGTCCCGAGGGTACGGCACCGGCCTCACCAAGCGCCACGCCGAAGCGGGTGGCAGCCAGGGAAGCGAAACCGGTGGCAAATCCGCCAAGCGCGGTCATTGCGCTCCATGTCAAAGTGCATGCCAGCAGCACTTTCCGGGGCGATCCTTGATCGCACAAGCGCGCCATGGGCAAAGACAGGAGCGCATAGCAGAGTGCGAATGCGATGCCGGTGATCAGGCCGATTTGGGTGTCGCTCAGCTGCAGCTCGACCTTGATCGCCTCCGCCAGAATGAACGGCAATATGCGATCGATCTGGGCAAAGGCGCTGACCAGGAACAGGGCAGCGAGGAGGAAGGCGGCGCGCCGTCGGCCAAAGTAGCCTAGGGGATCCGCTGCGGAAACGGCGTCCCCTGTCCCGGCTCTCTCGAGCGGCGCGTCCGGAACAGCTGCTGCGGTCATTCCAGTTCCCCATCGGCGTCACCTTGGCTGTTCCTGAAGGCGCGCTTCACTCGGTCTGTCTCCTTCCCCTGGACGCCCTCAACCCTGTACGCGACGGAAGGTGATCGTTCGCCCGAGCATCGGCGAGCCCATATAGCCTCGCATCTCCAGCTTCCCATTCACCAGCCTGAGGTGCGCCGAAATCGAGCGACCAGACGTGCCGTCGTAGAGCGTGCCCCCTTCCCAGCGCCGGTCCTTAGCGTCCCACTTCAGGTTCTGGAGGACCGTGATCCCCTGAAGCGAGCGGTTCCTGAGCTTCGGGTCGGGGTTGTGCGTGTCGCGCTTGAAGGTCTTGCCGTCCGCTTCCACAGCACGCTGGCCCCATATAAGGCGGCCGGCATAGACGCCCTCCACATCAAACATCTCGATCTTCATGCGGCCATCTTCTGCCTCCCAGATGCCGGCAATCTGCGGCGGCGATACGGTTTGGGCCGAGATGGCAGGCGCTGTCGCGATCGAAGAAATCGCAAGGGATGCAAGCATTGAGGCTCTGGTTACGTCGAGCATATGTATTTCCTTGAACCTGGAGGGAGCGAGGCTGGCATGTCAGAGCGCGCGCGCGCCGCGGCGAACAGGCTGGGTCGATCCTTGTCCATCTAGCGCGAAACGCATGCCGGTCAGTGCTTCGGACTCCTCCCACAAGCGAGCGGCGACGCTCCGATCGAGCGCCTGGGGAGGTATTTTCGCGATTGTCGGATAGCCGCGCACGCCGGCCAGACCGTCTGGGCCGTAATACCCACCCGGCTCAGCCTCTGGCGAAGTTGCCGCGAACAGAGTTGGCAGCGCGCCGCGTGCAGCCGGCTGGAAAAGGAACGGCAGCCAAGAGCGAAGCCGTCCCGGAATGCTGTTCGGACCGGCGCCATTGTGAATGAGGTCAGTACGGGAGAGACCCGGGTGAGCGGCGATGCTCGCAACGCCCCAACCATTCGCCTCGCTCCGCCGCTGCAGCTCGACGGCGAACATCAAGTTCGCAAGCTTGGATTGCGCATATGCCGTCATCGGCACGTAGCTCTTCTCGGCGTTGAGATCGTCGAATTCGATGATCCCTCGTGGCGCCGCGATACTGGACACCGACACGACACGCGCAGCCTTGTTCCAGTGCAGCAGCGGCAGGAGCCGTGCCGTCAGAGCGAAGTGGCCGAGGTGATTGGTTCCGAGCTGCAGCTCGAAGCCGTCGACGGTGACCCGGCGATCCGGCGGCACCATCACCGCTGCGTTGTTGATGAGGATGTCGAGGCGGTCGAGCTGGCGTGTCAGACGCTCAGCACAAGCGGCCACCGATGCGAGATCGGCCAGATCGAGCAACTCGAACCGCACCCGTGCGGCGGGCACCTGCGAACGGATTTTCTCGACCGCCTCGGCGCCCTTGCGCAGATTGCGGCCGGCGATGATGGTCTCACAGCCTGCGCGGGTGAGCGCGAGTGCGTCCTCGAAGCCCAGCCCGCCGGTACCCGTAACCACGGCGACACGGCCGTTTTGCGGGGGAATATCGGACGCTGTCCAACGTGTCATGAAGTTCGCCTTTGCCGAAGAAGTTGTCCTTGCATCTTCGACAAAGGTACGCCCGCGCCGGCCAAGCTCCATGCCCGAACCGGGAAGTTACTTGCCCAATCCTCCTATCCGCAGCACGCCTATCGCGGCGTTGCCTGGGCGAGAAGCGCCTTGAAGTTCATCACGTCGCGTTTGGGCGCCACACCGAACGAGCGCGTATACTCACGGCTGAACTGCGACGCGCTCTCGTATCCGACCTGATACGCGGCTTCGGAAACATTGGTTGCGTCCGATAGCATCAGCCGTCGTGCCTCGAGGAGTCGCAGCTGCTTTTGGTACTGCACCGGCGTCATCGACGTCATAGTCTTGAAATGGTGATGGAAGGAGGACGGGCTCATCCGCGCGACCTCGGCCAATTGCTCCACCCGGAGCGGCTCGTTGAAATGATCCCGCACGAAGTTGATGGCCCTGGCGACGCGCTCAGCATGCGTTTCGGGCAGCGCCAGCTTGGCGATCTCGGGCCCATAGGGGCCGGTCAACAGCCAATAGTAGAGTTCGCGCATGATCGCCGGAAACAGGACGGGGATGGCCTCGACGTTCTGCATCAGACGAACCAGGCGGGTCAGGCACTCCGTCAGCGGCTCATCCACCTTGCCCACGAACACACAGGAACTCGAAGCAGTGCTCGGCACTGGCGGCGACGCAAGCTGCTGCATGACGTCGCGCAGGATGGCCGTGTCGAACTCGATCGTCATGCCGAGATAAGGCGAGCTTGGCGTTGCCCCGACCATGCGGCCGATCGCCGGGATCTCGACGCTGACGATCAGGCATTCCATTTCGGTGTAGTTGAGCGTCGTTCCCCCGAAGAGGATCTCCTTTGCGCCCTTGAAGACGACGCACAGCGAGGGCCGATACATGTTCGGGACCGGCATGATCGTCTGGAACGAGCGCACGAGATTGACGCCCGGCATGCCGGTGTCGAACCGGCCTTGCCCCCCGCCCCGCGCGTCGACGAGATCCATGACCGCCGACATCAAGGCCGGCGGCGTCTGCACGCGAGGGCCATCGATTCCACCTGGAGGAAAAGGCAAGATTTCTGCGGTATCCGGCATTCTGGTCATGGACCGATCCTTCTAGCTTGAACGTGCCAGATCAAGCCAAGGTACGCAAATTATGTCACACATTCCCCAGGCGTCAAGAGGTGAAATCAACTCGTTTGTCAGTTGTTCTCGGCATTCATCGAGCAACAGTTCAGCAACATGGCGAGTGATATTCATTTATCCGCGCTTCTTTTTGCTATCTCCTTTCTTTGATGCCGCACGCGTTCGTTTTACCATCGTAATCACCGTGTGAATCTCGAAAGCAAATCTCAGCTGAATTGGGAGGCGAATGCACCCGTCATCGGTTTGCTATCCTATGCGCTGGACAGCACCGTCAAAGGGCCGACCGCGCTCGGAAAAGGCTGAATTCCTGGCGCTGGCGAGACCCCGGCCGAACGCCTCCCCGATCAGCAAGGCGCCGCCGCAGCCCCGCGGCGTCTTGGTCACCGTGGGCGACTGCACCCCCAACGGTCGTCCACGGTGGCCACCCACTCGTATCAAAGGACAAATGACGATGCGCCCGTTGCTTCGTATGACCATTGCCTCTGGCGCATTCCTGCCCGGCTTCGCAGTCGCGCAGGAAGTGCCCGCCAACAATGGCTCTCCCCGCGGGCAGATTGGAATAGGCGTCGGCGTAGCGCCCGAATATGACGGGTCCGACGATCTGCGCGCCATTCCCTTCCTGCTCGGCGACATTCGGTACCGCGGAGTGACCCTCGAACTTCGGGGTCTTCGCGGTCGCGTCGATCTGGCCTCGGATCCGCGTCTTTCGATTGGACCTGTGATTGGTCCGCGGTTGGACCGAAACGACGTCGGCGGACCGGCCGGCGCCTTGCCGGACATCGACATCGCCGTCGAGGCGGGCGGGTTCGTCGGGTACCGGTTCGGCGGCGACCAGCTCGGCCAAGGTTCGCTCCTGACGGAGATATCGGTCGTTCACGATGTCTCGCGGACGCATGATGGACTCCTCGCGACGGCGAGTGCCAGCTACGCCGCGGTACGCACGGCGGATACGTTCCTGTCGTTCGATGTGCAGACGACCTGGGCGAATGCCGACTATATGCGTACCTATTTCGGGATTGCGCCGGTTGACGCGACACAAAGCGGCCTGCCTGGCTATCGGCCCGGATCGGGATTCCGCGACGTTGGCGCAGGTCTCAGCATCGGCTATTATTTCACGCGACACTGGGGTGTTATTGGTCGGCTCGGTGCCAATTACCTCGTCGGAGACGCAGCCGACAGTCCGATTACCGATCAGGGCAGCCGTTGGCAGCCGCTGGGCGGCCTGGCTCTCTCCTACCGCTTCTAAAACGTCGATGGAAAAAACCACTTCCAACCGGCAGGGCACCGAGCAGATTCCCACGGGATCGTTCACACACAACACAGAGTGAACTTCCCCGGTGATGCGGATGGCCACTCCCCGTCGCCGATTAGCGGGGAGTGGGACGAGAGGCTGGGCCGCAGCTTCCGCCGTGAGCGAGCCCGGCATCGGACAGGGCGTGCCGCGGCCTGGCGCTGTTTCGTCAGCCCGTACGCGACGCCCGGGGTCTTGCAGGATCAGGCAAGTCTTCTGAAGGATCCGGTGTTCCCGTTCCGGCCGGCTCCGCCGTACCCTCTTGGTTATTCCCCTCTGAATAGAGTTTGCGATGGCCTTCAAGCTGCATGTGAATGGACGGACGCACCAGGTCGGCGATGACGGCCAGACGCCGTTGCTTTGGGTGCTTCGCGACACGCTCGGACTGACCGGCACGAAATATGGCTGCGGCATTGCCCAATGCGGGGCCTGTACCGTGCATATCGATGGGCAGCCGATGCGATCCTGCTCGCTGCCGCTCGAGATCGCCGCTGCGTCCACGATCATTACCATCGAGGCAGTTGCCGGGCCTGAGGCGGAAGCGGTACGTGCCGCATGGCTGGCACGCGACGTGCCGCAGTGCGGCTTCTGCCAGTCGGGGCAGATCATGAGCGCGGTCGCGCTGCTTCGCGCGAAACCGACCCCGACGGACGAGGACATCGATATCGCGATGAGCGGCAACATCTGCCGCTGTGCCACCTACAATCGCATTCGTGCCGCGATCCACGACGCCGCCGCGTCCCCCGCGGGAAAGACTAAAGCCGCATGAGCTGGTGGCGGCGATCCCGCGCCGACGAGCCGCGGCGGCGCCGCTTCCGCCTTGGCTGCCTGCCAGTGCTCGCGCTTGTCGTGTCAGCGCTCCTGCTCGCTCTGGCGATCGTGTTGCGGCCCCGCACCATGCCGGAGCCCGAACCCTTGCCCGCGGTGCCGAAGCGGACGGAGCTGACGGAGCTGCGGTCGGTGGCATCCTTCTCGAGAATCGCGGATCCTCAGGCGCGCTCGGTTGCGTTGTTCCAGGAGGCGGGCCGAGTGATCCAGCATCCGCGCTGCATGAACTGCCACCCCCGCGCCGATCGGCCCACCCAGACCGATGCCATGCAACCGCACCTCCCCTCGGTGTCGCGCGGCGCCGATGATGCCGGCGAGGTGACGCTGCGCTGCTCGACGTGCCACCGCGACAAGAACTTCGAAGCCTCCGGCGTGCCCGGGAGTCCCAAGTGGAAGCTCGCGCCGACCGAGATGGCCTGGCAGGGCAAGACGCTTGGCGAGATCTGCCGCCAGATACTCGACCCCAACCGCTCGCACATGACCCGCGAACAGCTGCTGCATCACATGGCGCAGGACGAGCTGGTGGGCTGGGCATGGCATCCCGGCGGCAAGCGCACTCCCGCCCCCGGCACCCAGGCAGAGTTCGGCGCCATCATCGCAGCCTGGCTCAAAACGGGTGCGCGATGCCCGGCCTGAGCCCCTCGCCACACAGGAGCATCGCATGACCGAGCAGTCGCCTCCACCCAAGGGGCGTCTTCAAATGACGCGCCGTCGCATGATCCTTGGGGGTTCGCTGGTCGGAGGCGCGCTCGTCGTCGGCTATGCGGCGACGCACCCAACGGAGCTTGGCGGCGTACTTCTGAGCGGCGGCGGGACAGATCCCGAGCCGAGCGCTTTCGGCTCCTTCATCCGCATCGCACCCGACGGCTGGGTCACGATCGTGAACAAGCAGCAGGAACTGGGCCAGGGCATCCATGCCGGTATCGCCGCACTGATCGCCGAAGAGCTCGATGCCGACTGGGACCGGGTGCGCGTGGTCGATGCCCGCAGTAACTTTCGGGCCTATGGCATGCAGATAACCGCGGGCTCCCGGTCGCTGTCTTCAAACTGGGACGAAATGCGCACGGCGGGCGCGGCGGCGCGCGCGATGTTCGTCGAGGCGGCAGCACTGCGCTGGCAGGTGCCGCCGCGGTTGATCGAGGTGCACGACGGCATCGTCTCGCACCCCGCCTCAAATCGCACCGCGCCCTTCGCCGATCTGCTCACCGACGCCGCGCGCCGAACGCCGCCGCAGTCGCCGGTGCTCAAGCAAGCGAAGGACTACCGGCTGATCGGCACCGATCGCGTACGGCGCAAGGACGTGCTGCCCAAGATCACCGGCGCCCAGGTCTATACGCAGGACGTCCGGCGCCCCGGACTCCTCGTCGCGATGGTTGCGCACAGCCCGCGCTTTGGCGGGCGGCTCGCGCGGTTCGACATATCCGACGCGCGAAAAGTTAAAGGCGTTGTCGACGCCTTCGCAATTGAGACCGGGGTTGCAGTGATCGCCGAGAGCAGCTTCGCGGCGAAGCGAGGGCGCGACGCGCTGCGCATCGAATGGGACGACAGCGAGGCGGAGACGCGGTCGACCCCAGAGATCGTCCGCCACTATCACGAGATCGCGGCAGGGCGCACCAATCTTGAGCCTGCCGACTTCGCGATGAAGGGCGAGGACGCAGCTATGCCCTTCACAGGTGCGATAGCCGAGTTCGCGTTCGACTTTCCCTATCTGGCGCACGTACCGATGGAGACGCTCGATTGCGTGGCCCAGGTAGAGGGCTGGAATGTGTCGATCACCTCGGGTGCGCATCTGCCCACCGTCGACCAGGTCTATGCCGCCGGGATCGCGAGAACCATTCCGGGTAAGGTCGATCTCGAGGTGGTGCCGGCGGGCGGCTCGTTCGGACGGCGCGGGGGACCAACCTCGGACTATGTCGTCGAAGCGGTGCGGATCGCCAGGCGGACGAGCGGGCGCCCGATCAAACTGATCTGGACGCGCGAGGACGAGATGGCGGGCGGCTACTACCGCCCTATGTCGCATCATCGCGCCTCGGTGCAGCTGGGCGCCGACGGACTTCCCGCGCGCTGGCGCTTCCGCAGCGTTTGCCAGGCGCTCGTGCCCTTCGGTGGCAATCCGCAGGCGGTCGAGGGTATCGCCAACTCGCCCTATCTGGCGAGCGCATCGAGCGTAGACGGCAAGCTCTTCAGTCCCAGCTTTCCGGTCCCGGTCTCGTTCTGGCGCTCCGTCGGCCATTCGTACACCGCGATGGTGATGGAGCACATCATCGACCAGCTCGCCCGACGAGCAGGGCGCGACCCCGCGGAATACCGCCGTGCGCTCTATCGAAAGGCCGGGGCGACGCGGCAAATCGCCGTGCTCGACGAGCTGTGCCGGAAGGCCGGCTGGGGTACCCCGCTGGAACCGGGCTGGGCACGGGGGCTTGCCGTCCATGAAACCTTCGGAACCGTCATCGGTCAGGTTGCGGAAGTGCGCATCGACCAGGGCCGCCCGACGGTTCGGCGCGTGATCGCCGTCGTCGATTGCGGCATCGCCGTGTCGCCGGACCAGATCGCGGCGCAGATGGAGGGCGGGATCGGTTTCGGCCTGTCTGCCGCGCTTTACGGGGCGATGACACTCGACAAAGGCGTCGTTCAGGAAACCAACTTCGACACGCATCCCGTTCTCCGAATGAACGAGATGCCGACCGTCGAGACACACATAATCCGATCCGCCAGCCGCCCCAGCGGCATGGGAGAGCCTGGCGTGCCACCGATCGCGCCCGCCGTCGCCAATGCACTCCTCGCCTTGACCGGAAAAGCGACACGATCGCTGCCGTTCCTACCGACAGGCGAGGTAAGCAAAGCTGGCCAATCCTCGACAGGCCCAGCCACTTGACGCGTTTCGCACCGAGCCTTCCAGCGACCACGCTCGATGGCTGCATCCCGGCAGCGCGTCGTCCCGGAGACGGGTGCCACCTGTGCCAAGGCGACGCGGTGAACCCATCGGCGCTTCTGCCGGCTGCACATCGGCGAAAGGGTTCGTAGCATGCCCGCCTCTCGGTCCAGAACGAATGACGGTTCGCTGAGGCGCCTCATCTTTCCGGGCCTCGCGCCCTTCTATCGCGCTGGCGAGCAAGCCGCCTACGCGCTGCTCCGGATCGCTTTCGGGCTAACCATGGTAACGCACGGGATTCCGAAGCTCACCGGCACTGCGCATGGTTCGATGGCCGATCCGCTGCAAGGTTCGACCAACCTGATCGCCAACGTGCTCGGGCTGCCCTTTGCCCCGGAGCTCGCCTGGTGCGTAACGATCCTGGAGGCCTTCGGCGGGCTTGCGCTCGCTCTTGGGCTCGCAACCCGCTTCGTCGCCCCGATGTTCGCGATCCAGGCAGCCGCGATCTGCATCGCGCTCGCACCGACCTATCCATGGATCGATCGCGGCACCGAATATCCCTTGATCCTCGGCTTCGTCGCGCTGTTCATTGCGATGCGCGGCGGCGGCCGCATGTCGATCGACGCGCGGCTTGGGCGTGAATTGTGAGGGGCCGGACCAGCAGCGCGCCTTCGAACAGGGCGCGGGATGAGCAGGCCGGTTCAGCGCGTCATTTCAGGCCCGACACCTGTTCGCCCGGCTCGCCTGACAGCAGCTGGCGACTCGCCGGCCCAGAGCTTGAATGCCCGCCCGAACGCCGCTCCCGAGCGGTAGCCAGCGAGCTTCGCAATCTCCTTAAGCGACAAACGGGCTTCACCGAGGTGTCCGGCCGCCACGAACATGCGCCAGTCGCGCAGATATTCGATCGGACCCCGCCCGACGAGCAAGCTGAAGCGCTCGGCAAATTGCGAGCGGGACGCTCCGACTTCGGCCGCGAGCACGCCGACCGTCCAGGCGCGCGCCGGCTCCGCGTGCATGAGCGACAGCGCGCGACCGACCACGGGGTCACTGAGCCCTTGCAGCCACCCTGCGTCCTCGCGCCCGCTGCAGGCGAGGCGTTCGCGCACCGCTTCGATGAACAAATAGTCGGCAAGCCGCGCAGCCACAAGGCGAGCACCGGGCGCGCCTGCCTCGATCTCATGATCGATCGTCTTCGCTATGGCCTTGATCGTGTCCCGCGTGCGGTCGGTCGTACCACGCAGGATCAACAGGTCTGGAAGCGCCGAGAGCAGCGGATTTCGCCGGCGGTCGGTGAACTCGAATATGCCGGACAACAATCGCGTGACCGCCGGGCCCGCGGGCCCAAAACGGAGGATGTGGGGCTTGATGTGGATGCCCGGCCGCCAGTTCGGCAAGCCCATGTCGGAGGCGAGCCGATGGAAGGGCGCAGCTTCGGCATCCGGCGCCGAGAGAAGCAGGTGAGCCTCACCGCGCGGCAGGATGGCCATCTCGCCAGCGCTCAGTCGCACGAGGTCGCCCTCGTCGTGACCGACCCACGCTTCCCCCTCGAGTACGAAGTGAAATGGGGCGCCACCGAGGCAGTCCTTCGCGAAGCCCCAGCCCTCGGTGAGCTCCATGCGGGAGAATACCGAGCTACGCAGCTTCAGACCCTCGAGCACCTGATCGATCGCGTCCAAGTCAGCCTCATTCAACACATCGCCCGTCGGCGCATCTTCAAAGGCGCTACCCTAGCGGAGGCGCTTGCCGCGTCGATGTTAAGACCACCGTCGCCGGACGATCGCGACAAACTTCCGGACGACGCGACATATCCCGTCCAGCAGCCTGAACAGCTATGTCATACGCAGGAGGATGATCTATGAATCAGGCCGACGACGACACATCTCCTCATGCTCATTTGCACCTCGATGCACTCACCGTAAGTCGCCGCGACACTCTGCAGGGAGGTGTCGGACTCGCGCTTGCACCGCTTGCTCCCGCGCCGGCGGCGGCGCAGGACAGCGGCCTGCCAGGCGGAGCGCCCGCGTTGCCCGCCGTCCATCGCCTCCGGCTCAGCACCACCGTGAACGCAAAGCCCTTCGAAGGGGAAATTGATGCCCGTTCATCGCTGCTTGATCTGCTGCGCGAGCGGCTGAGCCTCACCGGCACCAAAAAAGGCTGCGACCATGGCCAGTGCGGCGCCTGCACCGTGCATGTCGACGGCCGGCGCGTCGCTTCCTGCCTGACGCTCGCGGCAAAGGTGCAGGGCCGCGAAGTGCTTACCATCGAAGGCTTGTCCGACGGCGAGCAACTGCACCCGATGCAGCAGGCATTCATCGACCATGATGCGCTCCAGTGCGGCTATTGCACGCCCGGCCAGATCATGGCCGCCGTCGCGCTGGTGCAGGAGGGTAACGCGAATTCGAAAGAGCGGATCCGCGAATATATGAGCGGAAATATCTGCCGCTGCGGTGCATATGTCGGCATCGTCAGGGCAATCGAGGATGCCGCCCGCAAGATGCGGAGGTCCTGATGCAGCCGTTCAGCTATGCAAGCCCACGGACTGTCGAGGAAGCGATCGCCGCCTTCGGGCGTGTCGGCCCTGGCGCGAGCTATATCGCGGGCGGGACTTCGCTTTACGACATGATGAAGCTCGACATTGCCCGCCCGCGCCACCTTATCGACGTAACCCGGATCGAGGGGCTCGACCGGATCGAGACCGGCGGCGAGATGCTGCGTTTCGGCGCGCTCACACCGATGAGTGTGGTTGCAGCGGACCGAACCGTCTCGCGTGACTATCCCGTGCTCACGGAATCGCTCTGGAAGGCAGCGTCGCAGCAATTGCGTAACATGGCCACGGTGGGCGGCAATCTGCTCCAGCGCACGCGATGCGTCTACTTCAGGAATGGCACCGGCAATCCCTCCGCCGTCGGCGTCTATCCCTGCAACAAACGCGAGCCGGGCAGCGGCTGCGCGGCGATCGGTGGGCTCGACCGCGGCCAGGCAGTGCTAGGTCAGAGTCAGTCGTGCACCGCGGTCAGCCCGGGCGACTGGCCGGTCGCGCTAACGGCGCTCGATGCGTCGGTCGAACTCTTTGGTTCGGCTGGAGCGCGAACGGTTCCGGTTGCCGAGCTCTACCGGCCTCCGGGCGATACGCCGCATCTGGAATTCACGCTTCAGCCGGACGAGATCATCACCGCAATCCTGGTGCCCAAGACTTCCGCCGGGCGCCGCTCGACCTATCACAAGATCCGCGATCGCGAGAGCTACGCCTTCGCGCTCGCCTCCGCGGCGGTAGCACTCGACATGGACGGCGAGCGGGTTCGACGGGCGCATGTCGCGTTGGGCGGCGTCGCCACCCGTCCCTGGCGCGCTGCCGGAGCCGAGCGGCTGCTCGCCGGTCAGCAACTGACACGCGAAACCGCGCTCGCTGCCGGACGCGCCGCATTCAGCGGCGCGCGCCCGGGCCGGCACAATGGCTTCAAGCTCGAGCTCGGCGCGCGCACCGTCGCCGATGCACTGATGATTGCCGCGGAAAGGACCGCCTGATGCCCGCCGCTCCCTTTGAAGATCGCGCCCGCTTCGACGCGCGCGACAAGGTCATCGGACGCACCGTTTATAGCGCCGACGTCCAGTTGCCGAACATGCTCTATGCAATGGCGGTACCGGCGACGATCGCCAAGGGCCGGATCGTGGAGGTCTCGACCGACGACGCGCTGCGGGTGCCGGGCGTCGTCCGGGTGCTGACGGCGGCCGATTTCGGCAAGCCGGCGCCACCGCCGCCGGGCGCGCAGGGCCTGGGTGCGGCGCCCGCCACACCGACGATCGTGCCCGAGATCGCCTATCGCGGCGCGCCGATCGCGCTGGTGGTCGCCGAATCGATCGAGGCCGCGATCGAGGGCGCCGAGGCGATCCGCGCCCGATACGCGGCCGCGCCGTCCTTCTCCCCGACGATCACCAGCACCGGTGCGATGCACCAGCCGGTCGAGCCGACCGAAGCCGGCAATGCCAAAGCCGCGATGCAGCGCGCGACGACTATCGTCGAGGTCGAGTATGACTGCCCGGCGCAGCACCACAATGCTATCGAACTGCTTTCGACCGTTGCGGTCTGGTCCGGCGGACGGCTGACCATCTACGAAGCGGCACAGGGCGCGCAGGTGGTGAAGGCGAACGTCGGCAAGGCGCTCGCGATCGATCCCGCCGTCATCGACGTGAAGTCGATCTATATCGGCGGCGGCTTCGGCCAGAAAGGCACCCCGCAGCGGCAGGCTCCGCTGGTCGCCCGAGCGGCAATGTTACTCGGGCGGCCCGTCAAGCTGGTGATGCCGCGCGGACAGGTGTTCCACAACGCATCGTTCCGTCCGCGCAGCCGTCACAAAATCAAGCTGGGGGCCGACGCCCGCGGCAAGATGATCGCGGTGGAATACGACGCCGATCACCAGCAGTCCCGCTTCGGCCATTTTCCGCCCGAATATCACGAGTCTCAGCCGCAGATGTACGGCATCGCCGACTATCACGGAACCGCGGCGAATGTGCGGATCGACACCCAGAACCCGGGTTATATGCGTGCGCCCTTCCCGCATCCCGCGTCCTTCGCGTTCGAAGGTGCAGTGGACGAGCTGGCATATAAGCTGGGCAAGGATCCCGTCGCTTTCCGCCTCGCACATGACGCGACCGTGGACCCAATCAACGGCAACCCGCTATCGTCGCGATTCCTCAACGAGTGCATCGCGGAAGGCGCGCGGCGTTTCGACTGGAAACGAAGGAGCCCCGAGCCGGGTTCGATGGTGCTGCCCGACGGAACGCTAGTGGGCCTAGGTGTCGGCTGCGGCGCCTATCCGGCCATCACTAGCGCCAATATGGCGAAGCTGAGGGTCGCGGCGGACGGCACCACGCGCTTCTCGGTATCTGCGCATGAAATGGGCCAGGGCATTCGCACGGTGATTGCCGCTGCGCTGCTGCGTGCGCTCGACATCGATCCGGAAAAGATCGACCTGCGGATCGGCGATACCGCGGCAATTCCGCAGCACCTCACCGCTGGCTCTTGGGGCACCGCCAGCGTGCTTCCCGCGGTTGACGCCGCGGCGGCGAAGCTGAAGGCCGCCTTTGCCGAACTGCTCGCCGGGCGGCAGATCCGCGGCAACCTGCATCGCCAGCTCGCGGCTGTTCGGCGGCCGTATATCGAGGTCGAGGTGGCGACCCTCGCCCCGGGCCAGGACCCGAAGGTGCTGGAGGGATTGCGCGGCTATGGCTACGCGCTGGCCGGGCCCGAATATCCGAAATTCACCAGCTTCAGCTACATCGCCCATTTCGCCGAAGTTCATGTCGAGCCGCGGACCCGGCGGGTGAGAGTACCGCGGGTGGTCAGCGTGGTCGACTGCGGCCGTGTGATCTCCCCGCGCACCGCGGAAAGCCAGGTTCGCGGCGGCGTGATATGGGGCATCGGATCGGCACTGCGCGAGGAAACGGAACTCGACCCGAGATACGGGGGCTGGCTCAACAACGACCTCGCCGATTATGTCGTTCCAGTAAACGCAGACGTCGGCGAGATCGAGGTCGCCTTCATCGACCGGCCCGATCCGCTCCTCAACGCAACAGGCGCCAAAGGCTTGGGCGAGGTGGCCCTGGCCGGCGCATCCGGCGCGATCGCGAACGCGATCTTCCACGCCACCGGCAAGCGCATCCGCCGCATGCCCATCCGCATCGAGCACCTTCTGTAGAACTCGTCTTGTGAGCACCTGCAACGCGCAGCAATGAACGGCGACGGCTCGGTTCGAAAGGCTCGGGAGTGGGTCCGGCGCCATCAGGAGACCGTTTTTGAGACCCGCACCCGGACAAGCCCCCGCCCTCCGGGGGGCAGAGAGTCGGAATCATTTGAGCGAGGACCACATGGCGCTCGCCGCTGCGCGTCGTCCCGGCGTCGCCCTGGCGACGGTCGTCGGGATTTCGGGCAGCTTTTCGCGCAGGCTCGGCGCCCAGCTTGCGGCTCGCACCGATGGGTCCATTGCAGGCAACCTCTCGGACGGGTGCCTCGAACAGCAGCTTGCGCGCGACGGGCGTGAGGCAACAGTTGCCGAGGTGCGGCGCTATGGCAGTGGTTCCCCGCTGATCGATTTCCGTCTCCCCTGTGGGGGTGGTCTCGACATCCTCATCGATCCCGAGCCGGACAGGGCAGCCTGCAGGGCTGCGGTCGAAGCGTTGGCCGCGCGGCGCCCGGCCACGCTCGCCCTTCCTCCTAACGGCCTGCTCGAACAGCGCAGGTACATCCCCTCCCTGAGGGTGCGCGCGTTCGGAGAGCCCGCAGAACTGACAGCATTCGTCTCAGTCGCACAAGCGGCGGGCATACCCGTCGAGGGGATCGAAAAGGAGCAGCTGTCTCTTGGTCGCCGGAGCGACAGAGAGCCTGTCGATGCCTGGACCGCGGTGGTCATGCTGTTCCACGACCGTGAATGGGAGCTCGCGCTGCTCGAGGAGGCGCTCGAAAGCGATGCCTTCTACATCGGCGCACAGGGAGGAGCAAAAGCACGTGACAGGCGGATCGACGAAATGCGGCGGCGCGGGAGGGGCGAGTCGACGCTCGCACGCGTTCGGTGTCCCATTGGGTCTTCGCCCGGGAGCCGTACGCCGGCGGCGTTGGCGCTTTCGGTGCTTGCCGAGATCGCCGGCGAGTATGAGCGCCTTCATCCCATCGGCTGACTGAACTCGCGTACCATCGAGACTCTCGCCGCAATCATCCTCTGGGCGTGCCCCACCCTGTCGCTGGTGCCAACCAAACAAGTTCAGCATCAAACGAGGACTACTTTCGCTTGTTCGCAGTGCTTGGGACTGGCGCTCCTCCGCACGAGTCGTAGCGATGATAGGAATTCCCCCGTTTCACCGGCTGCAAAACGGAATATTGACTACGAGCGCCTGGCCGCTGTCGGGGTGCGCCATTCGGCCTGCCAATGGCGGAGTTGGGCGCCCGCTAGCTGCTGGCGTCGGAGCGGCCCATCCTCCATTGAAGCAGGCCGCCCCACGGTTAGATCTCTATTCGTTCTGCGAGGATCAGAGCATCTTCAATGTCGACGCGGAGGTATCGAACGGTGTTCTCGATCTTCGTATGGCCCAGCAGGATCTGGATCGCACGAAGGTTCCCGGTGACCTTGTAGATCATTGATGCTTTGGTGCGCGAAGCGAGTGCGTGGCGTATTCGGTACGGCGGAGTCCGACTGCATCGATCCACTCATCCACTAGCCGAGCATATTGTCTCGTGCTGAGGTGGCTGGTGTGGTCGACCCGGCTCGGAAAAGCGTAGTCGTGAACACTGCCACCGCGCCGCTCCAGCCAGGCAAGCAAGCAAGCAAGCAAGCAAGCAAGCAAGCAAGCAAGCAAGCAAGCAAGCAAGCAAGCAAGCAAGCAAGCAAGCAAGCTTGCTCTGACATCAGCCGTCAACTCGAATTGGACGGGGCGCCCGGTCTTCTGCTGAATAACGATCGCCCTGGTCCTGATATCGGCTCCGGAAACAAGCTCGCCGATCTTGATCTTCACCAGATCGCAACCTCGCAGCTTGCTGTCGATCGCGAAGTCGAAAAGCGCCCTATCGCGAAGCCGGCCTTCCCGATCCAAAAAGAAGCAGACGGCCCAGATTTGCTTCTACGTTAGCGGTCGCTTGGTGCCGACTGTTTTGCCCGAGTTCCAAGCTGGCCGGCACTGCGCAGCAGCCACGGCCGAAATTGGCCGTAGAGAGAACGCGATGACGTAGATTGGCTTCTTAAGCCGCCGCCCGGCATGTACCGACCTTGATCGGCCGTTCATCACGCTGCGCCATCGTCCGATAGTGTTCGTCAAACCAGCCATAGAAGGTCCAATCGCCAGTTACCGGCAGTAGGTGGATCAAGCGGCTGTACGATCTGCCCAATCTCGCCTGCGTAGTGATTTGTTCGTGATAGCGGGCGGAGAGTAGGCGGCCCCTTCCAGCGGCGCGACGTCGGCGCCGGGTGGGACGATCTCGTCGATGCGGTCGAGCACCTCGTCGCTGAGCTGAACGATGGCGCCGCTCAGCAACCCGTCCAGCTGATCCTCCGTGCGCGGACCAATGATAGCGGCCGTTAGCGCCGGATGCGATATGACGAAGGCCAGTGCCATGTGCATCAGCGAGATGCCGGCACTCTCTGCCAGCGGAATGAGTTGCTCGACCGCATCGAGGCTGCCTTCGTCGGACATCGCTTTCGGGAAGAACTTTGCGCGAAGCGAATCCGGCGTCCGCTCGCCCTTGCGGTACTTGCCGGTGAGCATGCCCTTGGCGAGCGGGCTCCACGCCATCACGCCCATGGCGTAGCGCTGGCAGGTCGGCAGCACCTCGCGCTCGATCGCCCGATTGAGGATCGAATAGGGTGGCTGTTCGGTGCGGAAGCGTGCGAGGCCACGACGCTCGGCGATGTGCTGTGCCTCGACGATGTCGGACGCGGGCACGGTGGAGGCACCGAACGCCCGGATCTTGCCCGCGCGCATCAGGTCGGTGAGCGTCGACAGGATTTCTTCGACGTCGGTGTCGGCCGGCATGCGGTGCACCTGATAGAGATCGATATGATCGGTCCCCAGCCGCCGCAGCGAACCCTCGACGGCCTGGACGATCCAGCGGCGAGATCCGCCCTGCTGGTTGGGATCCTGCCCCATCGAGCCGGTGAATTTGGTGGCGAGCACGACACGATCGCGGCGACCCTTGAGCGCCTTGCCCACGATCTCCTCGGACTCGCCGTCGCTGTAGCGGTCGGCGGTGTCGATAAAGTTGATGCCGAAATCCAGCGCCTTGTGGATGATGCGGGTGCAATCGTCATGGTCGGCATTGGCCATCTTCCCAAACATCATGGCACCGAGACAATAGGAGCTTACCTTGATGCCGGTCCGCCCGAGGGGTCGATAGTGCATGGCTGTCTCCTGTGTTTCGCCTTGCCCGGACCGTCCCCGAACACTATCAGAGGCTAATCGGAACGCGCTCCGCTTTATAATCGGAACATGTTCCGGATAGCAACAGGATTATGATGCCTGACGCCGATAACACTGGGCACAATGCCGGCGAGAGTCAGTTGGCTGGCAAGCGCGTGCGTGCCGACGCACAGCGCAATCTGCTAGCAATCCTCCACGCGGCCAAGGAAGTGTTCGCGGCATCCGGCGTCGATGCACCGGTGCGCGACATTGCCGAGCGCGCAGGCGTCGGGGTGGGCACGCTCTATCGCCACTTCCCTCGCCGAGCCGACCTCATCGCGGCCGTGTTCCGCCAGGAGATGGATGCCTGTGCGGATGAGGCCGATTCGCTCGGCGCCAACCTCGCGCCGTTCGACGCCTTGGCGATCTGGATGCGGCGTTTTGTGGAGCTTGCCGTCACCAAGCAGGGCCTCGCCAAGGCATTGCATTCAGGCGACCCGGCGTTCGAGGCGCTGCCCGCGCGCCGCGAAGAGCGGCTGATGCCGGCATTCCGGCGGCTGTTCGATAATGCGGTGGCGGCAGGCGCCATCCGGGACGACATCAACGCGGACGAGTTCGTGCGCGCCGCTGCAAGCCTGTGCCTGTCCGTTCCCGACAGCGACCAGAGATCGGCGCAGCGGCTTGTCGGACTTTTGGTCGATGGACTGCGTGATCCGTCCGGCGCCAGCGATTCCTAAGTGTAGGTCTGAAAGCAGCAGGACTGCTCGCCACCTGTGGACATGGCCGTAAGCTGCCAGTAGGGGGTGCGCCCGATGTCCGCCGCTGGGCGTGCGGCGTTGCACGCGAACGGACGGCGGCTTTCGGGCGCGCCGATCGGCAGGCTGAACGGCGAGTATTGGGGCGCCTTGTTGACGCACGGCCAGCAGGCGCGGGATCAATGCGAGACATTGAAACAGCGGTCTCGTCTATCGCTTTCAGCTCGACCGAGTAGGATCGGTGACCGGGTCTAACTCGCGCGCATCGGGCGTGCGCGCCGCAGGAAGCGAGCCGGTCTGGCGTTCGATTCGGCGGTGCACGACCGGGGCCCTGCCATCGATCTGAAGCGCGCGCAGGTCGCTGCTGTTGGCGTCATCGGCACGGGTGCGGCGCTGATTGTGGCGGACATAATCGACCCAGGTCGCGACATGATAGCGCTCGATCCAGAGTTCAGGTTCTTCGAGGTCGCGCAGCAAGCTCCAATGGCGTGCGCCATCGCGCCGCCGAATCCGCCGCCGCTCGCTCATCACGGTCAGGAACCGCGGAATATCCCCTTCTGCGATGCGATGCTCGATGGTAATGACGATCGGCCCGCTGCGCGGCTCGACTGCGACCCTAGGCTGCGGCTCGCGCCAGTTGTCGCGCGGATCGAGATCGAGCTGATTGATCGCCGGCACGGCAAAGCGCAGACCGGCAACAATGCCAAGGAGCTGCGCGCCACCGGCGGCGAACAGCGCTATCGACAGTCCCTGCTGCTCGGCAATGAGCCCGAACAACCAGCTTCCCCCCGCCATGCCGCCGAACGCCGCCATCTGGTAGAGGGCGAGCGCGCGCGCAACGACCCAGCGCGGCGAGGCCATCTGGACGCTGACGTTGAAGGTCGACAATGCGCTTACCCAGCCCGCGCCGGCAAGGACCAGCGCGAGCAAGGTCAGCGGCAGGCCGAAGTCAAGCGCCACTAGTCCTGCGCCGACGGCGAGCGCGAGCGATGCCAGTCGCACCAGCGCTTCGGTCGAGAGCATTTGCCGCAGCCGCCGCGAGCCCACCGCTCCGATCACCGCTCCTGCCCCGAACCCGCCAAGGAGCAAGCCGTAGGTAAGCGGTCCGCCGCGGACCAGGTCGCGCGCAATGAGCGGCATCAGCGCCGGCAGGGCGCTGGCCGCAAACCCGAACAGAGCGGCGCGCGCGAGCACCACGCGGATACTGGGCGAAAGGCCGACATAGCGGAGGCCGGCAGCCATTGCGACGCCGAGCCGTTCGCGCGGCAGACGCCGTTCCGGCAGATTGGGCTTCCAGCGCAGCAGGACGACGATGAGACCGAGATAGCTCACGGCATTGGCGAAGAATGCTGCGGCCGCGCCGGCGATCGCGACGATCACGCCGCCAAGCGCCGGGCCCGTGCTGCGCGCGATGTTGAAGCCCATGCTGTTATAGGCGACCGCGTCGGGCAGCATCGCGCGCGGGACCATGTCGCCGACCGAGGCTTGCCAGGCCGGCCCGTTGATCGCGGTGCCGCACCCGATCAGGAAAGTGAAGAAGAGCAGCGACCAGGGCGTGATCCAGCCGAGCCAGCTGCCCAGCGCAAGGGCGGCCGAAACGAGCAGCATGAAGCTCTGCGCGGCGAGCATGACCCTCCGCCGGTCGAGATTGTCGGCTACCGCGCCCGCCCATAGCGAGAGCAGCATGATCGGCAGGCTGGTCGAGGCCTGAACCAGCGCGATCATCTGCGGCGAAGCACCAAGGCCCGTCATCATCCACGACGCGCCGACCGACTGGATGAGCCCTCCAAAGTTCGAGACCAGGCTTGCCAGCCAGACGGCGCGGAACAGCGGGACTGCAAAGGGGCTGGCAGACGCTTGCGGCATGCCGCTCCTCAATGCCGCAGATCAGGAACCGATCCAATTATTCACGTGTGGAGATCGGACGTGCCGGTCACAGGCCGCGGCTGGCACCGAGCGCAAGACCGTCATGATCGACGCAACTTACCTGAAGGCGCACCGCACGGCATCGAACCTGGCGGCAAAAATGGGGATCTCAGGCGCCTGATCGGTCGAAACAAGGGCGGCATGAATACCAAGCTCCATGCCGTCACCGATGCCAAAGGTCGCCCCTTGAGCTTCTTCATGACCGCCGGCCAGGTCAGCGACTATATCGGCGCGGCCGCTCTGCTGGACGAATTGCCCAAGGCGCAGTGGCTGCTGGGCGATTGCGGCTATGAGGCCGACTGGTTCAGGGATGCCTTGCAAGCCAAGGGCATCAAGCCCTGCATACCAGGCCGGAAATCGCGCAACGAGCCCATCAAATTACGACAAACGTCCGTTACAGGCGCCGCAACCGCATCGAAATGATGTTCGGCCGCCTGGAGGACTGGCGCCGCGTCGCCACACGCTACGATCGATGCCCAACCGCCTTCTTCTCCGCCATCGCGCTCGCCGCCACCGTCATCTTCTATGATCAACGAGTCCTGACCCTAATGATGTGAGCCGATAAAAATTTCAGAAGTATGTCGGTTTTGTGAAAACCGTTCGTCTTCCCTGGGAGAGCTCGCGGCGATGGACCGCCAGCTAAACAGGGGGTCACATGACGCGATTTGGTAGTGTAGTCGGCGCTTGCGCAGCAATCCTCGTCCCCGCGGCCGCCTGGGCACAAACCGCGCCGCCGGTCCAGACCGAGGCGCCTGCTTCAGACGATAGCGGAGAGATCATCGTCACCGGATCGCGCATCGACCGCAATTTCGACACTCCAACCCCGACGCTCACCATCACCGCCGAGGACCTGTCGGTCGGCGCGCGTCCCAACGTCGCAGCCGCGCTCAACGATCTGCCGCAGTTCCGCGCGACCACCTCGGCGCAGACCACCGGCACCAACACCGGCGCCGGCAATGCGCCGGTCGACCTGCGCGGCTTGGGCATCAACCGCACGCTGGTGCTGGTCGATGGCCGCCGCATTGTCAGCGACAATGATCTCAACACTATTCCCAACGTGATGATCCGCAGTGCTCAGATCGTGACCGGCGGCGCCTCCGCTGCCTGGGGTTCCGGCGCGGTGGCCGGCGTCGTCAATATCGGCATCGACGAGAAGTTCAGCGGTTTCCAGCTCGGCGCTGAGGCGGGCCTCTCGACCTATGGCGACGCCGCGCAGCACCGCTTCGAGGGCAAGGCCGGATTCGGCTTCGCCGAAGGCCGCGGCCACTTCGTGATCGGCGGCGAATATTTCAACAGCGACGGCATCGTGCCCAAGGTCACGCGTGAGAAGATCGGGCGCTGGGCGTCGTTCGACGGCGCGATGACGCCGGACGTTGGCTTCTCCACTTCGGCCTATGGCGGCCTGATCACCTCCGGCGTGCTGGCGGGCAAGGCGTTCAATCCCGATGGCTCGCTGCGCGACTTCGACTATGGCCGGGTGGTCGGCGGCTACATGACCGGCGGCGAGGGCCCGTCGAACGATGATCTGAGCCCGCTGATGACGCCGCAGCGCCGCTATAGCGCGCTCGGCCGCCTGACCTTTGACGTCACCCCGTCGATCAAGGTGACCGCCGAGCTGCGCCACTCGCGCATGTACAACAACTATGTCTGGTTCGGCGATCATGTGCAGGGCACGGCGACCTCCGGAATCCGCATCCGCTCGGACAACGCCTTTCTTTCCGACGAGGTGCGCACCGCGCTGGTAGATGCCGGCGAGGACGGCTTCTACATGGGCCGCTTCAACGCCGACCTGTCCTATCCGTCGATCGATTTCGAGCGCAAGGTGACGCAGGGCACGCTGGCGCTCGACGGAAAGGTCGGCTCGAACCTGCGCTGGAGCGCCTATTATAGCCACGGCGAGTACCAGAACAACATCGACACCCCCGGCTTCCTGCTGACCCAGGAGTTCGCCAATGCGGTGGATTCGGTGACTGGGCCGGGCGGCACGCCGATCTGCCGGATCGCGCTGTCCAACCCGGGCACCAATTGCGTTCCGATCAACCTGTTCGGCCTGGGCGCCCCTTCGCAGGAAGCGATCGACTATGTGACGGGCACGCCGAGCCAGCGCGGCACGACCAAGCTCGACGTCGGCGGGGTCAGCCTGCGCGGCGAGCCGTTCGCGCTTCCCGCCGGCCCGGTCTCCTTCGCGGTCGGCGTCGAGGCGCGCCGCGAGGGCATCACCCAGACCGTCGGCGCGCTGGACGCCGCCAAAGCGTTCCGCACCTTCAGCTTCTCGGCGATGTCCGGCAGCTTCACCGTGAAGGAGGCGTTCGGCGAAGTGCTGGTGCCGCTGATCCACAATACGCCACTGCTGCGCCAGCTCGAATTCAACGGCGCAGTGCGCGTCAGCGACTACAGCACGACCGGCTCGATCTGGTCATGGAAGCTCGGTGTCACCAACGAGTTCTTCCCTGGCTTCCGCGGCCGGGCGACGCGCTCGCGCGACATCCGCTCGGCCAATCTGAGCGAGCTCTACACCCAGACGACGACCGGATATAACACGATCTACGATCCGGTGACCCAGCAGAACGTCTATGTGCTGAGCAACGGCGGCGGCAATCCGGACCTGGAGCCGGAAAAGGCCGACACCTGGACCTTCGGCTTCACCTATTCGCCGCCCGCAGTTTCGGGTCTCAACATGTCGGTCGACTATTTCGACATCGACGTGGACGACGTCATCACCACCATCGCCGCGCAGGACCTTGTGACGCGCTGCTACAACGGCAACACCGCACTGTGTGCGCGCGTCGAGCGCGATGCCAACGGGACGATCGTCCGCACCATCTCCACCTTCGTGAACTTGGCGAACTACAAGACCAACGGCATCGATGCCGAGGTCTCCTACATCCTGCCGCTGAATCGCTTGTTCGACTCAGCCGAGGGCAGGATGAAGGTCCGGGTACTGGGTACTTGGGTCAACAGCCTCACCACCGACGACGGTGTGGTGAAGCTCGAATATGTCCGCTCGCAGGGCTATTCGTTCGGCCTCGGCGTGCCGGCGTGGCGGGTGAACGGCTCGATCGGCTATGAGGACCAGATCTTTTCCGGCCTGGTGCGCGCGCGCTATATTTCGCCCGGCGAGTACAACAATCAGGTGCCGCTCACCAACAATCACATCGGCGCGTACACCTATTTCGACCTGCAGGCGCAGATGAAGGTGCCGGTGGCAGACGGGCGGCAGATGGAGATCTATGCCAACGTCTCCAACCTGTTCGACAAGGATCCGCCGCCGGGCTCGCTTTACTCGCCCTATTACGACGTGCTGGGCCGCTATTTCACGCTCGGTGCCCGCGTCCGCTTCTGATCTGATCGGGGCCCGTCCGGCAGTGATGCCGGGCGGGCCAGGCCTTTGGAGAGTGCCTGATGTTCCTTCGTCCTGCTTTTGCCGCGGCGCTCGCGCTGCTCCCCGCCACCGCGATCGCCCAGGTCGCGAAACCGGCCGCGATCGTGGCCGACGGCATTCCCGCCATTCCCGAAGCGCTCGCCGCCGACACCCAGCCCTATCTCCAAGCGCGCAAGGCGAGCTTCCTTGGCTGGAACCCCGCGGACCGCTCGATGCTGATCAAGACGCGGTTCGCCAATACCGATCAGGTGCACAAGGTGCGCGCGCCGAATGCCGATCGCACGCAATTGAGCTTCGAGGACGAACCGGTCCTGATGGCCGCCATCGCGCCCGGCGCCGGCGACGTGACGGTGGTGCAGAAGGATGTCGGCGGTGGTGAATTCTATCAGCTCTTCCGGCTGGCCGACGGGCGGCTGCAGCTGCTCACCGACGGCAAGAGCCGCAACTGGTTCGGCGCGTGGAGCCCCGACGGCAAGCTGCTCGGTTACTCCTCGACCCGGCGCAACGGCACCGATGCCGACCTCTATGTGATCGACCCGCGCGATCCCAAGTCCGATCGGCTGGTCGCGACGGTGAAGGGCGGCGGCTGGAACATCGCCGACTTCTCGGCGGACGGCGCGAAGGCGCTGGTCGTCAACCGCATGTCGATCAACCGTGCCGACGTCTACGAGCTCGATCTTGAAACCGGCAAGATGCGCGCACTCAACGACCTCAAGCGAGAAGTCTCCTACATCGCGCCGCGCTATGCGCCCGATGGCGGCATCTGGGTGTTGTCGGACGTCGATTCCGATTTCGTGCGGCTGGGCCGGCTCGATCCGCGCACAGGGCGGTTCACGCCGGCCTCGAAGGAGCCGAAATGGGACGTGACCGATTATGCGCTCGCGCCCGACGGCAGCTTCCTCGCCTATGCGACCAATGAGGCCGGGGTAAGCCGGCTGCATGTGCTCGACACCGCGACGGGCGCCACCCGCGACGTCACCGGCCTGCCGGCGGGCGTGATCCCCTATTCGATCGGCTCGGCGATCGAGATCGCGCCTTGGGGGGCGATCGGGCTCAGCATGTCCTCGGCCCGCGTCGCGGGCGATGCCTTCGCGGTCGATCCCAAGACGCTGGCAGTGACGCGCTGGACCGCGAGCGAGACCGGCGGTCTCGATCCCGCGAGGAATGTCGAACCGCAGCTGGTCGAGGTGAAGAGCTTCGATGGCGAGACGGTGACCGGCTTCCTCTACCGCCCCGATCCGGCGCGCTTCCCCGGAAAGCGCCCGCTGATCGTCAATATCCATGGCGGCCCGGAGGGGCAGACCCGGCCCGACTTCCTCGGCTCCGACAACTATTATCTGAACGAGCTCGGCATCGCGCTGTTCTTCCCCAATGTCCGGGGGTCGAGCGGCTTCGGCAAGCGCTTCGTCAACCTCGACAATGGGCCGTTCAAGCGCGAAGATTCGGTCAAGGACATCGGCGCCTTCCTCAACGCGCTGGTCAAGGATCCGACGCTCGATCCCGCCCGGTTCGCGGTCACCGGCGTCTCCTATGGCGGCTATATGTGCTACGCCACCGCCACCCATTATTCGCCGCGGCTCAAGGGCGCGAACTGCTATGTGGCGATCTCCAACTTCGTCACCTTCCTCGAGAACACGCAATCCTATCGCCGCGACCTGCGCCGCGTCGAATATGGCGACGAGCGCGATCCCAGGCAGCGCGCCAAGCTGATCGAGATCTCGCCGCTCACCAGCGTCGACAAGATCGACCTGCCGCTGCTGATTGCGACCGGCGGCAACGATCCGCGCGTGCCGGCGAGCGAAGCCGATCAGATCATCAAGGCCGTGCGCGGCAAGGGCGGCACCGTCTGGCACCTGCTCGCTCAGAATGACGGCCATGTCTTCCGCAAGAAGGAGAATGAGGACTATTATTTCTGGACCAGCGTGCTGTTCTGGAAGCAGACGCTGCTCGGCGACGGGGCGCGATGATCCCGGTGCTGGTGCTGACGATCGTCGCCGCAGCGCTTCTGTGCGCCGCGCCCGTGGGCGCAGCGGAGCGGAAGCCGCCCGCGGTGACCGTCGATCACCATGTTCATGTGCATTCGCCCGCGATCCTCGCCTTCCTGCCCGGCTATTGCGCTACCCCGGGCAGGACCAGCAAATGCGATCCCGAATTCGCCAACCCGCTGACCGTCACCGATCTGCTGCAGGCGATGGACGCGGCACGCATAAGGCGCGCGCGGCTGATGTCGACCGCCTATCTGGCGGAAAGCCCGATGATGGAGCCGCCGGCCCCCGACCATGCGGAGATCGTGCGCAAGGCCAACGACTTCACCGTGGGGCTGGCGCGAGACCATCCCGATCGGCTCGAAGCCTATATCGGCGTCAACCCGCTCACCCCGACGGCACTGCCGGAAATCGAACGCTGGCGCGGCGACCGCCATGTCGCCGGCATCAAGCTCCATCTCGCCAATTCGCGCTTCGACTATCACCGGCCCGATCAGGTGAAGATGCTGGCGGAGGCGTTCCGCGCCGCGGCATCGGCGCGATTCCGCATCATGGCCCATATCCGCAATCAGGCGAAGGGTTATGGCGCCGAGGAAGCACGTATCTTCGTGAATGAGGTGCTGCCGGCAGCGGAGGGCACCACCGTCCAGATCGCGCATGTCGCAGGCTGGGGCGGTATCGATACCGCGACCCTCGACGCGCTCGGCGTCTTCGCCGATGCTTGCGAGCAGGATCGGAAGCTCTGCCGTGATCTCTATTTCGATCTTGCCGCCATCAAACCCTTTGCCGCGTCTGACCAGGACAAGACGGCACTGGTCGCGCTGATGCGCCGAATCGGGTTGAACCATTTTCTGCCGGCATCTGACTGGCCGTTCGCCCGGGACCTTCGCGCCTATTATGCCGAGCTTGCCGCGCTTCCCCTGACCCGCTCCGAATGGCGAAAGATCGCTCGCAATGCCGGCCCATGATTCAGGGCCCGCCAAAAATCCTGTCGAGTTTCGCCGACCAACTCATGTAGGGGACAGTTCGGGAGCGCGATGAGCCAGTTGAACCAGATGTTGCGGCATGTTCGGGCCGTCCTTCGGCGGCGCGGCGTCGCGGACCAGGATGCCGAGGATCTGGTGCACGAAGCCTTCCTCAAAGTGGAGCGCTACGAACGGCGGCATTCGGTGCGTTCTCAGGAAGCGCTTCTGGTCAGGACTGCCGTCAATCTCTCGATCGACGAGCAGCGCCGCGAGCGCCGGACGCCCTTCGCAACCGGAAATGTGTTCGTCATCGCCGATGCGGCGCCGGACCCGGAACAGGTGCTGCAATCCCAGGCGCGCCTGAACCATGCGGCGGTGGGTCTGGCAAAATTACCCGAACGAACCCGCCGCATCCTGCTCCGCCGGCGACTGGACGGAGTGAGTTACGCGACGATCGCCAAAGAAGAAGGGATGTCGATCCCCGCCGTAGAAAAGCAGGTCGCCCGAGCGACCCTGGAGATGATGAACTGGATGGAGCAATGGTGATACGGTCGAAGGACGAGCGAACGCGCCTGAATGCGGAAGCATCGGCCTGGCTCGCCAGGCTGCATGGGCCCCACGGCGACGACGCCGAAGGTGCGCTGCAGGATTGGCTCAAAGCGGATCCCGCGCACCAGGAGGCGTTCGAGCGCGCCACCGAGCTATGGGAAATCCTGCCAGGCGCGGCGGCGGTTGATGAGGAGCCGCCGCGCTCGGTCTCGCGGCGCTTCGTGCCGCTGGCGATCGCGGCGTCATTGGCCGTGCTCGCCGGAGCAGGGGCAATGACGGTCTATCTCAACCAGCCGGTGACCTATGACACCCGGACTGGGGAGCAGCGCATGGCAACGCTCGACGACGGCAGCCGCATCGCGCTCAATACCGACAGCCACCTCACGGTGAACTTCGACCGCACCGAGCGTCAGGTCTCGCTCGACCGCGGCGAAGCCATATTCGATGTCGCGCATGATGCTGCACGGCCGTTCGTCGTCAGCGCCGGTGACGAACGGATCAAGGCGCTCGGCACAAGCTTCGTCGTGCGGCGCGACGGCGAGCGTGTTCGCGTCACGCTACTCAGCGGCAAGGTCGAGGTCGTGCGCATCGGCGAACGGCCGCGCCTGCTCGCCATCCTCGCGCCGGGCGAGCGCGTCTCGGCGACCCCCGATACGGTGCCGGTGCTCGATCGGCCAGCGCTCGAATCGGTTACCGCCTGGCGCCGCGGCGAGCTGCGGTTCCGCGACACGCCCTTGTCCGAGGCCGTCGCTGAAGTGAACCGCTACGGCAAGCAGCGTGTGATCGTGAACGATGCGCGCCTTGCGGCGCTTCCGATCTCGGGCGTTTTCGCGACCGACGATCCGGCGGAGTTCGCCGCTGCGGTGGCGCAGCTTCACGGCTTGCGGGTGCAGCGCGAAGACGAAGCGGTGCTTTTGACACCTTGATCACATCTTCGTCCCCCGTGCAGCGTGTGGTGATCTATCGTGGTTCGATGGGCCTGGGCGGTAGAGGCGTAAGATGATGTGGGGCGGCAAGCTGGCAGCGATGTGCGCGTTCGCGTGCATGGCCGTGACTGCCGCCGACGCGCAATCTGCCGCCCAGTTCCGTTTCGCGCTGCCGCGGCAGGATCTGTCTCTGTCGCTGGAAGCGGTGGCGACGATCACTCGCACGAACATCGTCTTCGTACCAGGCGCCGTCAGGGGACGTATCGCGCCAGCGCTCAACGGCACCTACGCCACGCCCGAAGCGCTGCGCCGCCTGCTCCGGGGATCGGGACTCGACTTCACCGTCACCGCCGGCGGCTCCTATGTTATTTCCCGGCGCACGGTCGAACCAAGCGTGCGCCGCCCGCCCGTGGTCGCGAGGCCCCCGCCCCCGCGTCCCTCTCCTCCACCGGAAAGGCTGGAGGAACCTCAGGATGTCGTCATCACCGGCTCGCGGATCGACGCGCTCGGCTTCGAGGCACCGACCCCGACCTCGCACGTGACTCGGGCCGATCTCGAGATCGGGGGGCGCGCGAACGTCGCTGCCGCGCTGAACGACCTGCCGCAGTTCCGCGGAACCATCTCCCCGCAAACCAGCGGCACGAATACGAGCGCGGGGATGGCGCCCGTCGATCTTCGCGGCCTGGGGATCAATCGCGCGCTCGTGTTGCTCGACGGACGCCGCTTCTCGAGCGACAATGACCTCAACACAATCCCCACCGTGCTGATCAAGTCGGTCGATATCGTGACCGGCGGCGCATCCGCAGCCTGGGGCTCGGGCGCGGTGGCGGGGGTGGTGAACGTCGTGCTCGACGGGGACATCAAGGGGATCAGGCTCGGCGCCCAGGCGGGGATCTCCTCGCACGGCGATTCCGCGGAGCGCCGGTTCGAGGGCGCGTTCGGCACCGCATTCGCCGCCGGCCGCGGCCAGCTGATCCTCGGCGCCGAATATCTCGACAATGACGGCGTCATTCCCAAGGCATCCCGCCCGAGCGTCGGCCGCTGGGCAAGCGTGGCTGCGGGAAACGGCAACTTCATGCTGATGCCGGATGTCGGCTTCGCCAATGCGGCACGCGGCGGCCTGATCCTGAGCGGCGTGCTCGCCGGCCAGGTCTTCAATCCCGACGGATCGCTCCGCGATTTCCGCTACGGCACGGTGGTGGGCACCGAGATGATCGGTGGCGAGGGGCCGTCGAACGACGATCTCAGCGCGCTCGTCACGCCGCAGCGGCGCTACAGCGCGCTTGGCCGCGTCAGCTTCAAGGCGAGCGACGCCGTCAAGATCACGGCAGAGCTGCGCCACTCGCGCATGTGGAACGACTATATCTGGTTCGGCGATCACAATCGCGGCAACATCTTCATCTCGCGCGACAATGCCTTCCTGTCGCCCGAGATCGCCGCGCGGCTCCTGGCGGCGGGCGAGACCGGCTTCACCATGGGCCGGTTCAATTCCGATTTCCCCTTTCCCCGCATCGATTTCGAGCGGGTGACGACCCAGGGGACGATCGCGCTGGACGGCACGATCGGCCGGCACTGGCGCTGGAGCGGCTATTACAGCCACGGCGAATATCGCAACGACATCGACACGCCCGGCTTCGTGATCGGCGCAAATTTCAACCAGGCGGTGGACGCCGTGCGCGATCCGGCGACTGGGCAGCCAGTCTGCCGCGTCAAGCTCAGCGACCCGACGAGCGCCTGCGTGCCGATCAACCTTTTCGGCGAGGGCTCGCCCTCGGCAGAGGCGCTCGCCTATGTCACCGGCACGCCGCGCCAGCGCGCCACGACCACATTGGATGTCGGCGGGATCAGTCTGCGCGGCGAGCCGTTCGCGCTCGCGGCTGGCGCTGTCTCAATCGCTGCGGGCTTCGAGGTGCGGCGCGAAGCGATCCGCCAGACGGTGAGCGAGCTCGATCTTGCCCGCGCCTTCCGATCGTTCAACTTCGCGCCGATCGCCGGCGGCTTCACCGTCAGGGAAGCCTTTGGCGAGATCCTCGTTCCGCTGGGGCGCGATCGGCCGCTGCTGCGCAAGCTCGAGCTGAACGCGGCGGTGCGCCTTTCCGACTATGACACCACTGGATCGATCTGGTCGTGGAAGCTGGGCGCGACGAACGAGTTCTTTCCCGGCTTCCGCGCGCGGTTCACCCGCTCGCGCGACATCCGGTCGGCCAACCTCGCGGAGCTCTACACGCAGCTCACCGTGGGCTACAACACGCTCACCGATCCGGTGAAGAATGCAAGCGTCTATGTACTCAACCACAGCGGCGGCAATCCGGATCTGCAACCCGAAACCGCGACCACCTTCACGGCTGGATTCCTCTACGCGCCGCCGGGGCTACCCGGCCTCCGCCTGTCGGCCGACTATTATCGCGTGCGCATCGACGACGTGATCGCCACCGTCTCGGCCCAGGACCTGGTCATCCGCTGCTTCAACGGCAATCAGGCGCTGTGCGCGAATGTCGAACGCGACGCCGGCGGCAACATCATCCGCACCGTAACCTCCTATCTGAACCTGTCCGAATACCGGACCGACGGGATCGACGCCGAGCTTTCCCAGACGCTACCGCTCCGCTTTGCCGGCCTGCGCGGCAAGCTCGCCCTTCGGTTGCGCGGCAATTGGGTCGACAGCCTGAAGACCAATGACGGCGTCACGACGATCGAATATGTCCGCTCGCAGGGAAATTCGTTCAGCCTCGGCGTGCCCGAATGGCGGATCAACGGCAGCATCGGCTACGAGGACGAGGATTTCGGCGCACAACTGCGCGCGCGCTATATCTCTCCCGGAAACTACAATTCCACGATCCAGCTGCTCAACAACCATATCCCGGCCTATACCTATGTCGATCTTTTCGCCCGCGTGCGCATCGCGGACGGTTCGAGGAAGATCGAGGTGCATGGCGGCGTAACCAATCTGCTGGACAAGCAAGCCCCCAACGGATCGCTCTATTCTCCTTTCTATGATGTGATTGGACGATACTTTTCTCTCGGCGCTAGGATTGTTTATTAGTTTCTGCTCATTGACCGCTCACCCGAACGACGCTGGGTATGGTCACGATATACTATGCCAATGCGAGCAAGTTCGCGGCCGCCTTCCTGCACGAGTGACCAGTCAGGCGGCGAGCGCCCATTTCACTGGCAGCAGTCTCCTCCTCTCGGTAGCTATAGTGGAGGAGAGCACCTGTATGTCGCGGCGGCTCCGGGGGAAATGTTCAAGCCGTTCTCGTCCGGGAGGAGACGTGCGAGATCGCCTGCAATATTCTCGAAGGGTCGCGGGAAGCCTTCGACCGGCGTGCCGCAGTATACGGTATCGGCAGGCGTGTCTGACCGAAGCCATCCACCCGGGGCGATTCGAACGATTGTTGCGCGAGATGCCGCCGGATCTACTACGCTGACCACCTTGCGACTTTGGTCGGCGTAGCCCCGGCGGCGACGGCACGGGCGGCGGCGGCAGTCGGCGGTATTTGGCGCGCCCGGAATGATTCGAACTATCTGCTAGTCGTGATGCTACCTGAGTGAGTTTCGTCCGCTATTGGGTGCTATTATTCACGCCTGAACGTCTCAAATTAGAGCGCTAAGCGGTCGCTTAAATTGAGGCAATCTCTGGCCCTTTTCGCCCGCGTGCGATCTGCCAATCAATACCAGCTGACCGCATGATCCCGGCCACAGACTTGCCTAGCCGGCGTTCAAGCACATGGCGCCAAGGCACCAGCATGAACTCGCGATTGCGCTCGATGAGCGCATAGCGGCCGCTCATCAACTCGACGCGCCGCGAGAACCTTCCCTCGATCCGGGTCCCCTGCCCGACCTCGACGAATGTCTTATCCAGTTGATTCTGCAGCTCATCTGCAATGCGCAGCAGCTCGCGCCTCTGCAAGATGCCTAATGCGTTGCGGTTCATCCTCACCCCGTTCTCATCGGGTTCGGCAAGCTCCTGTTTGATTAGCCACTGACGCCGCGCAGCAAGCGCGTCACGGACCTCTTGCCCGAAACCCGCGTCGCGCGCGGCGACCGGCTCCTTCGACAGGAGCACTCGGTCGAGCCAGGTTGCAGCATCCGCGGTGGGCAGCCGATCGAGCGGCGCCGGGGACAGCATCTCGATCGCAACCGGTCTTTCGCGCAGCTGGCGCTCCTCATAGGCAGCGGCTCGATTCAGATGCTCATTCGAGATGATCCAACTGCCGTCGGCGAGGCGCTCCACCATCCCCAAGCGCCGCATCGCCTCGAGCCTACGGACATGCGTTTCGGCAAAGGCCTGACTCGCAGCTGGGTCATGCCGAAGGTGCAGATCGACCGAGTAGCGGCCACCGTTCGCCGCGCCGATCTCTGCGATCGTCCGGTCGACATCGCGGATCTCCCCCGCCCGTCGCGTCACGCGCACGATCACTCCCTCGGGCGTCGGCTCTGATGCGCTGGCGCGGCCGATGTCGAGATAGTGGACGCGCCCATCGATCCCGTCGACGATCAGATAGTGGCGATCGCGATGCTCGTCCGAGAAGCCGCGCTGCACGACGCGTCCGACGACGGGCATTCGCAGCTCGCTTTCGATCACCCGGTCGGCAGGCACCCGCTCCAGCTTCCGCGCGGTCAGTTCGCGCTGCATCAACCGGATGATGTCCCCGCGCTCACCCATGCGCCGCAGCGTGTCCTCAAGGCCGTCGGCAAGCCGCCAACGCCCGCCGCCCAAATCCTCGGCAAGCCCCATCGCGCCGAGCTTGCGCAGACGCCCGGTTGCGACCGCCTGTTGGAACGGATCGTTGTGCGCGGGGCTGGTGATCCGTTCGGCGTCCATTCGCCGCAGCAGACGGCGATCAATGGCCGTCAGCCGCTCCTGCTCGACATCATGGCGCAGCCGCTCCTGAATCTCGCGATCGGTGCGCGGGCCGAGATCGAGCGTCGCCAGCTCGGCCGCGCGCTCGCGAAAGCCATGGGCAATATATTCGCGGGCGATGACCAAATTCTCGCCGCGATCATCGACACCGCGGAGCACGATGTGGGTGTGTGGCTGGTCAGTGTTGAAATGGTCGACTGCGACCCAGTCGAGCCGGGTGCCGAGATCGTGCTCGGCCTGCGCCATCAACCGGCGGATATAGGGCTTGAGGTCGGGGTACTCGGCACCGTCCTCCGCCGAGACGATAAAACGAAACAGATGGCGATCGCCGCCACAGCGCTCGAGGAATGCTCTGCCGTCGGCCGCGTCCGTGTCCCGGCCGTAGAGCTCGCCAGGCGCTCCATCGCGGGTGACCCCGTCGCGCTGAATATAGCGAAGGTGCGCGCCGGTCGCCGCGATGGCCTTCCCGCGCATCCGCACAAGCCTGGTTTTGACGATCGCCCGCCGCGCGCGAAAGCCGGCAAAGCGGTCGCGGCTCGAAAGCAGCCGGCCGATGCTCGCGCCGCGCCCGATCCGGCTGCCGTCGAAGCGACGCCCCCGCACGCCCGTCTTGCTTCCGGCGAGACGCGCAGCAGCGAGAACGCGCCCGGCATATCTGACGAGGCGTTTGCCGTCCTTGCCTTTGCTTTTACCGAGCTTGGGGGTGAACTCGTCGTCGCTCATCGCGACACGCTCCGAGTCTCGCGAACGCCGACCGAAAATGGCGTATTTCCGCCATTTCCGACGCAGGTGTCTCGTGCGCCGTTTACGGCGTCTCGCAATAAAAGGATGTGCAGACAAACCCTTATGCAGTGTCGAGAGACAATGCCTTTATCTTGTTTTCCCTTCTCCTCCCCCACCCTTTCCATCCGGCTCAAAAAATCGGCCGGGACGCGCCGCCAGATCGGCAGCGCACCCCAGCCTCGGGACGTTTGAGATTCAGGCATCCGCGAATGCCCTCAGCGCGTCGCTCCGCCGGTTGAAAGACCGCTTGCCCAGCATACCGTGCGGCCAGCCATCGCCATCGACGATCATCAACGCGACGAACCACCGCCGGTCGAGCCGCCCAAGAATGCGCACCTGATCGAGTTCGATTCCGTCATCTTCATCGTTGGGAAACTGGCTGATCCAGCGCTCCTCGACCCGCGCATCCCAGGCAAAATCCATCTCTTCGGCAGCCATAAACCGCTGCGCCAGAGCCTCGCCGGCATCGCATCCGAACTCGATCCGCAGACCAGCTATCAATGCCGAGACCACGCGCTCCGCCGCGACCGAAATGGGTTGAAAGCAAGTCATGACACGCTCCTTCGCTATCGCCCTCCGACTTGAGGACAGCAGTCGAAGGACGGGTGGCGGAGCGGCTGTCAGGGCCGCCGGAGCGCAAGCGCAGGCGCCGCGAAGCGGACGCGGGGGGAACCGATTTGCGCAGCAAATTGGGGGGCACCCGCGGGCCTTGATAGGCGCTCCGCCGCCCGTCATGCTGGGACGACCGAGACGAGCCCCTCCCCCGCCCGCGATCATTCCGGCACCCTGCGCACGACAAAAAGCGTCGAGCCATTCGATCCAGAGGAGGCCGCGTCCTCCACGGGATTGGATACGCGGCGGATCGCGAAGATGGGCGCCGCGGAGGCGGTCGGCGCAACCGCTACCATCGGCATTTCCGTGCCCACCGCGGCAAGATAGGCGATCGTCTCGCGGGGCAGCGATCGATTTCCAGCGAGCCATGCGCGGTATCGCGCGGGACCAGCGTTGTAGGCGGCGAAACATCCCGGATAGCCAAAGCGGTCGTACATCGCGCGCAGGTAGAAGGCCCCGGCCAGGATATTGTCGCGCGGATCATCGGGATCGAATCCAAGCCCGACTGCGGCGCGCACTTCGGCCCAGGTCGCGGGCATCAGCTGCATCAGGCCCATCGCACCTTTCACGCTGCGGATCGGCCGACCTGCGATGCGGTTGCGGCCCCCGCTTTCCGCGCGCATCACGCGCTCGATCCAGCCTGAAGGCACGCCAAATCGTGCGGATGCCTCGTCGATATAGGGCCGCCAGCGCTGGACATTGTAGGCGCGCGCCGGCGTCGCTGTCACCAGCGCGATCGCCGCTGCCACCCGGATCAGCGGCGCCACAGCAGCACCGCGCGCCCGACGATATCGGAACCCTCCGTGACGCCAAAATAGCGCCCGTCGAAGGAATCGGGGGTCTTCATCAGCAGCAGGCGTTGCTGCCCGGAAAGGCGGACGCAGCCGCTCCACCAAGGCATCGGCCGGCCACGCCCGTCGCTGCGTCGCCGCCGCGCCACTTCGCGGCCATTGACATGGATGACCTCGCCGAATGCGCAGACCTGACTGCCAGAGGTGGCGACGACGCGCTTTACCAGCGGCACGTTTTCGGGAAGATAATGGCGTTCCGCAGCGAGCCGTCGCCACTGGGGCGGAACCCGGGCTACGACCAAATCGCCGACCGCGGCGGGCGTCCCGGGCGACACGTGATAGAGGCCGATCGGTGCGCTCGCACTCGCATTCCACAAGAGGCGCGGCGCGGGCGGCGAGACGATCGTAGCGACCAGCACGAGAGCGCCGACGCCAATCCCAAAGGCCATGCGGCGCAGGCGGCGGCGTCGCCGCCCGACGCGCATCGCGGCGCCCCAGGCGAACAGCGGCGCATCGCCGATCGAGGTCCGGCGGGTGCTCATCGTTCGATCATTCGGGCGCTATTCTCGCGGCTCCAGGCGTCGAGATCCTCGATATGGTATTGGACGAAGCGGCTATGGCGCCGGAATACCGGCCCCTTTCCCGCCCTGCGGAGGCGCTTAAGGCCCCGCACCGAGATCTTGAGATAGGCGGCAGCTTGGTCCGTGTTGAGGAACGGCGAGCCTCGCTTGGCGCGACCCGCCCGGTCTATATCGTCGGAAATGTCCATGATGGGCCCGCTCCATACCGAAGCGGCCCCTTGCCGCATCGTGCGGCACTCCATCTGTCGCAGCCCGCACGCGCCGGGGAGGGGCGAAAACGGCTATAGGCGAATTCGCCCCTCCGTCGATCGACGTCTCAAAATCTGTCGGTCGCGGATCTCATGGCGCGCACGCCGGGACGGGCCGTGGCACCGCGTAGCTTCAGCCGGCTTCCGTCTACGGCCCTCATGGTATAGGGTAGTACCCTATGGCACATATAAAATCCAATAAGGATCAGCTCCTCGCGCGTGTGCGTCGCATCGCCGGCCAGATCGCCGCTATAGAGAGGGCCATTGACGGGGAGGCCGGCTGCTCGGCCGTCTTGCACCAGGTCGCGGGCGTTCGCGGCGCGGTGAACGGGCTCATGGATGAGCTGATCGAGGATCATGTCCGGGAGCACGTCGCTCGGCCCGACTTGACGGACGAGGCGCGCTCGAGGGGAGCCGAGGAGTTGATCGCCGCAGTGCGACGCTACGCGAAGTAAGGATTCGTCTTTTGAGAACCCGTTCGGAGATCGAGGCCTTGAGCCACGAGCACGTTTTTCTGGGCGACCGGCACGATGAAAATGCCCGCCGTACTCTGTGGGTCGTCGCGCTCACCGCAGCCATGATGGTCGGTGAGATCATCGCCGGGAGCATCTTTAACTCGATGGCTCTGCTCGCAGACGGCTTCCACATGGCGACGCACGCCGGTGCATTGGCGGTCGCGGCGGCCGCCTATGCGTTCGCGCGCCGCCACGCGCACAATCGTCGTTTCAGCTTCGGCACCGGCAAGGTCGGGGACTTGGCCGGCTTCGCCTCAGCGCTTGTGCTGGCGCTCATTGCCCTCGGCATCGGCGTAGAGTCTGTTGGACGCCTGTTTGATCCACGCCCTGTCGCCTTTGGAGAGGCGACACTTGTCGCGGTGATCGGACTTGCTGTGAACATCGCCAGCGTCTTCCTGCTGTCCGGTGGGCACGATCACCACCACGGCCGGCATCACCATCATCATCACGATCATGGCCACCAGCACCATGCCCGCCACCATGACAACAACCTGCGCTCCGCCTTCGTCCACGTACTGGCGGACGCGCTGACCTCGGTGCTGGCGATCGCCGCACTTCTTGCCGGCCGCTATGTGGGATGGGTCTGGCTCGACCCGGTGATGGGAATCGTCGGCGGAATCGTGATCGCCCTCTGGTCATGGAACTTGCTCCGAGACACCGCTTCGGTGCTCCTGGACACCGCAGATCCGCATCTGGAGGCCGAGGTCCGCGAAGAGGTCGAGCGCGAGGGCGACGCGCACATCACCGACTTGCACGTCTGGCGGATCGGCCCCAGCGCGCATGCGGCGATCGTCAGCGTTACAGGGAGCGTTGACGGAGAAACCGTCCGCCGGCGGCTTCGGCCGGTCCACGAGCTTGCTCATGTGACGGTCGAGACGCGCTGAGGCCCATCTTGGTCGCTCGGAGCAACGGGCCTTAGCGCGTCTGCTACTTGCTTCGCCTCCCGCCTAAACCTTTCAGGGAATAGCCAGCCGCCGCTCGGCGATTGCCTTCACCTCGCGCTGGAGCAGCTCGACGCGCTCGACGAGCCAGTCGAGCTCCTCGCGCGTGATCTTGTAGTGCGGCGAATAGCGCGCGTTGACATAGGCCTGCTGCAGCAACTCGAAGCAGCGGCGCGCGAACTTGGTGTCGCGCGGCCAGACCGGGATGAGATCACGCGCGACGTTTTCGGCCTGATCGCGCAGGAAATTGAGCTTGTGCGATTTGGGACTGTAGAGCGCCAGCACCAGCAATACCGTGTGATAGGAATGCTCAGCCGCCTGGTGCAGGAGGAAGGCAGCGCGGTTGTTGTAGCCCTTTCCAACGGCGCCCTGTGCAAGGTCCAAGAACTCGGTAGCGCTGGCGAACCACTGGTCGAAGTGCGCCTGCGCTTCCGCGCGCGCGGCCGCCGGATCGAGCGGTTTGGGCGCGTCGAACGGGTGCCCGTCCAGCTCATAGAGCGCGACGCCATCGCGCACGAGATCGACGAAGAACGGGCGGCCGCGGGTAAGCTGGTCGTTCACGTCGTGCAAGCTATGGACGATGAAATTGACCGGCGCCGAGAGCCGCTTGGCGATCGAATATTCGCGCAGCAGATGGTCGGCGGCCTTGGCCCAATAGTCGAGCGTATCGGTCAGCCGCTCGTCGCTGACGACGACGAGGATGTCGTAATCCGAATAATAGCCGCCGACCGGATCGGCGACCCAGTCGCCGCGGGCATAGGAGCCGTAGAGGATCACCTTGAGGATCCGGCCCTGCTTTTTCCATTGCTGGGTCGCAAGGCGCGTCGCGTCCTCGAACTCCGCGAAGAGGATCTCGACGATCCGGTCGAGATCGCGGCGCTTGGCCGACGGAAGATGGTCGAGATCGGTTTTCATGCTTGCTCAAATCCTAGCGGGCTTCTCGCCGAGAACAACGGCGCTGTGAAGCGGCGGCAGAAAACCCCGCGCCCGTGGGCGCGGGGACCGGACGATCAGTCGGCCGGGTTCCAGATGATGGCGAAGGTATCGTCATCGTCCTGGCCCGCGGCGCGGCCGAGATTGGCGTAGAGCCGTCGGGGTCCGAATTCCGGCGCCGCGAGGCTCAGCGACACATAGTCGTTGCCCGAGGTCTCGCTGCGGCGAAGCCAGCCGGCCCCGACCTCGGCACCGCCCGAGGTGACGCGGTAATCGGGCTGGTTTTCGCCGGACTTGCGGCTGTTGGGGACGATCAGGATGTCGGCCCGGATCGAGAGGGTCTTGAGCTCGCCCTTGAAGGCGTTGCCGTCGCGGGTGACGTAACCGATAGCGGCCATGATACTTCTCCTTGCGACTCGCCGGGCGGAATGCCGGGCGATGGGCGGACCCACGGGACGGGCACAGCGGGACGACGAACCCGGCAGGGCCGCAGCGGCAGCGGAGGACCGGAGCCAAAGGCTTATTTGGAGCGCAAGCGGCCGCGAGGAGGCCCGGCACGGGCCGGGGAAATAAGCGGGCAGGCGATGGTTTCGGCCGGATCGCGACCGGCCCAGGTCCTCAGCCCAGGAAGCCGGCCATTCCCCCGCGCGATCGAGGAGAGCCTCTGACCGCACGCCACGTCGTCCGCGACCGGGCGCCGCCGCAGCGATACCCCTCGCCTCCGGCGGGGGAGTCGGCTCCAACAGGGAGTCCGGCGATCAAGACCTGGGCGCGGGATCTTCGCGGGCGGATGGGACCGGCGCGTCGTCGGACAGCGCGAAGTCCGAGGACGGGGGCTCGTCGAGATAGACCGCGCAGGGCCGATACGGGATGCCCAGCCGGACGAGCTGTCGCCGCAGCCAGCCGGGCTCCCAGGCATTCTGACGATAGACGAACAGCGTGACCGGCCGCCGCCGACCCACCACGCGCGCGGACAGGTAGATCCGCGCGCCGGGTCGCTTGGCGTACCGCCAGCTGAAGTGCCGTTCGCCGGAATAAGGGAGGGTCGTGATCTTCCAGGGGTCGAGCGTCACGCCGGTATCGGTATCCTCCTGGCCCCAGGGATCGTCGCCGATCCGCAGGAAGCGCCGGGCATGCAAAAGGTAGCGCCTGCCCCAGAACAGCTCGATATTGTAGAGCGTGATCGGCTTGGGCGAATTGTTGATCAGGACGACCTCATTGCCCGGGTCGGCGATGCCGCGAAAATTGTAGCTGGTGCTGATCCAGCGGCGCTCGGACCACGCCTTCAACAGCTGCCAAAGGATGCCGATGGTCGAGAGCGCCGCGCCATAGACGGCAAGAGAATTCGCAGGCATCGTCCCCCCCTGGACCTTGCGTCGCCGCCACGCCGTAACGGCTTATAGGCACCGTCTGGGAAGGGCGTCCATTCCGCCGATCCGGCCGTAGCTCGGAGATGTTCGCCATGGTCGGGGATGCGGTGCCGTCGCAGCAGATCGACGAGACATTGTCGGAGGTGATCGAGCGGCACGCCCGGCTTCTGACAATCGCTGCGACAGGCAGCCGGGTCCCCAACCTGCCGGATCAGCAATTTTCGTGGCTTGACGGCCTGATCCGTCCGGCCCCATCCGCGTCGCAATGACCGATGCCGTCCGCAAGCTGATCGAGCGCCTCGCTCCCGATCCCGTCTGCGACGATTGCATCGTCGAGCGGCTGGAGCTCGGCGAGCTCCAGGAAGTCGCCGTCGTCGTCAACCTGCTCGTCGGCGCCGACCAATTCGAGCGGCGCCGCGCCGCATGCACCCTATGCGGGAAGGCGAAACCGACCACGCGCCGCTTGGCATAAGGCGATCCGCGCTTTGGGCGGGGGTGCGGTGGAAAGGCCCCGCCAGCCAGCGGGTTTGCCTTAGGGGCAGGATATCGGGGCGTAGCGGCGGACGGCGAAGCCGCCGGCGAGTTGGGCGCAGGACAGGTCCCTGTCGCGCACCGAGCAGCGCGCGACGATACGACCATAGCGGTCGGTATCGGTCTTCCGGCAGGTCACCGTCGCACCGCCGACCAGCGCACGAAGACTGTCGGCGCTGGCGGCGGCATCGCCCGCGACGCATTCGCGGCCGCGTGCGCAATGGCCGGGCAGCTCGGGCGCGTCTATGCCTATGAGGCGGATACGGGTCCGGCCGCAACGCAGCGTGTCGCCGTCGAGGACGCGCGGGGCGGCGCAACCCACATCGATGCTCGGCCCGGCCCGCGACGCCTTGCCAGCCGGTAGTTGAGGCATGGCCAGCCCCAGCATCGCGCCGGCCAGCAGACCGATCGCGGTCATCGGGCCGTAGCGCCGGATCAGGCCCGGCTTGCGCGGACGAAGGGAGAAGATTGCCGGTTTACGAGGCATGGGATTATCTATCGTCCGCTTCCCGGAAAGCCGGACCAATGTCCAGGTTGCCAGTCATCCGATGCCCTATTCTTCTGCGAACCGACCCGCCGGCAGCGTCGACACGATCTGGTCGACATCGACCTTCCACACCCGGGCCAGCGCCACGAGCTCGGTTCGCGACACGTCCGCACCGCGATAGAGATCGTCGAGGCGCCGTTCGGGGATGCCGCTTTCGCTCGACAATAAATGCCAGGGCGTTGTCGATTGCAGCGTCCAGGCGAGCAGCCACGGCTCGCCCGCGGCAATCGCCTGCGCGACGGCGGGCAAGCGCTTCCTGTGCGGGCGCTCGAGCTCGAACATCAGGCCGCCGCGAAGAGCGGGAGCTGTTCGCCCCTGGCGGCAAAGATGCGCCGCGCCTGAAGCGCCGCATCGACCGCCTGGCGATAATGGACGGTGCCGACGCGCTCGGCCTCGTCGAAGCCGAGCGGTGCCCAGTCCTCGCTCGGATAGCAGCTATCGTAGATCGCACGCGCCGACGCGCGCAGCAGCGGATCGTGCTGCACGATTTCTTCTCCCTTGCTGTCGAATCGCCGCCCGAACGGCGGATGGGCATTGTAGAACAAAGATGAAACATCGGGCAAGGGGCGGCTCGGTAACCCCAGGCTTTGCGCGGCGACATTCGTAGCCCCACGCTGCGGCGATTCCCGGATCGATCGAGACCTGTTATGCTCTCCCTGCAATCTCCGGCCCAGACCCTCGACGATTCAGGTAGCTGTTTTGGAATCATCGCCATGGCGAACGGCAGGACGCTCATCATCGCTCTCGTCACCCTGATCATCGGTTTCGCACTGGGATACACATTGCGTCCCGCGATCGCGCCGGCACCGCAACCCGCTCCGGTCGCCGCCCTGCTGCCCGGGGGCGCCGTGTCGAGCGAGGCGCGCGGCACGCAATATTTCATAGCGCACATCGACGAGGCTCAACGGATCGTGGCCGGATGCCGCGACGGCTCGGTGCGTGGCGGCGAGTGCGCCACGGCCGAGGAAGCGATCGCCAAGGTGGAGGCCAAGGAACGCCGGAAGCGGTTCCTCGGCAACTGATCGGGAACCCGGGCAGCGTCGAGATAGCCACCGCTTCAGGAAGTTGCGCTCATGCCGGTTCGGCAGCAAAGCCGGCGCGATCCGCTCCGGGCTGGCCGCCCGGCGTCAAGCCCAGCACCGAGCAGAGCATGATCCGCGTCGAACGCAGCGCAGTTCGCAGCGCCGGAAGCAGGTCAGAGCCGAGCTGCTCGATCGAGCCGGCAGGATCGTCTCGCTCGAGCAGCGCGAGGAGCCGGTGTTCATCGTCGGTGAGCGCCGCATCGGAAAGGCTGCCGGCATCGAAACGCCGCCGGAACCCGGCCTCGAACAGGGTCAGTAGGCCGTCGAGCACGGGTGCAAGGAAGCCGCTGCCGGGGATACCGAGCCGATCGGAAAGGACGGGTTGGACCGGCTGGCCGAGATCGCGGGCGATGCGCCAATGGCGGGCGGCATCGATGACGATCGAGATGGCGGGCGAAGCGAACATTGCACGCATGGGGCATCCTTCCTGACACCCCCTTTCGACAATCTTCCCTGAGCTTCTCGTTTCGAGAATTGTTTCGCAGGCGATAGAAGCAGGTTGTGGCAGCAACAAGACGATGGCGCGTCGTTTTGCCCTATCCGGCACCCGTCGGCTTTCCCTCTTTTTCCCCTGGGCCGCGTCAGCGGCGGCCGCACGCCGAACCCGGCCACGGGCGAGCGCGCGCTGCCGAAATTTTTTCGGCTCTCCAGGCGCGGCAGGCACGACAAGGCCCCCGCGCGCACCGGCGCGCGGGGGCAGTGGATCGGTGGCGAGTCAGGCGACGAGAGTCTCGCTTTTCGCAATCGGCGCCCCGGACTTCAACGCCTCGCTCGCCGCACCGGCCGCCTCCGGTTCGGACCCGGCCGGATCACGCGCGGCGGTCGCAGGTTCGGCCCGCTCGTGCGCTGCCAGCATGGCGGCGACCCGCGCGTGCGCCGCGACCGATCCGACGCCGCCGCGTTCGGTATAGGTGGCAGGCGGGAACGCCATCCAACGGGGTATCCAGCGCTCGACCTTGGCGCGGCCATCGGCGCCCGCGAGATGGTCGGCGACGATCTTCTTCAAGGTCTTGCCCTTCTCGCGCGCATTGGCGCTGGCGACCTCGGGTCCGGCGACCTCGGCGACGATGGCGCCCAGGACCTCCTTGTCGCGGATCAGCGCGAACAGCGCGGCGTCCGCCTGCCACCAGTCGGCCATGTCGATACCGAGGGTCAGCCCGAGCGCGCCGATCGCCGGACTGCCGACTGCGAGCGTTTCGCCCATCACCGCCGCGATCACGTCGAGGACGGCGGCATCGGGCAGCTCCATGAGGCGCAGAAAGATCGCAGTCAGCCGGTCGCCCGAGGGTCCGAAATCGTCGCCGCAGCCGCCGGTCACGGTCGTCTCTTCGCAGCCGAAGGCGAGCAGGTCGAGCACCGCGCGGCGGTGCCGGTCGAACACAGTCTGGCCAAGCGAGCCCGCGACGCTTTCGCGGGTGCCCTCGTCGCGGCTCGCCTGCGGCTCGACGCGCACCGACCAGAGCGGCGTGCCCGCAATGGCGTGCGCCGCCATCAGCCGCAGCGCCACGCCGGGACGACCGGTCAGCGCTGCGCGGGCGGCGGCGTGGCGGTGAAGGTCGATATAGGCGTCGAGCGCGGCCGTGACCTCGGGACGGGCGGGCTTCGCCGCCCCTCCCCCGCTCGCCTGATCGCGCTCGGCGCGCTGGCGCTCGCGGCGGCTGACATAGCCTTCATGGAAAACGACCTCGCCGGTCGCATTGACATCCGCATAGACGCGCCCGCCCTTGCGCTTGGGCATCTTCTCATAGTCCCAGCGGTTGAACCATTCGCCGGGGGGCAAGATCACAACCTCGTGCCATCCGGCGGCGCGATAGGCTTCGCAGCGCGCCGCAACGGCGGCGTTCTGCGCCTCCCAAAAGGCTTGCGGATCGGTGAAATAGCGATCCTCGCCGAACAGGTCGGCGACCGTTGCGAGACCGCTCGCCTCCACGTCGAACAGGGCGACGCGCGCCGGGATCGACTGGCCGCCGGTCAGCCATGCCTTCAGCGCCGAGCCGGTCGGCGCGCGCTGCTCGGGATCGTCGGCGAGCTTGAGCCAGTCCTGCTGCTGGCGCTTGGTCGCCATGGTGAGATGGCGAATGGTCGCGCGGTCGATCCGGTCCCTGGCATAGAGGTCGCGGATGCGCGGCAGGAGATTGCCGAGCGCGAGCACGCGGCGCACGGCCGGTTCGGGGATGCCGAAGGTCGCGGCGATGTCGCCGACCTCGCGGCCTTCCTTCACCAGCCGGGTGAAGGTGACCCACTGCGTCACCTCGTCGGGGTCGAGCCGCGCGACATTCTCGATCAGCGACGCCTCGATCGCGGCGGCATCGTCGCCTTCGTCGAGGATCGCGCAAGGCAACAGGCAGACGCCCGGATCGGGATCGGGATCGGCGCCATTGTCGTTGGCGGCGATGCGCTCTTCTGCGACGATCTGCGCGGCGCGGAAGCGACGGCTCCCGGCGACGATGCCGAACCGGCCCGCCTCCTCGCCGGGACGCACGATCAGCGGCTGCAGCACGCCGCGCTTGCGCACGGTCGGCAGGATATCGCTGACGTCGGGCGGCTTCTTGCCCCAGCGCATGTTGCTCCTGTCGACGTACAGTCGGTCGAGCGTAATGAAGTCGAGTTTCATGGGACTGCTCCTTGAGGAAGCCAGTCTCGCGCTTTCAGTTTGGCGGCGGGACCGGCCTTGAATTGCGGGCGAGACGCGCCCGCGCGTCAGCCGCCCGGCGAACCGGACGGAAGCTTAAGGGAAGCGGATCGCGGGACTGGCCCGGCATCGGCGGGAAGCCGGGCGAGCAGCCAGTCGGCGGCGCGCGAAGCGGCGGACGCGGCGCGGAAGATCGCGCGGGCATCGGCGCGCAGCACGTCGAGCCATGGGCTGAGATAGTCGGCATGGCGCACGGTGGGCTGAATCCCGAGCGCCGCGCAAAGGAACGCCGCGCCCATCTCGGCGACATATCCTGACAGTCCAGCGCTAATGTGAATTCCAGCGCCATTTTTTCGAACCTGTTTCACGCCGCCATCTCCTCGGCCTGAGGCTGCTGGGCATGCATCCAGTCGGCTGCGGC